>Ga0315556_1000208_pt1 | contig 34973 bp, 33 predicted proteins | sample SalMarSW160310MG_FD_202112 | JGI IMG/M metagenome (GOLD analysis project Ga0315556, IMG submission 202112) | Salt marsh sediment microbial communities from the Plum Island Ecosystem LTER, Massachusetts, United States - Salt Marsh Sediment SW1603-10 ...
GAGCGCTGGGAGGCGCTCGAGGCGAAGGCGAAGGCCGCGGCGTCCTAGCGGCCCAGCAGCGCCGCCAGCTCGCCGCGCACCATCAGCCGCTCGAGGTCGTCCGCGCCGCCCACCAGCACGCCGCGCACGAACACCATCGGGAAGGTCGGCCAGCCGGTCCACATCTTGAGCGCGTTGCGCCGCCGCCAGCCCGAGAGGTAACTGCCGTGGCCGATGTATTTGTACTCGAGCTTGGCCTGGTCGAGCAGCCGGCGCGCCTTCTTCGGGAACGGGTTCTGTGCCATGCCGACCACCACGATGTCGTTCGCGGCCGCCGCCTCGATCACCTCGCGCACTAAATCGGCGTGGTGTGCGGCGACCTTGTCGCGCACCGCGGGGTGGATCTTCGATTCGTCCAGGATGCTTCGGGGCACAGGCGCTAGTCTAGAATGTTTGCCTCATCAAAAGCGAGGGTTTCATGGCAACCACCACTACCGCAAGCGGACTGAAGATCGAGGAAGTCGTCGAGGGCAGCGGCGCGGCCGCCACCGCCGGCCAGCACGTCAGCGTGCACTACACCGGCTGGCTCACCGACGGCGTGATCAAGGGCCGCAAGTTCGACTCGAGCAAGGACCGCGGCGACCCGTTCGAGTTCCCGCTCGGCGCCGGCCACGTGATCAAAGGCTGGGACGAGGGCGTGCAGGGCATGAAGGTCGGCGGCACGCGCCTGCTCACCATCCCGCCCGCGCTCGGCTACGGCGCGCGCGGCGCCGGCGGCGTCATCCCGCCCAACGCCACCCTGCTGTTCGAAGTCGAACTGCTCAAGCTCGGCTAGGATAATCGGATAATCGGGGTCAGAGTCGAATTCCTCTGCTAATGGATTGGCATGGACTTTGACCCCGTACTGATCTCCGGCCGGCGCGAGGAAATGGTCGAGCGCGGCCTGTGGCACGACCGCACCATCAACGACTACCTCGACGGCTGCCTTGCCGCGCACCCCGACAAGCCGGCGCTCGTCGCGCTGCGCTTGGAAGACCGCGCAACGCGGCGCTTCAGCTACCGCGAGCTGGCGGCGATGGCCGATCGCATTGCGGTGGGGCTCGCCCGCCTGGGGCTGGGCCGCAACGACGTGGTGGCCTGCCAGCTTCCAAACTGGTGGCAGTTCACGGTCTTGTATCTCGCCTGCTCGCGCATCGGCGCCGTCCTCAACCCGCTGATGACGATCTTCCGCGAGCGCGAGCTCGGCTTCATGCTCTCGCACGGGCGCGCCAGGGCGATCGTCGCGCCGAAACGCTTCCGCGGCTTCGACTACGAGCAGATGCTGGCCGGCCTGCGCGCCTCGCTGGGCGACCTCGAGCACGTGCTGATCGTCGGCGGCGAAGGCCTGGACAGCTTCGAGGCGCGCCTGTCTGAGCCGGCCTGGGAGCGCGAGCCCGACGCGGCGCGGATCCTCGGCGCGTCGCGGCCCGGCCCCGACGACGTCACCCAGCTCATCTACACCTCCGGCACCACCGGCGAACCGAAGGGCGTGATGCACAGCGCCAACACGCTGATGTCGAACATCCTGCCGTATGCAGCGCGCCTGCGACTGTCGGGCGGCGACGCAGTGCTGATGGCCTCGCCGATGGCGCACCAGACCGGCTTCATGTACGGCCTCATGATGCCGGTCATGCTCGGCGCCCGCGCGGTGCTGCAGGACGTGTGGGACCCCGCGACCGCTGTGGCGCTGATCCGCGACGAGGGCGCAACCTTCACCATGGCGTCGACGCCGTTCCTCACCGACCTGGCGAAGGCGGTCGCGGACGCAAGCGGCGGGGTGCCAACGCTGCGCACTTTTCTTTGCGCCGGCGCGCCGATTCCCGGTCCGCTGGTCGAGCGCGCGCGGGCGAGCCTTGGCGCCAAGATTGTCTCGGCATGGGGTATGACCGAAAACGGCGCGGTCACCACGACGCTGCCCGAAGACGACGACGAGCGCTCGGTCAACACCGACGGCTGCCCGCTGCCCGGAATGGAGGTGCGCACGCTCGACGCCGAGGACAAGCCGGTGCCGCCTGGCGCCGAGGGGCGGCTGCAGGTGCGCGGCTGCTCGAACTTCGGCGGCTACCTGAAGCGCCCGCAGCTCAACAACACCGATCCCGAGGGCTGGTTCGAGACCGGCGACATGGCGCGCATGGACGAGCGCGGCTACATACGCATCTGCGGCCGCTCGAAGGACGTGATCATCCGCGGCGGCGAGAACATTCCTGTGATCGAGATCGAGGCGCTGCTGTACAAGCACCCCTCGGTCGCCAGCGTGGCGATCGTCGCCTACCCCGACGAGCGCCTGGGCGAGCGCGCCTGCGCCTTCGTCACCCTGCGCCCCGGCCAGCAGCTCTCGTTCGAGGACATGAGCGAGTTCCTCGGCGCGCAGAAAATCGCCCGGCAGTACATCCCCGAACGGCTGGAAATCCGCGACGCCCTGCCCGCCACGCCCTCCGGCAAGATCCAGAAGTTCAAGCTGCGCGAGATGCTCAAGGCGCAGGCGTCGGCGCGCGGCACCCCGCCCCAATCAGGCTGAGCGCCCGCTATTCCGCCTTCTTCAGCGGCGCTTAAGGCTGCTGCAATAAGGAGTCACCATGCCGCGAGATCACCTGAATCGCGAAGCGACTTACCGGTTCACTCTGGCCAGCCTGATCGGCCTGATCCTGTTCGCGATGACAGGCGGCGTGATCCTCGAGCGGCAGGTGCTCGCCGCCTTCGACCCGGCCGGCGACGCGCAGCTCGATCTCAAGCTCATCGCGCAGGCCGACGGCTTGATCGAGGAGCATTACGTCGACCGCAGCGCCGTGCGGCCGCAGCGCCTGACCTACGCCGCGATCAGCGGCATGGTGGATTCGCTGGGGGACACCGGCCACAGCGCGTTTCTCACGCCCGCGATGGTGCGCGCGAACAAGCAGCAGCTGCAGGGGCACTTTCCGGGAATCGGCGCAGAGGTGCGCATGCGCGACAAGCAGGTGGTGATCGTGGCGCCGCTCGACGGCTCGCCGGCGCAGAAGGCGGGGCTGCGCGCGGGCGACGTCATCTTCAAGGTCGACGGGCGCGCTATCGCCGGCGAGACGCTCGAACAGGTCGTCACCGGCATCCGCGGGCGGGCCGGGACGAAGGTGATGCTGTCGGTGCGCGATCCGGGCACCGACCGCACGCGCAGCGTCGAGCTCGTGCGCGCGGTGATCCATCCGCAGCTGGTCAGCTGGCATCTCGTGCCGGGCACACGGATCGCGGACCTGCACATCGCGGCCTTCAGCGAGGGCACGGCGAAAAGCCTGCGCCGGGCGATCGCCGAGTTGCGCGCCGCGGGCGCGAATGCGGTGGTGCTCGACCTGCGCGACAACCCGGGCGGACTGCTCGAGCAGGCGGTGGCGGTGGCGAGCGAGTTCCTGAGCAGCGGCAACGTGCTGCTGGAGAAGGACTCTCGCGGCAAGCTGCAGCCGGTGCCGGTCGAGGCGGAGAAGAGCCGGCTGCAGCTTCCCATGGCGGTGCTGATAAACGGTGGAACCGCGAGCGCGGCGGAGATCGTCTCCGGCGCGCTGCAGGACGCCAAGCGCGCGCTCGTCGTCGGCCAGAAGACCTTCGGCACCGGCACGGTGCTCCAGCAGTTCGGCCTGCCCGACGGATCGGCGCTGATGCTGGCGGTGCGCGAGTGGCTCACGCCCGGCGGGCACACCATCTGGCACGAGGGCATCGAGCCGAACGTGAAGGTGGCGCTCGCCGCCGGCGCGGCGCCGCTCTTCCCCGGGTCCCTCGCGGCGCTCAGCCCGGCGCAGCTCGCGGCGAGCCGCGACGCGCAGCTGCTCAAGGCGCTCGCGCTGTTGCGCTAGCGCACGCGGGCTTGCGGACCTTCGTTCAGGCGACTTTCTTCGTCCGCTCGCCGAGCATCCCGGCGGCGACCAGCGCCTGTCGCACGCGCTCGATTTCCGCGGGCGGCAGCTTCGCGAGCGGCGGGCGAACGATGGCGCGCGGCAGCTTGCCCAGCAGCACCAGCGCTTCCTTCATGCGGTTGTGCATGTCGACCCAGGGCTCGCTGTAGAACACCTCCGCGGTGGGCCAGATGCGGTCGTTGATGCGCCGCGCGGCGGCGAGGTCGCCCGCCTGCACCGCGCGCCAGAGCTGCGCCTGAAGATCGGCGATCACCGAGCCGCTGCCCGAGAGCAGGCCCGCGCAGCCCAGCACCAGCGAGCTCATGAGCCAGGCGCTGTGGGTGGTGAGCACGTTGACCGCCGGGCTCCTCGACTGCAGCACGCGGATGTGACGCTCGTGCAGCTGCGGGTTGGAGCACCAGTCCTTGATCGCGCGCACGCTCGGCACCGCGTCGAGAATCTTCAACAGCGTGGCGAGCGGATAGCCCTGCCCGCCGGCGAGCGGGTACTGGAACAGGATGAGCGGCAGGTCGGTCGCGTCGGCAATGCGGCGAAAATGATCGACCGCCATCTCGGGCCGCTGGCCGAAACTGAACACGCCCGAGGGAAACACCAGCAGCGCCGAGGCGCCGCCGTCGTGCGCCATCCTGGCGATGCGCGCCGCCTCGAGCGCGCTCTCGGCGTACACGCCGTTGACGACCGGCATGCGCGCACCGATCTCGTCCACCGTGATCCCGAGCACGCGCCGCTGCTCCTCGAAGCTGCACGAGGCTACCTCCGAGGCATGCGCGTTGGTGGTGAGGGCCGAGACGCCCTCGACCGCGCACACGTCCCTCAGGTGCGAGCGGTACGAAACTTCGTCGATCGAGAGGTCCTCGTTGAACGGCAGCAGCACGGCGGGGATCACCCCGCGCGGAACCCAGCCCGGTTGTTTCGCCATGCTCGCCTCCCGCGCGGACGCTATTCGACGCGACCATTGTAAACTGGCTCGATGCCGCTCGAAATGCCGCCCGCCTCGCCGCCTTCGCTGCGCCAGGTGCTGACCGACTTCGGCGGCACCTACGCCGTCAACGGGCTCGTCGCGTTCATCTTCGCCGCCTCGGGCCCGGTGGCGATCATCCTCGCGGTCGGAACGCGCGGCGGGCTGTCCGAGTCCGATCTCGCGTCTTGGATCTTCGGCGCGTTCTTCCTCAACGGCCTGGTGAGCATCGCGGTGTGCTGGTGGTACCGCCAGCCGATGGTGTTCTTTTGGACCATCCCCGGCGCGGTGCTGGTCGGTCCGGCGCTGGGCCACCTCAGCTTCCAGCAGGTGATCGGCGCCTACCTCGCCACCGGCGCGCTGATGCTTGTGCTCGGCCTGTCGGGCTGGGTCAAGCGCTGCATGGACGCGGTGCCGATGCCGATCGTGATGGGAATGGTCGCCGGCGTGTTTCTGCGCTTCGGCCTCGACCTCGTGTATTCGATCCGCGACGCGTTCTGGATCGCCGCGCCGATGACGTTCGCCTTCTTCGCGCTGGCCGCGCTGCCGCGCGTGGGGCGCCGGCTGCCGCCACTGATCGGCGCCATGATCGTCGGCGGCGCGATGGTCGCGCTGCTGGGACGCTTCGACATGCACGGCACGGCGCTGGTTTCCTTCGCGCACCCCAACTTCTACCGCCCCGTATTCTCCTGGCAGGCGATGGTGGAGCTCGTGGTGCCGCTCGCGGTGACGGTGCTGGTGGTGCAGAACGGCCAGGGCATCGCGGTGCTGCGCGCCACCGGCCATGAGCCGCCGATCAACGCGATCACCACCGTGTGCGGCCTGGGCTCGCTGGTCACCGCCTGCGTCGGCACCGTCTCGACCTGCCTCACCGGCCCGGTCAACGCGATCATCACCGCCTCCGGCGAGCGCAAGCGCCATTACACCGCGGGGATCCTGGTCGGCGTGCTCGCGCTCGGCTTCGGACTGCTCTCGCCGCTGTTCACCCACCTGCTGCTCGCCACCCCGCGCCCGTTCATCGGCGCGCTCGCCGGGCTGGCCATGTTGCGCGTGCTGCAGACCTCGTTCGTGGTCTCGTTCAGCGGCAAATTCACCCTCGGCGCGCTGGTGACCTTCCTGGTCACGGTCGCCGACGTGCCGATCTTCAACGTCGGCGCGGCGTTCTGGGGCCTGGTGTTCGGCTTCGCCGCGTCCTGGCTGCTCGAGCGCGGCGACTTCAAGTCCTAAAACCGGGGACAGACCCCGATTTCCGGCATAGCTTCCTGATTTTCCGGAAGGAAATCGGGGTCTGTCCCCGGTTTTGGCTCGGTTTGGGCTACTTCTTGCGGCGCCCCACCAGGTAGGTGACGCCCCGCGAGCCGTAGGTCTCGGTGTGCGCGCATCCCGCGGCCATGGTGAGCGAGTCGCCCGCGCGGCAGGTCTGCTCCTTGCCGTCGAAGCGCAGCGTCACGTCGCCCTCGAGCACCAGCGCGCGCACGTCGTAGGGGTGCGTGTGCTCCTCGATCGACACGTTCGGGCCGACAGTTTTCATCTCGATCTCGAGGAAGCCGTCGCGCTCGAGCTCGGTTTCGAATTGGGTCGTGTCCATGCTCGTGCGCCTCATGTCAGAGGACGGCGGAAGCGCCGCCGTCGAGATTGATACTGCTGCCGCTGACATAGCTTGCGGCATCCGAGACAAGGAACGCTATCACATTGGCGACCTCCTCGGCGCGTCCGACCCGCCCGAGCGGAATGTCCTTGCCCATCGCGGCGTAGAGCTGCTCGACGTCGGCGCCGGTCCTGGCCGCTTTCGCCTCGTGCTGCCCCGCGCGCACCAGGCCGATACATACCGTGTTGACCAGGATGTTGTCGGGCGCGAACTCCTTCGACAGCGCCTTGGTGAACGCGAGTCCCGCGGCGCGCGTCACCGTGGTCGGCATCGATTTCGCACGCGGCTGCTTGGCGCCGATGTTGGTCAGATTCACGATCCGGCCGCCGCCCTGGCGCTTCATGTGCGGGATCGCGAGCCGCGCGAGCCGGATCGCGGCGAACAGCTTCAACTCGAAGTCCGCCTGCCACACCTCGTCGGTCGCCGCGGCGAACTCGCCGGTGGCCGAGGTCCCGGCATTGTTGACCAGGATGTCGAGCCGGCCGAAGGCCTTCACCGTCTCGGCCACCAGCCGCTCGCAGTCCGCGGCCTTGCTCACGTCGACCTGCAGCGCGGCAACCTTGCCGCCCGCGGCGCGAATCTCGGCCGCGGTCTGCTCCAGCCGCTCGCGCCCGCGCGCCGCGACCGCGACCGACGCGCCCTCGCGCGCGAGCAGCAGCGCGGTCGCCCGGCCGATCCCCTGCGTGCCACCCGTGACGATCGCGACCTTTCCTTTCAGACCCAAATCCATGCCGCCCTCCACGATCTTCCTAAAGGGCTCGCAGTTTGCCGCAGTTTCGCGTACAGTGCGCCCCTTGCTGCGTTGCAGCACCGCCTCCGGGCGGTCAACTGTTGGCTGTCCCGCCCCTCTCGCAGTCCCGTCGAAAGCGTTCCTTTCGGTTTGGCATCGCGGCTTCAGGTTGGCGCCGATGACACGAAAGGATCTTCACATGAGCTTCTCGACGCTCGGGCTGCACCCGTCCCTGATCGAAACCCTCGCCGCGCTCGGCTACACCGAGCCGACCGCCGTGCAGCGCGCGGCGATTCCCGCCGTGCTCGCCGGCGGCGACCTGCTGGTGTCCTCGCAGACCGGCAGTGGCAAAACCGCCGCCTTCATGCTGCCCGCGCTGCAGCGCCTGCTCGCCGAGCACGCGCCGCAGGCGCCGCGCGGCGGCCTCGGCCCGCGCGTGCTGGTGCTCGCGCCCACGCGCGAGCTCGCGCTGCAGGTGCAGAAAGCCACCCACGGCTACGGCTCGCGCCAGCGCCTGCGCACTGCCTGCCTGGTCGGCGGCGTGTCCTACGGACTGCAGCTGAAGCAGCTCTCGCGGCCGGTCGACATTGTGGTGGCCACGCCCGGACGGCTCAAGGACCACCTCGAGCGCGGCCGCATCGACTTCGCCCGCATCGAGCTGCTGGTGCTCGACGAAGCCGACCGGATGCTCGACATGGGCTTCCAGGAAGACATCGACGCGATCGTCGCGCGCGTGCCGGCTGCGCGCCAGACGCTGCTGTTCTCGGCCACGCTGGATGGCGTGGTCGGCCGCCTGGCGCGGCGCGTGACGCGCGACGCCAAGCGCATCGACATCGCCCCTTCCGCGGCGCGCTCGCCCAAGATCGAGCAGCGCGCGCTCTACACCGACGACGTCGCGCACAAGAACCGGCTGCTCGACGTGATCCTGCGCGACGTGGATTTGAAGCAGGCGCTGGTGTTCACCGCCACCAAGCGCTCGGCCGAGGAGCTCTCAGGCTCGCTCGTGCGCCAGGGCTTCGCCGCCGGCGCGCTGCACGGCGACATGCGCCAGCGCGAGCGCAACACGACGCTGCAGCACCTGCGCGACGGGCGCATGCGGGTGCTGGTGGCGACCGACGTTGCCGCGCGCGGGATCGACATCCCCGGCATCACCCATGTGATCAACTTCGACGCGCCGCGCCAGGCCGAGGACTACGTGCACCGCATCGGCCGTACCGGCCGTGCCGGGCGCACCGGCATCGCGCTGACGCTGCTCAGCCATCGCGAAAAGCACCTGGTGCGCGACATCGAGCGCTATACCGGCGCGCAGCTGCGCGTGGCGGTCATCCCCGGGCACGAGCCCGCGGCGCGCTTCGCCCCTTCGGCGCCGCGCCGGCGCTACCGCAACTAGGACCCGCTCAGGCCAGGTTGCCGGCGATGTAGTGCTCGAGCTGCTGGATGATCTCCTTCTGCTCGGAGATGATGTCCTTCACCAGGTCGCCGATCGAGACCACCCCAACCATGCGCCCGCCGTCCATCACCGGCAGGTGGCGCAGGCGGTTCTGCGTCATCAGCGCCATGCACTCCTCGTTGCTCTGATCGGGGCGCACGGTCATGACCGGTGCGGTCATGATGTCGCGCACCGGCGTGTCCCTCGACGAGCGCGCCATCAGCGCCACCTTGCGCGCATAGTCGCGCTCGGACACCACGCCGACGATCTTCTCGCCTTCGAGCACCACCAGCGCGCCGACGTTGCGCTCGGCCATCGTCTTCACCGCCTCGAATACCGAGGCCTCGGGTTTGATCGTGGCGACATCCTGGTCGGGTTTGGATTTGAGTATCTGGGCGACGGTGGTCATGGGCACCCTCCATTCGGAAGCGCGGGAAAAGTGTGCGCGCCCCGTCAGCTTACCGCAAGGGGGTGCGCTCAATCCTGGAGCATCGCCCAGGCGCGCGGCGTGACGACGCGAAACGGCGTGCGCCGCGCCAGCTCGAGCAGGGCGCGGTCTTTGGTCAGCAGCAGGTCGGCGCGGCAAGTGCGCGCGAGCTCGAGGAACTTCTGGTCGTCCGGGTCGCGGCACCGCGGCAGTACGCACTCGAGCGGCGCGATGTCGCCGCCGGGGCCGGTCACGCGCCGGCACTCGGCGAGACAGGCCGCCTGCGCCGCCGCGTCGAGCCTGACCCGCCCCAGGGGATAGTCCAGCACGCGCGCCAGCTCGGCCTCGCAGGCGGCGTCGATGAACACCCGCGCCCGTCCCTGCTCCACTGCGGCGCGCAGCGGCGCCAGCTCGGGATCGTCGAACACCAGCCAGTCGAGCCAGACGTTGGTATCCAGGACCAGGCGCATGCGGGCAAGGGTACCGCAGGCTCCGGTATGCTCCGCGTATTCGCGTTTCGCTTCGGGGAGGAGTCATGCCGGCAGTCGTCAATCACGCCAAGCGCCAGCTGCGCGAGGGCAAGCTCGCGATCGGGCTCGGGCTGCGCCAGGCGCGCACGGTGGACAGCGCGCAGCTTTTCAAGACCGCGGGCTTCGACTGGCTGTTCATCGACTGCGAGCACGGCTCGATGAACCTCGACACCGCGGCGCAGATCTCGGCCGCCGCGCTCGCGGTCGGGATTACGCCGGTGGTGCGCGTGCCGGGCCTGGAGCATCATCACGCCTCGCGCGCGCTCGACAACGGCGCGCAGGGGATCGTGTTCCCGCACATCGACACGCCGGAGCAGGCCAAGCGCGTCGCCGACCACTGCCGCTTCCCGCCCGCGGGGCGCCGCTCGATGGGCGGCGCGCTGCAGCACACCGGCTTCGCGCCGATGCCGGTGGGCGAGACCGCGAAGCAGGTGAACGACGAGACCCTGGTGGTGGTGATGATCGAGTCGCCGCAGGCGGTCGACAACGCCGAGGCGATCGCCGCGGTGCCCGGCGTCGACGCGCTGCTGATCGGCACCAACGACCTGACCTTCGAGATGGGCATCCCGGGCAAGTTCGACGACCCGCGCGTGGCCGACGCCTACACCAGGGTGATCGCGGCGTGCAGCAAGCACGGCAAGCACCCCGGCATGGGCGGCATGTACAGCCCCGAGCTGCTCGAGCGCCACATCGGCATGGGCGCGCGCCTGATCCTGTCGGGCTCGGACTTCGCGCTGCTGATGCAGGCCGGCAGCGCGCGCGCGGCGCTGGTGCGCGGCTTCGAGGGCCGCGCACGATGACGGGGAGCAAGGCGGTGCCCGCGACCAAGCACGTCAAGATGCCCGGCAAGCTGGTGATGGTCGGCTTCGGCTCGATCGGCCAGGGCGTGCTGCCGCTGCTGCTGCGCCACCTCAAGATCGCGCGCTCGCAGGTCGTCGTGATCACCGCCGACGAGCGCGGCGCGCGCGAGGCGACGCGCTACGGCGTCACCTTCACGGTCAACCCTCTCACGCGCGGCAACATCCGGGCAGTGCTCGAGCCGATCCTGAAGCCGGGCGACTTCCTGCTCAACGTCTCGGTCGATGTCTCGAGCATCAACCTGATCGAGCTGTGCCAGGCGAAGGGCGTGCTGTATCTGGACACCTGCATCGAGCCATGGGCCGGCGGCTACGTCGACCGGCGCCTTTCGCCCTCGCAGCGCTCGAACTACGCGCTGCGCGAGGCGGCGCTCGCACTGAACAAGAAGAAGCCGAACGGTCCCACCGCGGTGCTGACCCACGGCGCCAACCCCGGACTGGTGTCGCATTTCGTCAAGCGCGCGCTGCTCGACATCGCGCGCGACACCAAGGTGCGGGTACCGCGCCCGAACACGCGCGAGAAATGGGCCGAGCTGGCGGAGAAGCTGGGCGTCAAGGTGATCCACATCGCCGAGCGCGACACGCAGAAAGCGGTGCCGGACAAGCGCAAGGGCGAATTCGTCAACACCTGGTCGGTCGAGGGCTTCGCCGGCGAGGGCTGCCAGCCCGCCGAGCTCGGCTGGGGCAGCCACGAAAAGGAATTCCCGGCCGACGGCGGCCGGCACACGTTCGGCTCGGGCTGCGCGATCTACCTGCAGCGTCCCGGCGCCTCGACCCGGGTGCGCACCTGGACCCCGCTCGAAGGGCCGTTCCACGGCTTCCTGGTCACACACAGCGAGTCGATCTCGATCGCCGACTACCTCACGCTCAGGCGCGGCGCCAAGCTGCGCTACCGGCCGACGGTGCACTACGCCTACCACCCCTGCGACGACGCGGTGCTGTCGGTGCACGAGCTGGCGGGCAAGAACTGGAAGCTGCAGGAGCGCCAGCGGGTGCTGATGCGCGAGATCGTCGACGGCGTGGACGAGCTCGGCGTGCTGCTGATGGGGCACGCCAAGGGCGCCTACTGGTTCGGCTCGCAGCTCTCGGTTCAGGAAGCGCGGCGCCTGGCGCCGCACAACAACGCCACCAGCCTGCAGGTGTGCTGCGCGATCCTGGGCGGCATCGTGTGGGCGGTCGAGAACCCGGACTGCGGCGTGGTCGAGCCCGACGAGGTCGACTTCGAGCGCGTGCTCGAGATCGCCGCGCCCTACCTGGGCAAGCTGACCGGCGCGTACAACCAGTGGACGCCGCTGGTCGACCGCGGGCTGCTGTTCCCGGAGGACCTCGACGCCGAAGACCCCTGGCAGTTCAAGAACTTCCGGGTCGTATAAGCCGGCGCGCCGTTCCGATCTCGCGCGACGCGCTCAGGCGCCGTGGTGGGCCTCGACCATGACGCCGATCTTCTTCAGGAACGGCGTCGGCAGGTCGCCGCCGGCGCACACGATCACCGCGTCGTTGCGGATCTCGCGCTCGGACTTGCCGGCGCGGATGCGGATCCGGTCGTTGCCGATGGCGGTGATCTGCGACTCGAGCATCAGCGTGAGCCGCTCGCCGGCCAGCGCGTCTTCCAGCCGCTTGCGGTTCTTGAGCTTGACCCGGTTAAAGGCGGCGCCGCGGTAGGACAGCACCACGCTCGTACCCGGCTCGCCGCAGATATCGAGCGCCGCCTCGAGCGCGCTGTCGCCTCCGCCCACCACCGCGACGTGCTTGCCCTGGTACTGCTCCGACTCGATCAGGCGGTAGACCACCTTGGGCAGCTCCTCGCCCGGGACGCCGAGCTTGCGCGGCGTGCCGCGCCGCCCGATCGCGAGCAAGACGCTGCCGCAGCGGTAGCTGTGCTTCGCAGTGCGCACCACGAACCCTTTGCCCTCCTGCCGGATTTCCTCCATCCGCTCGTTGTAGCGGATCGGCATCGGCACCTTCGCCATCACCTCCTGCCACAGCTTCATCAGCGCTTCCTTGCTCACCTCGCGCACCCGGATCTTGCCGATCAGCGGCAGGGTCATCGGCGCGGTCATCACGATCTTGTTGCGCGGATAGTGATAGGTCGTGCCGCCGATCGAGTCCTCCTGCTCCAGGGTGACGAACTTCAGGCCCTGCCTGCTCGCCGCAAGCGACGCGGAGATGCCGGCCGGGCCCGCGCCGACGATCACCACGTCGTACTCGCCGACCCCGCGCGGGCGCCTGGCGACGTACTCGATCGACCTCGCGCCCTGCTCCGCGGCCTTGCGGATCAGGCCCATGCCGCCCAGCTCGCCGGCGATGAAGATCCCGGGCACGTTGGTCTCGAAATTCGGGTTCACCTTCGGTATGTCGACGCCCCGATTCTCGGTGCCGAACACGAGCCTGATCGCCTTCATCGGGCAGGCGCTCTCGCACGCCCCGTGGCCGATGCACACCGCCGGGTTGATCAGCGTGCCCTTGCCGTTGATGATCCCGATCGCCTGCTCCGGGCAGGCCTTGACGCAGGCGCCGGAGCCGAAGCACTTGGACAGGATGAAATCCGGGTGCAGCGTCGGCGGCTCGATCAGCCCGCTCTCGGCCGCCTCGTCCAGGGCGGCATAGGAGACCTTCTGCTGCTTGACGCGCGTGCGCGCGTACACGAGCACCAGCAACAATAGTGGCACGAGGTACAGCGCGTAGTACGAGGCGTTGCTCATGCGCGGATTATCGGGCAGCGGGGCGACGATTTCGCGCTTTCGCAGCGCGGAGACGAGAACAAATTCACGCTGCCGCCTTTCGTCGTGGTCCGGCGACGCATGTCTTTCGCGGCGCTTACGCTAGAGTATAGGTCAACATGCGATCGCGTCAGGCGCAATGACTTCCGCCACCATCCCGGCCGAGCTGGTAGGCAAACCGCTCGCACGCTGGCAGCGATTGCTCGTCTACGCATCGGTGAGCGCGCTCCTCGTGCTCGCGGCCTGGGTCGCGCTTCTGCGTCCCTACACGCCCGGCTCGCGCCTGGGCTACGACCTGGGCCTGATCGGCGGCTGCATGATGCTCGCGCTGCTGCTCTACCCGCTGCGCAAGCACTGGGGCCGACTGCACAATTTCGGCTCGCTGCGCGCCTGGTTCATGGTCCACCTCGTGTTCGGCATCTGCGGCCCGCTGCTGGTGGTCTTCCACTCGGGCTTTCGGCTGCATTCGTTCAACGCCAGCGTGGCATTCTGGTGCATGGTGCTGGTCGCGTTGAGCGGCGGTATGGGGCGCTACGTCTACCTTCGCGTCTACGGCGCTCTGACGCTCGTGCAGGCCAGGCTGTGGGAGCTCGAGGGCAAGATGGAATCGCGCAGCGAGCTGCACCCGTTCGACCTCGCGCCGCGCGCCAGGGAATGGCTCGAGGAATACCGCAGGCACCCGTTCGCCAGGCGCAGCGGCTGGTTCGAGAAGCTGCGGCGCGTGTTCGCCCGTGCCGACCGCGGCGTGCGCCGCGCGCACGGCGCGCGCAAGCAGATCGCCGGTGCGCTCGAGCGGCACGCCAGGCGCGAGCGCTGGTCCGCGCCGAAGCTCGCAGGCGAGAAGCAGGCGATCGACGGCCTGATCGTCGAGTACGTGCGCGCCGTGGACGCGGCGGTGAGGCTCACCTTCTGGGAGCGCGTGGCCGCCTGGTGGCATATCCTCCACGGCCCGGTGGTGTACGTGCTCGTGGTGAGCGCGGTGGCGCACGTCGTGGCGGTGCACGTCTACTGATGCGCCTGCGAGCCATTTCGTGGCTCTGCGGGCTGCTGCTCGCCGCGGCGCCGTTCGGCGCAGACCTGCACGCGCAATCCCTCGAAGGCGTGCTGATGCCCGGCCCGGTCGTCAAGGGCCACGCCAAGTGGGAAAGCGACTGCCGCAAATGCCATGTCCCGTTCGACAAGGCGGCGATGCAGCGCCTGTGCGTCGACTGCCACAAGAAGATCGCGGCCGATCTCCGTGCGCATACGCGGTTCCATGGCCGGCTGAAGGACCCGAACTGCCGCAGCTGCCACACCGAGCACAAAGGGCGCACGGCGAACGTCACGGTCCTCGACCCCGACAGCTTCGACCACGACCAGACCGACTACCCGCTCAAGGGCGGCCACAAGCGGGCGGCGCGCAAGTGCTCCGCCTGCCACGCGCCCAAGCTCAAGTACCGCGAAGCGCCGCGCGAGTGCAATGCGTGCCACAAGAAGGACGACATCCACAAGGCCGCGCTGGGACCGAAATGCGAGCAATGCCACGGTGTGGACAACTGGAAGAAATCGAGCTTCGACCACGACAAGACGCGCTTCAAGCTCGAGCTCGGGCACAGCAACGTCAAATGCAACAAGTGTCACGCCGATCAACGCTATAAACCCACGCCTCTCGCCTGCGCGTCCTGCCACAGGAAGGACGACGACGCCAAGGGCCACAAGGGGCGCTTCGGCCAAAAGTGCGAGACCTGCCACACGGTCCGCAAGTGGACCACCATCAAGTTCGATCACGACCGCGATACCAAGTACATCCTGCGCGGCAAGCACGAGAAGACGAAGTGCGATGCCTGCCACACCACCCCGCTGTACACCACGAAAACGCCCAGCGCGTGCGTCGCCTGCCACAAGAAGGACGACGACAAGAAGGGCCACCGCGGCAGCCTGGGCGACAAGTGCGGCAGCTGTCACAACGAGTCGAATTGGCGTGAAGCCAAATTTAATCACGACAAGACCGATTTCCCGCTAAAGGACAAGCATACGAAGGTGCGCTGCAATGACTGCCACACCGGCGGGGTCAACGCGAGCGCCGGCAAGCCGCGTATCAAGCTGCCGACGAGCTGTTACGCCTGCCATCGCAAGGACGACGACAAGAAGGGCCACAAGGGCCACTTCGGGCGTAAATGCGAGAGCTGCCACACCGCGAAGAACTGGAAGGACATAAAGTTCGACCACAATCGCGACACCAAGTACGTCCTGCGCGGAAAGCACGAGAAGACGAAGTGCGCTGCCTGCCACACCACCCCGCTGTACACCACCAAGACACCCGGCACCTGCTTCGCCTGCCACAAGAAGGACGACGACAAGAAGGGCCACAAGGGCAAGCTCGGTACCAAGTGCGGCGCCTGTCACAATGCCGATGGCTGGAAGGTCAAGACCTTCGACCACAACAGATCGCGCTTTCCGTTGACCGGCGGCCACGTGCGCGTCGACTGCGGCAAGTGCCATACCAAGGGGCTCTCGTTCAAGGACGCGCCGACCGACTGCGACGGCTGCCACCGCAAGGACGACGTGCACAAGCGCCGGCTCGGCGCCGACTGCGGCAGCTGCCACAACACGCGCATCTGGAAGAGCTGGGATTACGACCACGCCAAGACCGGCTTTCTGCTCGACGGCGGCCATCGCAAGGTCGAGTGCTACGCCTGCCACTCGACGCCAATGAAACCGGGCCCGCCCGCACCGGTGCGCAGCTGCAACGCTTGCCACGCCAAGGACGACGTGCACCACGGCGCCTTCGGCCCGGTCTGCGAGCGCTGCCACAGCGCGGCCAGCTGGCCCGCGACGTTCGCGCGCTAGGCGCGCGCCCTATGCTGCGACGGTGCGATTTCCGCCGGCCGCGCGCGCCCGCCGCATGCGCGCGTCGGCGAAGTCGACCAGCCGCCACCAGTCCTCGGCCGAGTCCTGCTGGCGCTCCGCCAGGCCGATGCTCGCGGTAACCGGCGCGCGGTCCGGGCGCACCCCGAGGCCGGTCGAGAGCAGCCGCTGCAGGGCGGCTTCGGCCTGCTCGAGCGAGACGTTCGGCAGCACCAGCAGGTACTGGTCGCCGGTCCAGCGCGTCAACAGATCGCCCGCGCGCATGCCGTCGTGCAGGAGCTCGGTCGCGTTCCTGAGCGCGGCATCCCCGGTGGCGTAGCCGAAGCGCTCGTTCAGGGACTGAAAATCGTCCAACGCCACCAGCGCGAGGGCGAGCCGCGTTCCGGCGCGCAGCGACAAGGCGTACTGCAGGTCGAGCAGCTCCTCGCCGCAGCGGCGCGAGTAGCAGCCGGTGAGGCTGTCGTGGATGCCCTCGCGCACGTTCACGATCAGGAACGCGAGCTGCGACAACCCTGCGACGATCGCCACCCCGGCAATCAGCGCCAGCACCAAGAACGAGGCGATGAACGCGGGCCAGTCGACCTCCGGCCAGTCGGTCGCGAGCGTGGCCGAGTTAATCAGCAGCATCAGCGCAGCGAAGCCTGCGCCTTCGGCGACGGTGAGCGGAAACAGGGCGAGCGCCGCCAGCATGACGAACGGAAGGTAGGCGTAGCCGGCGAGAAAGCCGTCCAGCACGCCCGACTCGAGCCCGAGCGCCCACACGTAGCAGCCAAGGAAGAACGTGGCCGGAATCGCGTACAGCAGCGCGAGCGCGCGGTAGGCGTCGCGCAGCGTGTGCATTCTGCGGATCAGCAGCAGCGCGGCGGCAAACGCGGCGGCGGTCAGCAGGCGCATTGGCGCGAGCGCGCGCCAGACTTCGGGCGCCAGCGCCCACACGTCGAGCGCGATCCAGAGCGGCGTCAGGAGCGCGAACAGCCCGGCGACCAGCCGCGCCCGCGCCACGATCATCGCCGCGCGGCGCGCGGTGAGGCGCCCGGGATGCGCGGCGGCGCGCACCAGCCCGCCGGCCTCGGACGGGCCGATGTCGCTCTGCGCCATGGACCAGGCCTGCGCCCACAGCCTGGAAAGAGGCTTCGTCAGCACGGTAGCGCTAGGCTACCACCTGCTGTAGGTGGAGCCCTCGTTACCGAGTGGTCGATGACAGCCGGACTGTGAGCAGTCCGTGACGCCGCTGCTCCTCTGGTGGGTCAACGACTTCTTCTGCATGTTGCCGAGGTAGCTCGTGCCGCTCTGGTGGCAGGCCTTGCACCAGCCGGAGCCGTTGCCCAGGCTGTTATTGTGATTCATCTTCTCTGACGTCCAGGCCGCCGTGCTCAGGTGGCAGGCGTCGCAGCTCATGCTCGCGCCGGCCAGCAGTTGGGTATCGTAGGGAATGTGGTTGCCCGGTTTGCCGTCGGCGCCCGCCGCCGTGTACGCACCGTTGTGGCAGATCTGGCACTGTCCCGCGATCCCGGTCGTGATGTGCTGCACCTGGGTCCAGACCGTGGTGCTGGTGTGGCAGGCGTCGCACTGCGCAGTGGTCGGAATGTGCGCGGCGGATTTCATCTGCGCGTTCTCCGACAGGTAACCGCCGCTGTGGCAGGTTGTGCACTGGCCATTGAGCCCGGTGTGGTTCATCGTGCGCTGGGTCCAGTTCACCGTGCTGGTGTGGCAGCTGTTGCACTCGAGCGTGGTCGGAATATGGCTCGACCCTTTCTTCTCCGCGTTCTCCGACAGGTAGCCGCCGCTGTGGCAGGTCGAGCACGGCGTTGAGGCCACGATCGTATGGTTCATGGTGCGGCTGGTCCAGTTCACGGTCGAGGTGTGGCAGTTATCGCACTGCGCGCCGGACGGTATGTGAGTCACGCCCTGCGCGTTCGCGTTGGCGAAGGCATAGGTTGCGTTGTGGCAGGTCGAGCACACTCCCGTCGTGCCGGTGTGATCCATCGTCTTGATCGGCTTGAATGTCTGCGGATACATGTTGTGGCAGTCCGAGCATTGCTTGGTCGCCGGGACGGTCGGAATGTGGCTCGAGGGTTTGGACAGGCCGCTGCCGCCGGGCACGTGGCAGCTGATGCAGTTGGCGAACGCAGGAAGCGTGTGCACCGGCGCGGCGCCCGCCCACGAGGTAGTGCTGGTGTGACAGCCGGAGCTGTTGCACTCCGCGGTGGTCGGCAGGTGCGTCACGGGCTTGGTCTGCGCGTTGGAGGCCACGTACGCCCCGCCGTGGCAGGTCGAGCATGGCGTCGCCGTGACCGCCGTGTGGTCCATCGTGGCGGGCGAGAACACGGTCGTGTTGTGGCAGGTGCTGCATTGCAGGGCGCCCACCGGAATATGGCTCGGGCTCTTGGCCTGCGCGTTCTCGCTCAGGTAGGCGCCGCCGTGGCAAGTGGTGCAAGGCGTGGCCGCGACGACCGTGTGGTTCATGCTGCGCGCGTTCCAGCCGGTCGTGCTGGTGTGACAGCTGTCGCACTGCGCAGTGGTCGGCACGTGCGTGGTGCCCTGCGGCTGCGCGTTGGTCGAGGCGTAGGCGCCGTTGTGGCAGGTCGAACACTTGCCCGCGGTGCCGGCATGGTTCATCTGCGCCGGTTTGAACGCGACGTAGTTGGTGTGGCAGGCGTCGCACTGCTGCACGCCCACCGGAATGTGGGTCGTGGGCTGGGTCAGGCCCGGCCCGCTCACGTGGCAGGTGCGGCAGTTGCCGACCGCGGTCGCGTCGTGCGTGTAGCTCGCGGTGGCCCAGCTCGTCATGCTGAAGTGGCAGCTGTCGCACTGCGCGGTGGTCGCGACGTGCGTCGGCGGCTTCATCTGCGCGTTCTCGGTCAAGTACTGCCCGCTATGGCAGTTCGAGCACTGCCCCGTGGCGTTCGCCGGGTGGACGAAATTGCGCAGCGTCCACACCACTGTGCTGGTGTGGCAGGTGTCGCACTGGCGCGAATCGGGGATGTGCGTCGGGCCCTGGCGGTCTGCATTGGCGAACACGTACGAGCCGTTGTGGCAGGTCGAGCACTGCCCGGCCGTGCTGGTGTGGTTCATGAAGGCCGGCTTGAAGGCGACGAAGTTGGTGTGGCAGGTGTCGCACTGTTGTGCGGTCGGGACGTGGTTGGTCGGCTTCGCCAGCCCCGTGCCGCCCGCGCGGTGGCAGTTGGAGCAGTTGCCGAACGCTGTCGCATCGTGCGCGAACACCGCCGTCGCCCAGGTCGTGGTGCTCATGTGGCAGCTGTCGCACTGGGCGGTAGTCGCGACGTGCGTGGCGGACTTCATCTGCGCGTTCTCCGACAGGTAGCCGCCGCTGTGGCAGGTCGAACATTGGCCGGCCAGCCCCGTGTGGTCCATGGTCGCGGGGGTGAAGGCGATGAAGTTCAGGTGGCAGGCGTCGCACGAGCGCGTGGTCGGAATGTGCGTCGGCGACCTGGCTTGCGCGTTGGCGAAGCCGTAAGCGCCGTTGTGGCAAGTCGCGCACTGGCCCGTGGTGCCGATGTGGTTCATCGCCGCGGGCTTGAACGCCACGTAGTTGGTGTGGCAGGTGTCGCACTGCAGCGCAGTCGGGATATGGGTCGAGGGCTTGGCGAGCCCGCTGCCGCCGGCCACGTGGCAGTTCGAACAGCGCCCCACCGCGGTCGCGTCGTGGGTGAAGGTCACCGTGGCCCAGCTGATGGTGCTCTTATGACAGCTGTCGCACTGCGCCGTGGTCGGCACGTGGGTCGGCGGCTTGGTCTGCGCGTTCTGCGCCAGGTAGGCACCGCTGTGGCAAGTCGAGCATTGGCCGTTCAGCCCGGTGTGGTTCATCGTCATCGCGGTGAACGTGATTTCGCTCGTGTGGCAGGTATCGCACTGCGAATTGGTCGGGATGTGGTTCGCGCCCTTGCCGCGCGCGGTGTTGTAGTTGTGGCAGCTCGAGCAGCGGCCCCAGCTCGAGGGATCGTGAGTGTAGAGCGCGTTGAGCCAGGTCACGGTGCTGGTGTGGCAGGTGTCGCACTGCGCCGTGGTCGGGACGTGGAACGGCGTCTTGCCCGAGGCGATCGTTCCGTTGTGGCAGGTCGAGCAGCGCCCGACGGTGGAGGCGTCGTGCATCACCGCCTTGGTCGGCGTCCAAGCGCCGGATGTGTGGCAGGCGTCGCAGCTCGCGGTGGTCGGCAGGTGCGCCGGCGGCTTGCCTCTCGCCTGGCTGTTGTTATGGCAGCGCGAGCACTGCCCGAACATGTCGGACGTGTGCACCATCACCGCCGGCGTCCAGGCGTTCTGGTTGTGGCAGTCCGAGCACTGCTGCGTCGGCGATACGGGGATGTGCAGCGGTGGCTTGAAGGTGCTCGCGCGCATGCCGCCCTGCACGTGGCAGGCATTGCAGGTGCGCGGCAGGCCCTTGGCCGGCAGGCCGCTCTTGTGACAGTCCTCGCACGGCACGCGTGCGTGCGCGCCTACCAGCGGGAACAGCGTCGTGTTGTGGTCGAACGCGGGTGCGCTGCCGCCCTGCGCCAGCGCCACGTTCGTCGCCGCGGCGGCAAACAACGCGAAGCCCGTCATCAGGAGAGCGCGCACAAACGCGGGGAGGCGCATCGGGGTCCTTGGATGCCTTACGCGGGACGACGCAGAGCTGTCGTTGCCGGGCGACAGTTTTTTTTCAGCTTATGCATTATGTCACTGTATCTTTAGAAAAATTTGTTTTCTTTTTTCGCCTCGGGCATCCTTGCGGCGGTAAGCATAGAGCAAGTCCCGCGCAAGCCAAGCGTTAAATAACATGAAAGCAATGCCGGACGTAGGTAAAAGTGCACTTGCGCTGCGCGACAGCGCCGCCCGCCTCGTTCGGGCTTTGCTGCACGCGACATTTTTCGCATCCGCCGCGCTCGCCGCGCCCACCGCGCATGCGCAGCTGCTCGACAACCTTGAAGTTCACGACGGCGAGGGCAACGCCTCGCAGGTGATCGTGCGCTTCGCGGCGCCGGTGCAGTTCCTGCGGCAGACGCCGCTCGGCTCGGGCCGCACGCTGCGGGTGTACATCCAGGTCACCGGACTGGGGGTGCAGCCCAGCGATCTGATCCCGACCACGCTGCGCTTTCCCGGCAGCGCGCGCGTACCGCCGTTCAGCGCGACCTTTCCCGATACCGGCAATGCGCTGGTGCTGACCTTCGAGCGCGAAGTGCGCTTCAGCGCGGGGCCGGGGCCCGACAGCCGCAGCATCGCGGTCGCAGTTTCCGTGCTGCGCAACTAGGTCCGGCCGACCTTGCCCAGGATTCGGCCGCTCCGCGTTGCGCTGCTCGCGTGCCTCGTGTGCGCCGCGGGCACAGCGCGCGCGCACATCCTCGACGGCCTGGAAGTCGAACGCCACGGCAAGCAGGCGCTGATCCACATCCGCTTCAACACCCAGGTCCAGTACCTGCGCCACACGCCGCAGAGCGCCGGCAAGACGCTGCTGATCTACGTCCAGGTGACCGGCGAGCGAGCGCCGCGGGCCGCCTTCGGGCCGCAAACGGTGTCGCTGCCGATGACGGACGTCGTGCCGCACGTATCGGTTACCTATCCCGGCGCGGGCAAATCGGTCCAGGTCGAGTTCTCGCAGGCAACCAGGTACAACGTGACCTGGAGCGTCGATGGACGCAGCATCGACCTCATCGTGCCGGTCCTTCCAGGCGCAAGGGACTGGACGGTGCAGGTGAAAGCGCCGCCGCCCGCGCCGGCTGCCGCGCCTGCGCCCGCGGTCGTGCTCGCTCCTCTTCCCGCTGCTGCCGTCCCGGCTCCTGCTCCTGCTCCCGCTCCCGCTCCTGCTCCCGCGCGTGCTATGGCCCTTGCACCTGCTCCCGTGCCGGCCCCGGCAGCACCATCCCCGCCTGCTGCGGCGCCCGCGCCCGCTCCCGCGCCTTCGCGTCCCGCGACGACGCGCGAGATGCCCAAGCTCGCGCCGCTCACGCACGAGGAGATCGAGGCGCGCGCAAAAGAGTGGATGGACGCCGCCCGCACGGCGATCGGCGCGCGCAAGGGCGTGGTCGCCGCCGAGCGCCTGAACCAGGTGCTGAGCCTGCCGCCCAACAGCCAGAGCGAATCTGCCCAGGCGCTGATGGGCGAGGCGCGCGAGATGAGCGGCGAGCTGAACAAGGCCAAGCTCGAGTACCAGCTCTACCTGAAGCAGTATCCCCAGGGAAAGCACGTCGCGCGCGTGAAAGAGCGCCTCGGCGCGCTCGGCAAGGAAGTCGCTCAGGCCGAGTCGGCGCGCGGCCCCGGCGGCGTTGCGCGACCGCCCGCGACCTGGATGACCTTCGGCAGCGTGTCGCAGTACTACTACACCGGCCACTCGCAGATCGAGACCATCACTCCGCCGCCGCCCGGTCAGCTGGTGTTCAACCGCGACACGCTCTCGCTCACCGACCAGAACGCACTGATCTCGACCCTCGATATCCAGGGCCGCCGGGCCGACTCGGTCAGCGACACCCGCATCGTGCTGCGCGACGCGGACACGCGCAACTTCCTCCAGGGTCAGTCGTCGTACAACCGCCTGAGCGCGGCCTACTTCGAGCAGACGCACAAGCAGCTCGGCTATTTCCTGCGCGCCGGACGCCAGATCGGCGCCGGCGCGGGCGTATTCGGGCGCTTCGACGGCTTGAACGCCGGCTACAAGCTGGGCCCGACCTGGCGCGTGAACGCGGTCGCCGGCTACCCGGTGGAGTTCAACACGCCGTTCCAGCGCAGCTTCTACGGCGCAAGCGTCGACTACGCGCCGCCGCCCGGGCGGCTCGGACTGTCGGGCTATGTGATCGAGCAGAAGCTCGAGGGCGTCAACGACCGGCGCGCGGTCGGCGCCGAGGTGCGCTATTTCGATCCGCACGCCACGCTCTACAGTACCGTCGACTACGACCTGTACTTCAAGCGGCTCAACATCCTGATGGCGCAGGCGAACTGGCGCACCGACGCGGGAACGAACTACTTCGCCAACATCGACTACCGCCAGTCGCCGCCCTTGAGCCTGATCACCGCGCTGCCGGGCCAGATCTCGCTCGACCCGACCCAGCCGACGCTCGACTTCCGCCAGCTGTTCTTCGACTCTGTCGCCGCGCTGGGCGTTGACGCGCTGCGCATCGAGGCGGAAAAGCTCACCAGCACCTCAACCTTGTTCGCCCTGGGCTTCACCCATCCGTTCACGAAGAAATGGCAGCTCGGCGCCGACTACCGGTACGCGGAGATCAGCGGCACCGAGGCGAGCGGCATCCTGCCCGCCGCGCCGGGCACCGGTGCCAGCCACGTGATCTCCGGGCAGGCGCTGGGCAATAACCTGTGGCTCACGAACGACACGCTGGTCTCGAACGCGAGCCTGATCGTCGCCCCGACCTATCACGGGCTGGCGCTGAACGTCACCTACGTGCTGCCGCTCGAGCGCTGGCGCCTGGACGCCACCGTGGCGTACTACATCCAGCGCGACGATCAGTCGCAGCGCCAGACGCGCGCGACGCCTTCGCTGCGCGCGGTGTACCGTATCGGCAAGAGCGTGTACGTCGAATTGCAAAGCGGCACCGAGCTGTTCGACGAGGCCGGGCCGCTGCGTGAACTGCACACCAGGCGCTGGTATACGTACGGCGGCTATCGCTGGGACTTCAACTAGGACTTTCAAATCGACATGACTACCTTCCTCCTGGCCTTCGTCGTCTTCCTCGCCCTGTCGCTCGCCGGCTTCCTGGCCGGCGGCGGCGCGCGCCGCGGCCGCCTGCTGTGGCTCGCGGTGCCGCTCGGCGCTTCGCTCGCCGGGGCGGCGATCTACGCCAATCAGGTCTCGCCCAAGGCGGAACCGACAGTCGAACCGCCGCCCGCGATCGAATCTTCAACCACGCCGATGACGCCGCTGCCGGCGGCGGGCGCGCCGGCACCGGGACACGACGCCGGCGACATGAACGCCATGGCGGCCAAGCTCGCGGCGCGCCTCGCGCGCAACCCGAACGACGGACCGGGCTGGGCGCTGCTCGCGCGCGCGTATGCCTGGCTGGGGCGCTACGCCGAGGCCGACGCCGCATTCGCGCAGGCCGCGCGACTCAAGATCGACGACCCGAACCTGAAGGCGGACTGGGATGCCTCGCGCGCGAAAGCCAAGGCGGGCGCGGTTCCCGCGGCTGGCTTCGTCGCCGGCACGGTCTCGATCGCAGAGCCGCTCGTTCACACGCTGGGCGCCGGCGACACGGTGTTCGTGTTCGCCCGCGCGCCGGACGGCGGACCTCCGCTGGCGGTCAAACGCTTCAAGGCCTCCGAGTTGCCGGCGCAGTTCCGGCTCGAGGACCGCGACGCCATGGTGCCGGGCCGGACGGTGTCCAGTGTGCCCCAGGTGCAGCTGGTCGCGCGCCTGTCCGCCAGCGGCAACGCGATCCGCCAGCCGGGCGACATCGAAACCCCCGCCCTGAACGTGAAGCCCGGCGCAACCGGCGTCATGCTCGAGATCGGCGCGCCGCGCAACTGACCCTCGCCGGCTCGCTGTTCAAGCCTGAGCCGGCTGTGTATCCTTCCCGCTCCGTTCGATTGTCTACCTGGAGGAGGGAACGATGCTGCGGACGATTCTGCGTGCTCTGGGCGCGCTGCTGATAGCGGGCGCGCTGGCGAGCACAGCGGCCCATGCGGCCAAGGGCCAGACCAAGCTGCACTGGTACGGCCAGGCGGCCTGGAAGATCACGACGCCCTCGGGCGGGGTGATCCTGGTCGACCCCTGGCTCACGGTGCCGACCAACCCGGACAAGAACTCGGTCGCCGAGCTCGACCGGGTCGACTACATCCTGATCACGCACGGCCACAGCGACCACGTCGGCAATGCGCTCGAGATCGCGAAGAAGACCGGCGCCAAGGTGCTCGCGCCCTACGGCCTTTCGTTCAACCTGGTTTCGGTGGCCGGCTTCCCCAAGGACCAGATGATATACGGCGGCAACGTCGGCGGCACCATCGACCTGCCCAAGGCAGGGGCCAAGGTCATGATCGTCAACGCGATCCACGGCTCGGAACTGGTCCCGCCGGTGTATAAGGGCGACCCCGGTCAGCCGGCCGCGCTCGCGAGCGGCAACCCGGTCGGCTACGTGATCATGATCAACGGCGGGCCGACGATCTACCACACCGGCGACACCGCCGTGACCGAGGACATGAAACTGATCCCCACGTTCCATCACATCGACGTGATGCTGGCGTGCATCGGCGGCTACTTCACCATGGATCCGAAAGGCGCCGCGCTCGCCACGCAGTGGGTCAAGCCCACGCACGTCATCCCGATGCACTTCGGCACCTTTCCGCTGCTCGCCGGAACGCCTGCGGAGTTCAAGGCGGCGCTCGCCAAGCGCAAGATCGCGGACAAGCTGATCGTGATGAAACCGGGGGACGACCACTCGTTCTGACGCGCGCGCGGTGAGCAAGCCGGCCGGCGAGACCTGGGATTACGTCATCGTCGGCGCGGGCGCGGCCGGCTGCGTGCTCGCCGACCGGCTGAGCGCCTCCGGCCGGCACCGCGTGCTGCTGCTCGAGGCCGGCGGCAGCGACCGCCGGCTCTGGATCCGGGTCCCGGCCGGATTCAGCCGCACCCTCTCGGACCCGTCGCTCGGCTGGCGCTACCTCAACCAGCCCGGCGCGGGCACCGGCAATCGCATCATCCCTTGTCCGCGCGGACGCGTAGTGGGCGGCTCGGGCTCGATCAACGGCCACCTGTACGTCCGGGGCCAGGCCGAGGACTACGAGAACTGGGCCGCCGCCGGTGCGACCGGCTGGGGCTGGAACGACGTGCGCCACTTCTTCAAGCGCGCCGAAGAGCGGCTGCACGCGAGCGAGCCGCCGCTGCGCCACCCGCTGTGCGAGGCCTTTATCGATACGCTCGCTGCGCTCGGCGTGGCGCGCAACCCGAACTACAACTCCGACCACCAGGAAGGCGCGGGCTACTACCAGACTCTCATCAAGGACGGCCGGCGCTGGAACGCGACCGACACCTACCTGCGCCCTGCACTCAAGCGCCCCAACCTCGCATTGCGCAAACGCGCGCATGTGACGCGCGTTATTTTCGAGGGCAAGCGCGCCGCCGGCGTAGCCTATCGCTGGCGCGGCGCGCGGCGCGTGGTGCGTGCCGCGCGCGAGGTGATCCTCGCCGCCGGCGCGGTCAACTCGCCGCAGCTGCTGCAGCTCTCGGGCGTGGGCGATCCCGCGCACCTTCAGCCGCTCGGCATCCAGGTTTTGCACGCCCTGCCCGCAGTCGGCCAAGGCCTCGCCGACCACTACGCGGTGCGCATCGCCGCGCGGGTGCGCGGCGCGGAATCGCTCAACGTGCAGGCGCACGGCGAGCGCCTCGCGCTGGAAGCGCTCAGGTACGCTTTTACGCGACGCGGCCTTCTCGCCTCGCCGGTGGCGCACGCCTACGGCTTCGTGCCGGCCAACGAGGATTCGCCGCGCCCCGACCTGCAGCTGCTGTTCGCGCCCGCGAGCTACGAAGGCGGGCAGATGGGCCAGGCGCGGCTCGAGCGCGAGCCGGGCATGACCTGCGGCGTCGCGCAGCTGCGCCCCTACAGCCGCGGCTATGTGCGCATCGCGCTGCCCGATCCCACTTCCTCGCCCGAGATCCAGCCCAATTTCCTGGCCGACGAGCGCGACCTCGCGGCGCTCGTCGCCGGCGTGCGCATCGTGCGCCTGGCCTACGCCACCGAGCCGCTGGCGCGCTACGTCGAGCACGAAGCGTGGCCGGGCTCGCAGATCCTCAGCCCGCGGCAGCTAGTCGAGTTCGTGCGCGGCACCGGCTCGACCCTCTACCACCCGGTCGGCAGCTGCCCGATGGGCATCTGGGAGCACCAGCCGCTCGACGTGAAGCTGCGCGTCAAGGGACTCGCCGCGCTGCGCGTGATCGACGCCGCGGCGATGCCCTCGATCGTCTCGGGCAACACCTACGCCGCCACCGTCATGATCGCCGAGAAAGGCGCCGATCTAGTTTTAGCGGACGCCAGATAAACCGGGGACAGACCCCGATTTTCCCCGTAGCTTCTTGATCTGCCGAAAGGAAATCGGGGTCTGTCCCCGGTTTAGGCGGTGTTACGGCAGCGCAGGTCGAGCTGGGCGACGAGGCGCTCGATCATCGCCTCGCTCATCTTCGGCTCGAGGGCGAGCTTGCGAAAGAAGTGCTCGATGCGGCGCGCCGCGAGCACCGGGATGCCCGAAACCGCGGTGCGCTTCACGCTCCATCCCGGCAGCACCAGCAGCGGTTGCACGGGTACCGCTTCGCCCACGCTGCTCGAGAGCCAGCTGCGCACCCAGTCGGCGCGCGACACCGCCTGCTCGAGCGGGCGGGTCTCGCGCCAGCCGGGAAAGCTCAGGCTCTCTCCATCGTAGGCCACCTCCCACTCGCTGCCGTCGGCGCGCGCGCGGCGCGCGGCGCGGCCTTCGGTCTCGACCGCAAACACGCCCGCGGGCCCGACCACCACGTGATCGACGCTGAAGCCGCGCTCCGCCACCGGCATGTCGTGGAATACCCGATAGCCCAGCGGCGCGAGCCGCTCGAGTTCCTGCCCGGCGGCGACTTCGGCCTCGTAGCCGAGCGCGAGCGCCCGCGCGCGGCCAAGCGCGCGCCACAGGCGCCACGCGAGCCAGGCCTGCAGCAGCGCACCCGTGCCGGCTAGCGCAACGAGCGCATCGCGCTCGGGCAGCCGCCCTTCTCCCGCCCACTGCGCCGCGAGCAGCGCGGCCGCGAGCGGCAGCGCGAACAGCGCGAGCGCGGCGTACTCGGCCGCGTCCAGCGTCGCGGCGGCCATACGCGCGCGCAGCGACTCGCCGGGACTGCGCAGCAGAGCGTGCGCAAGGGGGTTGCGCGCCACCGCGCGCGCGGCGCGCCGGCGCCACACGCCGAGCACCGCCAGGGTGGCGACGAACGCCAACCCGATGCACGCAGCGGGAATCCATTGCCAGAAAAGCATGCCCCAATCTACTACGCCCGCGAAGACCGCACAGGCGCGGGTGACGCCGCGCGGCGACAGTCGCGCGGGATCAGGTTCGCTCTTCTATTCGATCGTCGGCGCGACCGCGCGCGTGTTCACCCACTGCATGACAGCGGCGGCGACCTGGTTCTCGCGCCCGGCGTAGCCGTGATAGCTATAGGCTTGGCAATCGTCGCCGTGCGCACCCTCGGACCCGGTCACGGTGACGAGCGGAAAGTGGTACTCCCTGGCAATACTTTCCACCGCGTAATACGGCGTCACGTGGCAGCTGTCGGACTTGTGGTGCACGAACAACACCGGCACCTTGAGCGTGCCGAAATCGAACCGCGACAGCCCGTCGCCTTTGCGCGTCTCGCGCGTCACGGTCGAAGTGAGCACGACGCCGGCGACCGTGGGTCCGAGCCTCGCGCCGAGCGCGGCAGCTGAGACCGTGCCCTTGCTGGTGCCGACCAGGTAGAACTCGGCGCCTGGAAAGCGCGCCGCGAGCGCGGCGATGATCGCGCCGACGTCGGCCGCGTGCTGCTCGTTGAGGCGGAAGCGGTCGTTGGCGCAGCAGTACTGGTCGCTCGGCATGTCGATCGAGACCGCGATGTCGTCCGCGTCGACGAACCGCGCGCGGATGCGGATCAGATAGTTGCCGAGCAGCTTGAACCACGTGCCGCCCGCCTTCTGCTTGATCTGCATGACCCCGTCGCCGCCGGGAAACAGCAACAGTATCCGCTTCGGTTTCTGGTCCACCGATGCCATCGACAGCAGTACCGGCTCGTCGACGCCGCTTCGCACCGCGACGTGCACGATTTCCTCATGCGGCGCGGCCGCGGCGCGGATGCGCTCGACCCAGCTTTCGGCGTGCGCGGCGGAGGCGGCGAACGCGAGTACGGCGGCAAGCGCGAGGCGTTTCATTTCTTCTCCCGGTAGTGCAGCGGAAACAGCCGCTCGACCACCGGGCCGTCGGCGGCCCAGGCCTTGCAGCCGTCGATGAAATAGGGCTTGCGCTTCGCGGTGTCGGGCGCCGCCTCGGTGGCGACCTTGCCCGCTTTGGGCCAGCTGCCGATGGTCTGGAACGCCACCGTCGCCGCCGGCATCAGCAGCTCCTTCAGGTGGGTGCAGCCCTTGGTGCCGCCGACCGCGTCCTGCACCGCGCGCCGCCAGCCGCCGCCCACCTTGGCGCCGACCAGGCGCTTGAACGCCGGCGCGACGGTGAAGCACGGATCGTAGGGCGCCTCGTTGGTCGCCACCTCGATCGCGCGCACCGTCATCTCGCGGTCGAGCGTGAGCCGCAGCTTCATGTCGTGCACGTGCATGCCCGCCTCGCGCCGGCCGCGATACGGTTCCTCGACCGCGTAGGTCTTCTGGTCGACGATGCTCGCCTCGATGTCGAACAGCCCGTCGTCGCGCTCGTAGCCCTCGCAGCGGATGGTGCGGGTGTGCAGGTGGCGCCGCGGCGCGGCAGGTGAAAGGCTCATCGCGAGTTCCTGAAAAGATCCGGCGTCAATTATGCTCAAAATTCGCGCCGCGGGGCTCGATCTGCCGTCGCCATTAGAGCGTAAACTCTCGACAGCCTAGGAGATTCAAGGTGCCGAAGATCGCGAAATTCGCGCTGGCGTGCCTGCTGTGCATCGGCGTCATCGGCGCGCTTGTGCTCGTTGTCCAACGACTGTCTTCATAACCCCCGGCTACACAGGAGGTGACTTCGATGAAAAAGAACATGGGAACGCTGGATCGTACGATCCGGATCATTGCGGCAGTGGTGATTGCGGTGCTGTACTACAGCGGCGTGATCAGCGGCACGCTTGCGATCGTGCTGGGTATCATCGCGCTGGTGTTCGTGCTGACCAGCCTGGTCGGCATTTGCCCGGCCTACCTGCCTTTCGGCCTTTCGAGCTGCAAGACAGAAAGCAAGGCCTAGCAATCCGGAAACCGGGGACAGACCCCGATTTTCATCCGGTAGATCAGGAAGCTGCGCAGGAAATCGGGGTCTGTCCCCGGTTTGTCAGGCGCCTTCGACGACGCGCACGTCGCGCTCGGCGGCGTCGCCCAGCGCGCGCAGCGCTTCCTGGTAGCCGGGGCTGTCGTGCCCCGCGATCGCGGCCTGCACGCTGTCCCACTCGGTGATCACGGTTCGCTGCGCGAGACCGTGCTCGTACACTTTCGCCGGCGTGCCACGCACCAGGAACCTGCCGCCCGCGGCGGCGATCGCCGGCCCGGCCAGCTTGGCGTAGGCCTGCAGCTTGTCCTGGTTGGAGATCGCGCGGTAGCAGGTGATCCAGTAAGCCTTAGCCATCGTTGTTTCCTCTAGAAATTGGGTCAGACCCCATAATGGTGCTCCCAACCGCAGCCCGCCGCCAACATGGCAAGTGAAACCGAAACCATCGACGTCGCCTCCCTCGAAGCCCTCTGCGCCGCGGCGCTCGAAGCCGCGGGCGCGCGTCCCGCGGACGCGGCGGCGTGCGTGCGCATCCTGATCGAGGCCGAGCTGATGGGCATTTCGACCCACGGCGCGGTGCGGGTGCCCGACTACGCGCGCCGCCTGCGCGGCGGCGGCATCGATGCGCACGCGGTGCCCAAGCTCGAGCGGCGCGCGCCTTCGCTCGCGCTCGTCGACGGCGGCAACGCGCTTGGCCCGGTGGTCGGCCTGCGCGCGCTCGAAGCCGGGATCGAGATGGCGCGCGAGACCGGGATCGCCTACGTCGGCTGCCGCGCGAGCAATCACTTCGGCGCCATCGCGCCCTACGGCCGCATCGCCTGCGAGGCCGGGTTCGTCATGCTGGCCGGCACCAACGCCTCGACCACCATGCCGCCGTGGGGCGGCAAGGCGCTGCGGCTGGGCAACAATCCGTTCTGCGTCGCCGCGCCGGGCGCGGACGGCGCGCACTTCATCCTCGACATGGCGATGAGCGTCGCCGCGCGCGGCAAGATCCGCGCCGCGCTGAAGGCCGGCCGCCCGATTCCCGAGGGCTGGGCCGCGGACAAGGAAGGCCGTCCCACCACCGATCCCGCCGCGGCGCTGGCGGGGTTCCTTTTGCCCTTCGGCGCGCACAAGGGCTCGGGCCTGTCGATGGCGGTCGACCTGCTCTCGGGCGTGCTTTCCGGAGCGCGCTTTCTGACCGACGTGGTGACCTGGGTCGACAACGCCACCGAGCCGCAGGGTACCGGGCACTTCTTCGTGCTGATCGACCCCGCGCGCCTGACCGGGCGCGACGCCTACGCCGCCGCGATGGCGCGCTTTCGCGAGCTGATCAGCCAGACCCCCGCCGCCGACCCCGCCGAGCCGGTGCTGCTGCCGGGCGAGCGCGAACTCGCGCGCCGCGCCCAGGCGCTCGCGCACGGGGTCGAGCTGCCCGCGGCGCTGCTGACAGAGCTGCGCGCGGCGCTGCAATGACGTCGGCCACGCAGGCGGTGAGCTTCTTCGCGTAGTCGAGGTGCAGGAACTCGTTCGGCCCGTGCGCGTTGGAGCGCGGCCCGAGCACGCCCGTGATCACGAACTGCGCCGCGGGAAACTTCTCGCCCAGCATCGCCATGAACGGGATGGTGCCGCCCTCGCCCATCCACATCATCGGCTTGCCGTAGTGTTCTTTCGAGGCGCGCTCGAGCGCGGCCGCGAGCCATGGTGCGGTCTCGGGCGCGTGCCAGCCGCTCGCGGCCTGGCCGAACTCGAACGACACGCGCGCGCCGTACGGCGGGTCGGACTCGAGCAGCGTCTTCAACGCGAGCGCGGCGCGCGGCGCGTGCAGCGTCGGCGGCAGGCGCATCGAGAGCACGAGCGAGGTCTTCGGCCGCAGCACGTTGCCGGCCGAGGCGGGCGGCGGCAGCCCGTCGGCGCCGGTCACGGCGAGGAACGGGCGCCAGGTGCGCGCCAGCACCAGCTCGTCCAGGTCGCCTTCCATCGGGTGCATGCCCTCGACGAACGGGAACTTGCGCCACAGCTCGCGCCCGAGCACCTTCGCCGCGCGCTTTGCCTCGTCGGCCCGCACCGGCGGAATCGGAGCGTGGAACGCGGGGTGGCGCACGATGCCGGTGGCGGGCGCATCGATGCGGTCCAGCAGCATGCGCGCGACGCGAAAGCTCGAGGCGACCACCCCGCTCGCGTCGCCCGAGTGCACGCCTTCGGTGAGCACCTCGACCGTGAGCACGCCGTTCACCAGGCCCCTGAGCGAGGTCGTGCCCCAGAGCTGATCGTAGTTGCCGCAGCCGGAATCGAGGCCGATCACCAGTTCGGGCGTGCCGATTTTCGGCGCGAGCGCCTCGAGGTAGGCCGGCAGGTCGTAGCTGCCGCTTTCCTCGCAGCACTCGATCAGCATCGCGACGCGCGGGCGGCGGCGCTGCGCGGCCTGCAGCTCGCGCAGCGCGGCGAGCGCGCAGAACACCGCGTAGCCGTCGTCGGCGCCGCCGCGCCCGTACAGCCTGCCGTCCTCGATCACCGGGGTCCACGGCCCGAGCCCGGCACGCCAGCCGCTCATCTCGGGCTGCTTGTCGAGGTGGCCGTAGACCAGCACCGTTCCGGCTTCCTCGCCGGGTGCGTCGACGTACAGCACCGGCGTGCGGCCCTCGAGCCGCACCACCTCGAGCGTCATGCCGTGCACCGCGTGGCGCCGGCACCAGCCGGCGGCGAGCTCGACCGCGCGCGCGATGTGGCCGTGCTCGGCCCAGGCCGGATCGAAGTGCGGCGACTTGGCCGGAATCGCGATGTACTCGACCAGGGCGGGGACGATCGCGTCGTCCCAGAAGCGGGTGATGGTGTTCATGGCGTCGCTATTTTCGCCCAACCGCGGCAGACTGCATGGAAACCGGGGACAGACCCCGATATATTGCGCCAATCGGGGTCAGACCCCGAATTTCGGGAGGAAGCAATGCAGCAATTCGTTCGGATCACCGTTGGCGCAATCGCCGCCGCCACGCTCGGCGCCTGCGTGGTTGTCCCCGCCCGCCGCGGCCCACCGCCATCGCCGCCCCCCCAAGCCCGGATCGAGTACCGCGCCGCCCCGGTGCCGAGGCCCGCCCCGGCGCGGGTCGAGGTGCGCTTTCACGACCGCCAGCGCGAGAGGGCACGCGAGTACTACCGGCGCGAGTACCACGAGCGCGGCCGCTGCCCGCCGGGACTGGCGAGGAAGCACAAGGGCTGCGAAGCGCCGGGGCACGCGCGCAAGTGGCGCCGCGGCGAGCCGCTGCCGCGCGACGTCCAGGTGCATGCCGTGCCGCGCGATCTCGAGGCGCGCATCGGCCCGCCGCCGCGCGGCTACCGCTACGTGCAGGCCGCGGGCGACATCCTGATGATCGCGATCGGCACCGCCGTCGTGGTCGACGCGATCCAGGACCTGAACCGCTAGTTTCCTAGGCCTTCGGCAGCGGCGCGCCGCACTCCGCGCAGTGCTTCGCGCGCGGCGAGTGGTCGCTGCTGCCGCACTCCTCGCAGCTGCGCGCTTCGCGCGTCTCGCTCAGGCGGCGGCTGGTCATCTCGGCGGTGACGATCCCGGTCGGCACCGCGAGGATGCCCCAGCCCAGCAGCATGATCAGGCTCGCGATCGCGCGCCCGAGGTCGGTCTTGGGCGTGATGTCGCCGAAGCCGACCGTGGTCATGGTCGAAATCGCCCAGTACACCGCCACTGGAACGCTGGTGAAGCCGTTGGCGGGCCCCTCGACCACGTACATGACGGTTCCGAGCAGCGTCACCACGATCGCCACCGTGCCGATGAACACCAGGATCTTGCGCCGGCTCGCCGCCAGCGCGAGCCCGAGCGAGCGGTACTCGCGCACGTAGGCGGTGAGCTTGAGGATCCGCAGCGCGCGCAGCAGGCGCAGCATGCGGATGTCGATCAGCGTCTGCAGCCCCGGAAAGAGCAGCGCGAGGTAGGTCGGCAGCACCGCCAGCAGGTCGACCACGCCGAAGAAGCTGCGCACGTAGCGCGCGCGCCGCTCGACGCAGGCGATGCGCAGCGCGTACTCGAGCGTGAACAGCAGCGTGAAGCCCCACTCGAGCAGGTCGAACAGCAGCGCATAACGCCCGCCGACTTCGCTCACGCTGTCGAGCATCACCGTCACCACGCTGGCCACGATCACGGCGAGCAGCACCAGGTCGAAGCGTCGCCCGGCCGGCGTGTCGGCCTCGAAAATCACCTCGAACGCCTTGCGCCGCCAGCCGCGCGCGGGCTTGCCCAGCAGCCTGTCCTCGGAGGAGATGGCGGAAGTCTTGCTCGCCATGGCCTAGTTAAGGTACCAGATCGCCGCGTTGAGAGCCGCGGCGAAAGCCGTCCACGCGGCGTACGGCGCGAGCAGCCAGGCGGCCGTGCGATCGGCCCGCGCGGCGAGCAGGACGGCGACGCCGATCGCGCCGAGCAGCAGCACGATGTCCACCAGCGCCGCGCCGGGCAGGCGCGCGCCGAAGAACACGAACGACCAGGAGAGGTTGAACCCGAGCTGCAGTCCCCACCAGCGCAGCGCGGCGCGCCCCGCGGGTGCGGCGCGGCGGCGCCACAGCCGCCAGCCGGCGAGCGCGATCAGCGCGTAGAGCACGCTCCAGACCGGCGCGAACAGCCAGTCGGGCGGGTTGAAGGGGGGCTTGGCGAGCGCCTGGTACCAGCCGTGCACCGAGCTGGCGGTCGCGACCCCGCCCGCGGCGGCGACGGCGAAGCACAGGGCGAGAAAGACAAGGAGGGAAAGGACGTCGCGGGCCATGACGCATGATACGGGGACAGACCCCGATTTTCCTCCCGGCAGATCAAGACACTGCGAGGAAAATCGGGGTCTGTCCCCGGTTTTTAGACGCCCAGGTAGACGCGGCGGATGTAGTCGTCGCCGGCGAGCGCCTGCGCGCCGCCCTGGTGCACCACGCGGCCGTGCTCGAGGACGTAGACCCGGTCCGCGACCTCGAGCGCGGAGCGCGCATCCTGCTCGACCAGCAGGATCGCCATGCCCTTGCGCCGGATGCCGCGGATGGCGTCGAAGATCTCGTTCTTCAGGCGGTGCGCGATGCCGACCGA
>Ga0315556_1000209_pt1 | contig 34775 bp, 30 predicted proteins | sample SalMarSW160310MG_FD_202112 | JGI IMG/M metagenome (GOLD analysis project Ga0315556, IMG submission 202112) | Salt marsh sediment microbial communities from the Plum Island Ecosystem LTER, Massachusetts, United States - Salt Marsh Sediment SW1603-10 ...
CGGGCCAGAGAATGGCATGCTGGCTGGAGACCCTGGAGAAGGCCCTTTCTTTCAAACCCGAGCATGTTTCCTGTTACCAGTTGACCATTGAAAAGGGGACCGCGTTCTGGCGCATGAAGGAAAAGGGAAAACCCATGTCCGTGGGTGAAAAAACGGAGCGGGAGTTTTTTGTGGAGACCTCCGACTTCCTGACGGGCAGGGGGTACATCCACTACGAGGTATCGAATTTTGCCCGCAGCCCTCAACATGTCTGCAGACACAACGAGAAATACTGGCACCATGTTCCCTACCTTGGCCTGGGCCCTTCCGCCCACTCCTTTCTCGGCGGCAGGCGGTGGTGGAATGTCCGGTCCGTGCGGAATTACTGCCGGATCCTGAAGAGCGGAAAATCTCCCATCGCGGGGCAGGAAACCCTGACGCGGGAACAGATGAATCTCGAATCCGTGGCCCTGGGCCTGAGGACCTGCAAGGGATTTGACCGAGCTGAAATCCGTGGGTCCGCGGCCAGGAAAAACCTCGCCGATCTGGAGAAAATGGGCCTTTTGAGATACGACGAAAACCGGGTCATGCCCACCAGGGAGGGGTTCCTGCTCGCAGAGCATCTGCCCCTCTACCTCTGTGAGTAGTCATGATGTTTTTTTTCATCGGCGGTGTACAACCCAAAACCCTCTTCCTGGATGACCGACCAGGGCCCTGTCCCAACTGCGGGCTCTTTCTGGCCCGGAGGAAGCGGGTGGACCACTATTTTTCCCTATTTTTTATTCCCCTTTTTTCGGTAAAAAGGGGAGAGCCGTTCCTGGAGTGCCGGAAATGCGGAATTGTTTCGGGCAAGCCGAACAGCGGATTTGCCCAGACCAGGCAGGATCAAACGGGCCGGTGCCCCCATTGCTCCGGTGCCCTGGAGCCGACGTTCCAATACTGCCCCTTCTGCGGCAGGCCTGTTCATTGAATTGACGTAACAGCTCGACAAATAGCGGCTCAAAACGTGTGTCGCTGTGAGAATCTGACGGTCTTTTTCGGACGCTTTCTCAAAGTGCACTTGGCAAAGGACTTCCCAATGGATGAATATTTGGGGATTACGCCGCCCAAGCTTATGGTAACTCTATTGAGTACCCCTAAATCCCAAATATTCATCCATTTCCTCCGGGGTGTTTAGAAAGCGTCCGAAAAAGATTGTCAGGTTCGGTTCCAACTAGATATTGAGTAGATAGGAATTGACGTTCTGTGGCGAGAAAAGCTTGAATACCCGAAATCCGAATGCCGGTGAAGCCTTTCAGGGCCTCTGGAACAGGCCGTTCCTGCTGCTGAATCTTTCCTATTTTCTTGTCTTCAGCAACATCTCTCTCTTCTACCTCTATCCCCTTGCCCTGGAAGACATGGGAGCCAGACCGGAAATGATCGGCTGGGTCATGGGTTTTTTTTCGGTTGCCACCGTCCTGTCCCGTCCCTTGATGGGAAAACTGGTGGGCTCAAAGGGAGAATTCTTTGCCATGTGGGCGGGTATTGCGGTGGTGTTCATGGCGACGACAGGCTATTTTTTCTTGCAGGGAATCGGCCTCCGGATTTTCCTCGTTCGTCTGGTGCACGGCGTGGGCTATTCCGCCTATATCTCCGGGAGTTTTTCCCTGGTGGCGAGGGCCGTTTCGCCCGAAAAACAGGGAGAAGCCTACGGCATGGTGGGAGCATCCATCATGGGCGCTACGGCCATAGCCCCGACTCTGGGAGAGATGCTGCTAAAGCACGGCGGTTTTGTCTCCCTCTACTTAACGGCTTCTGCCTGCGCACTTGCGGCCTGTGGCACCATTCTATTTTCCGGGGCGGGGAAACAGGGGCGCGTCCAGGGAAAAACGGACGAAAAGGTAAGATATCTCCCCCTGCTGAGGGACGCTTCTTTCCTGTCCCTCATGGTCTCCACGCTGATTTTCGCCCACTGTCAATCCACACTGGCCAACTTCCTGGCCCTCATTTCCGCCGAAAAGGGCGTGGGGGCGGGGCGTTTCTTCTTCGTTGCCTTCTGCACGGCCATACTGGTTCTGCTCACCATGGGAAAGGTCATGGATCGCTTCGGAAAACGCCGTTTTATGAAGATCTCTTATCCGGTCTTTGCCCTGGGACTGTCGCTTATCCCGGCCCTCATCGTTTCATGGTCGTATCTCTTACCCGCTGTCCTGTGCGGCGCCGGGATGGGGTTTCTGTTCCCGGCACACAACGCACTGGCCGCAGGACATGGGACCGGTGCGCAGAAGCCGGCGGCCATGTCTTTTTTTACCAGTGTGTATGATACGGGTTTTATCACGGGGGCCGTTTTTTCCGGATGGATCGCCCAAATGTGGGGTCTGGACCGGCTTTTTGTTTTTACAGGGACCGTCGCCCTGGCAGGCCTGGCGGTTGTGCTCTTTTCGTCTCTTAGAAAAAGTGGGGTGGGGCAGGCTAAAGCATGAGGGCCTTAAGGCCCTTTTTTTTTCGGTTTCCTTTTCGGTTTACGGATGATTCGCCCGGTGAATTCCAGATACTTTGTCACACAGCGCTTCATGTCTTTTCTCTGGCAGATTTCCTGTATGCCACGTATGTCATGGTAGTAACCCAACTGGTCATAGATGTCCCCTGAAATCTTGTAAAGGGAATCCGATCGAACGAGCTTTTCATCCACCTCGAAGCCCCTGGACTGCATGACCCGCGGTCCGGCAAAGATGACCAGCGCTCCGGGCTCGGCGATGACGATGTCGCCCAGGGCCGCGTAACTGGCGATGGCACCGCCCGTGGATGGGTCTGACAGGATGGAGATGTAGGGGAGGCCGTGTCGTTTCAGGCGATTGACGGATTCTATGGTCTTGACCATCTGCATAAGGGCCGAAATACCCTCATAGAGCCTGGCCCCCCCTGAGCAGCAAAGGCTGATGAAAGGCAGGTTCTCCTGAATGGCATAATCCACTGCCCTCCTGAATTTCTCACCGAAGACCACTCCCATGGACCCGCCGCAAAAGTAAAAATCACTGATGGCCATGACGGCCTGGAAGCCATGGATTCGAGCGCTGCCGACCACCAGCGACTCGTTGAAAGGGGATCGCCCCTTCTGTTTGGCCAGGAACTGCTCATAGTGACTCGTGAAACTGTCTTCTTCGAGCAATTGGTCGACAGTCAGGTTTCGATAGAGTTCATTGAACGATCCCCTGTCGGCCAGGCAGTCGATCCACCCCGTTGCTCCGAGGATGTAGGAATAGCCGCATTCCGGGCAGACGTTGAAATTGTCCAGGAAGCTCTGGAGGGGGATCAGTTTGCCGCATCCTCCCTGTTTCTTGCCGCCGCGGCTGGCCCCACATTGCAGGTATTCAGTGGCATCTTCTTTGGGCTGGATGTCGCCGTAGTTTTCATCCACTTCTATCGGGCTCGAGTAATGGACGATCTTGATGTCCGGCGGCGGCTTTCTAAAGGCCTTCTTGATGGGTTTCTCGAAGTACCGTTTGATATCGAAGAGGGGACCGCTTTTCTTTGAAAGGCCATATTGTTTTGCCGTTATTTCCCGCTTCTTGATGAGCTTGTCTATTCGGGATTTGGAAAGGTCCTTGATCGCCCTGGTCAAGAACTGGCTTATGTTTTCCGCCATCTCCGCGCTGTCCGTTACGTTTTCCGGGGACGGTATGATGCGGTTCACCACCCCCAGATGCCTCAATTCCCTGGCCGTCGGCTTGAGGATAGCCAGGGCGTCCTCTATCCTCTCCGGGTCTCTGAAGACGATGGATGCCATGCTCTCAGGGGGTGCCGTGGCATACAGGGCGTCGTCCATCTGGCCACGAATGTCGGTCATCTGAATGGCAAGGGCACCTCCGCTGCCGCCCTCCCCTAGAATGAGGGATATGGTGCGGACGGGAATGGTCAGGAAGGCGCCTATGAGCTGGGCTATGAAGAATGCCTGAAACCTCTGGGCTGAATACATGGAGATATCGGCGCCATAGGTGTCGATGATGGTGAAAAGGTAGCTATTTTCAAGATCCTCGGACTGCAGCTTTTCCATGATGCTCAGGATGAATGAGTGATCATCCGACGTGAGCATTCCGTAGTTCAATTTCTTGAGGTCCGCATGGGTTTTGAGATCCTGTGGTGTCGGCTTCTGCTGTGCGACAACGGTCACGTTTTTGTCAAGAATTTCTGCGGAACCGGCCAGGAGAGATTCACCGGGGCATTTGTAGTGTTCAAAGGCCGGGAAAAGCCGGGCAATGATATCCGAGGCCCTTGGTCTGAACGGGTGCCGGGTGCGCTTCTTGAAGATATCCAGAATATTCTGCTTGGGCATGGTTGTTTTCCTTTTGGCCAGAGGTCGCGTCTCTGCCTCAGCACGGACGTGGCCACATTTGTTAAACCCGAGCCTATCATGACTTTGAAAAATTATCAACCAGCATACCGGGCCACTCAGTCACTTAATTTTCAGGAGGCTTAAGCAGTTTCCTGAGTTTTTCAAAGAGGCGCGGGGGGGTCAGAAAGGCACGCGTCACATACCCCATGATGCTGTTTCCCCAATGCTTGAGCGGCACATAAATGACTTCAGGTGATGCAATGGGGCCCTTCACTCTGAAATAATACACCAGCAGTGACTTGTCCTTGCCCGTCAGAATATAGCCCACGATGGGGATCTTGCTCACAAGGGAGTCCATGGTTACCAGGGGCTGGACATGCAGGTCGGCTTTGATCTTCGAACTGGTCAGGTCCAGCCTTCCCCGTATAGCGGCATTGAAGACCGGGCTCTTCATGACCAGGTTTTCGGTATTCAACAGGCCCCTCTTGATCACGAAATCGCAGCCGATGTTGTCGAAGTAGAATCCCTTTTTGGATAGATCTGGCGGCGGGTGGCGAAAGATTTTTTGAAGGCTCAGGAAATCCATTACCTGGATGAGCACGTTTGACTTGAGGATCTTGCCCTTCTCAATCAGCATTTTCCCCTTACCGTCCAGGCCCGCGACCAGTGAAGCCTTGTCCTTGCCCTTGGCGGAAAGGAGGATGTCGGTACTCAAACGACCCTCGATAAACGATGGCTTATCTGAAAAATTTCCGATGAGTTCCTGAACCGGTTGTCGAAAGAGCCTGATGTGGCTCAACAGGGTGATCTGATTTCCGTCCTTTTTGATGATGTCCCCGGCCGTTGTCAAGGTACCATGCTTCATTCTGACCGTGCTGGATTTGAGGTGAAAATCTCCCCCCTGAAAGGCACACTGACCCGTAACGGGTCCGAATTTCATTTTCCGCCAATGGGCTTGAGAAACCTTGACGGATACCGCCAGGTCCGTTTTTTCCTGCTGAAGGTACCGCCAGATGGCCTCCGGGCTTTTTTCCGACCTGCCGGCGCGTTTTCCATAGAAATCCGCCGTGTCCAGGTAAGCGGATTGGAGCAATAGATTCCCCTGAAGGGGTTCGCGCCCGGTCAGCTTCCCGCGAATCTCAACAGAGCTTTTTCCGACTTTGAACCCGAGGGAGGGGATGGATATTTCTTTCCCGGAAAAAATGGCCTTGAATCGACCCTCCCGCAGGGGGTGGGGCAGTCCTATCAGGGGTAGGTGGAGATGACGCGCTTCCAGTTTTCCGGTTATCTCGGAGGAGAGGGGATCATTCAAAGGTATCGATGCCACGATTTTTCCCAGGATCAATCCCTCGAGTGAGGGTCCCTTTCTGCCGAGACGAATGCCCAGGTCTTTGAGAAACAGACCGGGTGTGCTCACATCCACCTTCAACGATCTTTGTTTGGAAAAATCCACATTCCCCGAAGCCGCAAATACGGATCTGCCGAATTCTCCATTGAAATTTCGAAAGATGAAGGCTTTACCGGGAAGGTAGGTTGCGTCAATGAATAGGGCGTTTTTTTTATTCGGCGAGCCGATGGAAAGGGGGCCGACCATCAACCCGGTACCCTTTTCCATGTCAAGTGTGCCGTTGAAGGACCAGGAGCTTCCCTCTTTCTTGATGTTCACGTTACAGGAAGCGGGTTTTCCCAGATGTACATCCCATTCTTTTCTCTTGGTTACCTCCGCTGCTAGCTCATCGAGGTCGATGTTGCCGGTGACTTTTGCGTAACCCCTGGCCCCAGATTGCTCCGACATCCCTGCAATCTGCAGCTCGGAACGGCCCCACGTGCCGTTCCCACTGAAACGCACGGGCCCCGATTTTGCTATTTTGATCTCCCCAAGTTTGACCGTAAGGGGGAAGAAGAGGCCCTCATGGACAATGGAACACGCACCGAGATGCAATAAAGCCTCACGCGCGTGAAAGGCTGAACCTCCCGGTTTTCTGAAAAGCTTCACACTGGCGGAGACGGGTCCTGAAGAGCCCTGAAGTCCCGCAAGCATTTCTCTTGTAGAATTGGGTGTCCAGGGGAGGCTCTTCAAGGTGAGGAGGTCCTCAAAGAAAAAATCTCCGTCAAGACCAACGTCGTAACGGTGCGGCCCTCCGGCCAGCGGATGGACCTCCAGGGTCCCTTTATGTACTTCTGAATGGCCGAATCGGCCCTTGAGACGGGAAATGAGGAGATGGTTCTCCTTGATCTCCATCTCCCCTGAAATCGTCTCGAAAGGCAAGGGAACCACATGTTCCAGGGCCTTCAGCCCCCGCCAGACCACCTTCATGGAAAGGGCATGAAAGTTTCCAGGCCGGCCCAAATGGGAAATTTCATCCATTGTTCCCTCCAGACGGAAAAGCTGTGTTTTGACCTCTCCGTCGGCCAGGCGAGGAAAGAGCCCCTTTTCTATCCACTCAGGGACAAGGGACGTGGGAAAAACGGTCTTGAACGTTTTAAGGGGCATGAAAGGACTGGTGATTGAGAGGTCCAGGCGGGGCGATTGCTGATCCTTTGTATCGATTGCAATCTGTGCGGCCAGGGAGGTCTTGTAGAGCTTCACGCCGGGTATGCGGATTCGGAAGGTTTTTTTGTTGTCGAGACTTGCCGTGAAAGCCATGGGCAGTGAGGCAAGATCATAGGTCTTGCGCCTTGATCCTCGTAAAATCGTGAAATGAAGATCCCGGCCGTTCAAGTCGCCTTCAGCTGAAAGCGTCCCTCCCAAAGTACCCTTGACATGGAGCTTCACACCTAATGTTCCCCCGGAAAAAGCCACAAAACGGGGCCATGGAACCCATGAAGCGGGCACCGTGCCGCTCTGGCAGGAAATGTCAGCCAGGAGCCTGTTCCCGTCGATCGCCCTTTGAAGTGTCCCCTGAAGGCTCAAAGGCAGATACCGGCCTTGAAAACCTAACCTGCATCTGAGACCGAAATAGCGACCGCTACCCTCATCTTTTCGGACGCCCATGTGCAGGGTGAGTTCCTTGAGATGATAAGGCCAACCCTTAACCTTCACCTGCCCCCCCAGGATGTTGACGGAACGAAGGACACCGGCATTCCATATGAAGGCATTCACCAGAGTCTGCCCCACGCCCCCTTCTGTTTTCTTTTCAGCCCTTTTGGGGGACATCACGATAATCGGATTGTCCAAGGAAAGGTTGGTGGGTATGATATGACCTCTTAGAAGCGCTTTGGCGTCAAGGCCGATTCCTGCCCTCGAAGCCGTGAGGGAGTCCTTTCGGTCATCGGAAGTTGCTGAGAGACCGTGGGCGGTGATTCCGAATCCTCTAAGGAGATTGATATCAAAGCTGTCTACCTTGATATGAAAGCCTGCGGCCTCTGAAATCTTCCTGACGAGAAAGCGTTGCACGTCCGGCCTCTGGATGAGGTCGTTGACGAAGAGAAAACACGCGCAGAACAGCAGAAAAAGCAAGACTGCCGGGAATAGAAAGGACCTTAGCCGTTTCTCGGACATTGCCTGAAATAGTCTTCCAGAATTTGTTCGTGATCAAAGGCGAGCGGCGTGGGGAGGGTATGCCGACTAAAAATACCGACTTCCAGCGCATCATCACCGGCCCGGGGGGGTCCCTCGGCCGAGGCCACGAAGACCACGGAGATGGTATGGTGCCTGGGATCCCTGGAGGGGTCTGAATAGGACCCCAACTGGTAAAGAAGTTCGACACTTAGCGATGTTTCTTCCTTTGCTTCACGGCGTGCGGCGGATTCCAGGGATTCCCCGTAATCGATGAAACCGCCCGGGATCGCCCACCCGTGCGGAGGGTTTTTCCGGCTTATGAGAACAATTCCCCCTTTTTCCATTTCTATGATGATATCAACCGTAGGGAAGGGGTTGCGGTACCTTTCCACCCTATGGCCGCAATGGGGGCAAATGAGGCTATCTTTCACCGGGTTCCGTCTCCTTGGAGAGCTGTTTTTTCACATGAAGGATCCTCTGGAGGGCTGTAAAATTGGAGAGGAGCGCCAGCAGGAAGAGGGTAAGCTTCATCAGAAACAACCCCAGATCCGGTATGGATCCCAGGAGCGACCCGATGACCAGGAGCGTGATCCTCTCGGGGCGCTGCATGAATCCCACCTTGCATTCCAGTCCGAGGCCTTCTGCCCGGGCCCTGGTGTAGCTCACCATGAAAGATCCACCGATGGCCAGTATAATGAAGAGCACAGCAATGGGGCTCAGGGTGCCGGCGGTTCCCAAGCCTCTCAGCAAAGGAGACAATTGGCCTCCCGAAAAATACCAGGCCAGGCCCAGGAAAATGATGATTTCCGAGAAACGGTCGAGACTGCTGTCGAAAAAGGCGCCAAAACGGGAAGTTTTCCCTGTCAGGCGCGCAATCTCTCCGTCAAGAACGTCGCATGTGCCGGCCAGCACAACGATCCACGCGGCCCAGAAAAAAGAGCCCGTGCCATAGAGAATCGCCGCCAGTCCGCTAAGGACCAGGCCCAAGAGGGAAAGGGTGTTGGGATGAACATGAAGACGTGCAAGGAAATCGGCTGCCGGCCTTGTCAACGTCAGGAACCGTTCCCGATTCCTGCTACTGAGAAATGAGAATTCAGCCATTTGGGAATGACCCTACCTCGCAGTGCTCACCATCATTTCCAAGTCCCCCCAAATAAATATACTATCAGAGAATCTGCCAATTGTCAAAAACAGCGGGCCAGATTACCATCTGGGAACTCAGGGCTGACAACATGCTGCAACCGGTTCACCAATAATCTGCTGCGACAGCGGATAGCCCCATATCTAATGCGTTGGGCTTGAAAAATGACCTCGACGCGCTTAGATGTACCGGCGCCTGTCCTCCATGAAACTCTTGTAAATGCGGTAATATTCCGTATTTTCGTAAGCGATTGTTTCGACGGGGATGGAATCAAAGGTGTAGATTTCTGCTTCGGGGCAGGCCAGAAGGATAGGGGAGTGGGTGGCGACGATGAATTGAGCGTGCCCCCTTGATCCCTGTTTCTGCAGTATCCTGAGCAACTCCAACTGGCTTTTAGGTGAGAGCGCCGTTTCAGGTTCATCCAGCAGGTAGAGCCCCTTTATCTCGTAGCGCGTCCTGAACATGGACATCAAAGACTGGCCGTGGGATTTGGTAATGAGCGATTCCCCGCCGAAATAATCCAACATGCCGGGATCCGAAACGGCCCATTCTTCAAGACTCTGAGCAAAGTGCCGGAAGGTGTCGGAGCCGAAAAAAGACCCAGGCACATAACCGTCTGTCCATTCTACGGCAATGTACCTGTACAGGAGGCCTGCATAGGGATTGTTCTTAAAACGGGTCTTTTCGGCCGCTCTCCAGATATGGATCCCGCATTTGTGGGCCAAGGCTTCAAGCAGCGTGGACTTGCCTGTTCCGTTTTCCCCAATAAAAAAGGTTACGTTTGAAGGAAAGGCTATGGCCTTTGTTTTCTTGAAAATGGGAAGCGCAAAAGGGTAGAATTCTCCGGTCGGATATTTTTCAGACAACAGTGTAACGCTTTTCAGATGCATATTTTCGGTCTCCTTACAAATCCACGGGTGCACGGCATGCCGTTGATTTGCGTGCCCGTCCATGGGTATGATGACGGCTTCCAACGAAGTCGCCTTATTTGACGAGTTCAAGGAAGCGGATCTGAGAATCTTTTTCATGTGCTTTCTCATAGTGCACTTGGCAACGCACTTCTACATGGACGGCTATTTGGGGTTTACGCCTCCAAAACCTTACGCGCTGCCATGTCGCAGGGATAAACCCCAAATCTCCGTCCATATCCTGCGATGTGTTTAGAAAGCATTTGAAAAAGATTGTCAGGTTCGGTTCATCTTCGTTCCTAATAGGATGCCGCGAATTTGTCATGAAGGAAAAAGCTGGATTTGTCAAGCACGTTCTGGAGTTGATGGCGCCGTTGGTGGAGGATGCCCGGCGGGCAGTCCGGCGGACTGCGAACAGGAAGAAACCGAAATATTACCGGGAGGAAAGCTCATGAGAGACCATGCGAATTCACAGGATCCGGCAGCATTGATCAGGCCGGAGCAATCCATTTTTGTCATCATCGATGTGCAGGAACGGCTTGTGCCCGTTATCTCCGAAAAGGAGCTGGTCATCCAAAACATCATCCGGCTCACCAGATTTTCAAGGATCATCAATGTCCCTATCCTGTTGACGGAGCAGGAGAGGCTGGGAGGCACGCTCCCTGAAGTAGGCCGTGTCATCCCTGAGGTTCAGGCCGTATCAAAACATCATTTCAATTGTTTCGGTTCCGAGGTTTTCAGGGAGAAGATAAAGGGATCAGGCCGGAGCGTGTTGATCCTGGCTGGAATCGAGGCCCATATCTGCGTCCTTCAGACGGCGCTCAGTGCGCTTTCTGAATTCAGAGTCCATGTGGTCAGTGATGCAGTGTCTTCCCGTGCGCCGCACAACCGGGAGGTAGCCCTGAAGAGGATGGCCCAGTCAGGTGTGACCATCACTTCAACGGAAACGGTCATCTATGAGCTGTTGGAAAAGGCAGGGACGCCTGCCTTCAGGAAAGCCCTTGCCCTGGTGAAATAAAGGCTAATATTCAGGAGGCAGGTCTTTCAGCTCTGCCAGGGAAAAGACCGGGCCGTCTTTGCACACGTACTTGTCACCGATGTTGCAGCGGCCGCAGATGCCGATGCCGCATTTCATGCGCATTTCAAGGGAAAGGATGATCCGATCCGGCGGAAAGCCCAGTTTTTCCAGCACCGGTTGGGTGAACTTGATCATGACCGGGGGGCCGCACACAATGGCGATGCTGTTGTCCGCACTCGTGATTTTCTGCTCGGTGATGGTGGGCACGAATCCCACATTGTATTTCCAATCCGGATCATCCGTCCCGTCCACGGTGATGTGCATCTCGATATCGTCCCGCTGCTCCCAGACGGCGAGTTCGTCGCCATAGAGGAGCATACCCGGGTTTCTTGCACCATAGACCACCCTGATATCTTTGAATTTCGGTCTGTTTTCCGGTTCAATCATGTAAATGATGCTCGATCGGAGGGTGGTGAAGGCAAACCCGCCACCGATGATGACCACATTCTTTCCCTCCATTTCCTCCCAGGGGTACCAGTTGCCGAGAGGGCCCCGGATCCCCATCACATCTCCCTTCTTCATGTTGTGGAGATGGCTGCTCACAAGCCCAACCTTGTTGACCGTAAAGGCCACGAATCCCTTTTCTGTGGGGGAGGATGCGATGCCTATGGGGATTTCCCCCTTGCCGGGGATGGAAAGTTCTGCAAATTGCCCGGGTGTGTAAGCAAATTTCTTTTCATCTTCAGGATTGAGAAAGACAAATTTGAAGGTCTTGAGATTCCGGTCCTCTGTCTCGGTGGTGATATCATCAATACGAACCGGATAGGGAAGATAGGGATTTTCCAATGGAACATCCTCCTTAAATTTTCGTTACCAGGTTTGGGCGGTTGTGCCGTTGAACCTGTTAACCGGCTAAACCGGCCAACCTCAGTTGCCCATCAATTGAAGTACTTCTCTGATATCAATATTCACGGGACAGAACTGCACACAGCGTCCGCAGCCGGAACACTGGAACCCGTCACCGTATTTGTCAACGTAATATTTCAGTTTGTGCATGAAACGCTGGCGCACCCTTTGAAATTTCTGATCCCTGGGGTTATGGCCGGAACCGTGCAGGGTGAATATGGGAAACATGCAGGAATCCCAGTTCCTGATCCTGCCTCCCTGGTTCCCCTGTACCTCATCCTGGATGTCGAAACACCAGCAGGTAGGGCAGAGAAAGGTGCAGGTCCCGCAGTTCAGGCACGGAAAGGCGACATCTTCCCAGAAAGGGGCGTCGAAAAGTTCGTTGATGGTTTTTCTTTTTATGGGATCAACCGGCACGGGGTCAGGCAGGGCTTCAGCGGCCCCGGCGGCGAGCTCTCCGGCCCGTTTCAAGGACTTTTCATCGGCCTTCTCTCCGCCTTGGGTCTTGTCCAGGAAGGCCTGGCCTTTCTCGGTAACGCTCCTGGCAAGATAGGCATCGCCCATGTCATACAAAAGGACATCCAACCCTTTTTCGTCAAAAGGACCTCCCCCCATGGCGGTACAGAAACAGGTGGCGCAGGGTTCGTGGCACCCCAATCCAACGAGTGTGCTGGACTCGAAACGCTTGACCCAGAAGGGATCCCTGTATTCAGGGGTATCGAAATTCAACTTCACGATTTGAAAGGCGTGGGCGTCGCAGGGCCGTATCCCCACAATCGCCCGCGGAGCGTAGTCTCTTGATGCCTCGTTGAGGATATGGGCATCGGGATCGTTTTCATCAAGGGAGTAATCAAACATCCGTTCGGACTGGGGATAAACCAGGGATTTCGGAGACAGACGCGTGTTCTGGTACCCAAAATCGGGTTTCGTTCCGTTTTCCAGGGGTTTAAAAGTGTGAAAATCCCCGTCCCCGGCCGGAACAAACACCTCGTAGTCTTTGGTCAACCCCTTCAGGGCTTCAATCCAGGCTTCTTTGGCAAAAATCTTGTCTGTCATGTAGATTACCTCTTTCAGCCACTTCCTATTTTACGAAATCGTTATAGTCATCCGGCCGATAGACGTCCATGGGGGGCCTTTGGTCCAGGGTGAGGCCCGCCTCCCAGGAGAAGAGTTCTTCGGCATCCTTATTGAGTTTCTTGGTGAACTGCCGCATGGATATGCCCACCGGGCAGACCCTCTCGCATGCCCCGCAGTCGGTGCAGCGGCCAGCACAGTGATAGGCCCTCAGGAAATGGAATGTCATGGTATCCGTCGCATCGTTGCTCTTCCCGACCCATTGGGGCTTCGACTCGTCCACAAAACAGGTAGGACAATAGCACAAGGGGCAGGCATTCCTGCACGAATAACACCGGATACAACGGGAGATCAACCGCTCAAAAAAACCTTCCTTGCCTTCAGGAGACAGGGTTTCGATCTTCTTGACGTCCTTGTAAGGATCAATCCCCTCCTGCTCTTCAACCGGATCGGCAACCAGTTCATCGTATTCTACGGGGTTGCGATGCCGACATACCGCGCAGTTGGTCTGGAGATAGTCGGTCTTTTTGAAGGTCTCTTCAAAATCCCTTCCCCGCACGGTAAAAGACCCGTCTTTTTCCGTGAAGTCCAGGATCTCTTTTGGGCCGACTTTCCTTTTCACCGCCCGGTGATCAATCATACCGGTACAGGGGATACCGACGATATACAGCTGCTCCCGCTTGATCTGATTCTCAACAACATGGGTCACCATATTTCTGGAATTGCACCCGGTTGCCAGGATGCCGATCTTTTCCGACCGCCTGGTGAGGTAATTGCAGAGGTTCAGGCCGCAGTTGCTGTCCCAGTGAAGGGTGTCCACATGGGCGGGGTCCCTGATGAGGACGGGCTCATTCATCATGGGTACCGAGCCTTTCTTGTACCCGACAAAAACCTCGACGGTCCCCGCTTCCAGTAGCTTCTTGGCAATTTCCCTGATCTTTTCCGTATACGCAATCATTATGCCACCTCGGCGCGTCTTTTGATGAGGTACCTGGCCTCTCCCAGTTTGCCCACGGCCGCGCTGACCTCGTTGGCCACTTCAACAAATTTGGTGGCCTCGGCTGAGCTTATCCAAGAAAAGTGGAGCCTCCCCGGTTCCAGGCCCACGTGTTCGAGCAGGTTCTTGAGAAGGGCGAATTTTCTTCTGGCGTAGTAATTACCTTCCAGGTAATGGCAGTCGCCCGGGTGTCACCCGGAGACCCACACCCCGTCGGAGCCATGTCGGAAGGCCGCGAGGATAAACTTGGGGCTGATCCGCCCGGAACAAGGGACCCGGATAACCCGGAAATTGGGCGGGTACTGGAGACGGCTTACTCCCGCCAGGTCTGCCGCGCCGTAACTGCACCAGTGACACAGAAAGGTGGTGATTCTCGGTTGCCAGTCGTTCATAGAAATCTCCTTATCTCAATCCTACATCAAAAAAGCAGAAATCCGAATACGTTTCTTTTCAGTTTATATTTCATTAATCATGGCCATGATCTGGCCTTCCTCAAAGCCCCGCAGGTTGAGGGCACCGGAACGGCACGAGGCAACACAGAGACCGCATCCCTTGCACAGGGCCGGGTTGATTTCCGCTCTGCCTGCAAAGCGTCCCTTCTCGATAAAGGAGGGGGCCGAGTAGGGGCAGATGGACACGCACACCCCGCAACTGCTGCAATAGGCAGGGTTGGCATACGCAACAGTGCCGCTTACCTGTATGGTCTCCCTCGCCAGGAGGGTGACTGCCCGTGACGCAGCGGCCTGGGCCTGTGCCACCGACTCGTCGATGGGCTTGGGATAGTGCGCCATCCCGCAGAGGAAGACGCCGTCCGTGGCAAACTCCGAAGGTGCCAGTTTTGGATGTGCCTCCACAAAGAAGCCATCGTCATTGAGGGGAATCTTGAAAAACTGTGCCAGCTTTTCATCCCTGTTCGGTACGATGGCCGTGGCCAGTCCAATGAGGTCTGCCTTAATCAGCAGCGGCCTCTGGAGAATCGGATCCACCACCTGGATTTCCAATGCATCAGGAGAGGCGGCAACAAGGGGTTTTTGATCAACGCTGTAACGGATAAAGACAACCCCCGCCTCCCGGGCCCTGCGATAGAGGGCTTCCCGTTCCCCGTATGTCCGAATATCCCTGTACAGGACGTACACGTCCATTTCAGGGTTTAGGTCTTTCAATTGAAGGGCGCTTTCCATGGAATGGGTACAACAGACCCGGGAACAGTAAGGCCTTTCAGGCTCCCTGGAGCCGACGCATTGGATGAAAACGGCCGTGTTGATATTCCCGAGAGACGAAGGATCGTCGATGAACTTTCGATCAAGCTCCAAGTGGGTCAGAACCCTTGGATCTTTGCCGTAGAGGTATTCATCGGGACTGTAACCGGATGCCCCTGTGGCGATCACGGCAATACCGTGTTCCAGGGTGGTCTCGGTTTCCCCCGATTTGAGATGGGTCTTAAAACTTCCCACGAACCCTTCTACTGCTGAAAGTTCCGTGTCGAGCCGTATTTCGATTTTGGGATCCTTTTGGATCTTCCGGACCATTTCCGATAGATTTTTCTGGACATCCTCACCCTGCCAGGTCCTGTAGAGATTCAGGGCCTGGCCCCCCAGGCTCGCATTTTTTTCCACCAGACAGACCTGGTATCCCTGCTCGCTCAATATCCCGGCAGTCACCATGCCGGAGATTCCGCCACCCACAACCAGGGCCTTCTGGTTGATCCCCAGCGCCGTCTCTTTCAGGGGTTCCATAAGGGCCACCTTGGCCACGGCCATGCGGACCAGATCCTTGGCCTTCTGGGTCGCGGCCTCCGGGTCGTCTTTGTGCACCCAGGAATCCTGGTTCCGGATGTTGGTCATCTCAAAGAGGTACTTGTTGAGGCCGGCATCCACGAGGGTATCCTGGAAGAGCGGTTCGTGGGTCTTGGGGGTGCATGCAGCAACCACAACACGATTCAAGTTGTTGGCCTGGATCACCTTGGCCATGGTCTCCTGTGTGTCCTGGGAGCAGGTATAAAGATTATCATTGACATACTCCACATAGGGAAGAGATGCTGCATAATCCCTTACATCGGGCACACCTACTACCCCACTGATGTTGATGCCGCAATGGCAGACGAAAACGCCGATGCGCGGTCTTTCACCCGCGATATTTCTTTCTTCGGGTATCTCCTGGACCTTTGTCTGGCTATCACGGGCCGAGGCCAGCAGTGCACCGGCCACACCTGCGGCCGAGCTGGCCTCAATCACCGATTGGGGAATGTCTTTGGGGCCCTGAAAGGCGCCGCAGACATAGATGCCGTCACGCGATGTGGCCACAGGATTAAAGGAACCCGTCTGGCAAAAGTTTCCCTCGGTAAGGTCGATATCCAGTTTTTCGGCCAGAGCCAGGGTCTCAGGGGAGGTTTCAAGGCCGACGGAGAGAATGACCATATCGAAGGTCTCTTCCTGATAAGCACCCTTTTCATCGGCATACTTCAGGATCAGATCGTCAGTCCCCGTGTCGGGGTGTATGGAATGGATCCTTGAACGGATGAATCGCACCCCGTGTTTTCCACGTGCGTCGTCGTAGTAACGCTCAAAGTCCTTTCCGTGGGTCCTCATGTCCATATAGAAGACGGCACAATCCAGGTCATCACCCGCATGCTCTTTTGAGATGATGGCCTCTTTCACGGCGTACATACAGCATACCGCCGAGCAATAACCGTTGTCGCACCGGTTGATATCCCGGGAACCGACACACTGTAACCATGCAATTTTCTTTGGTTCCTTGTGATCCGACATGCGGACCAGGTGTCCCATGGTGGGGCCGGATGCGGAGAGGATCCTTTCGTATTCCATGGAGGAGATGACATTGGGATGATTGGCATAGTTATAGGTGTCGAATTTGGAGGGGTCAAAGGCCTGAAAGCCCGGGGCGAGGATAACAGCTCCCACATCCAGTTCGACGATTTCATCCTGCTGCGTGTGGTCGATAGCGCTTACGCCACAGAAATCCGCACAGATTTTGCAACCGCCGGTCTTGAAATGCACGCATCGGGTTCGGTCGATGGCAGGTGTATTGGGTACCGCTTGCGCGTAGGGCACATAAATGGGTTTTCTGCCTTTCAGGCCCATTTCATATTCCGATGGTATCGGCTTGATGGCATGCTTGTTGATATCCTCCAGCTTGATGTGTCCCGTGGGGCAAACCGACACACAGGCCCCACACCCGAGACAGACGTCGGTCTGGATATGGAAGGGCGTATCCACCTTCATGTCCACGCCTCGCCCGGTCAGGCTGATGGCACCATTACCCATCCGCTCGCAAATGCGTGTGCAGAGCCCGCAGAGAATACAGTCATCGTCTTCTTTTTTGAAGCGTGGTTTTTCGATACCGTATTTTGCCGCAAGATTCTTGAGAACGGACACCTCAGGGCACCTTGCCAGCAACATTTCAACAATCAGTTTCCGGCCCTGGTGAACGGCCTCGGAGTCCGTTTTGACCTCCATACCCTCCCAGATGGGATAGTTACACGCCGTCACAAAGCGCGTACGACGGCCGTCAAAGAGCTCGACGGTGCAAAGACGACACATTCCCGCCGGTTCCAAGGCCTTGTGGTGGCAGAGCGTGGGGATCTCGATCCCATACTTTTCAGCCACCTGAAGGATGTATTGCCCTTCATCACCCTGGACAGTCTTGCCGTTCAGCTTGAAAGTAATCATTGGAAGATCCTTCTTTGGTTTTCAATCCTATCTGATGAGTATGGCATCGAACTTACAGTTATCATAGCAGATGCCGCACTTGATACACTTGTCCTGATCCAGCACGTGGAGCTCTTTCTTTTCCCCTGTTATGGCCTCCTGGGGGCACTTGCGTGCACACACATGACAACCTGTGCATGCCTCCGGGTCAATCTCGTAGTGGAACAAGGGTTTGCAGACCCCTGCAGGGCATTTCTTGTCCCTGATGTGTGCCTCGTATTCATCGCGGAAGTAGAGGATAGTTGTGAGCACGGGATTGGGGGCCGAGGTGCCGAGGCCGCACAGCGAAAATTTCTGGATCATGCTCCCCAGTTCCTCAAGGAGTTCTATATCTCCCTCCTTCCCGTTGCCTTCGCAGATGTCCGTCAGGATATTCAACATCTGCTTGATCCCCTCACGACAGGGATTGCACTGGCCGCAGGATTCATCCTTCAGAAAATCAAGAAAATAGCGGGCCACATCCACCATGCAGGTATCCTGGTCCATGACAATCATTCCGCCCGAACCCATGATGGAGCCCACCTTGGCCAGCTCATCAAAGTCGACGCCCAGATCCAGGAACTGTTCCGGGATGCACCCTCCGGAAGGTCCGCCTGTCTGAACGGCCTTGAATGCCTTCTTCTTCGGCGGTCCACCGCCGATATCAAAAACAATCTGCCTCAGGGAAATCCCCATGGGGACTTCCACCAAACCGGTGTTTCTTACTTTCCCCACGAGGCTGAAAACCTTTGTGCCTTTGCTTCGCTGGGTCCCCATGCCCGCGTACCACCCGGGGCCTTTTAGAACAATAACGGGCACGTTGGCGTAGGTTTCAACATTGTTGAGGTTGGACGGCTGATTCCTGAAACCCTTTTCCACGGTATGAACGTACTTGGCCCGTGGCCTGCCCACCTTGCCTTCCAGGGAGGTCATCAGGGCCGTGGACTCACCACACACGAAGGCACCGGCACCGGTGGAAATCTTGACATTGAAGCTGAAATCGGAACCAAGTATTCCATCACCGAGCAGTCCATAATCCTCGGCCTGCTTAATGGCCTCCACCAGCCGTTTGACCGCGAGGGGATATTCATGGCGGACATAAATGAAACCTTGACGGGAACCGATGGCATATCCGGCGATCAGCATGCCCTCCAGCACGCTGTGGGGATCCCCTTCCAGGACGCTCCGATCCATGTAAGCTCCCGGATCCCCTTCGTCGGCATTGCAGATGATGTATCTTTCCCCTTTCTGCCTGGCGCAGGTTTCCCATTTGATCCCCGTGGGAAAGCCTCCCCCCCCACGGCCCCTCAGCCCGGAATCCTTTACAATTTTGATTACATCCGCGGCCTTCAGTTCCTCAAGGGCACGGGAAAGGGCAAAGTACCCTCCCCTGGCAATATATTCCTCAATGATCTCAGGATCGATATATCCACAATTGCGCAGGGCCACTTTCACCTGAGGATCATAGAAAGGAATGTCTTCAAGAAAAGGGATACCGTCAATACCATTCACCCCGGACAGCGGATTGTCCAATTCATCTTCAAGGAGATTCCTGGGGTCTTTCATCTGCCCGAGGATTCTTTTTTGATTGAATTTTTCTTCACGATAATCCTCTATGGCCTCGAGGATCTTTTCATCTGTTATGTGCTGATAAAGAACCCTGGGTTTTCCGCTGGCAAAAATCTCCACGAGAGGCTCTTTCTCACAGAAACCAATGCAGCCGGTACGGCAGATTTGGATCCCATTACCCTCCGGGAAGGATTCAAGGGCCTTATGGTAGGAGGCCTTGGCTCCGGCACCTATGCCGCACGAGGCCATCCCCACATTCACCTTGATTCCCTCCGGGTAATAGAGCTTTTTCTGGTAGGCCCTGCCGATGCTTTCCAAGTCTTGAATAGATTGAATTTTCATAATTTTTTCCTGTCACCGCTATTTGGTACTGTTGACCCGGACTATTCATACTTTGATAATACGTCCTGAACCATGTCGGAACTTATTCTGCTGTGGATATCCTCATTGATTTTGACGACGGGCCCGAGGCTGCAACATCCGATACACCGTACGGGCTCCAGCGTGAAACGCATGTCATCGGTGGTTTGTCCGGCCCTGATATTCAAAATTTCCTGGATCCTTTCCTTTACTTTGTCTCCCCCCCTCACGTGACATGCGGTTCCAAGGCACACATAAATGATGTTTCTGCCTCGTGGCTCAAGACTGAACGTCTTGTAAAAGGTGCCCACTGCATAAATGCGGCTCAGGGGGAAGTCTATTTTTTCCGACAGATAGGTGAGAGCAGGTTGGGGCAAGTAATTGTAACGATTCTGAATGGCCTGCAGGATCATGATGAGGTTCTCCTTGTCATTGGAGAATTCATCCTCAATGATGTGATCAAGCGCCTTGTAGTCTATCTCGTGAAATTCTGTATCGCTGACAGCAACTGCCTCGTTCATCGGCTCCACTCCTCAGTGATTTATTAGGAACGTGTTTAATGGGTGGGGGTTAGCTGATTTGTCACTGGACAGTTCTCGACACACAGACCGCAACCGGTGCAGAGATCCATAATCACGCTTCGCGCCCGCTTCCGGATTTTCACCTTGAAGTTCCCTGCGGAACCTTCAACGGATTCAAGGTCAGAGTAAGTGATAAGTTCAATGTTCAGATGCCGGCCGACCTCGACCAGTTTAGGCGAGATAATTCACATGGCGCAGTCATTGGTGGGAAAAGTCTTGTCCAGTTGGGACATGACTCCGCCAATGGAAGGGGTCTTTTCTAGCAGGTAAACATAGTAGCCGGAGTTGGCTAGATCGAGCGCGGACTGCATGCCGGCAATACCGGCACCTACGACCAAAACCGATCCTTTCACAGCTTCGCTCATGGCATTTCTCCTTGTAGATTTAACTTCTTCGACCCTTGAGAAAAATTTCTCATTGGTCTGCCATTTTTATATCCTCGCTCGGGAATTTGTCAACCAAAATATATGTGTACGTTCCAAGAGGGCAATAGAATGAAGAGTGCAGGCGACAGATGTCACCTTAAGCAGGGTCGTACAAACAAAACCATATAAAAAACATATAGTTGGGCCGTGCACCTTCACTAAGGACCGCGAGATGTTTTCTTTAGACTCGCCCAGGTATATAGCTAAAATATTGTCTATATATAAAAATATTCAAACGGAATAAGGGTTGAACTTGATAGGAATGTGAGGAAAATAAAAAATCCCCCACCCTGGTTCCGGATGGGGGATTCTTTGCCCTTATTGCCCACTTGAGCAATAAATCCAGGGAAGCATATTACGCCGCAAGGCGGAGTGCATTTTCGGCCATATCCCGGACCTCGGCCGGCGTAAAGGGTTTGGGCAGATAATCCACCGCACCAAGTCTTGCCGTCTCCACGGCCGTTTCAATGCTGGCATACCCGGTTATAATGATAACCATGGCCTCGGGTCTGGTGTCGCGGACGGCCCTCAGCAGCTCGAGGCCTTTCACACCGGGGATCTTGAGATCCAGGAGAACGAGGCGATAGGCATTTTGCGCGATCTTTTCGAGTGCTTCCTCTCTGGTGGTGGCCTGATCAACTTCAAATCCCTTTTTGGAGAGAATCTTTCTGATATTGTTGTTAACAGCCACCTCATCGTCGATGACCAGCACATCATTGACAAATTCCGTAGCTTGTTCTTTTCCCTTCAAGAGTTTCGCCACATTCTCTCTCAGTTCTTCATAGGGGACGGACATGGTCCCTTCAAAATGCAGGTTTGAAACATAGCCGGGACCGGTGACGCTTGCCACCTCATCGTAGTTGAATGGCTGATCGATTCCAATAAAGGTTTTTGCATCAAAGCCCTTTTGTTTGCCGGCGGCCTTTCTTGCTTTTGCCTTATTCTGCGGGCACTCGCTGGTTTTCACACCACCCTTGCAGGTGGCGCCTAGTTTTTTGAAGATTTCACACACACGTTCACCCACCAGGCAGTAATTTTCCAGGGTCTCGGGGGCAGGAGAGACCGCAGCAGGTAGGTCCGAAGGGCCGATGGTCTCGGCATAGGCCTCACCGGCCGTCTTGGCCACAGCCTCTCTATCGAATGGAATGTCCTTATCGATGGTCCTCCTTTCCTCCATCATTGCTGCCACGCGCTCTTTCAACGCCTCGTAAGGGACATAGGAAAAGCCATCTTGTTGCAGGTTGCGGATATATTCAGGACCTGTCAGCGAGGCCACTTCCTTGTAGCTGAACGGTTCATCGATTCCGATAAAGGTCTTTGCATCAAAGCCCTTTTGTTTGCCGGCCGCCTTTCTGGCCTTTGCCTTATTCTGCGGGCACTCGCTGGTCTTAACGCCCCCTTTGCACGTGGTGCCCAGTTTCTTGAATATTTCACACACACGTTCACCCACCAGACAATAATTTTCAAGGGTCTCAGGGGCAGGGGCCTCTACGACGGGCATGTCCGACGGTCCAAGGGTCCTGGCATAGGCCTCACCTGCCGTTTCCGCCACCGCCTCTCTATCAAATGGAATATCCACGTCAACAGTTTCTATATATCCTCTCTCTTTCTCCGTTGAATCAGCCTCTTTGAGTTCACCGCTCAAGGCACGGTCCACCGTTGAACGCAATTCATCCGGGGTAAACGGTTTTGGCACGTAATCCAGCGCCCCAAGCCTGATCGCCTTTACAGCAGTGTCTATGGAGGCGTATGCCGTCATCATCAGGACTTTTGTAAGGGGCCACTGTTTTTTGACCATTTTCAACAATTCGAGCCCATTTGTTTCAGGCATGACAATATCGGAAATGAGCAACGAAAAAGATTCGTTGGTCATCTTTTCCAATGCATCTTTTGCGTTCATGGCCTTAACCACTTCAAAGTCGTTTTTTTTCAAGATCTTTTCCACATTCTGACAGATTGCCTTTTCGTCATCCACGACCAGAATCCTCGCTGCTTTTGCCATCTTGTCCATCCTCCCCTTTTATATTCTTGGTACATGCCCTTCGGTTCAGCGTCTTCTCGATGTCTTTGCCCTCTTAATAGCATGAAGTATGCCGAAAGGGCTTGAAATAACCTAACCAATTGATATTGAAGACTAAAAAATGAAATCAAATTCTCTGAAAACTATAGCTGTATAAAGTATATATACAGTTATCATTGAAACCTGCCGGGTAGCGTCTTCTCGGACAAATGGATGTGCATGCCCGGGGAAAGATCAGATAACCTATTGAGATAGGGGTTGAAAAGCATTTATTTGCAGAAAATGGCGGGTGTTGATGATGGGCATTTTCTTAATTTACGGTGATTTTCTCCGAGTGTATGAAAACAAAATACACTGTATATCGGGCTAGGATCGACCGGCGACTGGACGTTTGATCCCGTATTTTTTCATGAGATTCTGGAAATTTGTTCTCTGCAGGCCCACCCTGGCTGCAGCCCTGGTTACATTCCATTCGTTTTTTGTAAGAGCATTCAAGACAAAGTCTCTTTCAAGCTTATTCACGGCCTTACGCCTTATTGTCTTTTTGAGCTCTTTCAGCTCTTCGTTGGTGGAAGGCACCTGCTCCATCAATTCATCAGTATCACCCCCAAGAGGCAGGTCTTTTGGGGTGATGACGTCCCCTTCACACAAGATCACGGCTCTCTCAATGACATTGCGGAGCTGTCTGGCGTTGCCGGGCCAATCATATCCCATAAGCCTTCTCACCGCGTCTTCATCAAACCCTGTGAGGTGCTTTCCCATAGCCTGCCTGAATTGTTCCAGGAAATGATAGGCTATGGGCAGGATGTCCACTGTACGTTCTCTCAGCGGAGGGATCATGATGGGATAGACAAAGATGCGGTAGTAGAAATCTTCCCTGAATGTACCCTCATGTACCATCTCTTTGAGATCCCGGTTGGTGGCCAGAATCAGGCGAAGGTCTACTTTAACGAGAGACGTGGCGCCAAGCGGGATGAACTCCTGCGTCTCGAGAAAGCGAAGGAGCTTGCCTTGCACATCAGGGCTCAGATTGCTTATCTCATCCAGGAAGACAGTCCCCCCGTCTGCTATTTCGAAGATTCCTTTCTTATTCTCATGAGCACCTGTAAATGCCCCTTTTCGATAGCCGAACAGTTCACTTTCCAAGAGGTTGCCCGAAAGTGTTCCGCAATCAACAGCAAAGAATACCTTTTCTTTCCGCATGCCGTTGGCATGTATGGCCCTTGAAATCAGTTCCTTGCCCGTGCCGCTCTCCCCGTAGATCAGGACGGTCGAATCCGTGGGCGCCACCTTTTTGATCATATTGATGACGGTCTTTATCTGAGGGCTTTCCCCGATCAGTTGATGGGACAACGTCGCTTCTTTTTTCCGGGATTCCCGGAGGTGTCTGTTCTGAATTCGGAGATCTCTTTCCAGGAGGGCGTTGCGGACCACTGCCCGCAACTCATCTGGTGTAAAGGGCTTTGGAAGGTAATCCAGGGCGCCCATTTTCATGACTTCAACCGCTGAAGAGACCGTGGCATATCCGGTTATGACGATGACCATCGTGTCGGGAGACAGGTCTTTTACCCTACTCAAAACTTCCATGCCTCCCATGCTGCTCATCTTCAAATCGGTGATCACTACCTCAAATGGCTCTTTCTCCAAGAGTTTCAGGGCATCATAACCGGTCACAGCGTACTCGGCATGCCACCCCATTTTGGATAATATCTTCAGACAACTCTGACAGATATTCTCCTCATCATCGATGATCAGGATCTTGTGCATGTCAGTGGACGTCCCTTTCGCTGTTTTCAAGGTGGAGTCTTATCTCGAAAGTTGTTCCCTCCCCCAATTTGGATTTTACCGAAAGGGTTCCGCCGTTCTGTTCCACAAGACCGTGGGTTATGGCCATTCCAAGTCCTGTACCGTTTTCCTTTGTTGTAAAAAAAGGTTCGAAGATTCGTCCGAGATCTTTTTCGTGAATGCCCTTCCCGGTGTCGCTGATGGAGATAGAAACCACCTTATCCTCTTCCACGATCCTGGATAAAAAGGTGACTTCCCCTCCCGGGTCCGTGGCTTCAATGGCATTCAACGCAAGATTGATGAAGGCCTGCTGCATCTGGTCTTTGTCCACCCGTAACTTTGGGATATTCCGGGCCAAATCGTGATTCAGAGAGACATCCTTAAAGGCGGCCTGCTTTCTGGTCAGTGCCACCGCATCCAGGATAATGTTGTTCAAATCGGACGCTTTCTTTTGGGGCTTTGTCTGACGGGCGAAGCTGAGGAGACTGTTTACGATCTTGCGGCAGCGCAGGGTCTCATCTGCGATCGTTTTCAATTCCCCATAATTCGGGTCTTCCGGAGCCATATCTTCCTGCATCAGCATGGCGGTTGTCAGGATAGTGGTCATGGGGTTGTTAATTTCATGGGCGACACCCGCCGCGAGTTGGCCGATGGAAGCCAGCTTTTCCTGCTGCATCATGATCTTTTGGATGTCGATGTCTCTTGTGATATCTCTTGATATCTCCAGCACCCCGGCAATTTTTCCATCTTCAAGAATAGGGTAACATGAGATGGAATAGTGGAGTTCCTTATTGTCTGAGTCGTGGTGAATATGGGTGGTCTTGGAAGATTTTTTCGTCTCCAGGGTTTGGGCCAGGGGGCAGGGATGCTCTTTTCCTTCGCAGGGCACGTCTTGATTATGTGAGACCTCATAGCAATAACGGCCGATCAGGTCTCTCGGCTCAAGCCCAAGCTTTTTTGCCAGGGTCTCATTTACGTCAATAATCTGGTAGCTGGGACTGATGATCATCACGTCTTCTTCCAAAAGCTCGTTCATAACTACATGGTACAAGCTTCTGGTCTTTTCAAGTTCCTCATTGGTCTTTTCTTGAAGGACCGAAATCCTGCTCAGCTCCCAGAAGAGCTGGGCGGTTTTGTTATCAAAGGCCCTTACTGTTTTCTTTTTCTTGCGGAGGATGTCATAGAAGACTTCCTGCCTTCCGGTCAGCTCAATGATGAGATCAATATTATCTCTGTTAAACAGATCATTGTAATCCTTTGTGATGAAGATGCCGTCCTGCCTGGCCTGTTCTATACAGATTGCATCCTCCCGTTCGTCCACAACAGCCACTATCCTGGGTTTCAGTTCCCTAAACGAATGCGATTTCAGGGTCTTCATTAAGACTTGGCACCTGGTACCTGCGCCAACAATTGCAATATTCATGGCGTCCTCCTGTCTGAGAAAGGGACAAAAAGCCGTTTGACAAATAGCGGTTATTTTGAATAAGAATCTATCTCACATAGTATGTGACACGATCCATAAAATCAAGTTTGATTACAAATCAACGGGTTGCGTTGCTCCCCATTGATTTGCGTGACTATCCATAGGCACGAAGGGCAGAAAGACCTTTGAGAAACGCATCAGGGAATTCTATCTGGGCCTGGCTGCGGGGCTCGGGAAGTCGGAGAACTGGGCAAAACAGGAGGTGAGAGATGACAAAGCGAATCAGGATCACTCAAGGAGATATCACCAAACAGGAGGTGGAGGCCATCGTGAACGCGGCTAACAATTCCCTTCTGGGAGGCGGTGGTGTTGACGGGGCCATCCACAGGGCGGCCGGACCGGAACTCCTGGAAGAGACACGCCGGATCAATGGCTGCCCCACGGGAGAGGCGCGCGTGAGCAAGGGATACAGGCTTCCCGCAAAATGGGTGATCCACACGGTGGGGCCCGTCTGGAGGGGCGGGAGGAAAAACGAGGAACAGCTGCTCGCCGCTTGCTACAGGAACAGCTTGAAGGCGGCCGTGGACCTGGGCGCCAAATCGGTCGCCTTCCCGTCCATCAGTACAGGGGCCTATGGGTTCCCCCTGGAAAGAGCGACGGATATCGCCATGAGAGAAACCAAAGCCTTCCTGGAAAAGGACAAGACCCTTGAGCAGGTGGTCTTCGTCTGTTTCGGGGAGCGTGCATTACAGACCTACAAGGCCACCTTTGATCGTATTTTCGGGATAGATCTTAATTGATGGTTTCAAGGAACCCTGCCTTCCATCCCGATATTGCGGTTATTCCAATCTTGATGGAATCGTAAAAAGCTAATTTATACTACAAGCGGCAGCCTATGAGCAACGAAGTTGAGCCGAACCTGACACTCTTTTTCAGACCCTTTCTAAACACTTCGGAGGGAATGGACGACTATTTGGGGTTTAGCGTAAATTCATAGAAGCGCGTGGGGTTTGGAGACGTAAACCCCAAATAGTCGTCCATATCGGCGTTGGTTGCCAAGTGCACTATGAGAAAGGGTCTGAAAAAGAGTCTCACGCCCGGCTCCTGGCTGTAGTAAATAAAATGACTCGCTATGAAGAGCAGGTGAACGGGATGTTTCTGAAGCGGCGTCATTTCGGCCCTGGAACAGGACAGTGGAAGGGCCGAAATCCGCAGCGACCGGAGTCATGGACGACGGAGGGAGCGTAGCTTCTGGAATATGCCGTTTGCCTGCTCAACGAGGCCACGACTTCGTTGGAAGTCCGTCCGTGGACTTTTTACCAACGGAAACCGAAAAGTGTGATTTTCGGTTTCCTTACAAATCAACGAGTTACAAAACAACCCATTGATTTGCGTGCCCCTCCATGGGCACGTTGATGACTTTTTGCGAAGTCATCTAGTTTGTCTGATCGGAAAAATCAGAACGTGAATACCGTCGAACCTTCCGACAGGGAGATCAACTTGGGTGCGCCTGCAAATTGCGCAGTCTTGACAATGTCCTGCTCGCCAACCTGGCGATTCTTGGCACAGGGAATTCAGACGTAAATGGGGACTTGTTGCTCCAGGATATAGTCAAAATAGTCCTTGGCCCCATCGCCTGTCGGTGCCTTCACAATATCCGCCATCCTCGGTTTCGCCAGCACCACTGCGTCATCAGTCAGGAAAAGGTGTACTTCATTTCCCTGTTCTTTTGCCACCTTGGCAAGCTGCAGACACCTGGTCACGCGGGTGGGGTCCTCAAGGCCTCTGGTCAATACGAACAGAAACTTTCCCATTGCTCCTCCTTTTACGATTAGGACAAATTGGTACGACCGCCAGGAAATCTTGGACCTGGCCCCCGATTTCCTGGAAAACTTTTTCCATCTAGAAATATCTTCAAATTCAAAAAGTTATCTTGCTTTGCACCTAGGCTTTTGAAAAGGCATGAAACGTTACCCGTGACGCCTCATGCCTTGACCCGGGTTGAACCTCCTCAACCTATGCCCGGGTCATCGAGGTGCCGCATTTGGGGCACTTGTGCTCAAAACAGGGCTTTCCCCTCTCGTGGGACATCTTTTCCCCACAATTGGGACAAACACAGTCTCCTCCCGGGCCGAGTCCCCTGCCTCCGCCCATGCCGCTTCCTCTTCCGGAAGTTCCCTGACCCCTACCGCCACTTTGTCCTCCCCCTTGTCCTCCGGGTGCCATATCACATCCTCCTTCCATATGCCTGGTGATTGCAACCATTGTTTCCTGTCACACCGCCATTTTATGACCATTTTGGTCCGTTCTTTTCCGCGGCTTGGTAATATCTCCTTATGCCATCGGAAAGCTCACCTTGTTTTTCTCAATGCTGATGATCTTGTCCACTATTCCATCAAAGGAACTGGTGAATGGACGGTCTCCGTCATCCAACAGGGACATATTCCCGACATCGCCGTTTTGAACCACGTCAGGTTCCAGCGGGAGGGTCCCCAGGAGCCTGATATTCTCCTGTTTTGCAGTGATCTTTCCGCCTCCGGTCTTGAAGAGATCTATCATCTTTCCACAATGTGGACACACAAGGCCGCTCATGTTTTCCACCAGGCCCAGGATTTCCATATTGACGTGTTTGCAGAAATTGATGGATTTCCTCACATCCGCCAGGGATATTTCCTGGGGTGTTGTGACGATCAATGCGCAGGCATCGGGTATGGTCTGGGCAACGGTCAGGGGCTCGTCCCCGGTCCCGGGAGGCGAATCCACAATGAGGTAATCGAGATCGCTCCATTCGATATCGGCAATAAACTGCCTGATGACGCCGATCTTGAGTGGCCCTCTCCAGATGGTGGCCTGGTCCTTGTCTTGGCCCATCAGCGGTTCGATAGAGATGACATCCAGGTTGGGCAGGTATGCAATGGGTCTGGCCTTTTTATCTTCAGTGCCTGGACGCAAGCTCCCTTTCAGTCCCAGCAACCTGGGGATGCTGGGACCATGCAGATCAACGTCCATGAGGCCCACCCTGTATCCTCTCTTGGCCAATACTACTGAAAGATACGCAGCTATACTGCTCTTGCCTACACCCCCTTTTCCGCTCATGACGAGGATCTTGTTCTTGATATGGGCCAGCCTTTCCCGTATCTCAATGTCCTGCTTCTGGTGTTCATTCTCCTGGCTGCTGAATCCGCAGCTCTGTCCCTGGTCTGTCATTGTTCTTTTTTCCTCCTGTTTCACAATAGGGTTGGTTTTTTCCTTCTAGATTCAATGGATTCAATTTGCCTGCGGAGTTCTTCCGCCTGCTTCTTCAAAACGGAGAGTTCTTCGTCATCTTCTGAGGCTACAGCCTGAGGGCGGGCGGCAGGATTCCATCCCGAACCCTTTCCTCCACCTCCCATACCTCTACCGCAACCCATACCGCCGCCGCGGCCCATGCCGCCGCTCATGCCACGGCGCCCCATACCACTGCCCATACCGCTTCCTTTGTAAGTTCCGGGATCTGGTGAGGCTCCTGAGGAGCCATAATGGTCAGAGACATTGGCCTCACTTGTTGCGTCCAGCAGTCCTTTCTTGTATTTCTCGACTACCTCGCGCACGGTGCCTGACTGCCCCACAATAATATTGGTCCCTGCTGCATTCAGTGTCCTTACGGCATTCGGGCCGCAGTTTCCGGTGATCACCGCCTTGGCACCCTTTGAGGCGACAAACTGGGCAGATTGAATACCCGCGCCCCCTCCCAGTGCAATGTTTTCGTTGTCAAATGCTTCGAAGCTCATATCCTCTGTTTCCACCAGAATAAAATAGGCACATCGCCCAAAACGCGGATCGATGGCTGCGTTGAGATCATTGCCACTTGAACTGATCGCTATTTTCATTCCTATCCCCCTTTTCTTCTTGTGATCCATTCTCGACCGTAGTCTACACAACAGATAATAAAAGCAGAATACGTGCCACTATTCCCTTTGGGAGGAACAGGCCTTCAACTCCTTTACATTTAAGGCATTTTTCGGGAGAGAAGCAGGGCAACTCGCCGAGGGCAGCGAAAAACTATTGCACAATTGCAATATTGATGCTGGTGATGCAAGCACAAATGCAATGTCTATGGCTTGAAACACCAGATGAGAATCATCCGGATCCGGGGAAAGCGCTCTGGATTTTCAGCCGTTTCATCTTGCGCCAGAGCGTTGTGGGGTGGATGCCCAGGTCTTGGGCGGTGGCTGCCTTTTTCCAGTTGTTTTTCTTAAGAGCTGCGAGAACAAATGCCCTCTCTGTCTCCTCCCATGACGACTCGAAGTTCATGGACCGAGCAACCGTTTCGCGAGGCAGAAGGTGCCCCGGCAAATGTTCCAAACCGATGATACTGTTCCTGCAGACGACGGAAGCGTATTCCACCATGTTTTCAAGTTCCCGGACGTTTCCAGGAAAATCATAGGCCATCAGGAGACCCAGGGCTTCCGGAGAAAGTCCTTTGATATTCTTGTCGTTCAGCCGGTTGAATTTGCGGATAAAGTGTTCTGCAAGAAGGGGAATATCTTCTTTTCGATCTCTCAGGGGAGGAAGGGAGAGTTTGACCACGTTGATGCGGTAGAAGAGGTCCTGACGGAACTGCCCTTTTTTGACCAGCTGATCGAGATCCTGATGGGTAGCAGCCACGATCCGAACATCGGCCTTCTTTGATTGCGTACTTCCGAGCGGCTCATATGTCCTCTCCTGGAGGATACGCAGCAACCGGACCTGGAGGGCAGGAGAGATATCTCCGATTTCATCAAGAAACAGGGTGCCTTTTTCCGCGAGGGCAAAGCGACCGAGTTTGTCTCTACGGGCATCCGTAAATGCACCGGCCTTGTAGCCGAACAGTTCCGATTCCAGCAGGGTATCCGGAAGGGCGCCGCAGTTGATCGTAACAAGGGGACCATTCTTCCTTCGGCTCAGTGAATGGATCGCCCGTGCGAATAATTCCTTGCCTGTTCCACTCTCGCCCTGAAGGAGAACGGTGCTGTTGCTTCCTGCCACCTGCTCAAGGATCTGGAAGAGCCTTCGCATCTCTTTGTTTTTGCTGATAATATCAAAAAACGAATGGCGTTCATTGAGTGCCTTGCGAAGTTCTTCCACCACGCTCAAGTCGCGGAAGGACTCAACACCGCCAATCACCTTTCCATCAAGCTCCTGCAGGATTGCGGTAGAAATACTCACAGGGATGCGCTCACCTTCCGAGGTGACGATGAAGATGGCCTGGTCCACCACAGGATCGCCTGTTTCAATGCTCTGCTTGAGAGAGCATTGGGTCTCACAGATACTCGCCCTGAACACATCCCAGCAGTGGCGGCCCATGGCCTCGGCTTTCTTGATTCCCGTAATGCGTTCTGCGGCCCTGTTGAAAGAGGTGATTTTCCAGTCCGAATCGACGGTAAATACGCCGTCGGCGATACTGTCAAGGATGATCTGGGTCTGTGTCTCGGCTGTGGAGGCCATGGCATTCTTTTGGGTGTCCATGCCCTAAAAGATGAGACCTGTTCCCTATAATGTCAATAGAGATTGCGTTTCTGAGGAAGGGTGGTACCTTTTCTCTTCTTACCATTTCTTGATTATCGGTGCATCTCGCCGGATCAGGTGAAATTTCTGCCGCAGCAGCTCCCAGGGCCGGCACACCCGGCGGCATCACCGGGAGAAGAACCACAGCACGCGGTATCACCAAGGCCGGGCAGGCTATTTTTTGCAGGTCCCGACATGGATGAATGGGCGGAAAGCAGTTTCTTGAGATTGTCGCTCCCGCAATGGCCGCATGCCGGCGTGTCTTGTGAATTTGTAATAAGAATTTCGCTGGTTTTCCCGCAATCCTCGCAGAAATAGTCAAACAAAGGCATGGTGGTTTTCTCCTTTCAGCCAGTCGGGTCCATTATGTGCGGACAGGGCATGGGTGGTTTGCTCCATATTCGGCGATGCTTTTGTGCAGGGTTTTAACGGCCAGCTGAATGCAATGGTGCTTTTGGACCGGGATATCTTCAAGGGCATTGAAAATATCACCGTCATTGAGCCTTGTTGCCGCGGCCAGCGGCTTGCCTTTCACCAAATCGGCCGCGGCCATGGCCGCCGCCACCGCTCCGGGACACCCCAGGACCTGGTACCGGATATCGGAAATGACATCACGCTCGATCTTGAGTGATACTCTCATGGTGTCCCCGCAGGAGCCGGTCATTTCGCTGACTTGATCGGCGCCGGGCAGTTCGCCCATAAAGGGATGTTCCAGATAGTATCCGATGGCTTTTTCCGAATAGCCGGACGCGGCCATGGTGGTATGGATGCTGTCTTCAGCTGAAGCTTCCATCAATTGTTTATCCAACGTAGATTTTCCTCCACAACGCTCCGATGGGATGCCCGGGAGATGGTCTCCCACAGGCCATTCATTGGCGGCCTGCATCGGCCGCGTGCAATAAAACACCGCCGTCCCACCGGTGATGACATTACCAACCGGAAGCGGGCGATGCTTCATGCCCTAAACCGATGGCCTACCAGTGGCCCTCCACATTGGCCTCGCTTGCGTACGGCAATTTGCCTTGCGTAAAGGCCTCGACGGCCTCTCTGACCGTGGCGTAGACATTGGCGTCATTGGCTACCTTGACTTTGGCCGCGGCCAGTGTCTTAAACGCGTTGGGGCCGCAATAGCCGGTGAGCAGCACCTCGGCGCCCTGTTCGCTCAGTGACGAAGCGGCCTGGATGCCGGCGCCTTTGAAGGCATTGACGTTCGCCTGGTTGTCGACCAACCGGAAGGCAAAGGTTTCCGAATCCACGATCAGGATATAGGCCGCGCGTCCGAAGCGGGGATCAACAGCCGCATCAAGATCGGTTCCTTTGGCAGTGACCGCAATTTTCATGGTTCTTCTCCCCCCTGGTTAGTGTCCGCCGCCACCGCCGCACACCTCGTTGTCGGAAATCATCGGCAGCTTACCCGCGACCAGGTCTTCCACCACCGGCCGGATCTCAGCCCGCTCGGCATCATGGTAGACATCGATGCCCGCCTGGCGAAATCCCATCAGCGGACGCATGCCGATACCGCCCACCACCAATGCATTGACCTTGTGTTGCGCCAGCAGGTTCACCGGCACCATGCAGCCACCCTGGACATGCTCCTGGTTGGCTATGGTTGAGACCGATTGAATTTTACCCTCAGCCACATCGATCAACGTGAAGACATCGCAGTGGCCAAAATGGCCCGATCGTTGTCCATCCATTCCGCCGTCCCCAGTGGACGGCACCGCAATTCTACCTTTCTCCATAATAAGTTCTCCTTCTAGTTTAATGTATCATTGCCTCAGAGGTAATGATCTGTTGCCAAATCTCTTTCACCTGCCGGGTGGCATCGGCCTGCGGTGCATATTCAGGCAGGGTTTCGCCCTGCACCATGGCTTTCGTAAAAACCGGATCAAAGGCAATGCGTCCCACCACCTTCATGTGGTAAAAGGCGGCGCGTGCTTCAATCTCGGTCGCTTTTTCCGGGTTCAAATCATATTTGTTGACGCACACCATCCCCGGCACCTTGAAATGGGCCGCCAACTGGGCGGCCCGATCCATGTCGTGCAGGCCCGAAACCGTGGGTTCGGTGACGATCAGCACAGTGCTGGCACCGCCGATGGAGGCGATTACAGGACAGCCCACCCCGGGTGGCCCGTCGGTGATCATCAGATCCCAGCCTTTCTTTTCAGCCAGTTTCCTGGCTTCCTGTCGGACCAGGGTCACCAGTTTGCCCGAATTTTCTTCGGCAATCCCCAAACGGGCATGCACCATGGGGCCCATCCGGGTATCTGAAACATACCACTGCCCACAGGTATTTAGAGGAAAGTCAATGGCCTGTTCCGGGCAAAAATCAACGCAGACCCCGCAGCCTTCACAATCAATGGGATTGACGACAAATTCGTCGCTGATGGCGTTGAACCGGCACATGTCCACACATAATCCGCACTGCGTACAGCGATCCATTGCGATCAGGGCGGTGTTGCCGCCGGTGAAATCGGTTTCCTGACGGATTTCGGGCTGTAGCAGCAGATGCAGATCCGCCGCATCCACGTCCGCATCACACAACACCTTGTCCTGACTCAAGGCGGCAAAGCATGCCGTCAGGCTGGTTTTGCCTGTTCCACCCTTGCCGCTGATGATAACGAGTTCTTTCATCCTTGTCCACCTTGCTTGACCATTCGGTCAACTTTCCCATAAAGTTCACTGAAACGCGCCTTCCATTCCGGCAGAGCTTCGACCAGCAGTTCACCCCGGGCGTAGGCCTGAGCAATTTGGCGATCAAAGGGAATTTCCATCAGAATGGGAATGTTTTCGGTTTCGGCATATTGTTTGACACGATCGTCACCGATATCGCTGCAGTTGATCACCAGCCCACAGGGGATGCCAAGGACGCGAACAACGCCCACGGCCAGTTTTAGATCGTGCAAACCAAAAGGTGTTGGCTCGGTGACCATCAGGATGAAGTCGGCCCCTTTCATGGCCGCAACCACCGGGCACGAGGTGCCGGGCGGCGCGTCGATGATAGTGACTATGTCCGGCCGCTCGTACTTGCGTACCGCTTTGATCAAAGGCGGCGACATGGCCTCGCCGACCCGAAGCTTGCCATGGACGAACTCGATGTGCTGCGCCTGTCCGATCATAATTTCCCCGACATTGCGACCGATTTCCGAAATGGCCGCTTCCGGGCACACCGCCATGCAGCCACCACAGCTGTGGCACAGTTCGGGGAACGTCAACGTGGCTTCCTCCAGGATGGCAATGGCCCGGAATCGGCAAATCTGGGCGCACTTTTTACAATAGGTGCATTTTTCTTCATGGATTTCAGGCACCGGTACGGAAAAGGGTTTTGTTTCCCGTATTTCCGGATGGAGAAAAAGATGGGCATTGGGCGCTTCCACATCGCAGTCCAAAAACCGCACCGATCTTTGCAATGACGCCGCCATATTGACGGCAACCGTTGTCTTGCCGGTACCGCCCTTGCCGCTGGCAACACTGATAATCATGAGCTTTGCTCCACTGGCTGATTCAGTTTGATGACATAGCGAAGTTTTGCCAGAAGATCT
>Ga0315556_1000210_pt1 | contig 34665 bp, 30 predicted proteins | sample SalMarSW160310MG_FD_202112 | JGI IMG/M metagenome (GOLD analysis project Ga0315556, IMG submission 202112) | Salt marsh sediment microbial communities from the Plum Island Ecosystem LTER, Massachusetts, United States - Salt Marsh Sediment SW1603-10 ...
GTCTCTTGAAGTCCACGAATCCGCTCGCCTGGGCTTTGCCGCGCAAGGTGATGTTGGATGAGCTGGGAGAAGCGTGTTCCCGCGAACTGGGCTCTCAGGTCCGCCAGATTAATAGGCTTCACCCCTTCAACCATCTGTTGGTGGCTAAGTCTCATTTATCCTGCACGAGACGCCGGCTAACACGGCCACGTTGGGATAACAAAGCTGCGCTTGCGTTACATGGATGACTGGACGCTTCGATAAAGATCCATTGTCCCTCCCGCCGATAGATTACTCCTAGGCTTCAGCTAAACGGGGCCAGCGCACAAATGACCGTTTTGGGTCGGATGCTGCCCTCCGGCGCTGTACAAAGAAGTCGTTCGAACAGAAATCTTAGCCAACGTCAGCAACCAGTCGGACACCGGCCGCTCAATGTGTCCGATGTAAGCGGCTTCAACGGCCGAGAAGCAGACGTCCGCGGCACTTCACGCGCTTCGCGGCTCGTGCCCGAGGGTGGACGTTCGTCAACCGGGCGCCTGCCACTGGCGTGCCAAAGGCCCTAACGCCGTCGAATCAGGGAGGAAAGGCTTTGAGGGCTGACCCTTTTGCTAGCCGCACACCCCCACGTAGCCGCAGGCGGTGCAGTAGTCGCAGCCGTCCTTGCGGATCATGGTGTTGTTGCCGCACTCGGGGCAGCGGCCGCCGTGCATCACCGGCGGCTGGCCCTTCTTCTCGGGCGCCTCGAGGATGCCCATCTGCTGTACCGGGACGCCGCGCTCGTCGAGGATGCCGAGCATCCAGTAGCGGTGCAGGATCAGGCGCGCGAGGTAGGACACGGTGGAGGGGAAGGTCTGCTGTTTCTTACTGCCCGGGACGAAGGCCATGAAGTCGCCCAGGGGCTCGGGGAAGTCGAGCAGTTTTCTCAGCTTCATGCCGATCCAGGCCGGGTCGAGGACGCGCATGTCGAGCGACAGGATCTTGCACAGGCCGTCGAAGCAGCGCGGGTATTCGCCCGAGAGCCACATCGAGTAGGGGCGGGTGACGCCGTCGGGCAGGGTGATTTCCTTCAGCCCGAGCACGAAGTCGTCGCCGGTGCGGGGGTTGAGAACGTCGACGGTCCACGACATGGTGCCGTCGGTGCCGGTCTTGGGCTCCTTGTGGCTGAACATGGTGTCGAGCACCGGGCTCGGGCCTTCGCCGAGCGCGCCGAGCTGGTCGACGTGCCAGCGCAGTACCTGGGCGAACGCCGACACGATCGAGGGCATCAGCTTGCGCTCGCCGTGCGGCGGGAACGGCATCTCGAACGGCTCGTCGCCGCCGGCCTTGGCCAGGGTCTCGAGCTTGAGGCTGAGCCAGCCGTGGTCGTTGGCGCGCATGTCCATCGACAGCGCCTTGGCGAGCGCGCCCAGGCCGCGCGGCTGCTCGCTGCCGTTGACCCAGACCTCGAAGGCGTGCGCCGAGCCGTTCTCGACATGGCCGACGAACACCGCGAAGTGGCCGTGCGGATGCTCGATCATGTAGGTCCAGGCCGGGTTGCCCTCGGTCAGCTGGGGGCGGCTCGGCCAGCGCAGGCTGGCGAGCACCGGCTGCGGCACGGTCTTGATCTGGATCCGCCGGTTGACGTCGTCGCTGCGGAAGTCCTGCGGCTGCTCGGCGGGCTTGTCCACGCTCAGCACCGAGCCGAGCACCTTGTTCGGGCGGTAGGTGGCGAGCCCCTTGAGGCCCGACTTCCAGGCGTGGAAATACAGGTCCTGGAAATCCTCGTAGCGGTAGTCCTCGGGCACGTTGACGGTCTTCGAGATGCTGGTGTCGACTAACGGCGCCACCGCCGCCACCATCTGCTCGTGCGCCCGCGCGCTGATTTCGAGCGCGGTGACGAAGTACGGCGGCAGTCTCTCCGTGTTGCCGCCGAGCGCCTTGTACTTGCGCCAGGCATGGTCCTCGACCGGGAACTCCTTCATGCTGCCGTCGGGCATGCGCTTCTTGCGCGTGTAGACCCACGAGAACGGCGGCTCGATGCCGTTCGAGGCGTTGTCGGCGAAGGCGAGGCTGATCGTCCCGGTGGGCGCGATCGACAGCAGGTGGCTGTTGCGGATCCCTGTCTTGCGGATCAGCGCCTTGATCTCCTCGGGCAGGCGCGCGGCGAAGCTCGAGCCCGACAGGTAAAGGTCGGCGTTGAACAGCGGGAATTGCCCGCGCTCGCGCGCGAGCTCGGCCGAGGCGCGGTAGGCGCTGTCGCGCATCGCCTCGGAAATGCGCGCCGCCATGGTGCGCGCCTCGTCGGTGTCGTAGCGCAGGCGCAGCATGATCAAGGCGTCGCCCAGGCCGGTGAAGCCGAGCCCCACCCGCCGCTTGGCCATCGCTTCGTCGTGCTGCTGCTCGAGCGGCCAGGCAGTGACGTCGAGCACGTTGTCGAGCATCCGGGTCGAGACTTCGACCACCTTGCCGAAGCGCTCGAAATCGAACCCCGCCTTCTCGCCGAAGGGCTGCCTGACGAAGCGCGTGAGGTCGATCGAGCCCAGGCAGCAGCAGCCATAGGGCGGCAGCGGCTGCTCGGCGCAGGGATTGGTGGCCTCGATCGTCTCGCAGTAGTTCAGGTTGTTGTCGCGGTTGATGCGGTCCAGGAACAGGATGCCCGGCTCGGCGTGGTCGTAGGTCGAGCGCATGATCTGCTCCCACAGCTCGCGCGCGGGCAGCTTGCGATATACCCACAGGCCGTCGTCGCGCTGGTAGCCGCCGTTCTCCGGCCACGGCTTGGCCTTGTGCACCAGCTCCACGTCCTGGTCCTTCTCCACCGCCAGCATGAACTCGTCGCTGACCCCGACCGAGATGTTGAAGTTCGTCAGCTCGCCCTGGTCCTTGGCGTGGATGAAGTCCTCGATGTCCGGGTGGTCGCAGCGCAGCACGCCCATCTGCGCCCCGCGGCGCGCGCCGGCCGACTCGACGGTCTCGCAGGAGCGGTCGAACACCCGCATGTACGATACCGGTCCGCTGGCCCGGGAGTGGGTGCCCTTCACCTCGGCGCCTTTGGGTCGGATCGAGGAGAAGTCGTAGCCCACGCCGCCGCCGCGGCGCATCGTCTCGGCCGCCTCCTGCAGCGCGGTGTAGATCCCCGGCTTGCCGTCGACGATTTCGGAGATCGAGTCGCCGACCGGCTGCACGAAGCAGTTGATCAGCGTGGCCTGCATCGCGACCCCGGCGGCCGAATTGATGCGGCCGGCCGGGATGAAGCCGTCTTCGAGCGCCTGCTGGAAGCGACGCTCCCAGTGCGCGCGCTTGTCCTCCGGCTCGGCCTGGGCGAGGGCGCGCGCTACCCGCCGGCGCACTTCGTCGATGGTCGTTTCCTTGCCCTTGGCGTACTTCTCGATCAGCGCGTCGCGCGAGATCTCCTGCGCCGCAAGCTCCTCGGCGGCGACGGACTGGGGGCCGGTTTGGTCGGTGTTCATTCTTGTTCTCTCCCGGTTCTATGTTTTGCGGAGGCGCACAGAATAACCATCTGCGAGCTTGTCTTGGGGATCATTTCCGGCATTTGGTAATTCAGATCAAATGTTCCGCCTAATGCATTGAAAACACAACCTGTTCGATAGCATGGGTTCGGTTGCTACTAGATATAGTAGGTGGCCCGCGGGTCCCGGAAATGCCTCGCCGCCCGGCATCCGGTTGACGCAGCGGTCGATTCGGCCGCCTTCGCCCGCCCCGCGCGAGAGCCCTGCGCGGCTACCGCTCGTACTGTACAAGTGTACAGTATCGCGGCGGGGGGTTGGCAAGGGCAGGCGCAAGGTAAGATTCAAGCCGCATGTCGAAAGCTTTCCTCAAGGAAACCGACGCGCCGGAGGAGGACCCCGCCGCCGAGCCCGCGGCGCTGCCCGCCGGGGCGAAAAACTACATCTCGCCCGCGGGTTACGCGCGGCTCGACGCCGAGCGCCGCCAGCTGCTGCAGGTGGAGCGCCCGGCGGTGGTGCAGGTGGTGTCGTGGGCGGCCGCCAACGGCGACCGCTCCGAGAACGGCGACTATATCTACGGCAAGCGCAGGCTGCGCGAGATCGACCGCCGCGTGCGCTTTCTGATCAAGCGGCTGGAGAACGCCGAGATCGTCGACGCCGCCGGACGCGACAGCGACCAGGTGTTCTTCGGCGCCAGCGTGGCGCTTCGCTCCGCGGCGGGCGTCGAGCGCGAGGTCACGATCGTCGGCATGGACGAAGTGGACCCCGCGCGCGGCAGGGTGTCGTGGGTTTCGCCCATCGCGCGCGCGCTGCTCAAGGCGCGGGTGGGGGAGGTGGTGACGCTGGCGACCCCGGCCGGCAGCGAGAAGCTCGAAGTCTTGGACGTCAGGTACGGAACGATCGACTAACAGGGAGAGCGGGCATGGGCATGCTGACGGAGTTCAGGCAGTTCGCGGTCAAGGGCAACGTGGTCGACCTCGCCGTCGCGGTCATCATCGGCGCGGCGTTCGGCAAGATCGTTTCGTCGTTCGTCGCCGACATCGTCATGCCGCCGCTGGGGCTGCTGATCGGCGGCGTCAGCTTCACCGACCTGGCGCTGACGCTCAAGCCGGCCAGCGGCGCGGCGCCGGCGGTGGTCTGGGCCTACGGCAAGTTCATCCAGACGGTGTTCGACTTCACCCTCGTCGCCTTCGTCATCTTCATCGCGGTGCGCGGCATCAACCGGCTCAAGCGCGAGGAGCAGGCCGCGCCCGCCGCGCCGCCGCCGCGGCAGGAGGTCCTGCTGGAGGAGATCCGCGACCTGCTGCGCAAGTAGGCGGCGCCTACTTGAAGTCGCCTGCGCTCATCACCGACAGCCGCGCGGGGTCGAGGTGGCGCCGCAGGGCCGCGTTGACCTCGCCCGCGCCCAGGGCGGCGATGCGCTGCTCGAGCTGCGCGTCCCAGGCAAAGCTGCGCTGCTTGTAAAGGTAGTCCGCCAGGCGGGCGGCGAGCGCGCGGTCGCTGCGGCGCGCCAGGCGCCGCGCCTCGATCAGCGCCTTGGCGCCGCCCTCGACCTCGGCCGCGCTGAAGCCGTCGCGCAGCGCGCGCGCGAGCTCCTCGCGGATCGCCAGTTCGACCCGGGTCTTGTTGCCGGGAGCGAAGATCGCCGACACCCTGAACGCGGCGACCGGGTAGAACGCGCTGGCGCGGAACGAGGTATGCACGCTGTACGACAGGCCTTCGGTCTCGCGCACGCGCTGCGGGATGCGGGCCGACAGCGAACCGCCGAGCAGGTAGTTCGCCAGCACCATGGCCGGGAAATCGGGGTCGTCGTCGCGCAGCGGCAGGTTGAGGCCGCCGCGCAGCACGGCGTTGGCCTTGTCCGGGGTCCGGAACTCGCGCTCGAGCGGCGCGTTGTCGAAGTAGCGCGCGGGAACGCGCGCGAACGGCCGCGGGTTCTTCCAGCCGCCGAACAGCGTCTCCAGCAGCCGGGCCAGCGCGTCGGGGTCGAATTCGCCCACCGCCGCGAAATCGGCGCCGGTGGCGCCCAGCAGCTGGCGGTAGCAGGATTCGGCGTCGGCCACGGTCGCCGCCTGCAGCTGCTCGACGTCCTCGTCGATGGTCTCGGTGTAGTACGGGTGGCCCTTCGGGTAGGGATTGAGATGGCGCGACAGCTGCAGGCCTGCGATTGCCGTCGGCTCGCTGCGCTGTTCTTCGGCGTCGGTGAGCAGGGCGCGCTTGAGCTCCTTGAATTCGTCGGCCGGGAAGGCGGGCTCCCGGTATGCCTCGGCCACCAGCCGCAGCGTGTCGGCGAGCCGGGCAGCGGGGACCTCGAGGCGCGCGCCTTCCCCGTTCACGGCCACCGAGGCATTGAGCCGCTCGAAGGCGTCGCTCAGCTCGGCGCGGCTGTGCCGGCGCGTGCCGCGCGCCAGCATCTCGCCCGCGAGCGAGCAGGCGGTGACGCGTCCGCTGAGGCTCGGCTCGTCGCCCCAGTGCAGCAGCAGGCGCGCGACGACGACCTGGCCGCGCGTTTTCCTGGGCAGCAGGGCGACGCGAATGCCGTTGGCCAGCGTCCTGCGTATCACGCGCGCCTCGATGTTGGCCGGCGTCGGATCGAAGGCTTCGCCCGCGGCGGGCGCCTCGCCTCCCCGGTAGCCCGCCAGCGCCTGCTCCAGATCGGGCGGCGGAGGGATCGCGGCGCGGTCCGGGCGAGGCGTCGGCAGGAACACGCCGAGGACGCGGTTGGCCGGCTTGAAGTAGGCCCCGGCGACGCGCTGCACGTCGGCGACGCTCACCGCGCGCAGCCGGTCGCGGTAGAGGAAGAACAGGCGCCAGTCGCCGATCGCCGCGAACTCGGACAGCGCCTGCACCAGCGAGCGGGTGTTGCGCTGCGCCTTGTCGAAGTCGTTCAGCAGCTCGGTCTTGGCGCGCCGCACCTCCTCGGCGCGCACCGGATGCCTGCCGATTCCCTCCAGCGCGCCGAGCAGCGCGTCGCGCGCCGCATCGACCGAGGCGCCCTTCGGCAGGCCGGCGCCGAACGAGGCGAAACCCGGGTCGTGCAGCGCGCGCTCCGAGCCCCAGGTGTAGCTCGCGAGGCCCTTCTGCACCAGCGCGCGATGCAGCCGGCCCGAGGGCGTGTTGCCCAGCACGCCCACCAGCACGTCGAGCGCGGGATAGTCGGGGTCGCTGCCGGCGGGGACGCGGTAGAGCGCGCTGACGATCGGCGCCTCGCCGCTGCGGCGCAAGGTCACCGCGCGCGCGCCGTCCTGCGCCGGCTCCCGGGTGTAGAGCGCGGGCAGCGCGCGCGCCGGGCGCGGGATCGCGCCGAAATATTTCTGCACCAGCTCGAGCGCGCGCGCCTGATCGAAGCGCCCGGCGACGATCAGCAGCGCGTTGTCGGGCTGGTACCAGGTGCGGTAGAAGGCCTGCAGGCGCGCGATCGGCACGTTCTCGATGTCCGAGCGCGCGCCGATGATGGGGTGGCCGTAGTTGTGCCAGGCGTACGCCAGCTGCAGGGTGCGCTGGAACAGCACCGCGCCGGGGTCGTTTTCGCCCATCTCGAATTCGTTGCGCACCACCGTCATCTCGCTCTCGAGATCGGCCCTGGCGATGAAGGAGTTGACCATCCGGTCGGCTTCCATGCCGAGCGCCCAGTCCAGGTTGGCCTCGCTTGCCGGCATGGTCTCGAAGTAGTTGGTGCGGTCGTAGGCGGTGGTGCCGTTCCAGCGCGCGCCGCGGGCGGCGAACTCGCGCTTGAGGTCGGGATGGCGCGCCGAGCCCTTGAACAGCATGTGCTCGAGCAGGTGCGCCATGCCTTTCTCGCCGTAGCCTTCGTGGCGCGAGCCGACCAGGTAGGTGATGTGCACCGTCACGGTGTCGGCGCCCGGATCCGGCACGCTGAGCACGCGCAGGCCGTTGTCGAGCCGGAACTCGGTGACCCCCTCGATCGCGACCACTTTGCGCGGCGCCTCGGCGGCCGCGGCGTTGCCGGCCATGAGCAGGTGCAGCACGAGCATCCCCACGCCGATCGTGAGGTAGGTCAGGCGGAAGCGCCACGCCGCCACCACCGCCACCGCCCCAGCCAGCAGGCGCTCGTTGCCGAGCGTGAGCTGCAGCGCGCCGTCGCGCAGCAGCAGCTCCGGGGCCCAGATCGCGGTCAGCACCGCGGCCGGCACGTAGCGCAGGGCGCGGCGCGCGAGCGAGGGCAGCTGCGCGTTCTCGGGCAGCAGCAGAAACGAGGCGCGCAGCGCGTAGGTCAGCACCGCCATCCCGATGAGCGCGAGCCAGAGCGTCACGCCGTCCTCCGCTCGAGCGCGAGGCCCGCCGCGATGCCCGCCAGCGCCGCGAGCAGCAGCCCGAGGCGCAGCGGCAGGCTGTGCGCGAGCACCACCGTGACGCCGGCGGCGAGCGCCGCGGCGATCATGCCGCGGTCGCGCAGCAGCGGCACCGACATGGCGATGAACGCGAGCGGCGCGGCGAACTCGAGCTGCCAGGAGGCCGGCAGGCCGGCGCCCAGCACCGCGCCGGCGAGCACCGCGAGCTGCCAGGCGAGCCATACCGGGAGCCCGACCCCGAGGAAGTACCACAGCTTGCCGCGCATCTCGGGATGCTCGGTGAAGCGCGCGATGCTGACCGCGTAGGGGTTGTCCGCGACCAGGCCCGCCGCCAGCAGGCGCCAGCGCAGCGGCAGCCCGGCCAGGTGCTGGCGCATGGAGGCGCTGTACATCATGAAGCGCAGGTTGACGAACAGCACCGCGAGCAGCACCAGCGCGAGCGGGGCGCCGCCGGCGAGCAGCTGGGTCGCGGCCAGCATCGACGCGCCAGCGAACACCGCGAGCGACATGGCGATCGCGGCCAGCGGCGAGATGCCGCTCGCCACCATCGCCACGCCGGTGATCAGGCCGAACGGCACCACGCCGAACAGCAGCGGCACCGCGGCGCGCGAGCCGGCGGCGAAGACCGGGCGATCGAAACTCAGCCGAGCTGGCCGAGCATCGTCTCGGCGCTCGAGGCCTCGAACTTGCCCGGCTCCTCGACGTTGACCTGCTTGACGACGCCGTCGTCGACCAGGATCGAGCAGCGCTTCATGCGCAGTCCCATGCCGCCGGCCCTCGTATCGAGCTCCAGCCCGAGCGCCTTGGTCCAGTCTCCGTTGCCGTCGCCGAGCATGCGGATCTTGCTGTCGACGTTCTGGTCGCGCCCCCAGGCGGCCATGACAAAGCCGTCGTTGACCGCGACGCACCAGATCTGGTCGACCTTCTTCGCCTTGAGCTTGTCGTGGTGCGTGAGGTAGCCCGGCAGGTGCTTGCCCGAGCAGGTCGGGGTGAACGCGCCCGGCAGGCCGAATATCACGATGCGCTTGCCCTTGACCTCGTCGGCGACTTTGACCTGGGCCGGACGCACCGGGCAGTGAGTCTCCTCGCTGTAGCCGGTCGATTCGAACAGAACGCCGTCCGGCAGGTGATCGCCAATCTTGATGGTCATAAGCGTGGCTCCTTTGCGCTATCGGGAAGTGGGCGAGGATAATAGCCTACGCCGGTTCAATTCTTAACAGGAGGGCAACATGCAACGCAAAGGTTCCGCAGTGTGGAAGGGCGGCCTCAAGGACGGCGAAGGCCAGGTGTCCACCGCCAGCGGCGGGCTGAAGGATGCCGCTTATACCTTTGCCAGTCGCTTCGAGTCGGGCGGCAAGACCGACCCCGAGGAGCTGATCGCCGCCGCCCACTCGGCCTGCTTCTCGATGGCCCTCTCCGGCCAGCTCGGCCAGGCCAACCTCAAGCCCGAAAGCATCGCCACCACCGCCAGCGTGACGCTGGAGAAGACCGACGCCGGCTTCACGGTGAGCGCGATTCACCTCGCGGTCAAGGCGAAGGTGCCGGGCGCCGACCGTGCCGCGTTCGACAAGGCGGCGAACGACGCCAAGGCCGGATGCCCCATCTCGCGCCTGCTGAACGCCAAGATCACCATGGAGGCGGCGCTGGAATAAGTAGCCCGCCCGCGCGCCGAGTGCGCGATACAGCTACAGCGCCTAGCGCGCCCGGTCTGCCCGGCCGCGCTTCTTGCCGCGGCTGGGGGCGCCCTTGCGCAGGTGGGAGCCGTAGTTGAAGCTGTTGTCGCCTTTCTCCTTGGCCGCCTCGCGCATGCGCGTTTCGGCGATCGTTTCGCGCGCAATCGCGGCGCCGGTCTTTCGTTTCATGGCTGTCCTGTCGCTTTGGTGTCGTGAGGGTGGCGATTTTACCCGAGCAGGGCGGCCTTGCGGCCGCGCTCGACGTCGATGCCGGCCAGCAGCGCCAGCCCGATGACGAAGTATGCCGCCGCCGTGAGAATGCCGATCCGGTAATTGCCGGCGAAGAACAGGACGACTCCGCCGTAGGTCAGCGGGCCGACGATCGATGCGGCTTTCACGGCGAAGCCCCAGAGGCCGAAGAACTCGGCCTCCCGCGCACGAGGCGAGAGAAAACCTACCACCGCGCGCCCGGCCGCCTGCGACGACCCCATGCACAGGCCGGCGAGATTGGCGGCGACCCAGAAGGTGGGTGCATCGTTCGCGAAGTATGCCGTGCCGATCATGACGATCCAGCCAAGCAGGATCAGCACCATGGAGCGCATATGGCCGACGGCGTCCTGCAGATAGCCGAAAGCGAAGGCGCCCACCGCCGCAGTGACGTTCACCACCAGGATCAGCACGATGGTCTGCTGCTGCGAGAACTTCATCACTTGCTGCGCGTAGATCGCCGCGAACTGGATGACGATCATGATCCCGGCTTGATAGAACAGGATGCAGATCAGGAAGCGGCGCAGGTCGGCGAACCGGGCCGATTCGTGAAAGGTGCGCAGCAGCCTGGCCCACGGGCTCTCGAGGTTGGGCTGCGGCTGCGCGCGCTCCTTGAGGAAAAGGAAGGTCGGCGCGGCGAACACGGCGAACAGCACCGCCGTGATGACCATGGTGGCCGGGACGAACCTGGCCGCGGGTTGGCCCTGCGCACCCGCCCAGGTGATATAGGCCAGGCACGCACCCAGTGAGACCAGCCCGCCGAGGTAGCCGAAGGCCCAGCCCCAGCCGGAAACGCGCCCCATTGCGTGCGAATCCGCCAGCTCGGGCAGGAACGCAGCGATCAGGTTCTCGCCCGTGCTGAAGAAGTAGTTCGAGATCCCCACCAGCACCAGCGCGAGGACGACGGCACCGGGCGCGACGAACCACAGGCCGGCCGTGAAGACCACGCAGCCCACGGTCGAGAGGAACAGCAGCTGCTTTTTCGCGGCGTGCGCATCGGCCCAGGCTCCTATCGGGGGCGCCGTCAGTATGGTCAGCAGGTAGGAGAGCGACAGAGCCGCAGGCCAAGCCAGGGCGGCCCAGGGCGCCTTGTGCGCGACGGCGCCGACGAAATAGGCGCTGAACACCGCCGTGATCACCACCGTCGTGTAGCCCGAGTTGGCGAAGTCGTACATGCTCCAGGCCCAGACCTCGCGCAGCGAGACGTCCGGCGCCAGGGCGCGACGGGAAGGGGGCGAGGAGGAAGCCATAGCGGATTCTAGCGTTGCGGTATAGTCTTCAGGGGAAGGATCCATGGCATGCAGCAAGCGGTGAAAACCCCGGCAGGCGAGCACCGCCTGACCCTGACAGAGATCCTCGACTGGCTGGTCGAGGACCGTATGGTCGACCCCGAAGCCGCCGCGCAGCTGAACAAGGAGCGGCGCTACTACCGCGGCACCCAGCACCCCCTGGTCGCGGTCGCCGAGCAGAAGTGGAAGAGCCTGGCGGCGCCGCAGCGCGCGTTGTCGCTCGATGCGCTGGCCGAATGGCTGGCGAAGCGCGTCGGCATGCCTTATCTGCACATCGATCCGCTCAAGATCGACTTCTCGGCCGTGACCGAAGTCATGTCGAGCGCGTATGCCAACCGCTTTCGCGTCCTGCCGGTCGGCGTCAGCGCCAAGGAAGCCGTGATCGCCACCGCCGAGCCGTTCGTCCGCGAGTGGGAGCACGAGCTCGCCGCGATCCTCAAGCTCGAGGTGCGGCGCGTGATCGCCAATCCGGCCGACATCGAACGCTTCCAGGTCGAGTTCTACAACCTGGCCAAGTCGATCAAGGGCGCCAACAAGACCGCCTCGGGCGCGAGCGGCCTGTCGAGCTTCGAGCAGCTGGTCGAGCTCGGCAGCGGCAACAAGCAGCTCGACGCCAACGACGCGCACGTGGTGCGGGTGGTCGACTGGCTGTGGCAGTACGCGTTCGAGCAGCGCGCGAGCGACATCCATATCGAGCCGCGGCGCGACGTCGGCATCGTGCGCTTCCGCATCGACGGCGTGCTGCACCAGGTCTACCAGATTCCGGCCGCAGTGCTGAACGCGATGACCAGCCGGATCAAGATCCTCGGCCGCATGGACGTGGTCGACAAGCGCCGCCCGCAGGACGGCCGCGTCAAGACCCGCACCCTCGACGGACAGGAGATCGAGCTGCGGCTGTCGACCCTGCCGACCGCGTTCGGCGAGAAGCTGGTGATGCGCATCTTCGACCCGGAGGTGCTGATCCGGGACTTCGCAGACCTGGGCTTCACGCGCGAGGACCACGAGCGCTGGCGCGATATGACCGAGCGGCCGAACGGCGTCGTGCTGGTCACCGGGCCGACCGGCTCGGGCAAGACCACGACCCTGTACTCGACCCTGAAGCAGCTCGCGACCGCCGAGGTCAACGTCTGCACGGTCGAGGACCCGATCGAGATGGTCGAGCCGCAGTTCAACCAGATGCAGGTGCAGCCGGCGATCGAGATCGGATTCGCCGAGGGGCTGCGGGCGCTGATGCGCCAGGACCCGGACATCATCATGGTGGGCGAGATCCGGGACCTCGAGACCGCCGAGATGGCGGTGCAGGCGGCGCTCACCGGGCACCTGGTGCTGTCGACGCTGCACACCAACGACGCGCCGAGCGCGGTCACGCGGCTGCTCGAGCTCGGCATCGCGCCCTACCTGCTGAACGCGACCCTGAACGGGGTGATGGCGCAGCGTCTGCTGCGCACGCTGTGCCCGCACTGCAAGCGCAAGGTCGACCTGGGCCGGGCCGAGGACGAGGCGGCGTGGAACATGCTGGTCGCGCCGTGGAAAGCCAAGCGCCCGGCCAGCGTCTACGCGCCGGTCGGCTGCCTCGAGTGCCGCATGACCGGCTACCAGGGCCGCATCGGCGTGTACGAGACGCTCATCTGCTCGAGCGAGATCAAGGAGCTGGTCGGGACCGGCGCCGACCTGGCGCGGATTCGCGAGCTGGCCACCAAGCAGGGGATGAAGCCGCTGCGCATCAGCGGCGCGATGAAGGTGGCGGCGGGGCTCACGACCATCGACGAGGTCCTCAAGGTGGCGCCGCCGGCGCGCGATAACGCATCGGCCTGAGCGCGTGCGCCATAGCCTGTGCCGATTCCTCGACCACGTGAAGCGCGATGCGCTGCTGCGCGGCGTGCTGCTGTACGTCGCGATCACCGGGCCGCTGGCGCTGGGGCTCAAGCTCGCGCTGTCGCCTTATCTTTCCGCCGAAGCGCTCGCCGCGCTCGACGCGGCGCTGCTCGCGCTGCTCGCGGGCGGCTTCATCTTCGTCCTGGTGCAGGGATCGCTGCGGCGCGGCGAGGACGAGATCCTCGCGCTGCGCTCCGATAGCGAGCGCTTCCGCAGCCTCACGGCGCTGTCGGCGGACTGGTTCTGGGAGAGCGACGCCGAAGGGCGCCTGACCTGGCTCAGCGGCGGGGCGCCGGTGATGATGATCTTCGGCCAGGGCGCCGCCTACGGCAAGCGCTTCTGGGAGGCGCCCGGGGTCGAGGTCGATGCGGACGCGCTGGCGCGGCACCTGCTGCAGATCGGCTCGCAGCAGCAGTTCTTCGACCTCGAGATCGCCCGCAGCGACGAGCGCGGCGCGCGCGTGTTCCACATCGTCTCGGGGCAGCTGCGGCGCGACGCGAGCGGCAACTTCCTCGGCTACCGCGGCGTCGGCCGCGACGTCACCGAGCAACGCAGCGTCGAGCGCGCGCTGGGGCAGGCCAAGGAGCGCCTCGAGCTCGCGCTCGAAGGCGGCAACCTCGCGACCTGGGACTGCGACCTCGAGAACGAGGCGCTGCACCTGGGCACCGGCTGGGCGCAGGTGCTCGGGCGCAAGCCCGAGATCAGCGAGCCGAACCCGGCGCAGGTGCGGGAGCTGATGCATGCGGACGACCGCGCCGCGGCGCACGAGGCCTTCGTCGGCGCCTTGAAGAGCGAGCGCGCGGAGTTCGGCATCGACGTACGGGTGCGCACCGCGCGCGAGCAGTGGAAGTGGCTGCACGCGGCGGGGCGCGTCACGCTGCGCGGCGCCGACGGACGCGCCCTGCGCGTGTCCGGGATCGCGGCCGACGTCGACGTGCGCAAGCGCGCCGAGCAGGCGCTGCGCGAGGCCGAGGAGCGCTACCGCGCGCTGATCGAGCTGGCGCCGGACGGCCTCATCGTGCACAGCGGCGGCATCGTCGAATACGCCAATCCGGCCGCGGCGCGTCTGCTCAAGGCGGCGAGCCCGGCGCGCGTGATCGGGATGCGCCTCGAGGAGCTGGTGCACCCGGACGATGCCGCGCGCCTGCGCGAGCGCATGCAGTACCTGGCGGCCGGGCCCGGCACCACCGCGTTCGAGGAGCGGCGGCTGCGCTGCTTCGACGGCAGCGAAGCGATCATCGAGGCGGCGGGCGTCTCGTATCTGGAGCGCGGCCGGCTGGTGGTGCAGTCGGTGCTGCGCGACGTGAGCGAGCAACGCCGCGTGCGCGAGGAGCTGGCCGAGCGCGAGCAGCGCTTTCGCGACGTGGTCGAGGCGGCCGGCGAGTACGTCTGGGAAACCGACACCGCCTGGCGCTACACCTACCTCTCGGCGCGGGTCGAGGCGGTGCTCGGCTACATGCGCTCGGAGATGCTCGGGCGGCCGCCGCAGGACTTCATGCCGCTCGGCGAGACGCGCGACAACGGCGACAGGTTCGCCCGCAAGTCGGCCGACGGGGCGCCGTTCCGCGATCTCGTTTACCGCACCATCACCAAGTCCGGCCGCGTCATCTGGCAGTCGGTGAGCGGCGTCCCGGTGTACGACGCCGCGGGGCGGCTCGCCGGCTACCGCGGCACCGGCGCCGACATCACCGCGCGCAAGCAGGCCGAGGAGAGGATCGAGTACCTTGCCACGCGCGACGCGCTGACCGGGTTGCCGAACCGCCTGCTGCTGAACGACCGCGCCAATCAGGCGATCCTCGCCGCGGCGCGCAGCCACGGCCAGCTCGCGCTGCTGCTGATCGACCTCGACCGTTTCCAGCTGGTGAACGACTCGCTCGGCCACCAGGCGGGCGACGCGCTGCTGCGCGCGGTCGGCGAGCGGCTGGGCAACACGCTGCGGCGCGACGACACCTTGGCGCGACTCGGCGGGGACGAGTTCGTGCTGCTGTGGAACGGACTCAAGAGCGGGCCCGACGCGGCAGTGGTGGCGCAGCGCGTGCTGGGGATCCTGGCGCGTCCGTTCACGGTCGAGGGCCACACCCTGAGCATCGGCGCGTCGATCGGGATCAGCGTCTACCCGGCCGACGGGCACGACTCGGCGACCCTGCTCAAGAGCGCCGACACGGCGATGTACGCCGCCAAGGATGCCGGGCGCAACGGATTCCGCTTCTTCGCCCCCGAGCTGCACACGCGCGCGGTGGAGCGCCTGACGCTGGAGAACGACCTGCGCCGCGCGCTCGCGCGCGGCGAGCTGCGGCTGCACTACCAGCCGGTGGTCCGCGGCCTGCGCGGCGGATCGATCGTCGGCTGCGAGGTGCTGGTGCGCTGGCAGCACCCGCAGCGCGGGCTGCTGATGCCCGACGCTTTCATCCCGCTGGCCGAGGCCTGCGGCCTGATCCGCGCGGTGGGGGAATGGACGCTCGAGCGGGCGCTGTCGCAGATAGGCGCCTGGCAGCAGGCGCTCGGTGTCACGCCGTGGTTCGCGCTCAACGTCTCGTCGTCCGAGCTGGCGCAGGGCGAGGTATACGTCAGACAGGTGCGCGAGGCGATGGCGGCGCACCGCATCGCCCCCGGCAGCCTGGAGCTGGAGGTCACCGAGCGCGTGCTGATGTCGCACCTGCCGGAGAGCGTCGAGAGCCTGCGCAAGCTGGGCCAGGCCGGCGTGCGGCTGGCGATCGACGACTTCGGCACGGGCTATTCGAGCCTTTCCTACCTGCGCCGGTTGCCGATCGACAAGCTCAAGATCGACCGCTCGTTCCTGCACGAGCTCGCTTCGAATCCGGCCGACGAGACCATCGTGCAGACCATCGCCGCGATGGCGAGGACCCTCGGCCTGTCGGTCGCGGCCGAAGGGGTCGAAAGCGAAGCCCAGCTCAGGCGGCTGCTCGCGCTCGGCTGCGAGGAGTGGCAGGGCCATTACTTCAGCCCGCCGGTGGAGGCGACGGAGTTCGAGCGCCTGATCCGGCAGCGCCTGGCCGCGGCCGGCTAGGGGTTCACCCCGCCGCGCGCGACACGCGGCACAGCAGCGCCTTGAGGTTGGTCTGGTCGGAGACGGGGTCGCGCTGCGTCTTGTCGGTGAGGAAGTTGACCGAGCGCCAGGGGTGGTAGGGCTGGCGCTCGCCCCAGCCGATCGGCACGAACACCGCGCTCGGGCGGATGCCGGCGTGCAGCCAGGCCAGCGCCTCGATCGCGCCGTGCGCGGTCTCGACCCGCACCCGCTCGCCGTCGGCGATGCCCAGGCGCTCCGCCTTGTCGGGGTGGATCTGGCAATAGAGGTCGGGCCACATTTCCTGCGCCTGCCAGAAGTAGTGCGTCATGCTGTGGAAGTGCGCCGCGCTCGGGCGCCCGGTGACCAGCTCGGTGTCGAAGCCTTGCGCGCGCAGGCGCGCGCCGGGCCCGTCGTTCGACGCCGCGACGATGCGCCCGCGCGCGCTCGCCGTGTCCGGGCGGCAGAAGGGCGACAGCACGCCCTCGTCGGCGTCCGAGTCGATCAGCTCGACCCACGGCAGGTCGACCAGGCTCTCGCGCTCGCCGTAGAACTCGGGCAGCGCCGAAAGGCCGAGCGCGGCGAACTTGGCTTCCATCGCCTCGCTCCAGAACTCGAGCTTGCCGCTGGGGGTGGGGAAGCGGTGCCCGGGCGGCGCGCCCGCGGCGCTGGTGCCTTCCAGGTACAGCGTGTCGACCTCGGGCGCGGATTCGCTCGCCACCGGCTGGCGCACCCAGCGGTACGCAACCGAGTGCAGCCGCTTCTGGGTCGCGCCGCGCATCAGATCGTTGTCGATGCAGACCTCGTCCCAGAAGCGCGCCGGGTCCTTGTACGCTTCCTTCAGCACGTCGCCCATGCCGAGGCGCCTGCCGAGCTCGATCCAGATCCAGCCGTCGGCCTTCGCCTCGCCCGGCGGCTCGATCATCTTGTCGATCCAGACGATGCGCCGGTCGTCGTTGCCGCGGCCGATCTCGCCCTTCTCGATTCCGGTCGCGGCCGGCAGCAGGTAGTCGGCGAAGGCCGAGGTCTCGTTGGCGAACAGCTCGATGTGCACCAGCAGGTCGAGCTCGGAGAACGCCGCGCGCGCCGCGTCCTGCCCGGGCCACTGCGACATCGGGTTGTTGCAGGCGATGAGCGCCTTGATCGGGTAGGGCTTGCCGCGCGTCATGGCCTCGGTCCAGCCGGTCGGGCTGCGGCGCACGCGCGGGCGCGCGATCGCGGGGCGGCGCGCCTTCGGCGCGTTGGGCGCGATCGGGGTGCCGTGGCTCATGTTGAAGAACGCGCCGCCGCGCCGGCCCCAGTTGCCGGTGATCGCGGCGAGGAACATCAGCGCGCGGTTGGTCTGGGTGCCGTTCGAGTGCTGGTTGACGCCGCGGCTGGCGAAGATGACGCAGCCGTCGGCCGCGGCGACCTCCTCCGCGAGGCGCCGGATCTCGCCTGCCGCGATCCCCGTCACCGGCTCGGCCCACTCGGGCGTGTAGCCGCGCGCGTGGATGAACTCTCGCCATTGCTCGAAGCCGAGCAGCCAATCGCGACAGAAGGCCTTGTTTTCGAGACTGTTCGCCAGGATGTGCTGGCAAAGCGCCAGCGCGAGCGCCATGTCGGTGCCGGGGCGGATCGCGAGCCAGCGGTCGGCCTTCGACGCGGTCACCGTCAGGCGCGGGTCGACCACCACCATCTTGGCGCCGCTGCGCAGCCGCCAGTCGTTGACCATGCCGAAGTACACGGGACGGGTCTCGGCCTGGTTGTCGCCGAGGTAGAGGTACATCTTCGCCGCGCCGATGTCCTCGGGCGTGTAGCTGTTGCCCGAGCCGATGCGGCCCTGGGTCAGCTCGTAGGCGACGTTCTTGCCGCTGGCGCAGAACGGGTCGGTGCCCTCGTGGTTCGGCGTGCCCCACAGCTGCGCGAACAGGCGCGTGTAGCCGAGGTAGTCGAGCATCCCGGTGCGCGTGCCGATGAAAAGCGCAAGCGCCTCGCTGCCGTAGGCGTCCCTCGTCTGCTTCAATTTCTGCGCGATCTCGTCGAGCGCCCGGTGCCACGAAATGCGCTCGAAGCGGCCCTCGCCGCGCGCACCGACGCGCTTCTGCGGATACAGCAGGCGGTGCTCGCTGCGGTAGAGCTGCAGGGTGAGCTGCGACTTGGGGCAGACGCGCCCGGCGAGCAGCGGGTCCTCGTCGTTGCCGGTGATCTTCACCAGCTCGTCGCCGCGGAAATGGAACTTGGTGCTGCAGCAGTTGAAGCAGATATTGCAGCCCCCGGGCACGACGCGGTCGGCTTCCGCGTCTGCGCGTGCGCTCCCATAAGGGTATTGGGGTTTGACTTCCAGTTGAGCGCCTGAAGCCACCGCAGGCCGCAGCGCGGCTTGCTGCGGCGCGAGGCGCTCGAGGTAGACGGTTGCCGGGCCGAGCAGAAAGGGGTCGTTGTCGCGCACGCTGCGGCCGTCCTCCGCTGCGCGGGCGAGCAGCGCGTCGCGCTCGCCGAAGCTGATCGCGCGCGTCGGGCACACGCTCGCGCACGCCGTGGTCTGCCCCTCGGCGCGGCGCTCGGCGCACAGGTCGCACTTCACCGCGTGGTGGCCCTCGGCGTCGTAGCCCATCGCGCTGTAGGGGCAGGCGATGACGCATTCGCCGCAGCCGGTGCAGCGGTCTTCGAGCACGCTCACGACGCCGCTAACCGGGTCCTTCGTGATCGCCTTGGGATTGACCGGGCAGGCGCGCAGGCAGGCCGGTCGCTCGCAGTGCTGGCAAGCGAGGGTGAGGAAGGCGAGCGAAGGTGGCTCGACGCCGCCACTCCACACCACCTTGTTGCGGTACTCGCCGGGACCGAGCCGGTGCTCCTGCTTGCAGGCGACCTCGCAGCTCTTGCAGCCGGTGCAGCGCTCGAGGTCGATCATCAGGGCGAGGCGACCGCTCACCACCCGGCTCCCCACGCGGCGAGGTGCCACCAGGTGATCGGCCCGCCGCCGGCGACGTAGCCGGCAAACAGGGTCACCGTCAGCACATGCAGCGCGACGCCGAGAACGAAGATCCAGGCCAGCGCCATGTGCAGCGGCCGCCACCAGGCCTGCGCCGCGCCGACCGCGCCGCGCGTGCCGAGCAGGCGCGACTCCTCGCGCGCGAGACGCCGGTAGGCAAGCGCAAGCCGCGGCCGTCTGAGCAGGTGCGGCAGCGTGACGGAAAAGGTGCCTTCATTCGCCTGCATGTCGATTTGATTGAGAAGAAGGACTTTCTCGGCGATCAGCTGGCGCAGACGCTCGCGCGTCGCCGCATCAGGCGGCGCGAACACGTGCGTCTTGGAGGCGAAAGTCGCCGCCATGCGGCGCGCGCCGCGCAGCCGCGCCCACACCCCGAGCGCGGCGAGGGCGACTACTGCCAGCAGCAGCAGGGCGGGCGGGCGACGCAGGAAGCCGCCCGAGTGCACCGCGATCAGCACCGCGCCGGCGAGCGAACAATAGACGTGCGCGTTGAACCAGCTGCGCGGGTCGCGGCTTCGCCCGCCGCGCTTGGCGAGCGCGAACGCGGCGGGCACCAGCAGCAGCAGCACGCCGGCGACACCGGTCAGGTACAGCGCCGAACTGCCGGGCTCGCGCCACGCCGGCCCGAGCCAGTGCCGCAGCGCGAACCACGCAGCGACCGCTGCGACGGCCGCGGCGACGAGGGCGACCAGCTTGCGGTTGTCGAGATCGGGGGAAGCGGAGGTCATGGCGCCGGATTCCAGCGCCGATTCTCGCATCCCGCGCGCTGCGCTGCCGACTCCCTCAGGGATGGACCGGCGCCACGTTGACGCCGATCTGGTAGACCAGGTCACCGCCGAAATAGGCCGTCACCAGCACCAGCGCGACGCCGGCAAGGCTGACGACGAACCACGCCCAGCCGCGCCCGGCCGCGAGCGGAAAGCGGCGCCACCAGGCGAGCAGGTAGAGCGCCGCGTAGGCGATGAGGAACCACATCGTGCTGAAGCCGAGGTCGCCGTGGCGCTCCAGCGGCGCGCGCGGGAAGCCGAGCTCGGCGGCACGGTCGAGCGCAACGTCGCCGAAGAACGCGGTAGCGATCGCCGCCAGCGCTGCGAGCAACATCACCGCGAGCGCGGTGCTGGCCAGGCATTGGCGGGCCGCGAGGTCGCCGCGGCGAATAAGGACCAGCAGCTCCAGCGCGGTGCCGAGCAGGAACAGCACGATCGGGAAGTGGACCAGCATGGGATGGACGTGCGCGAGGTCGATCATCGGTAGGCTCCTGTTCTTGCTATTGAAAGAAACGATCCCCCCTTGGAGCGACAGCAGCCTACACCCATCGTTCCCGCGCTCGGCGCTGCGGCGCGCCAGGGGGTGCTGGCTTGAACGGGCGATGCTAGTACCATGCTCGCACCGCAACCTGCAAAGGAGGGGGCATGGAACTGGCGAAAATCCGCGAATCGATCGAGCGAACCAGCGCCGCCCTGGCGCAGAACCCGGCCAAGGCGCGCAGCACTGCCGCGCCGCTCACGGCGAGGCTGATCGACGGGCTCAAGTTCGAGGTCAAGGGCGCCGGCGGTGAGACGGTGCGCACGGACATGCCTGCGACGGTGGGGGGCGAAGGCAGCGCGCCCAATCCCGGCTGGCTCATGCGCGCCGCGCTCGCGGCCTGCACCGGGACCGTGATCGCGATGCGCGCCGCGCGAACGGGCGTGGAGCTCACCACGCTCGAGGTGATTGTCGACGGCGATACCGACCAGCGCCGTCTGCTCGGCATCGACGACGCGGCCCCGTCCCTGACCGGGCTGCGCGTCAAGGCGCGGCTCGGCGCAGAGCAGGCGAGCGACGAGCAGCTGCGGGAGATCGCGGCCTGGGGCGACGCGCATTCTCCGGTCGCCTGCACGATGCGCATGCCGCCGGCGATCTCGACCGAGGTCGAGATCGTGCGCTAGGCGGGCCGGCGCGCCACCAGGTCGACCAGCGCCGACATGCCCGAGTGGCCCTTGCCCTCGCGGATCTCGTCGTCGTGCTCGGCGAGGTGCAGGATATCCAGGGCGGCGAACTGTCCGCGCAGCAGCTCGGCGGTGTAGAGGTTCTCGAGCACGCCGGGCCCGCCCGTCTTGTACTCGATCTGGCGCGGCGCGTAGCCCTGCAGCACGAGCAGCCCGCCGGGGGCGAGGGCGCGCATCATGCCGGCGAAGATGCGCGCGCGCTCGGGCGGCGAGGCGAACTGGATGAAGATCGCGACCACCAGGTCGTAGCGCGACGCGTCCCAGTCCCAGTCGTTGATGTCCGCCACGTGGTGCCCGACTTCGACGTCGGCCTCGCGCGCGAGGCGGCGCGCCTTGTCGACGCCCACCGGCGAGATGTCGAACGCGGTAACGCGCAGGCCCTGGCGCGCGAGCCAGGTGCTGTTGCGCCCCTCGCCGTCGGCGACACATAGCGCGCTCATCCCCGCTCGCAGGCGCTGCGCCTGCGAGGCGAGGAAGGCGTTAGGCTCGGTGCCGAAGTGGTAGTCGTCGCGGCCGAAGCGCTCGTTCCAGCGCTCGGTTTGCTGCGGAAAGGACATTTCAGGCCTGCTTGCGTGGTTGCGGCGGGTCGCGGAAGCCGTCGCGCATCAGGCGGTCGAACTCCTCGGCCACCCGCGCGTCGTCTTCCAGCATCTGGCTCGCGTCGGTGTCGGCGTATTTCATGGCGCCGATGTCGGCGAACGCCTTCTGCACCTTCGGGCTCCATAGCCCGATGTCGCGCACGGTGGGGACGATGCGGCTGAAAAGGCGCATCCGGTAGCGCGTCATGTTCTCCGCGCCGTCCATCGCCGCGACCGCGTCCTCGAGGTCGATCCCGATCTGCGGCCACATCTCGGGCAGGTTGAAGCGGTCGCGCAGGGCGTACACGCCTTCGATCACGAACTCCTCTCGTTCGGCGCGCTCGGCCTCGCTCAGCTGCGGGTAGTAGTCGCGCAGCGCGAGCCGGCCGAAGGCGACGTGGCGCGCCTCGTCCTGCATCACGTAGGCGTTGACCGCGGAGCAGAGCGGGTTCCTGGCGTAATCGCGGAAGCGCTGGAACGCCGACAGCGCCAGCCCCTCGATCAGCACCTGCATGCCGAGGTAGGTGAAGTCCCAGCGCCGGTCGGCGATCGCCTTCTCGAGCAGTTCCTTCAGCGGGCCGGTGATCGGGTAGACGAAGCGGAATTTCTCGCTCAGCAGCCGGCGGTAGGCTTCGACGTGGCGCGCCTCGTCCATGACCTGGGTCGCGGCGTAGAACTTGGATTCGATGGTCGGCACGTCCTGCACGATCTTGGCGGCGCAGATCAGCGCGCCCTGCTCGCCGTGCAGGAACTGCGAGAGCTGGAAGGTCTGCGTGTGGTAGCGCAGGTCCGAGCGCTGGCGCGCCGAGAGCTTGTCCCATAGCGGCGTGCCGTACATCGGCAGCATCTTGTCGTCGACCTGCATCGGGTCGTCCGGGTCGACCTCGAGGCTCCAGTCGATGCGCCGCTCGGCGTCCCATTGCTGCTGCTTGCCCTTGGCGTAGAGCTGCAGCAGCTCGTCGCTGCGCGCGTCGTAGTCCCAGGCGAACGAGACCTCGGTCGCGCCTTCCACCTTCCAGTGGGTCTGCTCGACGGGCAGCAGGTAGTGGTGCAGGGTCGACATGGCTTGAGCTATTGTATACGGGACAAACGGATAGGGCTGAAGGGGCCGCCAATGGTCGAAATCGACGCAGAGCTGGAGCGAGCCGACAGGGCGAGGCAGGCGCAGGACCGGGCTCAGAGCCAGCGCCTGCGCTGGATCGGGGCGATCGCACTGAGCTACGCGGTCGACACCTTGTTTCTCGCCCTGTACGCCGGCGCAGGAACGGTTTCGTTGCAGGTCGCGCTGGCTTACGGCGGCGCCGGCTTCGCCTTTTGCCTTGCTTACGCCTTACTGGTGGCCCCCGGGTGGAACCTGAATTGGCGCGATCCGAGCATGATGACGCCGAGCGTGCTGTGGGGCGTACTGGCGCAACTGCTCGTCGTGGCAATGGCGCCCCAGATCACTTTTCCCTACCTCGTCAATTTGTTCACCGTGTTCGCCTTTGGCATGCTCTGGCTGAAACTGCGCCAGGCGGCGGCAGTGTGGACCCTGGCGATGGCGGGGACTGGCGCGGTGCTGTACCTGGGCCAGGGCCGGCTCGGCGTTGCCGCCGCGAACACGTTCGAGCTCACCCTGTCGTGGCTTTTCCTGTCGGTGATCCTGAGCCGCAGCCTGCTGCTGAGCATATATGCCAACGGCCTGCGCAGGCGACTGAGCGAGAACCGGCGCGAGCTAGCTGCGGCGCTCGGTCAGATCCAGGAACTGGTGCACTACGACGAGCTCACCAAGGCGTTCAACCGGCGCTCGCTGGTGGCGCGACTGGGAGAGGAACTCAGCCGGTCGGAGCGCACGCGCGTGCCGTTCTGCGTGGCGATGCTCGACCTGGACAACTTCAAGAACGTCAACGACAGCTACGGCCATGCGACGGGTGACGCGGTGCTGCGGGATTTCGCGGCGCTGGCCCAGGCGACCATGCGCAAGACCGACGTGTTCGGCCGCTATGGCGGCGAGGAATTCATGATGATCCTGACCGCGAGCGGCAGAGCGGGCGCTGACGGCGCGGTGGAACGCGCGCGCGCAGCCGCTGCGGGGCACGCGTGGGGCATGGTCGCCCCGGGTCTCAAGCTCACGATTTCCGCCGGTTTGGCTGAATACCGCCAGGGCGAATCGGTCGAGCAGCTCATCAATCGCGCCGACGGCGCGCTGTACGACGCCAAGCGCGCAGGGCGCAACAGGGTGGAAGTCGCAGACTAGGCTACTTGGCCAGCACTTTCATCGCGCGCTCGAGCCCGGCGATGGTGGTGGGGTACATGCGTCCGCCCATCAGCTCCTTCATCACCTGGATCGACTGCCGGTAGGGCCAGATCTCCTCCGGCTCCGGGTTGAGCCAGATGCACTTGGAGTAGATGTCGGTGACGCGCTTGATCCACATCGCGCCCGGCTCCTCGTTGAAGTACTCGATCGAGCCGCCGGGCTGCAGGATCTCGTACGGGCTCATGGTGGCGTCGCCGACGAAGATCACCTTGTAGTCGTGGCCGTACTTGTGCAGCAGGTCCCAGGTGCGGGTGCGCTCGGCGTGGCGGCGCCGGTTGTCCTTCCAGACGAAGTCGTACAGGCAGTTGTGGAAGTAGAAGTGCTCGAAGTGCTTGAACTCGGTCTTGGAGGCCGAGAACAGCTCCTCGCACATCTTGACGTGGTCGTCCATGGTGCCGCCGATGTCGAGCAGCATCAGCACCTTGACGGTGTTGTGGCGCTCGGGCCGCATGTGGATGTCGAGGTAGGCCTTTCTTGCGGTCGAGGCGATGGTGTTCTCGAGATCGAACTCGTCCGGCGCGCCTTCGCGGGCGAATTTCCTCAGCCTTCTCAGCGCCACCTTGATGTTGCGCGTGCCGAGCTCGACCGAGTCGTCGAGGTTGCGGTATTCGCGCTGATCCCACACCTTGACCGCGCTGCGGTTGCGGCTCCGGTCCTGGCCGATGCGGATGCCCTCGGGGTTGTAACCGTAGGCGCCGAAGGGGGAGGTGCCGCCGGTGCCGATCCACTTGTTGCCGCCCTGGTGGCGGGCCTTCTGCTCTTCCAGCCTTGCTTTCAGCGTCTCCATCAGCTTTTCCCAGCCGCCGAGCGCCTCGATCTGCTTCTTCTCCTCCTCGGTGAGCGTGAGCTCGACCTGCTTCAGCAGCCACTCGAGCGGAATCTGGGCCTCGATGCCGGGAATGGTCTCCACTCCCTGCCAGAACTCGGCGAAGGCGCGGTCGAACTTGTCGAAGTTCGCCTCGTCCTTCACCAGCGCGGTGCGCGACAGGTAGTAGAAGTCGTCCACCGAAGGGCCGATGACGCCTTTCTGGATCGCCTCCAGCAGCGTCAGGTACTCCTTGATCGAGACCGGGAGGCGGTGGCTCTTGAGCTTGAGGAAGAAGTCGATCAGCACGCGGCGTATCCGGATTCCATCGCCCGATTGTAGCCTTCCGCTAGACGGCCGGGCGGGAGTCCTGCGCGAAGGGAAGTCCCGCCGCGCGCTGGCGCACCAGTGCGGCGAAGCTCTCGGCGGGGACCGGTGCGCTGAGATGGTAACCCTGCATGACGTCGCAGCCCATCTGCACCAGCAGCGCGAGCTGCTCGGGGCGCTCCACGCCTTCGGCGACCACCGACTTGCCGAGCGCATGCGCCATGTCTATCGCCGCGCGAACCACCGCCTGGGCGCTCGCGCTTTCGTGGACCGACATGATGAAGGCGCGGTCAAGCTTCACGGCGGCGACCGGCAGATTCTTCAGGTGCGCGAGCGAAGAGTACCCGATGCCGAAGTCGTCCAGCTCGAGAGGCGTCCCAAGGGCCGTCAAGGCGGCGAGGTTCGAGCGCACCGCGGCCTGCTCGCCGAGCACCGCGCTTTCCGTGATTTCCAGGTGAAGCGCATGCGCCGGCACTCCGAAGGCCTGCAGCGCCTCGGCTACGACGTCGGACAGGCCGACGGTGTGGAACTGGCGCGGCGAGACGTTTACCGAAACGTAGTCGATCGGCAGTCCCTCCGAGTGCCAGGCGACGAACTGGGCGCACGCCGTCTTGAGCGCCCACTGTCCGATCTGCTCGATCACTCCGCTGCTTTCGGCGAAGCCGATGAACTGGGTCGGTGGCACCAGCCCGCGGACCGGGTGGATCCAGCGAATCAGCGCCTCGCCGCCGACGATGCGTCCGCTCTTCAGGTCGAGCTGCGGCTGGTAGTAGAGCTGCATCTGATCCTGTTCCAGCGCGGCGCGCAACTCTCTTTCCATTTCGAGCCGTCGCCGGACTTCCTCGTTCATCGAGCTGTCGAAGTAGGCGACTTGCCCCGCGCCGGAATGCTTGGCGTGATACAGCGCCAGGTCGGCGTGCTTGAGGAGCTCCTCGCCGGTGCTGCCGTCCTGCGGAAAGATCGCGATGCCCGCGCTTGCAGAGATGTTGGCGCTGCCGTGGGCCAGCTCGAAGGGCGCCGACAGGGCCTTGATCGCATGGTTCGCCACGGCCGCGGCGTCGGGCGCATCGCGCAGCTCGGTCAGCACCACCGCGAACTCGTCGCCGCCGAGGCGTGCGACGACGTCGGACTTTCGCAGGCACGCGCGCAGCCGCGCGGCGGATTGACGCAATACCGTGTCACCTGCCGCGTGCCCGAGGCTGTCGTTGACGGCCGAGAAGTCGTCCAGATCGACGAACAGCACCGCCAAGCTGCGACCGTGGCGTTCGGCGGCGGCGACTGCGCGGGTCAGTTCCTCCATGCCGAGCGATCGGTTCGGCAGGTTCGTCAGGGAATCGAAATAGGCGCGCCGGTGCAGCTCGTGGTCGCGCCGCGCGGTGGCGAGAGCGACCGCGACGCGGTCGCCGAATCTCCTCAGCAGCGAAACCTCCTCGCCGTCGGGGCTTCGATCGCCGTCGTAGCCGAGGATGAACGCGCCGACGAGCTCCGTCCCGAGCGAGAATCCGAGCGCGAACAACGTGGCGCCCGGGATCGCGGCCAGCGCCGACGATGGCGGCAGATCGTCGCGTGCCACGCGCAGGCCACGCATCGCCGCGCGCAGCCGATCCGAGTCCTCGTGCGACACTTCGGCCGGCCGGGCGCTTACACGACCTTCGCCTTCGGCCGCATAGAGCCGGAACTCCGCCTCCGCCGCGGGATCAGCCAGCAGCAGGAAATAATGGTCGGCGCGCGCCAGCTCGGTGACGCGATGGAGCGCGATCGCGACCACCCGCTCGAGGTCCGCGCTGGACAGGATGACCGCGTCGATCTCGGCCTGCGCCTGCAACGCCTTGAACTGGCGCCCGAGATGGGCGGACATGGCGTTGAACGATTGCGCAAGCACACCGAACTCGTCGTTTCGGCCCGCGGCCACGCGCACGTCGAAATCCCGCGCCGCGACGCGCCCGGCCGCCTGCGCCAGCGCGTTCAGCGGCTGCAGCGTGCGCCGCACGTGCACCAGCCCGAGCAGCGCGGTCAGCAGCAGCGCGAGCAGGACGACCGGGATGACCACGGCCGCGAGCGCGCGCACGGGAGCGAGCGCGTGTTCCCTGGGCTGGGTCGCGATCACCAGCCAGGACCCCGAACCGAAGCGCCCGCGCAGGAAGAGCTCCCGCAGGCCGCTCAGGTACTCGGCGTTGCCCGTCGCCCACGAGAAGCCGTCCCCCCGAGCGCCCGCCGGCGTGGCGCGGAAGGCCTTCAGCGCGAGCGCCGGCGGCGGCCGGGCGCAGTCGAGCGGCCGGCCGGCTGCATCGAGCACGCAGGCCTCGGTCAGGTAGGGCAGCGTGTCCTGCGCCGTCCAGAGAAAGTCCGGGTCGAGCTGGAATGCAATCGTGCGCGAATCGCTTCCGGGCGGGCCGCCGCCGACCGCGATCCAAACGTCGGACCGGCCCTTCGTGTCGCGCAGCGCCAGCATCTTGGCGGCGCCGGGAACCAGCGGACGGTCGACTGCCGCCAGTTGAGCGGCGCTCGGCGGTCGCTGCGGGTCTCCGAGCAGCACCGTGGAACCTTCCCGATCGACCGCCACCGCGGCGCGGAAGTATTGCCGCAGGGTGTCCTTCCGGCCGGCGATCGCTCCGGGCGAGCCAGCGGCAGCGACGTGAGCCAGCCGCTCGGCGAGGCTCAGCCGGTCGACCAGTACCGCGGCGAAGTTGGACGCCGCCCCGCGCAGCAGCGCAGCGCGCTGCGCGAGCAGCTCCTTTTCGACGCGGTCGTAAGAGACCAGAATGGCCGCGACGACGGGCAGTAGCCCGCACAGCACGAACAGCGCCACGATGCGCCGCCTGACCGAGCTCTTCGGCGCGAGCCCTTCGCTCACTCGTAGTCCGAGGCCAGGCCGATGAACGCCCCGTCGTCGGCCAGGATGACGTCGTCGCGGCTCTTCGCCGCGGTGAGGGGCGGTGCGCTGGCGCCGTCCTTGCCCTTGCTGTAGAGGTCGAAGTCGCTGTTGATCGGCACCAGGTTCTTGTTCTTGCGCGCGCCTCCGACCCCGGCGGTGGCCAGGTCGACGTAGACGTAGGGATTGCCCCACGGATCGAGCTTGCCGGCTGAGCCGACCGCTGCCAGGCTGGCGGGGGGTGCGTGGTTGTCCGTGATGTAGTGCCGCAGCGCGATATTCATGCCGGCGATGTCGGTCACGGCCTGCGCGACCAGGGCGCGATCGCGGTATTTTGAATACGAGGGCACCGCGATTGCCACGATCACGGCGAGAATCGTGATCGTCACCAGCAGCTCGACGAGGGTGAAGCCGGCAGCGCGGATGCTCCTGCGATAGGCGCGGGCCATGACCTCATGAGAATACCCCCGCGCGGCGGGTCGGATGCGGAATTAGTGCACACCCGCCCCGGGCGGCGGCGATCCTGCGGCTTAGGCGGCCTTGTAGGTGTCCAGCCCGATGCGCTCGCGCGCGATCGCCGCCGCCAACGGCGGAGCGGACATCACGCGCTCGGCGTAGGCGCGGTAGGCGGGCAGCGACGCCGGGTCGATGCCGGCGTAGCCGCCCCAGCGCAGCAGGGTGAAGGCGTAGGCGTCGTGCGGGGCGATGCGCGCGCCGAGCCAGTAGGGCGAGGCGCCGGCGATCCAGCCCTGAATGCGTTCCAGGCAGCCGCGGAACCTGTCCACCGCCCGGCGGCGAACGTCTTTGCGCGCCTCGTCGCCCTCGGCGAAGTTCTCGGGGCGGAAAAAGTGGGTGAAGGTGGGGTGCGCGGTGTTGTTCATCCAGGCGAGCTGCGACAGCGCCTGCGCGCGCGCCCAGGGCTCGCTCGGCAGCAGGCCGGCGGCGGGAAAGCCGAGGTCGAGATAATTGCAGATCGCGACGATCTGGTTGAGCGGCTTACCGTCGACCACCAGCACCGGCACCTGGCCGTTCGGATTCAGCGCCAGGTACTCGGGGGTCTTCTGCTCGCCCTTGTGCAGCTTGACGAGCTTGGGCTCGAAGTCGGGGCCGCCCGCGGCCTTGATCGCCTCGAGCGCGACGTGGGGCACGAACGAGCAGGCGCCGGGTGCGAAGTAGAGCTGGAACATGGCTTGCATGGTTTAGGCCTTTGCGCGGGTCATGAACACGAGCCGCTCGAACAGGTGCACGTCCTGCTCGTTCTTGAGCAGCGCGCCGTGCAGCGGCGGGATGATGGTCTTGCGGTCCTTCGAATGCAGCGCCTCGGGCGAGATGTCCTCGGCGAGCAAGAGCTTCAACCAGTCGAGCAGCTCGGAGGTCGAGGGCTTCTTCTTCAGGCCGGGCACCTCGCGCATCTCGAAGAACACCTCCATCGCCTCGCGCAGCAGCGACTTCTTGAGCCCCGGGAAGTGCACCGCGACGATCTTCTCCATCGTTTCCTTGTCCGGGAAGCGGATGTAGTGGAAGAAGCAGCGGCGCAGGAAGGCGTCGGGCAGCTCCTTCTCGTTGTTCGAGGTGATGAACACGATCGGGCGCTGCTTCGCCTTCACCAGCTCGCGCGTCTCGTAGACGTAGAACTCCATGCGGTCGAGCTCGCGCAGCAGGTCGTTGGGGAACTCGATGTCGGCCTTGTCGATCTCGTCGATCAGCAGCACCACCGGCTCGTCCGTGGAGAAGGCCTGCCACAGCATGCCCTTGACGATGTAGTTGTGGATGTCGTGCACTCGCTCGTCGCCCAGCTGCGAATCGCGCAGCCGGCTGACCGCGTCGTACTCGTACAGGCCCTGCTGCGCCTTGGTGGTGGACTTGATGTGCCACTCGAGCAGCGGCACGCCGAGCGCCTTGGCGACCTGCACCGCGAGCATGGTCTTGCCGGTGCCCGGCTCGCCCTTGACCAGCAGCGGGCGCTGCAGGGCGATCGCCGCGTTGACCGCGAGCGTCAGGTCGTCGGTGGAGACGTAGTCGGAGCTGCCTTCGAATCGCATCGGGACTTCCTCGGCCGGAAAACCCCGATTGTAAACGCTGCCGGCGGGCCGTCAGCGCAGGTCGTAACGCATGCGCAGGGTCAGCACATCGCGGCCGTACTTGTAAGACTCGAGGTTCGAGCGGTTGTCCGCGTGCAGGTAGTCCGCGCGCAGGGTCAGCTGGCTGGACCAGCGGTACGTCAGCCCGGCGTCGAGCCCGTAGTAGTCGTCGCCGCGAGTGACGGTGAGCAACGGTTCGGGGGCGACGAAGCGGCTGGTGGTGTAGCTCAGCCCGCCCGACAGGCCCCAGCCGGGCCAGGGCGAGGTGCTGACTCCCGCGCGCAGCGAATACAGGTCGCGCGACAGCTCGTCGCGCAGCGGCGAGGCGGAGCTCTTCTCGCGGCCGTACAGGGCCTGCAGCTTCATCACCGGCTGGTAGCGCTGAACGAAGGCCCGGCGCCAGCCGGCGCCGAGCGCATAGACGTCCGAGTCGCGCACCGGCTCTGCGGGATAGGCCAGTGCCGCGTACTGCGCGAAAAGCGACAGCGTGTTCAGCTCGTCCATCTGGCGCTGCCATTCGCCGCCCAGCGCGGCGACGTTGCGGTCCCGATCGCTATCCACCGCCAGCGCCGAGTAGGAGAAATTCGCGCGGTAGAGGTCGCGGCCCTGCAGCAGGGTCAGCCCGCCGTAGCCGCCGAGGGCTTCCTGGTCGAGCTGCCGGTCGAAGGCGTCGATCCGGTACTTGCCCTCGTAGGTCAGCCCGCCCTGCAGCGACAGGGCGTCAGCGAGGGGGCGAGTGAACCGGGCACCGGCGCCGGCGAGCATGAAACTGTCACCGTCCTTCCTGCCGCCGTTACCGCCGCCAGGCGCCGACAGCAGGTTGTCGAGCAGGCGCACGTTCTGCGCCATGCTGCCGATGCCGGGCCTGACGTTCGAGTCGACGACCTGGCCGATGTCGAAGTACAGGCTGGAGGCGCTCGCGTGGCGGGACGCCTGCGCCTGGATCGAATCGAGGAAGCGCTCGATGGTCGCCTGCCGGTCGGGCGGCGGCCGGTGCTTCGTCACCGTCTCGAACTCCTCGCGCGCGCGCAGCAGTTCCCCCAGCGCGTAATAGCCTCGGGCCAGATTGAAGCGCGCGCGGTCGTCGGCCGGAAAGCGCGCCAGGTAGCGCCGGAGGACGATCACCCCCTCGCCGGCGTGTCCGCTGTCGATGGCGGCGGCGCCGAAGTAGAAATCGAAGTCCGGATCGCCCAGCTCGGCGGGGTGTCGCTTGCCGGCCGCGTAGGCCTCGGCCGCGCGCCCCCTCTGCACCAGGCTGCGCAGCTCGTCGGCGGGCGCAGCCCAGGCGAGCGCGCCCATCTGGGCGAGCAGTGCTGCGACGAAGCTCACGACGACACGACGCATCGTCTTTCCCATCCTGCTCGGCTACGGCGGAACGAGGCATAAGTATGACCCAAGCAAGTCGCGACGCAAGTGGCGCTGCGCGGGCGGTTGAGGCGGGCAGGTCGTTCCGCTAGAATCTGCCGCTTTCCCCATTCCGACTTCTGAGGCAGATCCCAGCATGCGCCATCTTCTTCCCGCCGCACTCGTCGCGGCCGGCCTTGGGCTCGCGGCCCTGGCGCCGGCGGCGTTCGCGCAGAACGTCGCCGGCAACGCCGACGCCGCCAAGAACAAGATCTCAATGTGCGTCGGCTGCCACGGCATCGTCGGCTACCGCACCGCTTACCCCGAGGTCTATCCAGTGCCGAAGATCGGCGGACAGCAGCCCGAGTACATCCTCAACGCGCTGAAGGAGTACAAGTCGGGTGCGCGCTGGCATCCATCGATGCGTGCGATCGCCGGCGGCCTCAGCGAGCAGGACATGGCGGACCTGGCGGCCTACTACGGACAGGTGAAGCGATGAGCGCCGCGCTCCGCAACGCGCTGGCGCTCGCGCTGGGTCTTGGGCTGTCGCAGGCCGCGCTGGCGGGCGGCAACGCCGAGGCGGGCAAGGCCAAGGCGGCGCAGGTGTGCGCCGCCTGCCACAGCGCCGACGGCTCCAAGCCGACCAGCCCCCAATACCCGGTGCTCGCCGGCCAGTACTACGACTACCTGGTGCGGGTGCTGAAGGACTACAAGTCGGGCAAGCGCAGCAACCCGATCATGAAGGGCTTCGCCTCGACCCTTTCGGAGCAAGACATGGAAGACGTGGCGGCCTGGTTCTCCGCCCAGCCGTCGCGCCTTTACACGCCGCAGGAAGAGGAAATCCGCTGAGCCGCTAGGGGATCGCGCCGAGCGTTCAGGGGATCGCGCCCGCGCTCAGCGGCGGGCGCGGCGCTCGAGGCAATCGAGGTAGGCCGCGCCGTCGGGCTCGGCGCGCTCGCGCTGCGCGCGCCACACCATTTCCGCCAGGCACTCGATCGCGTCGTGCATCGCCGCGTGGCGCTCGCCGTGCCTGGCCACGAGCGCGGCGAAGCGCGCCGCGATGCCGCGCGGCTGATCGATCGACAGCTGCTCCTCGACCGCCAGGTGCAGGCTCAGGTGCAGAAACGGGTTGGTCTGGCCCAGCTCGGGAAAGTAATCCCTCTCCCGGGTGCGCTCCGGGTCCGCCAGCACGGCGTGGTATTCAGGGTGCAGCAGGACCACGTCCAGCGCCAGCGCCTCCATGCCCGTCAGCGCCTCGCCGGCCTGGACTTTGCGCCAGGTCTCGAAGAAGAAGTCGCGCACCTGCTCGCGCGTGGGCTCAAACATCGTCGCTCTTGCCCCTGAACTCGCACAGATCGCGGATCGGACACAGCCCGCACTTCGGCTTGCGCGCGACGCAGACGTAGCGCCCGTGCAGGATCAGCCAGTGGTGCGCGTCGCGCAGGAACTCGGGCGGCGTGAGCTTGAGCAGCTTCAGCTCGACCTCGAGCGGGTCCTTGCCCGGGGCGAGCCCGGTGCGGTTGGCGACGCGGAAGATATGGGTGTCGACGGCGACGGTCGACTGGCCGAAGGCGGTGTTGAGCACCACGTTCGCGGTCTTGCGCCCCACCCCGGGCAGCTTCTCGAGCGCCTCGCGCTCGGCCGGCACCTCGCCGCCGTGCCGCTCGAGCAGCATGCGCGACAGCGCGATCACGTTTTTCGCCTTGGTGCGGTACAGCCCGATGGTGCGGATGGTGCTTTCGAGCCCGTCGCCGCCGAGCGTGACCATCTGCGCCGGGGTGTTGGCGACCTCGAACAGCCGGGCCGTGGCCAGGTTGACCGACTTGTCGGTCGCCTGCGCGGACAGCACCACCGCGACCAGCAGCTCGTACGGCGTGCGGTAGACGAGCTCGGTGCGCGGGCTCGGGTTGGCGGCGCGCAGCCGCGCGTAGATCTCGTGCCGCTTGGCGGGATTCACGCCGCGCCCCGCCTGCGGCGCGCGCGCGCGAGCGCGCCTTCGATGACGCTTCGGCGCTCGCGCCCGCTGCGCGGCGCCGGGGGCTCGGCCAGCCGCTGCCGGCGCAGGTGCGCGCGGCGCCTGGCGCCTGCGGCGTCGTCCCGGCTCCAGGCCCGATCGGACGCGGGCAGCATGTCGATGCAGTCGACCGGGCAGGGCGGCAGGCACAGCCTGCAGCCGATGCACCAGGGCTCGATCACGGTGTGCATCAGCCGGCGCGCGCCGACGATCGCGTCCACCGGGCAGGCGGCGATGCAAAGCGTGCAGCCGATGCAGCGGGACTCGTCGATCAGGGCAACCGCGCGGCGCTTCACGGCGGCGCTCGGCCCGGGCGGTACGCCGCCGCGCATTCGGCGATCAGCGCCGGCCCGCGGTAGACCAGGCCGGTGTACAGCTGCACCAGGGTGGCGCCGCGCGCGAACTTCTCCGCCGCGTCGGCCCCGTCCATGATCCCGCCGGCGCCGATCAGCGGCACCTCTCCGCGCAGCTCGGCGGCGAGCGAGGCGAGCGTGTGCGTGGCGCGCGCCCGGATCGGCGCGCCCGAGAGTCCGCCCGCTTCCCCGGCGTGCGGCAGCCCCTGCACGCCCTCGCGCGAGAGCGATGTGTTGGTGGCGATCACGCCGTCGAAGCGGTGTGCGCGCACCGCCGCGGCGATGCCGCGCAACCGGGCCGGGTCGAGATCGGGCGCGACCTTGAGCACCAGCGGCACGCGCTTGCCGTGCCGGTCCGCGAGCCGCTCTCGCGCCTGCGCCAGGCGCCCGAGCAGAGCGTCGAGCCGCTCGCTTTCCTGCAGTTCGCGCAGCCCCTGCGTATTGGGCGAGGACACGTTCACCGCGACGTAGCTCGCCGAGCGGTACACGCCCTCGAGGCAGGCCAGGTAGTCCTCCGCGGCGCGTTCCACGGGCGTGTCGAAGTTCTTGCCGATGTTGATCCCGAGCACGCCGCGCCAGCGCGCGCGCGCGACGTTGGCGACAAACGCGTCCAGGCCGACGTTGTTGAAGCCGAAGCGGTTGATCAGCGCCCTTGCCCGCACCAGGCGGAACAGCCGCGGCCGCGGATTTCCCGGCTGCGGGCGTGGCGTCACGGTGCCGACTTCGATAAAGCCGAAACCGAGCTCCGCGAGCGCGTCGATGTGCTCGGCGTTCTTGTCCAGGCCGGCGGCGAGCCCGACCGGGTTGGGAAACTCCAGCCCCATTGCGCGCACCGGCGCCGGCGGCACGCGCGGAGCGAGAAGCCGCAGCAGGCGCAACCCCCGTGCCGCGTCGGCCAATCCGAGCGTGAGGCGGTGCGCGGTCTCGGGATCGAGCGCGAACAGCAGCGGCCGCGCCAGCGCGTAGAGCATGCGGCTATTGCAGCCGGCGCGGGTCAGGCGAGGCGCTTCCAGACGCCGTCGACGAAGCCCTCGATCGCGGTGAACTTGGACTTGTAGGCCATCTTCGGGCTCTCGCCGATCCAGTAGCCGAGGTAGAGGTAGGGCAGGCCGAGCGCGCGGCAGGCCTCGATCTGCCACAGCACGTTGTAGGTGCCGTAGCTCGCGCCG
>Ga0315556_1000213_pt1 | contig 34119 bp, 35 predicted proteins | sample SalMarSW160310MG_FD_202112 | JGI IMG/M metagenome (GOLD analysis project Ga0315556, IMG submission 202112) | Salt marsh sediment microbial communities from the Plum Island Ecosystem LTER, Massachusetts, United States - Salt Marsh Sediment SW1603-10 ...
GCGCGATCCCCGCGAAAGCCAGGATTCGCGGCAAGTGCTCCGGAAAACTCTGCAGCGTGTGGTCGCCGCCGTCACGGATCACAGTGCGGGCCCCCTCGAATTTGCGCGCCGCTTCGCGCCAGTCAAGGACTTCGTCGCCGGTTTCTAGCAATAACAGGTAGCGCTCGGGGTCGGGCCGCTCGACCGCAAGGGCGCGCCAGCCCTCGAGATCCGCACGAGTGAGCTGGTAGCTTTCGCCGGTATAGAGATTCTTCTGCGTGCCAAGGTAGGCCTCCAGCCCGACGTAGGGCGTAATCGCGGGATTGATCAGGACCGCGCGCACACCGAGGCGCTCGGCGAAATAGGTTGCGTAGAAGCCACCCAGCGAGCTTCCGACGAAGGTGGGTTTCGCCGCGTGCCGCGCGATTTCGGCCTCGATAACTCGAACCGCGCCCCGTGCACCCGGCGGCAGCGCCGGACACGTGAAGAACTCCCCGAGCCCTCGCGCGCGCATGTAGTCGTCCATCTTGCGCGCCTTGTGGGACGCAGGCGAGCTATTAAAACCGTGCAGGTAGATGATTGTTGTGTTCATGCGCTTCGGCCGAGTCGCTCGAGCAGCCTGCGGTGCAGGCCGCCAAAGCCGCCATTCGACATGATCACGACGTGGTCGCCCGCGCGGGCGTCCTCGGCAAGCATTGCGAGCAGAACCTCGAAGTCACCGACGCAGCGGGCGCGAGCGCCGAGCGGGCGCAGCGCCTCGGCCGCGTCCCAGCCGAGCTTGGCGTCGTAGATGTAGGCGACGTCAGCCGCCGCGAGGCTCGATGCGAGCTCGTCCTTCATCACTCCGAGCTTCATTGTGTTGGAGCGCGGCTCTAGTACTGCCACGATGCGCGCCCCAGCCACGCGCTGGCGCAAGCCCTCCAGCGTCGCCCGGATCGCGGTCGGATGATGTGCAAAATCGTCATACACGGTCACCCCACGAACGTCGCCGCGAAGCTCCATGCGCCGCTTGACTCCGCCGAAATCGCTCAGTGCAGCAATTGCTTGGGCGGGCGCGACACCTGCGTGGCGTGCCGCTGCCACCGCCGCGAGCGCATTTTGTCGGTTGTGTGCTCCCAGCAGGCTCCAGGCGACGCGGCCCACTGCTCTGCCTTGCCACGCGATCTCGAACCCGCCGTCGGGTCCCGATTCACCGGCCATCCAGCCCGCCTCCTTGCCCACGGCTTCCACGGGCGTCCAGCAGCCCATGGCGAGCACCCGCTGCAAGGCGTCGTCACGGCCATTTGCGACGATGAGGCCAGATCTGGGTACGGTACGCACTAAATGGTGAAATTGTCGCTCGATAGCTGCAAGATCGGCGAATATGTCGGCATGATCGAACTCCAAATTATTCAGGATCGCGGTTCGAGGACGGTAGTGGACAAACTTGGAACGCTTGTCGAAGAACGCGGTGTCGTATTCGTCCGCCTCGATCACAAAGTGTTTCGCTCCGGTAAGGCGGGCAGAAACCGGGAAATCGAGGGGTACACCACCGATCAGAAATCCAGGGTCCCTCTCGGCCCGCTCGAGGATCCAGGCGAGCATGGACGCAACCGTCGTCTTGCCGTGCGTCCCCGCAACAGCAAGCACCCACTTTTCGTGCAGCACCTCCTCCGCCAACCATTGCGGCCCCGAAAGGTATCGGTCGCCGCGATCCAAGATGGCCTCCATCAACGGGTTTCCCCGCGTAACGACGTTGCCCACGACCCAAACGTCTGGGGCGAGCGCGATCTGCTCGCTGTCGTAGCCCTCGATTAGTTCGATTCCGAGCGCGGCGAGTTGATCGCTCATGGGCGGGTATACGTTCGCATCGCTACCCGTCACGCGGTATCCGGCGGCTTTGGCGATAGCGGCGATACCGCCCATGAATGTGCCGCAGATGCCGAGGATGTGCAGGTGAGCGGGCATGGAGGCGCGGCGAAAAGGCGCCGATTCTACGCGATACGGAGTTCCGGACCGCCTACGCTATGATGCATCCAGATGGGAGCCTGATCGTGGCACCCCCCCAATCCAGTCGAGGCACAGCAATGGGCCGCAAGGAATCGCGGCAAAACGGAACACGCGCACGAATAGCCGCCGCCGCGGCGCGCATCATGGCCGAGGACGGCATCGACGATTTTGCGCTCGCCAAGCGCAAGGCCGCGCGCCAAGTGGGCGCCGAAGAGTCCCAGGCCCTGCCCGCGAACGAGGAGATCGAGGCCGAATTGCGAGCCTACCGAGCCCTTTATCAGCCGGCCGAGCACCCCGAGCGCATCGCGCAGCTGCGGCGAATCGCACTCGACGCAATGCGCAAGTTGCAGGTCTTCAATCCCTACCTGACCGGCGCAGTATTGACCGGCCTCGCCGGCCGCTACGCGGAGATCGACCTTCAGTTGTTCCCCGAGAGCGCCAAGGAAGTGGAGATCTTCCTGCTCGACCGCAACCTGCCTTATACGACCTCGGAGGGACGTCGCTATTCGGGCGATCGGGTGCGCTCGATAACCTTGCTCTCGTTGACGTGGCAGGGCGCGCCGCTGCGGCTGTCGATATTCGATCCTCGCGACGAACGCGTGGCACTCAAGACCACCCAAGCGGGGAGGGTGACCGAACGCGCAGGCATCGCCGAAGTCGGTGCTCTGATCGCCGCCGGATCGCAGGCGAAAGATGGCCCCCGGCCGGCGTAAGGCGCTGCTCATTGGCGCAGTCGGCGTCGCAGCTGCGGCGGTCGGCGCACTGGCCGGACTCGCCCTGCTGCGGTCGGAGGACGGCAGTGGGGCGCTCCAGTCGGCCGAATTCACCGACCTTGAGGGCAGAACCCGCCGACTGGTTGAGTGGAAGGGCAAAGTTGTGCTCTGCAACTTCTGGGCAACGTGGTGCCCCCCGTGCCGCGAGGAGATTCCGATGCTGGTTGCCCTAAGCAAGGAAATGGCGGCGAAAGGCATCGAAGTTGTAGGCATCGCCTTAGATTCTGCCGTTAAAGTCGGTGAATTTGCAAAAGACTATAAGGTAAGCTACCCGCTCCTTGTCGCCGGTCCCAACGGGATTGATCTGATGCGTGCGGCGGGCAATCAGGTAGGAGGGCTGCCTTACACTGTCTTCCTGAACCGGCAAGGAAGGATCGTGAACCGAAAGCTCGGCGCACTGAAGGAGGCAGAGGTGCGCGAAAGGTTCGCCAAAATGCTTCGTGCCTGACCACGGAGCGGTTTTGGCCCTCGCAAGAACGGGTGCCCTAAGTGCTGTAAGATGCGGCGTTCTGCTGCGAAAATGAGCAAAAAAACCAGACAAACTTCGCGGGGGGTGCTGGTCCTACACGGCCCCAACCTGAACCTTCTTGGTAGCCGTGAGCCAGAGATCTACGGCCGCGAGACGCTGCCCGAGATTGATCGTCGCCTCGCGGCGACCGCACGCGCGGCAGGACAGCCGTGCGGCTCGTTCCAGAGCAACCACGAAGGGGCTCTGGTTGACAGGATTCATCAAGCCGGGCGAGAGGGAATCGGGTTCATCATATTCAACCCCGCGGCGTTCACTCACACCAGCGTTGCCCTGCGCGACGCGCTCGCGGCAGTGGATATCCCATTCATCGAAGTCCATCTTTCAAACGTGCATGCGCGCGAAGCGTTCCGGCGACATTCGTATTTCACCGATACGGCGGTCGGAACCATAACGGGGCTCGGCAGCCAGGGCTACGATCTGGCGCTCGCCTACGCGCTCGCGCAACTAGCTTCAGGGGGCCGCAGGGCATAAGGCCCGGCGGTTGCCGGTCCGCCGGGTAGCCCCCGGCCAAGGGGATTGCTATGGATCTGCGCAAGTTGAAGAAGTTGATCGACCTGGTCGAGGAATCGGGCATCTCCGAGCTCGAGATCACCGAAGGGGAAGAGAAGGTCAAGATCGTCAAGAGCGGCGGCGGGGTTCCGGCGACGGCGCAGGTCAGCACTGCGCATGCCGTGAGCATCCCGACCGCAGCGCCCGCCGCAGCCCCAGGCGCGCCTCCGGCCACGTCCGCCGAGACCCAGCAGGAGGGACACGTTCTAAAGTCTCCGATGGTCGGCACCTTCTACCGTTCGCCTTCGCCTGACGCCAAGTCCTTCGTCGAACTGGGCCAGACCGTCAAAGAGGGGCAGACGATCTGCATCATCGAGGCGATGAAACTGATGAACGAAATCGAGGCCGACGCCTCGGGCGTCGTCAAGGCCATCCTGGTGGAAAACGGCCAACCGGTCGAGTACGGCCAGCCACTGTTCGTCATCGGCTAGATGTTCGAGAAAATTCTTATCGCCAACCGCGGAGAGATCGCGCTGCGCATCCAGCGTGCGTGCCGCGAACTCGGTATCCGCACCGTGGTCGTGCATTCGGAGGCGGACACCGAGGCCAAGTACGTCAAACTCGCCGACGAGTCGGTCTGCATCGGTCCCGCGCCAGCGGCGCAGAGCTACCTCAACATTCCCGCCATCATCAGTGCGGCAGAGGTGACCGACGCCGAGGCAATCCACCCCGGTTACGGATTCCTGTCCGAAAACGCCGACTTCGCCGAAAAGGTCGAGCGCTCGGGGTTCGTATTCATCGGTCCGCGGCCCGAGAATATCCGCCTGATGGGCGACAAGGTGACCGCCAAGCAGGCAATGCTCAAGGCCGGAGTACCTTGCGTCCCCGGCTCCGAGGGAGCGCTGCCCGAGGATCCGAAGGAGACCGTTCGGATCGCGCGCAAGGTCGGCTATCCGGTCATCATCAAAGCGGCGGGCGGCGGGGGCGGCCGCGGCATGCGGGTGGTACATACCGAGGCTGCGTTGCTGAACGCGGTATCCATGACTCGCGGCGAAGCACAGGCGGCATTCTCGAACCCGATGGTCTACCTGGAGAAGTTCCTTGAGAACCCACGCCACATCGAGATTCAGGTGCTCGCCGACAGCCACAAGGGCGCGGTGTATCTCGGCGAACGGGACTGCTCGCTACAGCGACGGCATCAGAAGGTCATCGAGGAGGCGCCGGCGCCTGAGCTCACCGCCAGGGTGCGCGAAAAGATCGGCGAGCGCTGCGTCGAGGCGTGCCGCAAGATCGCCTACCGTGGCGCAGGAACCTTCGAGTTCCTATATGAAGACGGCGAGTTCTACTTCATAGAAATGAACACGCGCGTGCAGGTCGAGCATCCGGTCACCGAAATGATCACCGGGATCGATATCGTCCAGCAGCAGATCCGCATTGCGGCGGGCGAAAAGCTGCCATTCCGCCAGAAAGACATTCAGATTCGTGGCCACGCGATCGAGTGCCGGATTAACGCTGAGGACCCTTACCGCTTCACGCCCTCGCCGGGGCGAATTACGTCCTACCACGCGCCCGGCGGGCCAGGGATCCGCGTCGACTCGCATGTCTACCAGGGCTACTCCGTTCCTCCCAATTACGATTCAATGATCGGCAAGGTCATCGCGTATGGTGCAACCCGCGAACAGGCGATCCGCCGCATGCGGGTGGCGCTGTCGGAGATGGTCGTAGAGGGCATTCAGACCAACATTCCACTGCACCGCGAACTGCTGCACGATATCCGCTTCCTGCGCGGCGGGGTGTCGATCCACTATCTGGAGCAGAAGCTCGCTCAGGAGCAGCAGCCCAAGGCGAAGTAGCGCAATGGCGTGGCAGTCGCTCACCCTAGACGTCGACGCAGCTGAAGCCGAGGCGATGTCCGACGCCCTGCTGGAGCAGGGCGTGGTGTCGGTCTGCATCGAAGACGCGGACGCCGGGACTGAGGCCGAAGTGCCGCGCTACGCCGAACCTACATGGGAGACGCCCGTTTCCTGGCGACGCCATCGTCTGAGCGTGCTGCTCGCACCGGCCATGGAACCTGAGACGGTCGTCGAGCGTGCAGCGCTTGCAGCCGGGCTCGCGATACCGCCCGCGTACCACGTCGGGAGCATCGCCGACGACGACTGGGTGCGGCGCACGCAATCGCAATTCGCGCCCGTGTCGATCGAGGGGAGGCTCTGGATCGTGCCCAGCTGGCACATGCCCCCGGTTTCGCGCGCGCCGCTGGTGCGGCTCGATCCGGGAATGGCCTTCGGCACCGGAACCCATCCCACCACGCGGCTGGTACTGCAGTTCCTCGCGCGCGAGATTCGTGGCGGCGAGCAGGTGCTGGACTACGGATGCGGTTCCGGTATATTGGCGATCGCAGCCGCCAAGCTCGGTGCAGCCCGGATCGGCGCCGTCGATATCGATCCTCAGGCGCTTCAGGTCACGGCGGAAAACGCTCGCGCGAACGAAGTCGACCTTGAAGTCTGCGCGCCGGATGCGCTAGCGCACGGCGATTACGACGTCGTCGTGGCCAACATCCTTTCCAATCCTCTGATTCTTCTTGCGCCGCTGATTTGCTCGCTCACGCGAGCGGGAGGTCGACTGGCGTTGTCCGGAATTCTCGAGACGCAGGCCTCCGATGTCATCGCCGCCTATGCACCCGGATTCGCGCTCTCGGCTAGCGGGCACGACGACGGCTGGGTCCTGCTCGAAGGCAAGCGCCGGTGAACCTCATCACGCGCTGTCCCCAGTGCGGCACGGCGTTTCGCATTCAGCCGGCACAGCTGGCGGCCCGCGGGGGAAGGGTGCGATGCGGAAAGTGTTCGGCGATATTCGACGCCGTTGCGGCGCTGCAGGACCACAGCGGCGCTCCGGCCAATCTCGAGCCATCGCCGCAACTCGGCCTTTTCGACCCGTCTCGGCGCCAGGCGCGTGCGTCGCCCGACGTAACGATCGAACTTGATATGACTGCAGTCGAGCCGGCGGCAAGCCGCCCGCCGGGCAGGGCTTCCGCGCAGCCAGCGCAGGCAGTTCCGCGCGTGCCGAGCAACTCCCAGCCCGTGCCGGAGTTCATGGAAGACGAATCACCGCGGTCGCGGCTGCGCTTCCTGTGGCCGTTTCTCGCGCTGCTCGCTCTGCTGGGTCTGGCAGGGCAGGTCGTGCTGTATTTCCGTACCGAAGTCGCACTGCTGGTGCCGGAGTTGCGTCCCTACTTGGTCGCGACGTGCAGGGTTTACGGCTGCAGCGTCAGACTGCCCCGCCGCCCAGAGCTGATGAGCATCGAGTCCTCCGACCTTCAGGCCGATCCCGGTCACGAGAGTGTGATCGTTCTAAACGCCGTGATCCGCAACCGCGCTCCGTTCCCCCAGGAGTACCCCGACCTCGAGCTTACGCTGACCGATGAAAACGGCCAGGCCGTTGTGCGGCGTGTGTTGGTGCCGGCCGACTACGTCGCCACTGCGCGCAGTCCCGGCGCGCTGAATGGAATTGGCCCCGGTGCGGAGGCGGTGGTGCGGCTGCATTTCGACACCAGCCGGGTGCGCGCCACCGGATATCGCCTTTACCTTTTCTTTCCCTAAACCACGGAGCTCTCTTGCAGATACTCGTCACAGGCTCGATCGCATACGACACCATCATGGTCTTTCCGGATCGCTTCAAGAACCACCTGCTCGCCGACCAGCTGCACATCCTGAACGTTTGCTTCCTCACTCCCGAGATGCGGCGCGAGTTCGGGGGAACGGCAGGCAACATCTGTTACAACCTTAAATTACTGGGCACGGATCCGCTGCTTATGGCGACGGTGGGAGAGGATATCGATCCGTACCTTGGGCGACTCGAGCGGCTCGGCATCGGCACGCAACTGCTCAAGCGCATTCCGGGCCAGTTCACGGCGCAGGCTTTTATTACGACCGACCTCGACGATAATCAAATTACCGCCTTTCATCCGGGGGCAATGAACGACTCGCACCAAAACCACGTCGACGCGCGACAGGGCGCCCGACTCGCCATCGTCGGCCCGGACGGCAAACAGGGCATGCAGCAGCACGCGCGTGAATGTGCACAGCACGAGATCCCCTTCGTGTTCGACCCCGGGCAAGGGCTGCCAATGTTCTCGGCCGAAGAGTTGAACGAGCTCATCGCGCTCGCGGATTACGTGGCGGTGAACGACTACGAGGGCAAGCTTCTGCAGGAAAGAACCGGCCGAACGCTCGACGCGATTTCGCGCGAGGTGAAGGCCCTGGTCGTGACTCTCGGCGCCAACGGCTCGATGGTGCACGCGACGGGCAAGCGGTACGAGATTCCGAGCGTCAAAGCCGAGGCGCTGGTCGATCCGACCGGCTGCGGCGACGCCTATCGGGCGGGACTGCTGTACGGGATGGTCAACGGCTGGGATTGGCCCAGCACCGGACGCCTCGGGGCGGTGATGGGGGCGATCAAAATCGCGCACCGCGGGGCGCAGAACCATGGCCCGTCGCGCGACGAAATCGAAGAGCGCTACAAGACCGCGTTCGGCTTCACTCCCTGGCGCTAGCGCCGGGATCAGCGCAGTGCGGCGCGAATCTTCTGCGCGTATTGCTCGAGTTTCTCGCGCGTGGGGTTCTTGACCGGCCACGTAAGCTGCATGCCGTCGCCGCCTTGGCGGGGCAGGAGATGTACGTGGTAGTGGAATACCGTCTGTCCGGCAGGCGCTCCATTGGCCTGGTAGACGGAGAGGCCCTGCGGCGCGAACGCTTCGCGAATCGCACGCGCGACCCGTGCACTCGCTCGGCCAATTGCCGCGGCCTGGTCGTCGTCGAGCGCGTAGATGTTTTCGGCGTGAGCCTTTAGCGTCACGAGAGTGTGCCCCGGATTCACCTGCCCGATGTCCATGAAGGCGAGCGTATGTTCGTCTTCGTGCACCACCGTGGCAGGGATCTGCCCTTCGACGATGCGGCAAAATACGCAATCTGTCATATCGCCTCCGCCGCCTATTCCCCGGTTACGTCGCCGCCTATTCCTCGGTTACGTTATGGTAGCCGCGGCAGGGTAGCTGCACCAACGCACCGTCCTCAAGCCGGAGCGCGGCGAGCGAACCCCCCCAAACGCACCCGGCGTCCAATGCGCTGACGTGCGCGGTCAGTTTGAGGCCGAGAGCCGACCAGTGGCCACAGACGATCTTGGGCTCCTCGCGCAGCGGTCGCGCTTCGAACCAGGGCAGGTAACCCGCGGGCGCCTGGTCGCTCTTGACGTGAAAGTCCATGACGCCTTCTGGCGAGCAGAAGCGCATGCGCGTCATCGCGTTGACGATTACCCGCAGGCGATCCCAGCCCTCGAGCGCATCGCTCCACCGCGCCGGCTTGCTGCCGTAGAGCGCGGCGAGGAAGTCACGGTAACTGGGCGCCCGCAGCGCAGCCTCCACCTCGCCGGCGAGGGCCAGCGCCTTGTCGACACTCCATTGCGGAAGCAGGCCGGCGTGCACCATGGCATTGTCGCCCTCGCGGTGCATCAACGGCCGTCGGCGCAGCCAGCCGAGCAAATCCGCCGCGTCGGCAGCCCCGAGCACTGCATCCAGCGTGTCGTCCTGGCGCCGCTTCGCAAAACCCTCCGCGAGACACAGCAAATGCAAGTCGTGATTTCCCAGCACCGTCGTCGTCGCGCCGTCTCCCAACGAACGTACAAAGCGCAGCACTTCGAGCGATTTCGGTCCGCGGTTTACCAGATCCCCAACGAACCACAGCCGGTCCCTCGCGGAATCGAATCCGATCCGCGCGAGAAGCGCTCGCAGCTCGTCGTAGCATCCCTGAACGTCGCCGATCGCGTAGGTGGCCATGCGAACCAAAACTCTAGCAGACCGCCTCAGAAGCTTGCGTCGAGCCGGCGGTACTGGATCGCTTCGGCGATGTGCTCCGCCGCGATCGTGCTGCGGCCTGCCAGGTCAGCGATGCTGCGCGCCACGCGCAGCACGCGGTGGTAGGCGCGAGCGGAAAGCAACAGACGCGCGAGAGCGTGGCGCAGAAGCTGGTCGCCGTCGCGATCGGTGCCGCAGTAGCGATCGATTTCACGCGTCTCCAGCAAGGCATTGGGCTTGCCCTGGCGGGCGATCTGCGCGGCGCGTGCCCGCACCACGCGCTGTCGAATGGCCGCGGTTGGCTCGCCAGCGACTGGTCCGACCAACTCCGCCTCGCGCGGCGCGGGGACTTCCAGCTTGATGTCGATCCTGTCCGCGAGCGGCCCCGATACGCGCCCACGGTAGCGCGCGATGCGCTCTGGCGTACAGCGGCAGCGCCCGCCGCTCGAACCGCAGTGGCCGCAGGGGCAGGGATTCATCGCTGCAAGGAGCTGGAAGCGCGCGGGAAACTGGGCCTGGCGCGCGGCACGAACGATCGATATCCTGCCCGATTCGAGCGGCTCGCGCAGCGCCTCGAGCACGTCGCGGTCGAACTCCGGCAACTCGTCCAGGAACAGCACGCCGTGATGCGCAAGCGAGATCTCTCCCGGGCGCGGCATGTTACCGCCTCCGACCAGCGCCGCGCCCGACGCGCTGTGGTGCGGTGCACGGAACGGCCGCGCGCCCCATCGGGTAGGGTCGAACCCCGCGCTCGAAACCGATTGGACCGCCGCAACCTCCAGCGCCTCCGGCTCCGATAGGGGGGGCAGGATTCCCGGAAAGCGGGACGCGAGCATCGACTTGCCGGTCCCCGGCGGGCCGACCATCAGCACACTGTGATTTCCGGCGGCCGCAACCTCCAGCGCCCGCTTGACCTGCTGCTGCCCCTTGACCTCGTCAAAATCCGGATAGTGCGGCGGCAAAAGTTGAGATGCCGCGCAATACTCGCGAATCGGCGTCTCGCCAGCTAGGTGTGCAACCACCTCGAGCAACGATTGCGCGGGCAGGATGCGAGCCCCCTCGGCCAGCGCCGCTTGGGGTGCATTGCCGGCCGGCAACACGAAAGCCCGTCCAGCACCCCGGGCCTGAAGCGCCATAGCGAGCGCGCCGCGTACCTCCCGCACCTCGCCGGTAAGCGAAAGCTCGCCCGCAAACTCGTGGCCCGCGAGCGACTCGGGCGCCAATTGGCCGCTCGCCGCGAGCACGCCGAGTGCGATCGGCAGGTCGAGACGGCTTGAATCCTTGGGCAGGTCCGCCGGCGCCAGGTTGACGGTGATGCGGCGGGCCGGAAACTCGAACCGGGCGTGATTCAGCGCCGCGCGCACTCGGTCCTTGGCCTCGCGGACCTCGGCGTCGGGCAACCCGACGATGTGGAATGCCGGCAACCCTGGCCCGAGATGAACCTCCACCGTCACTTCGGGCGCATCGATTCCCGCCAGAGCACGGCTGGCAACGACCGCAAGCGGCATACAGCCCCCCTTTTACTGGGCGATGTTGTCCAACCTGAAGTAACGTCGCCGGGGGTGACTAGGTTTACGCCACGGGCGGCTTGGCGCCAGACTCCAGCTCGGCAACCCGCGCTTCTAGCGCCGCGAGCTTGGCCTGCGCACGCTCCAAAAGCTTCTTCTGGACCTCGAAATCCTCGCGCGCGACCAGGTCAAAGCGGTCGAAAAAAGCAAGCAACAGAGCGCGCACGTTCTTCTCAAGATCCTGCGCGGGCGAATGGCGCATCGCCTCCGACACACGGTCTCCGAGCTCGTTCAGAAGGTGCTTGTCGATCATACCGATGGCCCCGGAAGGGGGCGTCGAGTGTAGCACGCGGCTGCACCGCGTTCGGGCGGCACCCAGAGGTTACGCCCCAAAATGGTGCGCAAGGCACTCGAGCGGTTTGTGGGACGGCAAAATAGCATTGATTTATATACTAAAAATGGCTGGCACAGGAGGTGCTAAGGGTTGAACGCACCCTTTCATCTTTGGAGACTCAGCCATGCGCAAGACCCTAATCGCCCTGTCTGTTGGGGCAGCCCTCGCAACCCCTATTCTCGCCTCCGCCGACGAGCCGGCCCTCAGCGCTAACGTAACGCTCGGATCGGAATACATCTATCGCGGCATCGCACAAACCCGCGGCAACCCGACGATTCAGGGGGGATTCGACTATGCCCTGAGCAACGGCATCTACGTTGGCACGTGGGGTTCAAATATTAGCTGGCTCACGGATCAAACGCCCGGCGCCGCCTCTACCGGGGCGAGCGCGAGCATGGAATGGGACGTATACGGGGGATACAAGGGAAATATCTCGAGTGACCTCGGCTACGACGTCGGCGTTCTGACCTACAACTACCCTGGCGACAACCTGAGCACCGGCAACGCAAAACCGGACACGATCGAGTTCTACGGTGCGTTGAGCTACAAGTGGCTCACGGCCAAGTACTCGGTGACCACCGGCAGCCTGTTCGGTTGGACCAAACCGGACGGCTCGAAGACCAGCGGTAGCAGCTACCTCGATCTTACCGGCACCTACGACATGGGGAGCGGCCTGTCCCTGAGCGCCCACGTCGGCCATCAGACCGTCAGCGGATACAGCGACGCCAGCTACACCGACTACAGCCTCGGCGTGAGCAAGGACATCGCCAAGATGGGAACGTTTGGCCTCAAGCTGACCGGGACCGATGCCAAAGACAACTGCGCGGCCGGCGAAGCTTATTGCTTCTTTGGATATGAAGCGGGCAAGAGCGCCGCGATCCTGACCTTCAGCAAATCGTTCTAAAGGCGCGGAGCGGGCGGCGCCGTCCGCCCGCCCGGCCAGGGAGCCAAGACATGAAATTCGTTACAGCAATCATCAAGCCGTTCAAGCTCGACGAGGTGCGCGAAGCCCTCTCGGCGATCGGCGTCCAGGGCATCACGGTGACCGAGGTCAAGGGCTTCGGCCGACAAAAGGGCCATACAGAACTTTACCGCGGCGCGGAGTACGTCGTCGATTTCCTGCCCAAGGTGAAGATCGAGGCCGCGGTCAAGACCGAAATCCTCGAACAGGCGATCGAGGCGATCGAGAAGGCGGCCAACACCGGCAAGATCGGCGACGGCAAGATCTTCGTGTTCGATCTGGAAAAAGTCATTCGCATCCGCACCGGCGAGACCGATGCGGCGGCGCTATAGGGAGATGGAGATGAGAAAGCTCTTAGTAAACCTTGCGCTGCTCGCCATCGCAGGATTCGCTTTGCCCGCGCTGGCAGCGGACGCACCAAAGCCGACGCTTAGTTCGGGCGATACGGCGTGGATGCTAACGTCGACTGTGCTGGTGATCATGATGATCGTACCGGGTCTCGCGCTGTTTTACGGCGGTATGGTGCGGAGCAAGAACGTCCTTTCGATACTGATGCAGGTATTCGTGGGGTTCTCGCTGATCTCCGTGCTTTGGGGGCTGTTCGGCTATTCGATTGCGTTCAGCGACGGCAACAGCTTCTTCGGCGGCCTCTCCAAGGCCTTCCTGTCCGGCGTGAAGGCGGACAGCTTGTCGGGCACGATCCCCGAGTACGTGTTCTCGGCTTTCCAGATGACGTTCGCTGCTATCACGCCAGCACTGATCATCGGCGCCTTCGCCGAGCGCATGAAGTTCTCGGCCGTACTCTGGTTCCTGGGACTGTGGCTGCTCGCCGTGTACGCACCGATCGCCCACATGGTGTGGGGCGGCGGCTGGATCGGCGGCAAGGGCGCGATCGATTTCGCGGGCGGCACCGTTGTGCACATCAACGCCGGGGTTGCTGGCCTAGTGGCGTGCCTGGTGCTCGGTCCGCGCAAGGGCTATGGCAAGGTCGCAATGCCACCCCACAATCTGACCCTCACGCTCATCGGCGCTTCCTTGCTGTGGGTCGGATGGTTCGGTTTCAATGCCGGTAGCGCACTTGCAGCAAACGGCAGCGCCGGCGTTGCGATGATGAACACCCAACTCGCCACCGCCGCTGCGGTGCTAGGCTGGATGTTCGCCGAGTGGATCGCGAAGGGCAAACCAAGCCTGCTCGGTGCCGCATCCGGCGCGGTGGCAGGTTTGGTCGCGATCACTCCGGCCTGCGGCAACGCAGGTCCAATGGGCGCGATTGTGCTGGGTATCATCGCGGGTGTCGTGTGCTTCTGGTCGGCGGTATACCTGAAGAAAGCACTCGGCTACGACGATTCCCTCGACGCTTTCGGCGTGCACGCGATCGGTGGCATCGTGGGCGCACTGTTGATTGGAATCCTGTGCTCGCCCGCGCTCGGCGGCCAGGGATTCGGCGGCGACAACTCGAGCATCGGCCAGCAATTCATCGTGCAAGCCGAAGCAGTAGGCTTCACGATTGTCTATGACGCGGTCGTCAGCTTCATTTTGCTCAAGCTAATCAGCATGTTCATCGGACTGCGGGTGACCGACGAAGCCGAAACCGAAGGCTTGGACATCGCGGAACACGGCGAAAACGCCTACAACAGCTAGCACCACACGGGATCCTCCTCCCGCATTGGTTAGGGGCGCTACGGCGCCCCTATTTTTTTGGGGCCGTCAAGCGATCAAGCAGGGCAAAAAGCTGGGCGCGCTCCTTTGCGCTAAGGCGAGCGGCGAAATGCCGCTCGTGCGCATAGACTCGACGCATCGCACTCGCGAGGAAGGTGCGCCCCGGGCGAGTCAGCCACAGTCGGTTGGTGCGCCTGTCCTCACCCTTGCGGCGGGCGATCAAACCGTTGGCTTCGAGCTCATCCAACACCGCGACCATCGTCGAGCGGTCGCGGCGCACTGCCTCTGCAAGCCGGCCCTGGGTCAGGCCGGGATTAGCGTCGATCAGTACCAAGATGCCGAGGCGACCAGGCGTAAGCACCTGCACATTCTCGGCAAAATCCTTGAATACCACCTGCTGCGCCAAGCGCAGCCGATACCCGATCAATCGCGGCAACACGCCCGACCTCAACGCTTTCGGTTCAGCTCGCTCCATGGGTGATCGGCCTAATTAGTTGACATGCCAAACAATTTGACGCTTAAACGGAGGACGAATAGCATCGTAAGGAAAGCAAGGCCCGTTCGCAATATTCTCTGAGATGGGACAACCCCGCGTCTTCTCGACTCGCGCTGCGGCGGAGTACGCTACCCGACCATGAACGGGGCCGACTACCTTCTCGGAGCCGAAGCGCTCGCACGCCATGGCCAGCGCGTGGCACTTATTTGCGGTGCCGAAAAGATTACCTACGCGGATCTCGCGGCGCGAGTCAGGCGCGCGGCCGGAGCGCTCACGGCGCTCGGGGTCGAGCCCGGGGACCGGGTGATGCTGCTGATGCGCGACACGCCGGACCTCGCCGCCGCGTGGCTCGGCTGCCTGTGGTGCGGCGCCGTCGCGGTCGCCCTGAATAGCCAGCTCACCGAGGACGACTACCGCTTCGTGCGCTCCGACAGTGGCGCGCGGCTCGCAATCGTCGAGGACGTGTTCGCGGTCGGGTTGACCGGATTCGTTCAAGCCATGGCGCGCGAACGGCGCATCGCGATTGCCGGCCGCGCGCCGACCGGCGTTCCGGATTGGAGCGAGGTATTGCGGGGCGCCGCGCCAGACTCGCCACCTTTCGCCGCCGACCCCGAAGACGCCGCATTCTGGCTCTACTCGTCGGGCACCACCGGCCGGCCGAAGGGCATCATTCACACGCACAAAGATGTCCTGCCCGCCGGCCAGACACTGCGCGAAACCATCGCCTTACAGGCGGGCGACAAGGTAATTGCAACCTCGAGGTTTTTCTTCGCCTACGGACTGGAGAACGGCCTGCTCGGGCCGTTGTCGATCGGCGCCGCCTCCGTCCTGTGCCCGGACTGGTCCGACGTCGGGCGCGTGTGTGCGCTTGTCGCCGAGCACGAGCCGACCGGGTTCTTCAGCGTGCCGTCGTTCTATCGTCGCCTGCTTGCGCTCGGCGCGCAGGCGCTCGTGCCATTCCGCCCGGTTCGGCACTTCTTCGCTGCCGGCGAACGCCTTCCCGAGTCCATGGTCGCGCAATGGCGGAACGTCGTGGGACGCGAAATTCTCTCGGTTTACGGCATGTCCGAGACGTTTTGCGTGGCCATCGTCACGCCGGTCGGCACCTCGAGCGGCAAGCATACCGGCAAGCCGCTAGCTGGCGTCGAGACGAAGCTCGCGGCGCTGGAGGGCCACCCGGCTGAGATCGGTGAACCGGGCGTGCTGTGGCTGCGCCACCCCGCGCTCGCGATCGGATACGCGAATCGCAAGGAGCAGACACGCGAACAGTTCCTCGACGGCTGGTTCTGCACCAAAGACGTATTCGTGCGCGACGTAGAAGGCTTCTACGCCCACCAGGGTCGCTCCGACGAGCTGGTCAAGGTGGCGGGGCAGTGGGTCAAGCCAAGCGAGCTCGAGGAAGCGGTCCTGGGCGAAAACTCGATCACCGAAGCGGTCTGCGTGCCGTTGGCGGATGTGGACGGCTTCGAACGACTGGCCCTTTTCCTGGCCGCCGACGGCGACCCTCAGGAAGCGATAGACGCGGCAGCGAGAGCGTGCGAGGCGAAGCTTCCGCGCCACAAGCGTCCGAAGTGGATTCGGACGGTAGAGACCCTGCCACGCACCGCCACCGGCAAGGTCCAGCGCTTCAAGCTGCGCGAAATCCTTCAACGCGAATTCGGCAGCAAGGAATAGAATTCGACCCTTCTCCCGAACGCTTCTTGCTACCTAGAGGACAGCATGACCTACGCAATCCCGATATGGGCCCCCCCCGCGCTTCCCGTCACCGGCTCAGCGGACGGCTTTCCGGTGCGGCGCATCTTCTGCGTCGGCCGCAATTACGTCGAGCACCAGAAGGAGATGGGCGGCGACGGCCGCGAGGCACCGTTCTTCTTCATCAAATCGGCGCATTCGCTCGTTGCGCTCGGCGGCGACGTGCACTACCCGCCCAAGACGGCCAACTACCACTACGAGACCGAGATGGTGGTCGCGATCGGAAAGAGAGGGCGACGCATCGATGCCGGCAGGGCAAACGAGCACGTCTTCGGCTATGGCGTCGGGCTCGACATGACGCGCCGCGACCTGCAGCAATGGGGCAAGGACCACGGCCGGCCGTGGGATTTCGGCAAAGACTTCGACGAGGCGGCGCCCTGTGGCGCACTTGCACCCGCCTCCAAGATCGGGCATCCCTCGAAGGGCGCGATCGTGCTCGTAGTCAATGGCAAGGAGCGTCAGAAGGCCGATCTTTCGGACATGATCTGGTCGGTTCCGGAGCAGATCGCCTATCTGTCGGAGTACTACACGCTTGAACCCGGCGACCTGATCTTTTCCGGTACCCCGGCGGGCGTGGGACCGGTGAAGCCGGGCGACGAGCTCGAGGCACTCGTCGAAGGGGTAGGGGAGCTGAAGGTGAAGATCGTTTCAGCCGTGTGAAGCTCTACACCTATTTCCGCAGCTCGGCAGCGTTCAGAGTACGAATCGCGCTGAACCTGAAGGGGTTAGGCTATGAGCCCCAGTTCGTGCATCTCGCGCGGGGCGAACACCGACAACCCGGATATGGCGCGCTCAATCCGCAGGCACTGGTGCCCGCGCTTGTCGACGACGGAGACCTGCTCACGCAGTCGCTCGCCATCATCGAGTATCTCGAGGAGAAGCACCCGAGTCCGGCGCTGCTGCCAAAGGATCTGCTGGGCCGCGCGCGAGTCAGGTCGCTCTCGCTGCTCGTCGCGTGCGAGATCCACCCGCTGAACAACCTGCGTGCCCTGCAATACCTGGTGAACGACCTTGGTCACAGCGAGCAGGACAAGAACAAGTGGTACCACCACTGGATCCACGACGGCATGGCGAAGCTTGAGGCCGACTTGGTACTCCGGCCGGGAACTGGGCGCTTCTGCCATGGAGACACGCCTACCTTGGCGGACTGCTGCCTGGTGCCGCAGGTTTTCAATGCCCAGCGTTTCAACTGCGACCTGTCGCACGCTCCGACCGCGTTACGGGTGTTCGACGAATGCATGAAGCTCGACGCCTTCCAGAGCGCCCAGCCGTCGAGGCAGCCGGACGCGGAGTAACGCGGCGTCATGGATCGACCGCGTCCTGGGCGCGTCCCTTGTCGGTCAGGAACGGCTCCACCAAAATGCGCAACCCTTCGTGCACGTACTGCTCGAGTGAGTAGCGCCCGCCGAAGGCCCAGTGCTTCAGCGCCCACGCGTGGCAGAACATTACGTGGGAGTATGCAAGCAGCTGCTCGTTCACCGGTCGCATGTGCCCGGCCTCGACGCAAGCTCTGATACAGGCCTCGAGAATCCGGTTGGTGCGGGTTTCTCCCTCCATGATCAGGCTGCGGCGCTCGGGGCGCAGCGACTTGGTCGAGCGGTAGGTGAGCAGCGTAGCGTCGCGCCAGCGGTCGACGATCGTACAATAAGTCCGGATCGCGGTGCACAGCCGCTCAATCGGATGTTCGATTCCCTCCAGCTGGCGCGGGATTTCCTGCTCGTAGCTGTCGAGCACCAGCATCAGCGCGAGCAGTAGCACGTCGTCCTTGTCGCGAAAGTACTGGTATACCAACCCGGTGCTGACGCCAGCCTCGCGCGCGATCTGCTGGATGGTCGTGGTGTAGTAGCCCTGCGCCGAAAAAAGCTTCACCGCCGCGCGCACGATCTGGCCTCGTCGCTCTTCAACCAGTCGCGGATCGGAGACGAGGCTCTCGACATGCCCCGGGGAGCTGGGTTCGATTGCGGGAGCGCGCGCGCCCGCCGGGCGGGCATGCCGGCCGGCAGCGCTTTCGCGGCGCATCAGTTGCCCTCGAACTTCGGCTTCTGCTTATTGACGAAAGCGTTGTAGGCGCGCTCGAAATCGCCGGTTTGCATGCAGATTGCCTGGGCCTCTGCTTCGGTTTCGAGCGCCTGTTCGATCGACAGGCTCCATTCCTGATGCAGGCACTTCTTGGTCATCGAATGTGCGAACGCCGGCCCGTGGGCGAGCGTGCGCGCCATGTCCTGCGCCTTCTCGACAAGTTTGGGGCTCGGAACGATCTCGTTGTAATAGCCCCATGCGAGGCCTTCCGCGGCGCTCATGCTGCGGCCGGTGTAAAGCAGCTCCGCTGCGCGCCCCTGGCCGATGATCCGCGGCAGAATCGCGCACGCGCCCATGTCGCAGCCGGCGAGGCCGATGCGTACGAACAGAAAAGCGGTCTTGCATTCCGGGGTGCCGTAGCGCAAGTCGCTCGCCATCGTGATGATTGCGCCTGCACCGGCGCAGATGCCATCGACCGCGGCGACGATCGGCTGCGGGCAGGTACGCATTTCCTTCACCAGGTTTCCCGTCATTCGGGTGAAGGTCATCAGCTCCGGCATGTCCATTTTGACCAGCGGCCCGATGATGTCGTGAACGTCGCCGCCGGAGCAGAAGTTGCCTCCCTCCCCCGTAAACACGACGGCGCGCACGTCGTCCGCGTACTGCAGTTTGTGAAACGTGTCCCTTAGCTCGGAGTAGCTTTCAAAGGTGAGCGGATTCTTGCGCTCGGGCCGATTGAGAGTGATGGTCGCCACACGGTCCGCGACCTGCCACTTGAAGTGCTGTGGACGCCAGTCGGCGGCTTTTAATTTGTACATGATGGCCTCTTGCGGTTGATGGTTCGAGTCTTTATCCGACCATGGTCAAGCCGCCGCTTACCGATAGCACTTGGCCGGTGACGAAATCTGCACGCGCGCTGGCAAAAAAAAGCACTGCATCCGCGATTTCGGAGGGTTGTGCGAGGCGCTGCATTGGGGTTACGCGCACGAATGCCTCGCGATGCCGCTCCGGCACTGCTGCGAGCAGCGGCGTGTCCGTGGGTCCGGGGCAAACGCAATTGACGTTGATGTTGAAGCGCGCCATTTCGCGCGCCAGGGACTTGGTGAAGGCGATCGCGCCGCCCTTGGCGCCGGCATACACGCTCTCACCGAGGCTGCCTACGCGCCCGGCGTCGCTCGAGACGGTCACCACCTTTCCCGCCTTGCGCTCGATCATCGGGTCCAGGAAGGCGCGCGTCACGGCAATCGGCCCGAGCAGGTTCAAATCGATCACCTTGCGCCAGAAATCGGGCGAATTCTTCACGAACGGCTCGATCCTGCCCCAGCCGGCGACGTTGACCACAATATCGACCTGCCTGCCTCGCGCCGCAGTCGCGGCGCGAAATGACTCGATGGAGGCAAGGTCGGTGACGTCCAGACGAACAAAGTCGGCGTCCGCGCCGTTGGCGCGGATCGCGTCGGCGGCCTCTTTACCCTTGTCCTCCGCGATATCGCCCAACACCACGTATGCGCCGGCGGCGGCAAGCGCTTCGGCCGTAGCTCGGCCGATGCCGGATGCCGCCCCGGTAATGACCGCTGTTTTTCCGTCGACTCGCATGGGGTTTCCTTCTGGAATCTTTAATGAATGATCATTCATTCAACATGCGTCGTCAAGTACAGGACGTCCGCAATCATCGCGCTCTAGCGTTGGCCTCGGCTGCGCAACAGTGCGCCGAACGGGCGGTCGACCTCGTCGATATGCCGGAAAAGCCAGTCCTGCAAGAAATGTGAGCTCTCACTAACGCTCGCAGTGTCCAGCTTAACGGTGAAGCGCATGAGCCCCTCAAGCAGGCGCTGATGCTCGCCGCGGTGACGCTCCGCGGTCGCGCCCACCTCGTCCATCAAGCGCTCTTCGGTCGCGAAATGGTGCTCGGTATAGCGCACCAGTTGCCTGAGCGATTCGACCAGCTGCTCGAGATCGCTGCCAGTGCTCAATGCGTCCTGCAGGCGGTTGATGAGTTCAAGCAGGTGCCGGTGCTGCCCGTCGATCACTTCGACCCCAACTTCGAAGCGCGGGCCCCACTGCACGCGCACTGCGGGCGTACCGGCGGGCAGCGGCGCAGCGCGCCGCTGCCCGTGGCCGGTGATGTCGAACAGCGCGACAACGATTGCGGGCCCATCCGGCAGCGTCGCGCGCGTAGCCGACAGCTCGACATCGAACCGGCTGCCGTCGGCGCGTAATGCCCGAAGTCCCAACGTGACTTCGCCCGGAGAGGCAAGCGCTTTCTCGACCAGCTCGCGGTCGCGGTCGTCTATCAGGGCCGAGAAGGAAGTCGGCGTCTTGTCCGGTGCTAACCCGAACATACGGGTTAGTGCCGGGCTCACGTGCGACAATTTTCCGTTTCGCACCACTCCGATTGCGAGCAGATTCGCGCCGACCAGCGCATCGACGCAGGCGCTCTGAATCGCCGCATGCGCTGGACCAACATCGAGCGGTTTACGGTCGCTCACGGCCGATCTCTAGAGTTGTTGGGCGCGAAACAGCAATTTCAGCTCCTCGCCGATCAGCTGACCCTTCATCGCTCCCCCCGGACCGCCGACTCGACGCGTCCAGACCCGGGTTTCGGATCCCTCGGCAAGCAGAGTGCCGTCGTCGCGCATCACGCGATGCAATAGCACGAATGACTTACCTCCCCAGCGCAGCACACGCGACAGCACTTCGCAGCGGTCGCCGTGCACCGGCGAGGCGCGGAACTCGCAATTCGCCGCGACCAGCGGCATCGCCAGATCCTCGGCGCGCATTCGCTTCACGTCGTAGCCTACGTGCGCGAAGAAGTTCCAGGTTGCGGCGTCGAACCAGCGGAAATAGGTTGGATAGAAGATGATGCCGGCGGGGTCGCAGTCGCCCCAGTGGACTTCGCAAGCGAACCTGCCTTCGATCGACTTGAACTCAGCTTCGAGCGTCGTCACGGGGTCAGCATTGCTCCCACGGTAAACCCTCGAAGCGCCAGCCTGCGGTGACGTTGCGCTGGTGCTGATCGTTGAGTTCGCCCTCAAACCCGTGCACGACGTTGTAGATCTTGGTGAAGCCCGCGCGTTCGAGGGCCTCGCCAGCCTCCTGCGAGCGATTTCCGCTGCGGCAAATGAGAAGGATCGGGCGCATCGTATGGTTGGTGCCAGCGAGCTTCTTCACCTGACCGACGAAGTGCGGATTGACTTCCCAGTCCGGGCCGTCATTCCAGGCCACGTGCATTGCGCCGACGGGATGGCCGACAAACAGGTATTCCATCTCGCTGCGGCAATCGATGAACAGCGCGTCGGAATTCCGATGAAGAAACTCGTAGGCTTGCTTGGGTTCGAGGTGCTGCATGGTCGGTGCTCGTTCTCCGAGTAAAGATTATACGCCCGCACACGCAAGTGGTTGACAGATCAGGGGTTCGGCAGGCAGACTATCACCCAGCGCCGATTTGATGTTCAGCTTGCGGGCGCCGAATCGCCGAACGGCGACGACAAAGAAATGCCGCTAAAGAGACGCGTGCCGCCCCGACGCCGAAGGCCCGTTTCCTGCGAAAGCTGAACGGGCTTTTTTGTTTTCCTGGACCAAATATGAACCAACCCGCCCACGCCGCAAGACTCGAGTCCCTGCTTGCCGAACGCATCCTGCTGCTCGACGGCGCGATGGGAACGATGATCCAGCGCGAGAAACTGTCCGAGGCGCAATACCGCGGTGAACGTTTCCGCGATTGGCCAAGCGAGGTCCGTGGCAACAATGATTTGTTGAGCCTGACGCAACCGGATCTGATCCGGCGCATTCATTGCGACTATCTCGCGGCGGGTGCCGACATCATCGAGACGAACACCTTCAATTCCACGTCGGCGTCGATGGCCGACTACGGCATGGAATCCCTCGTGCGCGAGATCAACTTCGCCGCCGCGGCCCTGGCGCGCAGCGCGGCTGCCGAGTGGGAGGCGAAAAATCCCTTGCGTCCACGCTTTGTTGCCGGCGTGCTGGGACCGACCAGCAAGACCGCCTCGCTCTCGCCCGACGTAAACGACCCGGGCTTTCGCAACATCTCCTTCGACCAGTTGGTGGCGGCCTACACCGAGGCGCTCGAAGCGCTGATGGACGGTGGCATCGATTTGGTTCTGGTTGAAACGGTTTTCGATACGCTTAACGCGAAGGCCGCGTTGTTCGCAATCGAGAACTGTTTCGAGCGGCGCGCCACTCGCCTACCGGTCATCGTCTCGGGCACCATCACCGACGCTTCCGGGCGCACGCTCTCCGGCCAGACCACCGAGGCGTTCTACAACTCGGTGCGCCATCTGCGACCGCTCGCCGTGGGGCTGAATTGCGCGCTCGGCGCAAAGGAACTGCGGCCCTATGTCGAGGAACTTGCCGGCATCGCCGAAGCCTACGTTTCCTGCCATCCGAACGCCGGCTTGCCAAACGCGTTCGGCGAGTACGACGACACGCCCGAGTCGATGGCGCACCAGATGGGAGAGTGGGCGAGGAGCGGCTGGCTCAACATCGCGGGGGGCTGCTGCGGCACCACGCCGGAACACATCAAGGCAATTTCGGACGCGGTGCGTGGCGTCGCGCCGCGCGTCATCCCAGCGCTGCCGAAGAAGCTGCGCCTGGCCGGCCTCGAGCCGCTCAACGTCGGCGACGACTCGCTGTTCGTGAACGTCGGCGAGCGCACCAACGTTACCGGCTCAAAAGCATTCGCCCGCCTCGTTCTGGCGGGAGACTACACAGCGGCGCTCTCCGTGGCGCGCCAGCAGGTCGAGAACGGCGCGCAGATGATCGACGTCAACATGGATGAGGCGATGCTCGACTCTGAGAAGGCGATGACGACCTTTCTCAGCCTGATCGCTTCCGAGCCCGATATCGCACGCGTACCGGTAATGATCGATTCCTCGAAGTGGCGCGTGATCGAAGCCGGATTGAAGTGCATGCAGGGCAAAGCGGTGGTCAATTCCATCAGCCTGAAGGAAGGCGAGGCGGAATTCCTGCGCCAGGCGCGCCTGGTACGCAAGTACGGCGCCGCCGCGATCGTGATGGCCTTCGACGAGAAGGGCCAGGCCGACACGCTCGAGAAGCGCAAGGCCATTTGCCAGCGCTGCTACGACCTGCTTACGCGCGAAGCCGACTTTCCGCCGGAAGACATCATTTTCGATCCGAACATCTTCGCCATTGCGACCGGACTCGAGGAGCATGCCCGCTACGGTATCGATTTCCTGGACGCGGTCGGCTGGATCCGTGAGAACCTGCCCTTTGCAAAGGTCTCGGGCGGCGTCTCGAACCTGTCGTTCTCGTTCCGCGGCAACGACGCGGTGCGTGAAGCGATGCACACCGCGTTCCTGTACCACGCGGTGCGCGCCGGGATGTCGATGGGCATCGTGAACGCCGGGCAACTCGGCATTTACGAGGAGATTGAGCCTCAGCTCCGCGAGCACGCCGAGGACGTGATCTTCGACCGGCGCGAGGACGCGACCGAGCGCATGATCGAGTTCGCAAACTCGGTCAAGACGGGCGCCAAGGAAAACGTCAAGGACGAGGCTTGGCGCAGCGGCTGCGTCGAGCAGCGGCTGGCGCACGCATTGGTCAGCGGCATTGCGACGTACGTCGTCGAGGACACGGAGGAGGCGCGCCTCAAGTTCGCGCACCCGATCGAGGTGATCGAGGGGCCATTGATGGACGGCATGAACGTCGTCGGCGACTTGTTCGGCGCGGGCAAAATGTTCCTGCCGCAGGTGGTGAAATCGGCGCGCGTCATGAAACTGGCCGTAGCGCACCTGATTCCGTTCATCGAGGCGGAGAAAGAGAAAAGCGGCGAGGCGGGGCGTGCCAAGGGCAAGGTCGTGATCGCGACGGTCAAGGGCGACGTGCATGACATCGGCAAGAACATCGTGGCGGTGGTGCTTCAATGCAATAACTACGATGTGGTCAACCTCGGTGTAATGGTGCCGGCGCAGAAGATCCTCGAGGTCGCGCGGCAGGAGAAAGCCGACGCCATCGGTCTGTCCGGGCTGATCACTCCGTCGCTCGAGGAAATGGCGCACGTGGCGCGCGAGATGCTGCGCGAAGGCTTTGAGGTACCGCTGTTGATCGGCGGTGCCACGACTTCGCGCGCACACACCGCGGTGAAGATTGCGCCGAACTACCCGGGGCCGGTGGTGTATGTCCCGGACGCCTCGCGCAGCGTCACGGTGGTCAGCAGCCTGCTGTCGGCCGAGCAGCGCGAGGGCTTCCTGGCCGAAGTCCGCGCCGATTACGAGCGAATCCGAACGCAGCACCGAGAAAAGAAAGGGCCTGGCCCCCTGCACCCGATCGCCGAGGCGCGCAGTCTCGGGCTGAAGACCGACTGGGCGAGCTACCGTCCGCCGGTTCCGCGCAAGCTGGGGGTCACCGTGCTGCGAGAGTACCCGCTCGACGAATTGGTGCCCTATATCGACTGGACGCCGTTCTTCCAGACCTGGGAGCTGTCGGGCTCGTACCCGAAGATCCTTCAGGATCCGGTGGTCGGCGAGGCGGCGCGCAAGCTGTTCGCGGACGCGCAGCAGGAACTCGGGCGCCTGGTCGCGGAAAGATGGATCACCGCCAACGCCGTGTTCGGCCTGTTCCCCGCTGCACAGGTCAACGACGACGACATCGAAGTCTACGCGGACGAGCGGCGACGCGAAGTCCTGATGACCTGGCACAACCTGCGGCAGCAGAACCACAAGCCGGCCGGGCGGCCCAACCTGTGCCTGGCCGATTTCGTTGCGCCGAAGGATTCGGGAATGCCCGATTACATCGGCGCGTTCGCGGTCACCGCGGGCGGTGGCATCGAGGCGAGAGTCGCCGAGCTCGAAGCGCACCACGACGATTACGGCGCAATCATGCTCAAGTCGCTCGCCGACCGGCTGGCGGAGGCGCTCGCCGAGCGCCTGCACCAACGCGTGCGGCGTGAGTTCTGGGGCTATGCCGCCGACGAAAAGCTCGGCGGCGATGAGCTCGTGGAGGAGAAGTACCGCGGTATCCGGCCAGCGCCGGGCTATCCCGCCTGCCCCGATCACACCGAGAAGCGCGCGCTGTTCGATCTGCTGCACGCCGAACGTGGGGCGGATATGATCCTAACCGAGTCTTACGCGATGCTCCCTGCAGCCTCGGTGTCGGGCTTCTACCTCTCGCACCCGGAATCGAGCTACTTCGCGGTAGGCAAGATAGGGCGCGACCAGCTCGAGGATTACGCGAAGCGCAAGGGCATGAATATCGCGGAGGCCGAACGCTGGCTCGCACCTTACCTGGCCTACGAGCCCGAAAGGCCGGCTGCAGCAAGCGCGGCAGCCTAGCTATAATCCGGTAGCGTAATTTCCACCATCGCGGAGCAAGAACATGGGCAAGGGCGACAAGCGCACGCGGCGCGGCAAGATTTACAAGGGCAGCTACGGCAAGAAGCGTCCACAGCGGACGAAGAAGAAAGGCAGCTAACACCGCGCATGAGCGACGGCGCTAAGTTGTTCGTCGCGATGGGGGCTTGTCTTGCGGCCCTTGCGGTGGTGCTGGGGGCCTTCGGCGCGCACGCGCTCAAGGCGCGACTGTCCTCCGACATGCTGCAGGTCTACCACACCGCGGTGCAATACCATTTCTGGCATGCACTCGGGGTGCTCGCCGTTGGCCTCGCTTTGCAGCAAGCCCCCGATACCGACTGGCTGCGCGCGGCAGGGTGGCTGCTGACAGGGGGCATAGTTCTGTTCTGCGGCAGTCTCTACCTTATGGCGTTCACCGGCGACAAATGGCTCGGTGCCGTGACGCCACTCGGTGGCGTGGCTTTCATTCTCGGCTGGCTGGCGCTGGCTGTGGCCGCGCTACGCGCCTAACGCCTCCGGCGCGATTTCGCTGTCCTGCGGCAAGGTGATCACTCTGCCTGGTTCAACGTAGCGCGCAAGCGGCCACTCGGCAAGTGCCCGCCGTATCCCGGCAAGGTGCTGCTCATCCTTCAATTCGAGCAGCACGCGACCGGGTTTGCGCTCGCGCAACAAGCGCGCCAGCGCGATCTGGGTCTCGACGCGGCCACTGCAGCAGGGACAGCCAGCCGGAGCGAGTGTCGCCCACCCGGCCCGCGCGGCAAGTAGTCGCTCGATCAGCGCTCTTGCCGCACCCGGCGCGCCCGTCACGATATGCACCGGCGTGCGGCTCACTTGCGCCAGAACGCCGGCGTGAGCAGCACCAACACCGTGAGCAGTTCGAGCCGGCCAAGCAACATCGCTGCCGAGCACAGCCAGGTCTGGAAGTCGTCCAGCAGGGCGAAGTTGGTTGCCGGACCGACCTGTCCGAGACCCGGGCCGAGGTTGTTGATGCAGGCCACCACGGCGGAAAATGCGGTAACGAAATCCAGGCCCGTCGCCGCAAGGAGCATCGTCATCACGCTTATCGTTCCGCCGTAGACGAGCATGAAGGCGAGCACGGCGAAGATGATGTTGTTTTCGATTGGATGGCCGCCGAGCTTGACCGGAATGTAGGCGCGCGGATGAACGATACGGGCGAGCTCGCGGAGCGCCTGCTTGAACATCAGCATCGCGCGTACCAGCTTGATGCCGCCGCCGGTCGACCCCGAGCAGCTGACGAATGAAACCAGAAACAGCATCCACAGCGGTGCGAACAGCGGCCAGACGCCGAAGTTTGTGTTGGCATAGCCGGTCGAGGTGGCGACCGACACAAGATTGAAGGCCGTATAACGCAGCGCTACCCAGAAATCCCGGTAAACGCCCTTTGCCAACAAGAACAGGGTGATCCCGACTATGCTGACGGCGATCACGGCGAAGAACACGCGGACCTCTGGATCCTCGCGGTAGGACTTCAGGCTGCGCTTTCGAAGCACTTGGAAGTGCGTCGCGAAATTGATGCCGGCAATCAGCATAAAGACGATTGTCACCGCCTCGATCGCCGGAGAGTTCCAGTGCGCAAAACTGGCGTCGTAGGGGGAAAAGCCGCCCGTACTCATGGTGGTAAAGGCGTGCATCACCGCATCCAGCCAGCTCATCCCTGCCCAGCGCATCGCGAGTGCGCACGCGATCGTGAACAGACCGTACACACCCCACAGCCCCTTGGCAGTTTCGGTAATGCGCGGTGTGAGCTTAGTATCCTTCATTGGCCCCGGCGTCTCGGCCTTCAGGATCTGCCGTCCACCTACTCCTAGAAGTGGCAGGATCGCGACCACCAGCACCAGGATCCCCATGCCGCCCAGCCATTGCAGCTCGCAGCGCCAGAAATTGATTGACGGTGGCAAGCGGTCGAGCCCGGTAAGTACCGTCGCGCCCGTAGTGGTCAGGCCGGACATCGCTTCGAAATATGCCTCGGTGAAGGAGAGCTTCGGCAGGTAGGACAACAGTGGCAGCGCCCCAAATGCGGGCAGCACCGTCCAGGCGAGCGTAACCAGCAGAAAACCGTCACGCGCCTGCAGCTCGCGCTGCCGGCCGCGTGTCGCGACCCAGCTTAGCCCGCCGGCCAGCGCCGTAGCCAGAATCGCGCTGTCGTAGGCCTGCTCCGCACCGTCCGCAAGATGTAGCGATAAACCAAGCGGCACGAGCATAGTGGCGGCAAAGATGATCACCACAACCGAAAGCAGGTTCAGGACGGCGTTGAACCTTTCCATTGCCGCGCGCGCCCAGCGTTAGAGAAACCGGACGCCGACCTGGAACAACTTCTCCACCCGCGGCAGCGTCTTCTTATCGGCGACGAAAACGATCACGTGGTCTTCGGCCTGGATGACGGAGTCGTGGTGCGCCATGATCACCTCGTCTCCGCGAACCAGCGCACCGATGGTCGTGCCCGCGGGAAGATCGATTTCGTCGATCCGCCGACCCGTGACGCGGCAGGATTCGCGATCGCCGTGCACCACGGCCTCGAGCGCCTCGGCTGCGCCTCGCCGCAGGCTGTGGACCGAAACGACGTCGCCGCGACGCACGTGTGCCAACAGCTTACCGATGGTTGCCTGCGCCGGCGATATCGCGATATCGATCTCGCCACTTTGCAGGAGATCCACATACGAACGGCGATTGATCAACGCTACAACGCGCCGCGCGCCCATGCGCTTGGCCAGCAGCGCACTCATGATGTTGTGTTCGTCGTCGTTGGTAACGGCCACAAAAAGATCCATCTCGGCGATATTTTCCTGCTCGAGCAGCTCTTCATCGGTGGCATCGCCGTTGAGCACCAATGCACGGTTGACCTTAGCAGCGAGCATCTCGCAGCGGCGCTTGTTGTGCTCAACAACGCGCACCGAATAGTCGTTCTCGAGCGCTCGCGCAAGGCGCAACCCGATGTTGCCACCGCCCGCGACCATCACGCGTTTGACCGGACGGTCCATGCGGCGCAGCTCACGCATAACCCGGCGGATATGCTTCTCCGGCGCGAGGCAAAATACTTCGTCATCGACCTCAATTACGGTATCGCCATCTGGAACGATGGCGCGGTCGCGGCGGAAGATGGCGACCACACGAGTATCGACACCGGGAATATGCTTGCGCAGATCCTTCAGTTGACGCCCGACGAGTGGGCCGCCCATGTACGAGCGCACCGCGACAAGGCTCACACGGCCGTCGGCGAAGTCCAGCACCTGCAGCGCCTCGGGAAACTCGACCAGCTTAACAATGTAGTCGGTAAGTACCTGCTCGGGGCAAATCGACAGGTCGACCTCAAAGCCCTCCGGACCGAGCACTTTTTCGTCATTCAAAAAATCGGTCGCTCGGATGCGCGCCACCCGCCGAGGAACATTGAACATACGCGCGGCAACCTTGCAGGCAACGAGATTCGTCTCGTCAGACTGCGTAACGGCAATCAAGAGGTCAGCATCTGCAGCGCCTGCTTCCGCCAGGACGGAAGGATGCGAGGCGCTGCCTACCAGCGTGCGCAAGTCAAACCTGTCCTGCAGCGCGCGCAATCGCGCCGGATCGATGTCGACGACCGTAATGTCGTTTTGCTCTGAAACAAGGCTCTCAGCAACCGACGCGCCGACCTGTCCAGCGCCGAGTATGATTATTTTCAAGGTCGCACTTTCTCCTGCGAAAGGCGCGCCATTGTAGACCTTTTGTCGCCGCGCCTCAGGCTTACGACCCGTTGTCCTCGCGTCGCCCGACCGGCAGACCGAGTGCTTTGAGCTTGCGGTACAGGTGTGTGCGTTCGAGTCCAGAGCGCTCCGCCACGCGCGACATGCTGCCTTGTTCGCGCCCCAGGAGGCGCTCGAAATACTGCCGCTCGAAGGCTTCGCGCGCCTCTCGGTAGGGTCGATCGAGGCCCAGTTGCGGCGCGTCCGGCGCGTCGGTCCGCGTCGTTAGCACGCGTTCCACGTCGGCTAGCGCGATTTCCTCGTCGAGCGCCGTATGCGCGAGGTCCGTGATCACGCTCTCAAGTTCGGCGAGGTTGCCGGGCCAAGGATGATGGCGCAGCGCATTCAGCGCTGCGACAGAGAGTCGACGCGACGGACAGGCCCGAGCCTCGACCAGCTGTGCAAGCATAAGCGCCGCAAGGTCCGGCACATCCTCGGCGAAGTCGCGCAGCGCCGGTAGCTTGAGGGTGACTTGGGCGAGCCTTGCCACCAATTCGGCGTCGAAGTCATGCTTTTCGACCAGCGTTCTAGCATCCACCGACGAGAAGGACACAACCCGCGCCTTGTGCTTTTCGGCACGCGAAAACAGAAAATCGAGGCTTCTTTGTTCGTTGCGCTCGAGCCGCGCCAAATCTGGAATGAACAGGACACCGCCAGCCGCACGGGTAAGCAGCTCGCTCGTGGGTTCTGCGAGTAGAGGCCCGCCGGCGATGAACGGCGCACCCGGCGCAGCAAGCAACCGGGCAAAGAGCTCGGCCCGCATGCCACGCTCGCCGCGTAACATTAGGGGCGCGGTCGTTCGCGCTACTTGACCGAGCCGTTTCTTCGCTTCCGCGAGCGTCGCCGAACGACCAAGCGTAGCGAGGGAGATTTCGCGTGGCGTAGCAGCCTCCTGGTTACGCAGCGCGCGCTTCACGGTAGTCAGAAGTCGCTGCAGCGCAATCGGCTTCTCAAGAAAGTCGAGCGCGCCTATTCGCGTCGCCTCTACGGCGGTCTCAATCGTACCGTGCCCGGACATCATCACTACCGGCATCGTGAGCTGTCCGGTCGCCGCCCATTCCTTGAGCAGGGTGATCCCGTCCGTATCCGGCATCCAGATGTCTAGCAGCACTAGGTCGGGCCGCTGGCGCTCCCGTATGGCGCGCGCCGCTCCGGCGCTCTCGGCGAGAAGAACCTGGTGGCCTTCGTCGGCGAGAATCTCCGACAAGAGCTCGCGAATACCAACCTCGTCGTCGACAATCAGGATCTGCGCCATGGAGAATTCATATCGTGATTGCGCGCTGAGTTCAGGCCGCCTTGCTTGCGCTGCCTTGTTCGTCCATTACCGGGAGTAATACGCTCACGCAGGCGCCTCGCTGAGGGCGATTTTCGATCGCGATGCTTCCGTGATGCTCGTCGACGATTTTCTTCACGACGGCCAGACCGAGCCCCGTACCGCGCGGTTTGGTCGTGACATAAGGCTCGAATATGCGGGTCATCATCTCTTCCGGGAACCCGGGCCCATTGTCGCTAACGGCGATCTTCACTCGATCCCCCTGCATTTCCGTGCGGACCTCTATGACTGGCTTGCGCACCTCCTGCCCCTGCTCGAGCGCGTCTTGCGCGTTCTGAATCAGGTTGTGCAATACCTGTCGGATTTGCGCCGAATCAGCGCGCACCGGCCTAAGCGCCGGGGACAGTTGCTTAGCAATTGGCACGCTCGAGTTCTCGTAGAGGGCAAGCACCTCCCTGACTAGAACGTTTAGATCCAGCCCGACGAGCGAGGGAGCAGGAAGCCTCGCGTAGTCGCGGAACGCGTCTACCATCGCCTTGAGCGCCGCGACCTGATTCACGATGGTTTGAGTAGCCCTTTTGAGCGTCTCGGCCTCCTGTGCGGGAAGCCGACCGGCGAGCTTCATTTCGAGCCGCTCGGCCGAAAGCTGGATCGGAGTAAGAGGGTTCTTGATTTCGTGCGCGAGCCGCCGCCCGACCTCAGCCCAAGCCGTCGCACGCTGGGCCTGGATCAGTTGCGTGATGTCGTCGAACACCAAGACGTATCCACCCTCGGTTGCGGTGCGAAGTGCGGTACCACGCGCCAACAGCGTCTTGCCCGTGCCTTTGAGGGCGAGCTCTAGCTGCCAGGTGCGTTGGCCGTGGACCAGAAAAGCCTCGCGCACAGGAATCGCAAAGGCATCGAGGCCGGCGTGCCACACATCTAGTGCTTTGCCCGACATGGCACGCAGCTCATCCCCCAGGATGGCGGCGGCGCCGTGGTTGAAGATCGAAAGGCGCAACTCGCGGTCCAATACAAGCACGCCCGCAGAAAGATTGGCCAAGATGTTCTCGAGGTGCGCCTTGGCAGTCTCGAGCGCAACCCGGTTCGTTTCGACCACGTGGCGCGCGTCGTCGAGTTGCCGAGTCATGGAATTGAACGACTCCGTGAGCACGCCGAGCTCGTCGCGGCTTGTCACAGGCGCCCGGCGCGAAAAGTCTCCCCTCGCCACGGCCTGCGTTGCCTGCGCCAGATTCGCGAGCGGCTCGGACAGCCTGTTGGACAGGATCACCGCGAGCGCGATGGCGAAAAACAACCCCATCAACAAAGCTAGCGTGAGCGTGACGATATATATGCGCTTGAGCCCTTGGCGCGACAGCGCAAGCTCACGGTAGTCGCGATAGGCCGTCTCGACGGCTTCCGCGCTGCGCGTGAACGACTCCGGGAGGGTCTGTCGCAACTGGAGGTATCGCGCTTCGTCGGTGAGCGCGAGCGCATTGATCGGCACCACAACGCGCAGCGCCAGCGGTTTGCCCGGAGGTGAGTCGATTGCAGTGTAACCGCGGTTTACGCGCGCCTGGCGCAGCGCCTGCGCGCTCGGGACTTCCGGATACAGCTTGCTCACGTCTTCACTTGCGGTTGCCACGACTCGGCCGTTGCCGGCAACGATCACGGCTTCCTGCACACCAGCCTGTTCGCGCAGCCTGTTGAGGAGCACTACTTGATCGGCCTGCTGTCGGTCAGCAAGCTCCAGGGCCATGGCGCGCCCCTTGACGTTCATCTCGGTCAGCATTTGGTCGATCGCGCCCTGCGCCAAGGTGATCCCTCCTTCCAACGCGGCATCCACTTTGACGTCAAACCATGATTCGATGCTCTTGCTCAGGAATTGCACCGACACCGTATACACCAGCAACCCGGGGGCGACGGCCATCATTGCGAATAAAACCAGAAAGCGAAGCGTCAATCGCGATCCAAAAACGCGGCGGCGATACTTGCGCACCAGGGCGACAAGCTGATAGGTAACCAGTACCGCCAGCAGACCTGCGAGCGCCGCGTTCAACGCCAGCAGAATCGGGTAGTGCTGTTCGAACAGAGATGTGTTCGCGCTCGCGGTGGCGAGCAGAAACATCAGCACCCCGGCAAGCGCGGCCCCGATGATCAATAGCGCTTTCATTGCGCCGGCGCCTCGGTCGGCCGGCGGCTCTCCACCGGCGCCGGTGGTTGCTGCGGCGGACGGAAGCTGAATTGCTTCCACTCCGACTCTAGATTCCATTCCCGATTGGTGAGCGCGCTGAGCTGGAATGGCTTTGGCAGCAGAGTAGTGTCCAATCGCATGCGCACGGCCGCCTCGTAAGTCGCGTCAGCGAGTGAGACGGTACGATCGACCACCAACCAGTTGCGAAGACGCCTGAGGACATCCAGTGCCTCCTCCAGCGTTCCGAAGCTTTGCTGCAGCAAGCCGGTCGACAAGCGGTACTGCCGCGACAGGGCATGGTAGGACAACCGGACCTGCATGCGCTTCGCTATGGCTTTTTCGTCAAACCAGTACCACCGCGCGCGGGTCAACTCGAAATCGAGCTCGAAATACAGCGGTACGCCGTTTTCAACGGCCTCGGCGAGCCTGGGAGTGATTTGGAAACTGAATTCGGCATTGAGCACCAGTCCTTCGTCGGTCGCGCGCAAGTTTGCGTCGCGCACGATGATCTCGTCCGCACGCGCCGTGCCACTCATGGCGAGCAGGAGCACGAGCGAGATAAGCTTGAGCAGGAGGGCGATGCCACGCATCGCGTTCTTAATTCGGCTTCGCTAGCAAGGCAAAATAGAACCCGTCGTGTTCTGGCCCGGGCAACAGCGTGGACGCCGCGCCTTGCGGCAGCGGAAGCCGAAGCGCGTCCGGCATGCGTGCGGCGAAGCTTTCGACGACGGCGTCGTTTTCCTCCGAGAACACCGAACAGGTGACATACAGCAATTTACCACCCGCGGCGAGGGCTGGCCAAAGCGCATCCAGAATCGCGCTTTGGCGCGCCGAGAATGCGCTCAGGTCGATGGCTCGGCGCAGCCACTTGATATCCGGATGGCGGCGCACCACGCCAGACGCGGAGCAGGGTACGTCAGCAAGAATCCGGTCAAACGGCCGGTTGTCCCACCACTTTTCGACGCGAGTGCAATCGGCAGCCTGCACGCGAGCCGCGAAACCCAGCCGCGCGAGGTTGCGCTCAATCAGCTGGCAACGTGCGGCGTCCGCATCCAACGCGGTGAGGGCAATATCCTCCATCTCGAGCATGTGGCCGCTTTTTCCCCCGGGGGCGGCGCAAGCATCGAGGACGCGCTGCCCGGCAGCCAGGTCGAGATAGATAGCGGCCCGCTGTGCGCCTGCGTCCTGCACCGACACCTCTCCCTGCGC
>Ga0315556_1000215_pt1 | contig 33938 bp, 32 predicted proteins | sample SalMarSW160310MG_FD_202112 | JGI IMG/M metagenome (GOLD analysis project Ga0315556, IMG submission 202112) | Salt marsh sediment microbial communities from the Plum Island Ecosystem LTER, Massachusetts, United States - Salt Marsh Sediment SW1603-10 ...
GATTGCGCACCGCGCCTGCGAAACGCCTACTACCGCGCAATCCTCTATGCCTACGTGCCGGTCCAGCTCTCGCTGATCGCGTGGGGCGCAGCGGTGTTCGCGCGCGGCGAGCTCGCGCCGGCGCAGGCGCTCGGACTCGCGCTCTCGGTAGGCGTGGTCACCGGCGCGCAGGGGATCACGATCGCGCACGAGCTCGGTCACGGGCGCTCCCTGCTCGATCGCCTGCTGGCGCAGCTGCTGCTGGTGACGGTGTGCTACGGGCACTTCTACCTCGAGCACAACCGGGGTCACCACGCGCGCGTCGCAACGCCGGAGGACCCGGCGAGCGCCCGATTGGGCGAGAGCTTTTGGGCCTTCCTGCCGCGCACCCTGGCCGGCAGCTATCTGCACGCGTGGTCGATGCCACGCTCGCGCGGGCGCATGCTCGCCTACACGCTGCTGCCGTTCGCGATCGCCGCGGCGCTCGGAGCGGCCTTCGGCCCGCTCGGGGCGCTGTTCTTCTTCGTCCAGAGCGCGATGGCGGTGCTGCTGCTCGAAGCCGTGAACTACGTCGAGCACTACGGCCTGCGGCGCGCCCGGCTGCCCGACGGCCGCTACGAGCGCGCGAGCGAGCGCCATGCCTGGGACGCCGACCAGGCGCTCACCAACATCTTCCTCATCCACCTGCAGCGCCACGCGGACCACCACCTCAATCCCACGCGGCCCTACCAGAGCTTGCAGCACCGTCCACATACGCCGAAGCTGCCGGCCGGCTACGCGGCGATGGTGCCGCTCGCGCTCGTGCCCCCGCTGTGGTTCGCAATCATGAATCCCAGGGTGCCGAACCCGGGCGCACCGGACGCCACAGTTGCCGGATAATCGGGCCTTTTGGCCACGGGGATAAGCATGGACCTGCCGCAAAATGCATTCAAACGCGCGCTCAAGGCCGGCAAGACGCAGATCGGCCTTTGGTCGAGCCTGTCGTCGAGCTACAGCGTTGAGGTGATCGCCGGCGCTGGCTTCGACTGGCTCCTGCTCGACAGCGAGCATTCGCCCAACGACCTGGAGAGCCTGCTCACGCAGCTGCAGGCCGCCGCGCCCTATGCGACCACACCGATCGTGCGCGTGCCGTGGAACGACATGGTAACGATCAAGCGCGTGCTCGACATCGGCGCCCAGTCGCTGCTCGTGCCCTATGTCTGCAGCGCCGAGGAAGCGAAGGCCGCGGTCGCGGCGACGCGCTACCCGCCAGCGGGTGTGCGCGGCGTCGCCGGCACCACGCGCGCCTCGCGCTTCGGTCGGGTCAAAGACTACGCCAAACGCGCACAGGAGGAACTGTGCCTGCTGGTTCAGGTCGAGACCAAGCCCGCGCTCGACCAGCTCGAGGCGATCTGCGCGGTCGAGGGCGTCGACGGCGTGTTCATCGGCCCGGCCGACCTGCACGCCTCGATGGGATACACGGGCGAGACCGCAAACCCGGCGGTCATGCCGCTCATCGAGGAGGCCATGCGCCGCATCCGCAAGGCCGGCAAGGCGCCGGGTTACCTGTCCCCGGTTGAAGCGGACGCGAAGCGCATGATCAGCGCGGGATGCCTGTTCTGCGCAGTGGGGGCCGACGTCGGCATCCTGGCGCGCGGCGCGGACACCCTGGCCGCGAAATTCAAACAATGAGAAAGACGCAAATGAAGCCCGATATCGTTCTCACCACCAAGATCTTCCCGCCGACGCAAGCAATCCTTGAGAAGGAGTTCGCCTGCCACAGGCTCTACGAGGCGAGCGATCGCGGCGCGTTCCTCAAGCAGCTCGCCCTCAAGGTGCGCGCGCTTGCGACTTTCGGCGCCGCGGGCGCCGATGCGAAACTGATGGACGCGCTACCCAAGCTCGAGCTGATCTCCAACTTCGGGGTCGGCGTCGACGCGATTGATCTCGAGGCGGCGAAGAAGCGCGGCATCATCGTCACCAACACGCCCGACGTGCTCAACGATTGCGTGGCCGACACGGCGATGGCGCTGACGCTCAACGTAATGCGCAAATTTCCGCAGTCGGAAGCCTATCTTCGCTCGGGCTATTGGGCGACGCGCGGCGACTACGAGAAGACCACTTCCCTCGGGGGCAAAACCATGGGCGTACTGGGCCTTGGCCGCATCGGCGAGGCAATCGCCGGCCGCGCGCTCGCCTTCGGCATGAAGATCCGCTATCACAACCGCAGCAAGAAGGACGTTGCCTATCCCTACGACGGCGACGCGGTGACGCTGGCACGCAATTCCGACGTGCTGATGATCGCCACGCCGGGCGGCGCAGGCACCAAGGCGCTCGTCGGCGCCAAGGTGCTCGACGCGCTCGGGCCGAGGGGGTACGTGGTCAACATCGCGCGCGGCTCGGTGGTCGATGAGCCTGTGCTGCTCGACTACCTGAAGCGCGGCAAGATCGCCGGCGCGGGCCTGGATGTCTTCGCCAACGAGCCGAACATCGCGCCCGAGTTCTTCGCGCTCGACAACGCGGTAATCGTGCCGCACGTCGGCAGCGCCACCAACGAGACGCGCGGCGCGATGGGCGACCTTCAGGTCGAGAACCTGCGCCTGCATTTCGCCGCCAAGCCGGTGCTTACGCGCGTGGTCTAGAAAGGCACGCCTGTTGCATCGTAAGGCCTAGTCTTCCGAGCCGGTGCCCAGGCCTTCCTTTCCTTTTTCGAACGGCTCGCGCGTGATCTGCTCGCTACGGCGCGAGGTCGTGAGGAAGAACGCCAGCACGGCAGCCGCAATCGCGACGAGCGAAAGCGCAAAGAAGTTGAACCGCAGGATATGGAAATGCGCCGAATTCATCCACACCATTAACGCGGCGATGATCGGCCAGGGCAGCCAATGAATCGGTTTGCCGAGAAAGATTTCTCTGAGCTTCACTGCTGGCCCCCGACTGCGGCGAGGGCCCCGCGCGACCGAATGCGCATCAGGTAGATGCCGGCGACGCAGGCGGCGCCCACGATCGTCACCGCGAAACCCGAAAGCCCCATGAAGCGGAGCTGTGGCGGGTAGAGCAGCACGATCGCGGAAAGCAGCATCGCGGCCCGCGTCGCCAGTCCGAGCCGGCCGTGCAGCCACCCCTCGATGGCCGCGGACAGCGCCCAGACGCCCGCAAGGCCCGTAACCGTCGAGAAAGCGGTCAGCCAGAGGGGGCCCACGAACAGGATCGACGGGTTGTACACAAAGATGAACGGCACCAGGTATTTCGCGATACCGACCTTGGATGCCTCGAATGCAGTCACCATTGGCGGACTGCCGGCGATCGCGGCGGCAGCAAAGGCGGCGAGCGCCACCGGCGGCGTAATGGAGGACACCACGCCGAAATAAAAAGCAAACAGATGGGCCGCCATCGGTACGACGTCCATGCGCTCGAGCGCGGGGATGATGAGGGCCGCCAAGGTGATATAGACGGCCGTCGTGGTGAGACCCATCCCCAGCACGATCGACGCTGCAGCGGTGAGGGCCAGCAGCGCCAGCAGGCTGCCGCCAGACAGGTCGATCACGGATTGCGTGAACTTCAGTCCCAGACCGGAGACGAACACCGACCCGATGATGATGCCGGCGCAAGCACATGCGATGGTCACCGGCACGGTGCTGCGCACACCTTCCTCCAGCGCGGAAAACAGGTCCACCGAGCTCATGCGCGTGTTTGCGTTTACGAAGCTCAGTCCGACGACGGCTATGATCGCCCAGAACCCCGCGAGCATCGCACTGAAGCCCATCGACAGGAGCACTATCAAGACAACCAGCGGCAGCAGCAGATGCCAGCCGCGTTTGAGGACTTCGCGGAAGCTCGGCAACTGGGCCCGCGGAATCTTCTGCAATCCGTGCTTCTCCGCCTCCAAGTGAACCATGAAATAGATGGTCGCGTAGTACAGGAAGGCGGGAATGGCTGCCGCGACGATCACGGTGAGCAGATTGACGCGCAGGAACTCGGCGATGATGAATGCGGCGGCGCCCATGATCGGCGGCGTGATCTGCCCGCCCGAGGACGCGCAGGCCTCTACCGCGGCCGCGAAGCGCGGGCGGTAGCCGAGGCGCTTCATCAACGGAATGGTGAATGATCCCGTGGTGACCACGTTGGCTACCGCGGAACCGGAAACCGTGCCCATCATCGCGCTCGCCACGACCGCGGCCTTCGCGGGCCCGCCGGTTCGGTGCCCGGTTAGCGAGACCGCCAGGTCGATGAAGAAGCGTCCGGCCGCGGAACGGATCAGCAAGGCCCCCAGAATAATGAACAGCAGAATGTAGGTGGCCACGACCATCAGCGGGATGCCGAAGATGCCGTCAGCGCGCATGAAGATGACATCCACATACTTGCGCAGCGAGGTCGGCGGTCCGAACAGGAAGCCGAAGAAGTGATTCGTAAAAAGACTGTGCAGCACGAAGAACGACGTCACTGCAACCATCGCCCATCCGACCGCCCGGCGCGTCGCCTCCATCACAAGCAGGATGTAGCCCATGCCGACCCACAGGTCGAGCCGAGTGATGTCGCCGCCGCGCATGTTGAAGGCGTCGACATCCCAAAGCGTGTAGATCTGCACGAACAGGCCGAAACCGATCAACAGCAGGTCGACCGCGAAGCCGGTCACTCGCCATGAATTGCGTGAGTCCCCCGGTACGAGCAGGGGATCGCGGTGCGATTTGCGGAACAGGGGATTGAGCAGCAGCGACAGCACCAGCATGGCGGTGAGATGCGTGCCGCGAAAAGAACGGGTTTCCGGCGTGCCGAATACGGCTGCGTAGAGGTGGAACAGCGCCAGCGCAATCGCCAGCACCGCCGCCGCGGCCGCAATTACGACCGGCAGGCGAAACTGGCGGTCGCGCAGCACCGTCTCAAGCAGCGAGATTTCCCGAACCTCGTGGTACTCGAGACGGCCTTGCGCCTGCGCGGGCTCAGGCATGACCGCGCTCATGGGTCACGAAGGTGCACGCCGGTCGGCGCGTTACATCTTCTTGACGCCCAGCTCCTTGTAGCAGCGCGCAGCGCCTGGATGCACCGGAATCGCCGCCGCCGACAAGGCGTCTTCCAGCTTCACTTCGTTCCAGGTCTTCTTGACCTCGGCGAAGGTGGCATGTTCCTTCCAGAACACCTTGCACATGTTGTAGACCAGGTCCTCGGGCAGATCAGCGCGAACGACCATCACCGTCGCCGTCGCCAGGGTCGGGACGTCGGCATTCATACCCTCGTAAGTGCCCTTCGGAATCTTGGTCGCGATCACACCCGGATTCGCGGCGATGATGCCCTTCATTTTGTCAGAGTCGATGCCGATGAAGCGGATTCCAGGCTTGAAGTTCAGGTCGATAAACGAGGCCTGGGGCATCGAGGTGACGGCAACGAAGACGTCGATATGGCCGTCTTTCATGAGCGCGACCGAGTCGTTGTAGTCGACGTGGTGCACCGTGCCTCCCGCCTGCCGGATCTTGTCGAAGCTCAGGCCATAGGCATTGAGCACCGTTTCGGCGAACGCGGTTCCCGTCCAGCCGGATTTTCCGGGGCTGATGTTCCTGCCCTTGAAGTCGCTGATCGAATGTATGTTCGAATCCTTCGGTACGGCGATTTGCACCACGCCGGGATACAGGGTGGCGAAGAAGGCGACATTCTTGTACGGACGATCGAACTTTCCGCGCCCGACGTAGCCGTTGTAGGCGGTGTGCCCGTAACTCCAGCCGATCTCGGCGTTACCCTCGCTCACGTCCTTGATGTTGCCCACGCCACCGCCGGGCCCATTCGAAGTCGCGATGCCGCTGATCTCTTTCTGCATGACCTGCATGATCTTGGCGCCCAGCGGGTACCAGCTGCCCCCTGCCGGGCCGGAAACCATGCGCACGAAAGTCTGCGCGTTCGCCGGCGACGCCGTAAGCAGCAGGCCGCCGGCAGCAGCCAGCATAGTGATGGTTCGTTTCATGCAACCCTCCTCCAAGTGTCCAAATGGGATCCTTACACCGGGGCTCATAGCCCCTCGCTCGGACTCGCGAGTCGAGTCTAGCTCGATTTCAGGATAACGCAAGGTTCGCCCCGGGGCAGCGCGGCCCCGCGAGGGGACGGTGCCCTACGGTCGACGGGGTGGCACGCGATCGTCGTCGATACGGCCGACTTCGCGCTCCACGCGGTACTCCCCCTCGATAATCACGTTCTCGCCTTCGCGCGCGGCGCGACGGATCTCGCGCGTACGCCACCACAGCCAGCCCCAGATCAGCAGCGCGGCGGTCGCCACGATCGCGAGCAGCACGGAGGCGAAGATGAACGCGGCGATGAAGAGCGCGATGCCAAGCATCGCGCCAAGTAACCGCTGAAGGAGGTTCGGAGAATTCAAGTGTCGGATTTCCAGTTGCCCGAATTTCGCACGCACGGCCGCCCGCCGCAACCGCGGCGAGGCCACGCTCTGTACAATCGGCCAATGCGCAGAGACGACAACGTGGCCAAGCCATCGCAGATCGACACCCTTGCCGATGAACTGCTCTCGCTGAACGAGTCGGGCGGCATCGTCGCTCCCTTCAGCGAACGCTTTCCCGGGCTGGACGCGCCAGCAGGCTACCGCGCCGCAGCGCGGCTGCACGCCGCTCGCCTCGCACGCGGCTGGAAGCTGCTCGGGCGCAAGATCGGGTTCACCAACCGCACCATCTGGCCGCGCTACGGCGTGTACGAGCCGATGTGGGGCGCGCTGTACGACGCGACCGTGATATTCGCGCGGGACGACCGGGCCACGGTGCCGCTTGCCGGGCTGGCGCAGCCGCGCATCGAACCGGAGATCTGCTTCGGCCTGAGAGCCGCGCCTCCTGTCACCCATGACGCAGACGCGCTGCTCGGCGCAATCGAATGGATCGCGCACTCGGTCGAGATTGTCCAGTGCCACCATCCCGACTGGAAGCTGAAGATCGCCGACTGTACGGCGGACAACGGGCTGCACGGGCGACTGGTGGTGGGCACACCAATCCCGGTTCGCGACCTGGCCGAGCTCGGCCCGCGCCTGCCGGAGCTCAATGTCGAATTGCGAAAAGGCGGAGTGGCGGTGGACCGGGGCACGGGCGCCAACGTGCTCGGCAGCCCGCTCGAAGCGCTTGCCTTCCTGGTGGAAGTCCTGTCGCGGCAAGCGGACGCGCCGCCGCTGGCGGCGGGCGAAATCGTCAGCACCGGCACCCTCACCGACGCCCACCCGGTCGCACCCGGCGAAACCTGGAGCACCGCATTCGAGGGCCTGCCGCTCAACGGTCTGGAAGTGAGCTTTCGCTGATGCGCCCGCTCGAAGGCGTCACAGTGGTCTCGCTCGAGCAGGTGATTGCCGGCCCTTTCACCACGCGCCAACTGGCCGAACTAGGCGCGCGGGTGATCAAGATCGAGCGCCCCGGCGGGGGCGACGCCGCGCGCGGCTACGACCGGAGCGTAAAGGGGCTGTCATCCCATTTCGTGTGGGTCAACCGCTCCAAGGAAAGTCTGGTGCTCGACGTCAAGCACCCGCGAGCCAAGGAGATCCTCGCTCGCCTGGTCGAACGCGCCGACGTGTTCCTGCAAAATCTCGCCCCGGGCGCCGCGGAGCGCCTCGGGCTTGGCGCGGAGCAACTGCGCGCCCGACACCCGCGCCTGATCTGGTGCGGCATCTCGGGCTACGGCCCGGACGGCCCGTATGCGCACAAGAAGGCCTACGACCTGCTGGTGCAGTGCGAGGCCGGGCTGCTGTCGGTGACCGGCACCGAGGAAGCGCCCGCCAAGGCCGGGATTCCGGTCGCCGACATTGCGGCCGGCATGTACGCCTTCTCCTCGATCCTCGCCGCGCTGCTGCGGCGCGAGCGCAGCAGCGAGGGCGCAACGCTGGACATCACGATGTTCGAAGCGCTGGGCGAATGGATGGGATTTCCGGCCTACTTCAGCCATTACGGCGGCGCCGCGCCGCCACGGCGCGGCGCCTTCCACGCGACGATCGTGCCCTATGGCCCGTTCCACGCCGGAGACGGCGGGAGCGTCTTCCTCAGCATTCAGAACGACCGTGAGTTCGAGCGCTTCTGCGACAAGGTGCTTGGTCTACCCGAACTGGCGCGGGACCCGCGCTTCGCCACGGGCCCCTCGCGCTACGCCAATCGCGATGCGACGCACGCCGAAATCGAACGGGTATTTGCGCAGCTGACGGAGGCGCAGGTGACCGACAGACTCGAGGCCGCCGGCATCGCCAACGCGCGCCTGAACACCATGGAGCAGTTCTGGTCGCATCCGCAGCTCGAGGCGCGGCGGCGCTGGCGCGAGGTGGGTTCGCCCCAGGGCCCGCTGCAGGCCCTGCTGCCGCCGTTCAATATCTCCGGCTTCGAGGCCAGGATGGACCCCCTGCCCGCGCTCGGCGAGCACACGCGGCCGATCCTGACCGAACTCGGGTTCGCCGAGGCCGAGGTCGAGCAGCTGGCCCGGGAAGGGCTGTTCTAGCGCGCCACCGCCGGGGCGCGCCGAGGGCTCACTGCTTGGCCCGGGCGAGCTCGATCTTCGCCACGCGCGCCAAGTCGCGATGGATGCGTGCCACGCGCTCGATCTCGCCCTTGGCGGGGAAACGCTCGTAGAAGCCGTCGTCGCGGAATTCGCGCACTTGCTCTGCCCACGGCGCCAGGCGCGCCTGCCAGCGCGCCACGCGGCCCTCCTCGGGCTCGGCGTCCTCGCGCGCAAGGTCCGCACAAACACGCACCATCGCCTTGATCGTCACCGGCTTGGTGACCATGTAGTTGTCCTTGCCCCAGGCGTCGCCCCAGGCCGAGCGGGCAGCCTTGAAGAAGTCGCGCAGGACGGCGTAGTAGCGCGGTACTTCATGCGCGCTGCCGCCCGAGACCTGGATGCTGCGCCAGCGCGCCCGCACCCAGCGGTGCAGCTCGTTGAAGATTTCCGCCTGCAGCACCCACTTGTCGCGCTGGCTGCGCCCGCCCAGGCGGTTGATGCGGTAGCGCAGAGGGCTGTCGCCCTCGCTGTAGAGCTTCTCGACCAACCGGGCGGCGAACTTGCGGTCGGGCGCGGCGAACGAAACCCGGTCGTAGAGGTCGACCAGGTGGCTCTTGTTGATGCGCGTCGGGGTCGAATTGATGATCACGAACATCTCGGTCGCGAAATCCTCGCTGCGGCCATCGAAGATGATGCACGGCACATTAATCGTCGCGGCGTCGTCGGGCCGCTCGTGCAGGTAGAACTGCAGCGCGGCGAGGCGGTGCTGGCCGTCGATGATCAGGTACTTCGCCGAAGGCTCCGACAGGTGCCCGACGGCGCCGTCGCTGGCGCGAAATCCGAGCCGCTCGGAGGTGAACAGCAGTACCGTGCCCGGGATCGGCGGCTGCGTGACGGCGGTTTCGTAGAAGTTCTTCAGCGCGCGCACCTTGGCACGCGACAAGGTCCTCTGGAAGGCCTCGTCGGTGCGCTCGATCTTGGCGATGAACTGGGCGATATCGTCATCGTGGGCGATACGACTGGGCGCGATCTGCTCGCCCTCGCCATAGAAACGGCTGATGAAGCGAACCTTAGCGAGCAGGTCCTTTGCCTTGTAGCTGGCGAAGTAAAAAACCCCGTCCTTTTGCCGGATTTGCGTCGCGAGCACGGCCTTTCCTCCCTTGGTTTTTTCCCTGCTTGGAGCCCATTAGGGGGAAATATACCCGAGAGAGGGGGGGCTGGGGGTCCGCCTAGCCCGGGCAGACGGGCAGTATTAGCGCCTGCAGGACCTCAGCCGTGCCGCTGTCCTGCACGAAAGCGGCAACTCCCGTGTTGCTCACCGGCGCGCCGGGCGGGAGCGCCAGGCTGCGCCTGTCGTGCACCCGTCCGCCGCCCGCAAAATCGATCGGCCCGATCCAGTCGCGCACCACGAAGTCGTGCGCCAGCGTGCGCCCTTCGTTCTCCCCCGCCTCGACCCGAGAACTGAGATTGTTCTGATAGAGCGCGAGGTACAGGGAGGCCGTCGCGCGGCGCTTCGGATCAGGTACCAGGGCCGACGCCTCGAGCCGGAGCGCGCCCTCGCCCAGCCTCTCGATCGCGAGCGATATCTCGGCCCGCGCCGGCTGTGCATTGATTCTCGCGAGCGCTTGCTCGAACGCGCTCGAGCCCCAGCCCCGGAAGTCGCGCCCCTGTAGCAAGACCTGCGGCGTATAGACGAAACGCGCATGCTGCAGCGCCGCAATCGTTCGTTGCCGGGCCGTAAAGGCTGGCCTGGCATAGGGGTCCTTCCAGCCGATGTAGTCCCAATAGTCGACGTGCAGGGCGAGCGGCACCAGGCCGCCCGAGGCCCGCGTGGCCGACTCGAGCGACGACAGCCAGCGGTCGGCGGGGGGGCAACTGCTGCAGCCCTCGGAGGTGTACAGCTCGACCAATGCCGCGGTGCGCGCGGTCGATCTGGCCACGCACGGCGCGGCCGTAGCGGGCAGCGCCGTGCCCAAAATCGCCAGCGCGGCGACGAATCGGCGCGCGAGGTGGGTCGTCATCTGCCGTGGATCTCCGTTCAGGGGGCCGAGCACCGGCCCCGTTGAACACGATACGGCCGTCGCGCGGCAGCGGATGCGTACTTCGGCCGCCCGGCTCAGTGCACCTGCGCCGCGCTCTTGAACATCGCCGGCTCGAGCGCATGGCGCTCGAGCAGGCGGTAGAACTCGGTCCGGTTGCGGCCCGCCAGGCGCGCGGCCTGGGTCACGTTGCCGCTGGTGATTTTCAGGATTCTGACCAGGTAGTCGCGCTCGAAAGCCCGGCGCGCTTCGTCGAGCGGGGTCAGGGTGGAGTCGCGCGAGTCGATTGCCTGGCGCACCAGCGAGGCCGGAACAACGTCAGTGGCGGTCAACGCCACCGATTGCTCGACCACGTTCAGCAGCTGACGCACGTTGCCCGGCCAAGATGCGGACACCAGCAGCTCCATCGCTTCGGGCGAAAACCCGAGCCGACGCCGCCCGTAGCGCGCCACCAGGCGCTCTAGAAAATGGTTTGCCAGCAAGGGAATGTCCTCGCGCCGCTCGACCAGCGCGGGGAGCGTGAGCTTGACCACATTCAGCCGGTAGTAGAGGTCTTCCCGGAACTCCCCCGCCGCGATGCGCTCCTCGAGTCGGCGGTGGGTGGCGGAAATGATGCGCACGTCGACCGCAATCGCGTCGTTCGAGCCCACCGGCCGCACCACCCTCTCTTCCAGCGCCCGCAGCAGCTTGACCTGCGGCGCGACCGGCATGTCGCCGATCTCGTCCAGGAACAGCGTGCCGCCCTCGGCAGCCTGGAACAGCCCCCGGCGATCCTGCGTCGCTCCGGTAAAAGAGCCCTTGCGGTGCCCGAACAGCTCCGACTCGATCAGTCCTTCCGGAATCGCGCTGCAATTGACCGCTACGAAAGGGCCGCCGGCGCGCCGGCTGGCGTTGTGTATGGCGTGCGCGAGCAGCTCCTTGCCGGTGCCACTCGGGCCGTAAACGCATACGCTGGCATCCGAGGCGGCAACGCGCTTGGCCTGTGCCAGCAGGTCCTCCATCGCGGGCGAGCGCGTGATGATTTCCCCGCGCCAGCTTTCTCCCCCGCCTCCGGCCGGGACGCTGGACAGGCGCAAAGCGTCGGCCACCGTATCGAGCAGGACCTTGCCGTCGAACGGCTTGGTAAGGAAGCTGAACACGCCGCGGCGCGTCGCGGCCACCGCCTCAGGGATCGTACCGTGCGCGGTAAGAATGACCACCGGGAGCGACGGAGCGTCGCGGTGGATCGCGTCGAACAACGCCATGCCGTCCATGCCGTGCATTCGCAAGTCGGTGATGACGAGCTCCGGCCGCGATACGGTCACGCTCGCCATCGCGCTTTCACCGGAGTCGGCGGTCGAAACCGAGTACCCGGCCGCGCCGAGGCGCATGGCGATCAGCTGCAGAAGGTCCTTGTCGTCATCGACCAGCAGGATTTTGGGGGGGTGGTTGGTCATGATCTCATCTCCTTTTCCTGCGCAATTTCTCTTCCCGTTCGACAATTCCGCGCTCGATCGCTTTCAACGCATCGAGCTGCTCACGCAATGTCCGCTGCTGCTCGCGCAGCGCCTGCTCGCGCAACTCGGCGGTGCGCATGGAGCGCTCGTGCTCCCGTGCCGCCTGCTCGCGCTCCCGTGCCGCCTGCTCGCTCTCACGCGCCAGCCGCAGCCGACCGGCCACCTGGCCTGCCAGCAGCGCGGCGAAATCCTGCAACGGCGACTCGCCGTGTCCCCCGACCACCGGGCGCAGCAACGCGTACGCGGCGCCGTCGTCCTGCAGCGGCGCCGGTAGCGCCGCCAGCAGCGTCGCCAGCCGCAACCGGTTGACGACGCTGCGCTCGCTCCGGTACGCCTCGTGCGCCTGCCGCAGCGCGCTCTGCTGTTTAGTGGCCGGCGCCCGTGCGGCAGCGACGGCGCGCGCAACGATAGCGCTCACTTCGGCGCGCTCATCGGCGCCCGGCGCAAGCGCCGCGCACCCCGCAAGCAGGAGCATGAACGCAGCCAAGAGCGCCCTCATGCCGCCGCCGGAAACGCCGGCCCGGCCTGGTGCGGCAGCGTCACCCGGAAGTGGCCGCCGCGGCCGCCTTCGACCACCGCGATCCGCCCCCCGTGCGCCTCGACGAATTCGCGCACGATCGCGAGCCCAAGGCCGCTGCCCTCGATCCGCCCGCCGGCCTTCGCCCGGCCGCGAAAGAAAGAGTCGAACACCGATTCGCGCTCCTCCGCGGGGACACCCGGGCCGGAATCTATCACTTCGAGCGTCGCCGTGCCGCCTTCTTCCCGCGCCACCACCGAAATGCTCCCGCCTTCGGGCGTGAACTTGACCGCGTTGCCGAGCAGGTTATCCACGATCGAACGCAGCTTTTCGGGGTCGGCGCGCACCACCACCGGCTGCAGGTCCAGCGCCACGCGCTGACGTTTGGCGCGCGCCGCGAGCAGATGTGCGCGCGCGGCGTCGCGCACCAGCGAATCGAGCTCGACCGGCCGCAGATCGAGCGAGGCCGCGGCGTGCACCGCGCGCTGGTAGTCGAGCAGGCCTTCGATCAGGCGCTGCAGCTTGACGCTGTTGTCGCGCATGATCGCCACGACCTGCCGCTGCGGTGGCGCGAGCGGCCCCGCGACCTGGTCGTTCAGCAGCTCTGCGCCTTCGCGCAACGCGGTAAGCGGCGTCTTAAGTTCGTGGGACACGTTGCGCAGGAAACGATTCTTCTGCGCCTCGAGCTCGGTCAGTCGGCGCCGCAACCAGTCCAGGCGCTCGCCCAGGTATTGCAGGTCCTCCGGCCCGCGCACCCTGATCGGACGCGTGAAGTCGGCGCTGCCGAGCTGCCGAATCGAGGCGTCCAGCTCTGCGATCGGCCGCACGATGAAGCGGGTCAATCCAAGCGCGATTGCGAGCGCGATCGCAGTACTGAAGATGACCAGCAGGATCAGGCGTTGCTGCACGATTTCCGCGCTCGAGCGCAGGCGGTCGACCTCACGGTCGGCCACCAGATAGCTGATCGCCAGCATTTCATAGGCATTGTCCGCCAGCTTGTCCGCTTCCGCGCTGATCGAGCGCGGATCGATGCGTCCGCGCGGCTGAGCGGTCAGCTGATCGTACAGGCTCTGCTCCTGCTTGACGGTGCGCTCGAGCGCGATCAGCTGCTGACCGTCGAGCGGAAGCTGCGAAAGCTCGCCCGATACCTGCTTGAAACTGCGGTGCACGCGCGCGTAGTCATCCATCAGCACCGGGTCAGCTAGCAGGGTCACCTGCTGCGCCAGGCGCTCGATTGAGCCGATGCGGTTGACCAGCGACCGGCTCGCGCGCGCCGCCTGCGCCGCGCTGAACACGGCGTTGCGGCTTTGTTCGGCCAGCCGCTCCGTGTTCCAGGCCGAGTAGGCGAGCGCACCCGCAAGCGGCAGCGCAACCAGCGTGAAGCCGGCCAGCAGCAGCCCCAGGAACGAACGCGGATACGGAAGCGCGGTAGCCGCAGGGGACGGATTGGCGCTCATCTGCCTATAATTATTGCAAAATTCCGTCGCAGACAGGACGAATGTCACAAACGCAGGTAGACGAACGCGGCGGTTCTCGCGTGCATCTAGTCGCTGCGGTCGCCTCGAACGGCGTCATCGGCGCCTGGGGCAAGCTGCCATGGCACTTGCCGGAAGACCTGCAGCATTTCAAGGCGCTCACCTACGGCCATCCCGTGATCATGGGACGCCGTACCTGGGAGTCGCTCGGCAAACCCCTGCCGGGACGGGACAACATCGTGGTCACCCGCAGTGAGGGGTTCGATGCGCGCGGCGCAAGCGTAGCGTCCTCGCTCGGGACCGCGCTCGCTCTGTGCGCGGATTCGCCGGTTGTGTTCGTGATCGGAGGCGGGGAGCTTTACGCTGCGGCGCTCGCCGACGCCGACGTTCTGCTGCTGACCGAAATCCAGCGCGACTACGAAGGCGACGCCCGCTTTCCGGATTTCGACCGCGGCGCTTGGCGGGAATGCGAGCGGGTCCCGCGTGCCACGGCCGACGGCCTGCGTTACGACTTCGTGCGCTACGAGCGCGCCCGGCCCGGACAAGGACCCGCAACATCAGGACGCTAAACAAAAAAGGCGGGCACGAGGCCCGCCTCTTTTGATCATCCAACAGCCCTCGCGCTCAGCGCTTTGACTCGAAGATCCTCACTTCGGGCAGCGGGAAGCCATTGAACTCGCTTGCGTACGCGGTCGTATAGGCCCCGGCATTGCGTAGGTAGAAGAAATCGCCTTCCTGCAGATCCGAAGGCAGCGGCTCGTCGCGCAGGATCACGTCCACCGAATCGCAGGTCGGGCCGGCGACGTTCCACGTTACGTCCGGGCCGGAGCGATCGGTGCGAATGCGGTACTTGAGGCCCTCGGTGGTCTCGATGATTCCGCCGAACAGGCCGGCATCGAGGTGCAGCCAGCGTTTGCTCCCGCGCGCTGCCGTCCCAAGCACGCGGCAGACGAAATAGCCGGCGTCGGAGACGAGGTAGCGCCCGGGCTCGGCGATCACCCGCACCTCGGGCGGAAACGCCTTCAGCGCCTCGTTGACCACGTCGCCGATCACCTCGATTGACGGGATCGGCCTGACGTGGCGCACCGGGAACCCGCCGCCGATGTCGAGCAGGCGCGGCTTGAGCCCCGCCTTCGCCATCGCGTCGAACACCGTGCGCGCTTTCTCCATCCCGACGCGCCAGTTCGCCGGGTTGCGGCATTGCGAGCCGACGTGGAAGGTCACCCCCGCGAGGTCGGCGCCGAGCTTCGCCGCGGTGGCGATGATCTCCCGGGTATCGGTCGCGCCGGCGCCGAACTTGCCGGAAAGCGGCCAATCACTGCCGATATTGGGCGTCGCGACCCGCAGGTACAACTTTGCGTCAGACTTCACTCCGTGCACCCGTCTCAGCTCGTCGACACTGTCGAGCACGAACCATTCGACGCCCTTGGCGGCGGCATAGGCGATTGAATCGCGTGACTTAACCGGGTTGGAGTAGAACACCTCGGCCGCAGGCACCCCCAGCGAAAGGAGGAGGTCGAGTTCAGCGATCGAAGCGATCTCGAAGCCTGCGCCCTCCTCGACCAGGACCTTGAGCACGCGCGGGTCCGGATTCGCCTTGACCGCGTAATGCGGCCTCACGCGCGGCATAGCGGCATGGAAGCGCCGCGCCTTTTCGCGCACGATGGCTGTGTCGAGGATCAGAAACGGCCGCGTGTACTTCTTGCGGGCGGCCTGGCGCACGGTCTCGAAGTCGAGGCTGACTTCGGGGTGCGTGTCGAAGAGCTGTTCTTGCGGGTGAGTCGGTTGCTTGTTGCGAGCTATGCTAGTGGGGCGAGCGCCCATTCATGTCTCCCGGTTCACTAAGTCTCAGGAATTTCAAGAATGCAAACGTCGAAGCGCAGCGCATATCTCTTTCTGCCTGTCATGATGACCTCCTTGCCCTCGCCGGGGGTTGGTAAACTTGCGCCGATTATAGGGGCAACCCTCGCTGAGTCAAGGGCTTAGGCGCGTTTTTTTCAAGCTCGCACAGACGGCGCGAGGCGCCCGCCCCGACGTCCCGCGCTCGCCGCGAGAGCCGAGCCACAACATGCGGGAAGCAGGAGCGCTTCGCGGCGCCATATTGTGCTTGGCGGCGCCGGCGGGCCGGATCAGATGCGCGGCAGCGTCACGCCCTGCTGGCCGAGATACTTGCCGCCGCGATCCTTGTACGAGGTTTCGCAGACCTCGTCCGACTCGATGAAGATAACCTGCGCCACGCCTTCGTTGGCGTAGATCTTGGCCGGCAGCGGCGTTGTATTGGAGAACTCGAGCGTCACGTGTCCCTCCCATTCCGGCTCGAGCGGGGTGACGTTCACGATGATGCCGCAGCGTGCGTAGGTCGACTTGCCGAGGCAGATCGTCAGCACGTTACGCGGGATGCGGAAGTACTCGACCGTGCGCGCCAGAGCGAATGAATTCGGCGGGATGATGCAGACCTCGCCCCTGAAGTCGACGAAGGACTTCTCGTCGAACGCCTTGGGATCGACGATGCTCGAGTTGATGTTGGTGAAGATCTTGAACTCGTTCGAGCAGCGGATATCGTAGCCGTAGCTCGAGGTTCCGTACGACACGATTCGGCGTCCGCCGACCTCCTTGACCTGGCCCGGCTCGAAGGGCTCGATCATGCGCGAGCTCTGCGCCATGCGCCGTATCCAGGTATCCGATTTGATCGTCATCTAGGTGTTCTGCACCACGATATTGGGAAACTTGGAAGTCATGTCGCGTTGCGACTCCGCGATCTTCACCGCGCAGCGGCGCGCGATACCACGGTAGATTTCCGCTACCCGGCCGTCCGGGTCGGCCACCACGGTCGGGCGGCCGGAATCCGCCTGCTCGCGGATGCCGGCATCCAGCGGCAGCTGGCCGAGCAGCTCGGTGCCGTAGTCGGCGCACATCTTGTCGGCGCCGCCGGAGCCGAAGATATGGCTCTCGTGGCCGCAGTTGGGGCAGACGTGGATCGACATGTTCTCGACCACGCCGAGGATCGGAATGCCGACCTTCTCGAACATCTTCAGGCCCTTGCGCGCGTCGATCAGGGCGATGTCCTGGGGCGTGGTGACGATGACGGCACCGGTGACGGGCACCTTCTGGGCAAGCGTGAGTTGGATGTCGCCGGTGCCCGGGGGCAGGTCGACCACCAGATAGTCGAGGTCGCGCCAGCGCGTGTCCTTGAGCAACTGCTCGAGGGCCTGGGTCACCATCGGCCCGCGCCACACCATCGGTGTATCCGTATCGATCAGGAAACCAATCGAGATGGCCTGAATGCCGTGGCCTTCCATCGGTTCGAGGCTCTTTCCGTCCTTCGATTCTGGACGCCCGGAAATGCCGAGCATCATCGGCTGCGAGGGGCCGTAGATGTCGGCGTCGAGAATTCCCACCGAGGCGCCCTCGGCCGCAAGCGCGAGCGCCAGGTTCACCGCGGTGGTCGACTTGCCGACGCCGCCCTTGCCCGACGCCACGGCGATGATGTTCTTGATCGCGGGAATCAGCTTGACGCCCTTCTGCACCGCGTGCGCCACCACCTTCGAACCCACATTTACCGTCACGGACGCCGCTCCCGCCTTGCGCAGCGCTTCGGTGATCTGCCGTCGGATCGGCTCGATCTGGCTCTTGCCCGGGTAGCCGAGCTCGACATCGAGTGAGACGTTGGCTCCGCTGATCTTGATGTTGCGGGCGGAGCGGGTGCTGAGGAAATCCTTTTCGGTGTTCGGATCGACGAGCTGCTTGAGAGCTGCTTGGACTTGGGCTTCGCTGATGGTCATGTCCGGTTCCTCGCCCCGCACCGTGCCGGGGCGGAGAAAAAACACTCAAGTCTACCGAAAATGGCGCGACCGCGACATAGAAACCCTGGTCGCTTTGCTAGAATCGCCCACTCCGCTTCAGGCCTCGCCGATGTCCCGCCGCAGGATCCTCGTCACTTCCGCCCTGCCCTATGCCAACGGCGCGATCCACCTCGGTCACCTGGTCGAATACATCCAGACCGACATCTGGGTGCGGTTCCAGAAGATGCGCGGTCACGAGGTGCACTACGTCTGCGCCGACGATACCCACGGCACGCCGATCATGCTGCGCGCCGATGCGGAGGGAATCGCGCCTAGGCAGCTGATCGAGCGGGTCTGGCACGAGCACAAGCGCGATTTCGACGGCTTTCAGGTCGGTTTCGACAATTACTATTCGACAGATTCGCCGGAGAATCGGGCCTTCTGCGACGACATCTACCTCCAACTGAAGTCCCGCGACCTGATCGCGGTACGGTCGGTCGAGCAGTTCTACGATCCGGTAAAGGAGATGTTCCTGCCGGACCGCTACATCAAGGGCGAATGCCCCAAGTGCGGCGCCAAGGACCAATACGGCGATTCCTGCGAGGTCTGCGGCTCCACCTATTCGCCTACCGAACTGAAGAATCCGTATTCGGTGGTCTCCGGCGCAAAGCCCGAGCGACGCGCGTCCGAGCATCATTTCTTCCGCCTTTCGGACCCGCGTTGCGAGGCGTTCCTGCGCGGATTCACCCAGGGTGGCGAGCGGCTGCAGCCCGAAGCGGCCAACAAGATGAAGGAGTGGCTGGGTGAGCAGGGCGAGAACCGGCTCAGCGACTGGGACATCTCGCGCGATTCTCCCTACTTCGGCTTCCCAATCCCCGGCACCGACGGCAAGAAGTTCTTCTACGTCTGGCTGGACGCGCCGGTGGGCTACTTCGGCAGCTTCGCCAACTACGCGGCAAGACGCCGCGCCGCCGGCGCCGCGATCGATGAGGACGCCTTCCTGCGCCCGGGCGGCGACACCGAGCTGGTGCATTTCATCGGCAAGGACATCCTCTACTTCCACGCCCTGTTCTGGCCCGCCATGCTCGAGCACGCCGGCTACCGCACCCCGTCGAAGATCTTCGCCCACGGCTTTCTCACCGTTAACGGCGAAAAGATGTCCAAGAGCCGCGGCACGTTCATCACCGCGGAAAGCTACCTGCGCCTGGGGCTCAACCCCGAGTGGCTGCGCTACTACTACGCCGCCAAGCTCGGCCCGACGATGGAAGACATCGATCTCAGTCTGGACGACTTCGTCGCCCGGGTGAACAGCGACCTGGTCGGCAAGTACGTGAACATCATCAGCCGCTATGCCGCGATCCTGAACAAGCACTTCGACGGCCGGGTCCTGCCCGAGAACTCCGATTCGATCTCCGACACCCGGCGTTACTCGGTGGTCGCCTACGACGCCGAGGAGAGAATCAGGGACGCTTACGAAGGCCGCGAGTACGGGAAAGCCTTGCGCGAGGTCATGCGGGTCGCCGACCTGATCAATCGGCAGATCGATCGGGACAAGCCTTGGGACCTGGCGAAGGACGTTTCGCGCAAGTCCGAGCTGCACGTCCTGTGCTCCGACTGCGTAAACGCGTTTCGCATTCTGACCTACTATCTGGCACCGGTCCTCCCGCAAACTGCGGCGCGAGCGGCCGAGCTTCTCGGACTTGAATACCCCTTTGCGTGGGCCGACCTCGCCCGACCCGTCACACGTGTCAAGCCCTACCAGCACCTGATCACGCGGGTCGACACCAAGCAGATCGCGGCGCTGGTCGAGGCGAACCGGGAAAGCCTGCAACCGTCGGCTCTCCCGCAATCCCAGCAACGCCATGCCGAGCACCAGCAGCACGCCGCCGAGGAGAGCGCAGTGAACGAAACCATCTCAATCGAAGATTTCAACAGGATCGACCTGCGCGTGGCGCGCATCGTGGACGCGCAGCAGGTCGAGGGCGCGGATAAGCTGGTCAAGCTCACCCTCGATATCGGCCAAGAAACGCGCACCGTGTTCGCCGGCATCAAGTCGGCTTATGCGCCCGAAAGCCTCAAAGGGCGCCACACGGTGATGGTCGCGAATCTCGCCCCGCGCAAGATGCGCTTCGGCGTGTCGGAAGGCATGGTGCTGGCTGCCTCCGGCGAAGGTCCGGGCATATTTCTCATCGCGCCCGACGAGGGGGCGCTGCCTGGCATGCGCGTAAAATAACACTATCGCGGCCCGGCGCCGCAAATCGGGCAACGCCCTGAGATGGAGAATTCCGGTCGAACGCTGGTGTGCAGCGTCGTGTTCCTCGACATCGCGGAATACTCGCAAAAGCCGGTAGCGGAGCAGCTGCAGCTCAAGCAGTCGTTCAATGGCATCTTGGCGAACGCTCTCGATCAGGTTCCGGTGCGGGACAGAATCATCCTCGATACCGGCGACGGCGCCGCGATTGCCTTTCTCGGCGACCCCGAAGACGCCTTGTTCTGCGCCATGTCAATCCGGGACTCGGCAGGCGCGTTGCCGGTACGCCTGGGCGTCAATCTCGGGCCGGTGCGGCTGCTGAAAGACCTGAACGGTCAGATAAACATCATCGGCGACGGAATCAACGTTGCGCAGCGCGTCATGGGTTTCGCGCGGCCCGGACAGTTGCTCGTATCGCGTTCCTTCTACGAGGTGGTATCGCGCCTTTCGCGCGACTACGAGAAGCTGTTTTTTCATGAGGGCTCGCGCACGGACAAGCACGTTCGCGCGCACGAGGTCTACTCTGTCGGATCGGGAATACCGGCTGGACGCCGGGTCGTCGACACCGTCGCACGCATACGCGAGAACATCGGCGGTAGGAGCTGGCTGGCGGCAACCGGTCCGCTCGGGTTCAACCGCGCTGCTTTGCTGGCGGCGTCGCTCGTGTTCGTCGTGCTGGTCGTGGTCGGCGTGACCGTGCGCGGCAAGCTCGAGCGCGAAACCACCGCCTCCGCCGCACCGCCTGCGGAGCAGGCGCTGGCTGCCCCCACGGTGGCGAAATCGGCCCCGGCGCCCTTGCACACGCCTGCGCCGATGCCCAAGCCCGCCCGCGCCGAGCCACACCGGGAGCGCAACACCGCGGCGGCGCCCGCGCCGCGGCTTGGTACGATTCGGCTCGCGATCGCTCCCTGGGGCCGAGTAATCGTAGACGGCAAGGAGCGCGGCGTGAGCCCGCCGCTGAGGCAGATCCAAGTCCCGCTGGGCCCGCACACGGTCGAGATCCGGAACACGACCTTCCCGAGCCGCGTCGCGAAGGTGGAAGTGAAGGCGGGTGAATCGATCCGAATAAAGCATCACTTCCGATGAAAATGGCGATGGCGACGGGAAGTTTTACACGCACGCTTCGGCTCGTGATCGTGTTCGCGGCGGCCGCGACGCTCGCGGGCTGCTCGTGGGCGCCGATACGCGACCTGCGGGCCTCGATTTCGCGCGCCTTCCACCGCGACGGCGAGCCGGCGCTCGCGGCCGGAATAAGGAACTACGACGACGGGGCGTACGCGAAGTCGAGCAAAGACCTGCGCACCGCGCTCGAGCTCGGGCTCTGGGATTCCGATCGCGTGCGCGCGCACAAGTACCTCGCGTTCATCTACTGCGCCTCGGGTGACGAGCACGGCTGCCGCGCCGAGTTCCGGCTGGCGCTCGATATCGATCCGCAGATGCAGCTCTCACCGGCAGAGGCGGGGCACCCGATATGGGGTCCGGTGTTCCGCGCAGTAAAGTCGAGGCGCTGACCGCGCGCCGCATGCCGCCCGAAATGGATCCGAGAACCATCGGCCGCTACGAGCTCGTTTCGGAGCTCGGGCGCGGCGCGATGGGCGTTGTATACCAGGCCACCGACCCCGTTCTCGGGCGCTCGGTGGCCATCAAGACGATCAACATGGCGCTCGAGCGGGACGGCATCGAGAACTACGAGGCGCGCTTCTATCAGGAAGCGCGCGCCGCAGGCGGGCTCAGCCACCCCAACATCGTCACCGTCTACGATGTCGGCAAGAACGGCGACATAGCCTACATGGCGATGGAATTCGTTGAAGGCGTCGAGTTGCGCGCGCTTCTCGCCTCGGGCCGCCCGCTCGCCGTCGCGCAGGCGATATCGATCGCGGCCCAGGTCGCCGAAGGGCTCGCTTACGCGCACGAGCGCGGCATCGTGCATCGCGACATCAAGCCGCCGAATATCATGGTGACGCCTGGCGGCAGCGTGAAGATCGCGGACTTCGGCATTGCGCGCATGCGCGCCTCCGAATCGCTGACGCAGACCGGAATGATGCTCGGCTCGCCGAAGTACATGTCGCCGGAGCACGTCCTGGGCAAGCGCGCCGATCAGCGCGGCGACATCTTTTCGCTCGGCATCATCCTGTACGAGATGCTCGCCGGCTCAGCCCCCTTCGGCGGAGAGAACGTCACGGCGCTGATGTACCAGATTGTCAATCTGACTCCGCCTGCGCCGAGCCTGCGCAACCCCGAGGTTCCCGAGCTGCTCGATTACGTGGTGGCCAAGATGCTCGCCAAGTCATTGGAGGAGCGCTACCAGAACACCGCCGAACTGGCATCCGATCTGCGCGAGTGCGAGCGCCAGCTCGACTCGCCCGGAGCCGGCACCGCACAGCGGGAGCTGTTCGCGGCCACGCCGGGCGCGGGCCGCAGGAACACGATTGCCGACCCCGGCGCGAACACACTTGCCCACGCGCACACCTTCGACCGCACCCGCGTCGACGACCAGTCGACGCTGCCGCTCGACAAGGCGCCAGGGCACCGCCTGGCACGAGGATTCGATTCTCTTGAGGCGACGCAACGCCTCGCCGCGCTCACCGGCGCGGAGGCGCCCGAAGCCGCCACCGGCGCGAACGAGGTGCTTACCGCTACGCAGATGATCGACTCGGTTCCGTCGCCCCCGAAACGCGCCTGGCGGCGGCGCGACTGGCTGGTGGTCAGCGGCGCCGCAATCCTGGGCACACTCGTGGCGCGCCGCATTGTGCGCGGCGTGAAGCGCTAAGCGGCGCGCAAGCCACTAAATCGCGGTTCGCGAGGCCCGTCGGAGCGCTATCTTGTTGCCCGGCGCCACCGAACCTTCGCAGAGAAATCTTTTTCATAACAGCCTGTTAGAATTTCGCGACACGCATCGGCAGCAGACGTGCATCTAGATTCCCTCGACGCAACGCTGGGCCTGGCCCTGGTGTGGGTGTGCCTCGGCCTGACCGGCCTGCTGGCACCCGCCAGCATCCGCCTCGTCAGCCGGGTGTTGTTCCCGATCGGCGCACTGACCGGCCTGGCGCTCGCCGCCGTGGCGCTGCCGGCGATTTTCGAACCGGCGCTGACGCGAGTGCTGCCGCTGGGCCTGCCAGACCTGCCGTTCCACGCCCGTCTCGACGCCCTGTCCGGATTCTTCCTGCTGCTGCTTGGCGCGGTGTCGGCCGGGGTGTCGCTTTTCGCTTGCGGCTACTTCCGCAAAGGCGAAGGCACGCCGCCCGGGTTGCAGGGCCTTTACTACCACCTGTTTCTTGCCAGCATGGCGCTGCTGTTGCTGGCCGACGACGCCTACTTTTTCATGGTGTGCTGGGAGTCGATGGCGCTGTCGTCGTACTTCCTGGTCACCAGTGATCATCGACACGCGGAGATCCGCCGCGCGGGCTATCTTTACCTCTTGATGGCGCACCTCGGCGCGATCGCGATCCTGCTTTGCTTCGGTGCGCTGCAAAGCGGCAGCGGCGACTACAGCTTTCAGGCCATGCGGCTGGTGGCGCCGTCCTCGGGCTGGGCGACCGTCGCGTTCCTACTGGCCCTGGTCGGATTCGGGGGCAAGGCCGGAATCCTGCCCCTGCATGCCTGGCTGCCCGAAGCGCACCCTGCCGCGCCCTCCCCGGTCTCGGCGCTGATGAGCGGGGTCATGCTGAAGACTGCGATCTACGGCATGCTGCGTGTCACCCTCGATCTGATCGGCTTCCCGTTGTGGTGGTGGGGCGTCATCGCGCTTGCCGTCGGCCTGCTGTCGGCGCTGTTCGGAGCCATCTATGCCGCGGTGCAGACCGACATGAAGCGTCTGCTGGCCTACTCCTCGATCGAAAACATCGGGCTCATCGTCGCCGGTTTCGGCCTTACCCTGTTGTTTCGCGGCTTCGCCATGAACGCGCTCGCCGCTCTCGCGCTCACTGCGACGCTGTATCACTGCCTCAATCACGCTTTTTTCAAGAGCCTGCTGTTTCTCGCTACCGGCTCCGTGCTGCACTCGACCAGCGAGCGCAGCCTCGGCCGCCTGGGGGGATTGATCCACCGCATGCCGTGGGTCGCCTGGACCGCGCTCATTGGCACCGTAGCGATCGCCGGGCTACCGCCACTGAACGGGTTCGTGTCCGAGTGGCTTTTGCTGCAGGCATTCCTGTTCAGCCCCAGCCTGCCGCATTCATACCTCAACATGCTGGTGCCGATCGCCGCAGCCGCCATCGCACTCACGGCTGCGATGTCGGGCTACGTCATGGTGAAGTTCTACGGCGTCGTCTTTCTCGGTCAGCCGCGAGAGCCCAAACTCGCCGAAGCCCACGATGCCGGCTCATGGGAGCGCCTCGGCCTGCTCTGGCTCGCGGCCGCCTGCGTGGTGCTGGGTCTCGTGCCGGCGACCGTGATCGGGATGCTCGATCCAATCACCCGCGCGCTTGCGGGCAGCGGCATCGCGAGCCTGGCGCAAGGCTGGCTGTTCCTTGCGCCCATCGAGCCGCACCGCGCGAGCTACAGCCCGATACTGTTCTTCGTCCTCACCGCGCTGCTAGTCGCGCTCGCGTGGCTCGCGGTGCGCGCCTTCTACCACGGGCGCGTTCGCCGCAGCCGGCCATGGGGCTGCGGGTTTCCCGCTCTCAATGCGCGCATGCAGGACACCGCGGAGGGCTTCGGCCAGCCGGTCCGCCACGTGTTCGAGCCGTTCTTTCGGATCGAGCAATCTTCGCCCACGCCACTGGACGCACGCCCGCGCTACCGGGAAGTGGTGGACGACCGACTCTGGCACTGGCTCTACTTGCCGCTCGCGCGCGGAGTCGAGAAGCTGACCGGGCTGATTACAGTGCTGCAGCGGGGGCGCATCTCGGTGTACCTGATGTACAGCTTCGCGACACTGCTCCTGCTGCTGTTCTTCGTCCGATGATCAATCTGGCGGGCATCGCGGCGCAGTTCACCGAGTTGATGCTCGCGATCCTGCTCGCGCCGCTGCTGACCGGATGGGTCAACCAGTGCCGCGCCTGGCTGCAGAACCGGAGCGCACCGAGCCTGTTGCAGCCCTACCGCAACCTGAACAAGCTGTTCCAGAAGGAAGTCGTGCTGGCGCACGGCGCCAGCCCGCTGTTCCGCATCGCGCCGTACCTTATCTTCGGCAGCCTCGCGCTCGCCGCGGCCATCGTGCCGACGCTCGACATTGATCTGCCGCTCAACGCCGCAGCGGACGCGATCGCGCTCGTTGGACTGCTGGCGCTGGCAAGGCTGTTCGTCTCCCTCGCCGGGATGGACATCGGCACCGCGTTCGGCTCGCTCGGCGCACGGCGCGAGATGATGGTCGGATTCCTCGCCGAGCCGGCGCTACTGATGGTGCTCTTCACCGCTTCGCTGATCTCGGGATCGACCTCGCTCTCGACCATCGTGCACACGCTCGCGCACAAGGAGTTCGTCATCTATCCGAGCATGGCGTTCGCGGGGGTCGCGTTCACCATGGTTTCGCTGGCCGAGAACGCGCGCATTCCGGTCGACAACCCAGCCACTCACCTCGAGCTGACGATGATCCACGAGGCGATGGTGCTCGAGTACTCGGGGCGCCACCTGGCGATGATCGAATGGTCCGCCAGCCTGAAGCTGTTCGTGTATTCGTGCATGGGGCTCGCGCTGTTCTTCCCCTTCGGCATCGCCGAGAGCGGCGACTGGCTCGGCATCATCCTCGCCCTCCCGGCGCTGCTGGTGAAGCTCGCGGCGGGCGGCGCCGCGCTCGCCCTGATCGAGATGCTGAGCGCCAAGATGCGCATCTTCCGGACGCCGGAATTCCTCGGCAGCGCGTTCCTGTTCGCGGTGCTGGCAATGCTGGTGCACGTTCTGCTGGAGACCTGAGATGCTCGCGCACTACGGACCCCAGCTGGTGAACCTCTTTGCCGCAGTGCTGCTCCTGCTCGCCTTCGCCATGCTCGCCCAGCGCAGGATGCTGTCGCTGATCAACCTGTTCGCGGCCCAGGGCTTCGTGCTGTTCCTGACCACCAGCCTGGTGGCGGCGCTTACCGGGCAGCACCACCTGTACTGGTCGGCCCTGCTGACCCTGGGATTGAAGGTCATTTTGCTGCCATGGATCCTGCATCGCCTGATCCGCAAGCTAAACATCAAGTGGGACGTCGAGACACTGTTCAACATCCCGACCACGATGCTGGTGGGAATCGTTCTGGTGGTACTGGCGTTCAACCTGGCGCTGCCGATCTCCCAACTCGCCGGCACGGTCACCCGCTCGACGCTCGGCATCGCGCTGGCCAGCGTGCTGCTCTCGTTTCTGATGATGATCACGCGCTCCAAGGCGATACCGCAGGTCATCGGCTTCCTCGCGATGGAGAACGGCCTGTTCTTCGCCGCCACCGGCGCCGTCTACGGAATGCCAATGGTGGTCGAACTTGGCGTCGCGCTCGACGTGCTGGTGGGCGCGCTGATTCTCGGCATCTTCATCTTCCAGATCCGCGAGCGCTTCGACTCGCTCGACACCCGCAACCTGGAGAGGCTCAAGGAGCACTGATGCTCGAGATGCTCGCGCTCCTGGCCTCGCCGCTCGCCGGCGCTCTCGTGCTGGCGCTGTACGGCCATCGCGAACGCGCAGCTGAAGTCAACGCGCTCTTCAGCGCCGTTACTTTCGCCGCTGCCGCCGTGCTCACTGCGCGCATCGTCGCGCACGGACCGATGCACGTGCTGCACGAGCAGTTCTTCATCGACCCCCTGAACGTCTTTCTGGTCGCGCTGACGGCCTTCGTCGGCATGACCACGGCGCTGTTCTCGCGCCCCTACATGCGCATCGAGCGCGATCACGGACGGGTTTCGGCTGCCGGCCTGCGCCTGTACCACAGCATGTACCAGATGTTCAGCTTCACCATGCTGCTGGTGCTCACCACCAACAACCTGGGCATCATGTGGGTGGCGATGGAAGCCGCCACGCTGACCACGGTACTCTTGGTCGCGCTCTACCGCACACCCGCCTCGCTGGAAGCGGCTTGGAAGTATTTCATTCTGTGCGGCGTGGGCATCGCGCAGGCGCTGTTCGGCACCATCCTGGTGTATTTCGCGGCCGAGCGCGTGCTGGGCCCGGGGGTCGGCTCCCTCTTGTGGACCCATCTCGACGCGGTCAAGGGCAGCCTCGAGCCGACCGTCATGTCGATCGCATTCGTGTTTCTGCTGGTCGGCTACGGCACCAAGGTCGGGCTGGTCCCGCTGCATAACTGGCTGCCCGACGCCCACGCCGAAGGTCCCACTCCGGTTTCGGCGGTGCTCTCCGGGCTGCTCCTGAACGTCGCGCTCTACGCCTTGATCCGCTGCAAGGTGATCACGGACGGATCGTTGCACCAGGCCGGCGTGCTGCCGTTCGCCAGCTCGCTGATGATGGGCTTCGGCCTGCTGTCGGTTGTGGTGGGCGCGTTCTTTCTTTCCCGCCAGCGCGACATCAAGCGCATGTTTGCCTATTCCTCGATCGAGCACATGGGCCTGATCGCCTTCGCTTTCGGCATGGGAGGCCCCGTGGCGAGCTTCGCGGGGCTGCTGCACATGACGATGCATTCGCTTACCAAGAGCGCGATCTTCTTCGCCGTCGGTCATGCCACACAGAAGACCGGCACTCAGCTGATGGAGAACATCCGCGGCCTGATGCGGGTCAGCCCCACCGTCGGCTGGGGACTGATGTTGGGCACGGTCGCGATTCTCGGCATGCCGCCGTTCGGCGTGTTCGCGAGCGAGTTCCTGATCCTCACGCAGGCAATCGCGTTGCGCCCGTGGGCCGCCCCGATCCTGCTCGGCGCGCTCGGCATCGCGTTTGCGGCCATCTTCGGCAAGGTGCAGCCGATGGTCTTCGGCGACACCACCGCCAAGCGGCTGCCCCATCCGCCGGCGCTGCTGCCCGTATTCGCGCATCTGGGCATCGTGCTGCTGTTTGGGCTTTACATGCCTCCCTATCTGGCCGACTGGTACCGCCAGGCGGCGCGCCTGATCGGATAGCCGTGGCACCCGAACTTCCCGGAATCCAGTGCGAGCCGCTAGCGGGGAGCGTAGCGGCCTGGCGTGCGGCCGTGGACGCGCAGCAGTGGTTGCGCGCCGGCGAGGATATCGCCGCCCGCGGCGGCCGGCTGGCCGCATTGTGGGCGAGCGACGATTCCGATCGCACGGCAGGCCTGTGCGTGCGTGCCCTGCTTGTCTCGTTCGAAGGGCTGATATGCCTCGAGCTGCGCGTACCGGAGCACGACGCGAGCTTCCCGGACCTGTCGGAAAGTTTCCCCTGCGCGGACCGTATGCAACGGGCGGTCTTCGACCTGTGCGGCGCGCGGGCGCTCACGCGCGATGGCACTCCCGCGGACTCGCGTCCCTGGCTGCGCCACGGCGCCTGGCCGGAGGATGTCTTCCCGCTGCGCCGGAACGTCGCCGCCGGCGCACGCTGGCCGGCGCAGCCGGATGCGTACCGGTTCGTCGCGGTCGAAGGCGACGGCGTGCACGAAATCCCGGTCGGACCGGTGCACGCGGGCACCATCGAGCCCGGTCACTTCCGCTTTTCGGTCGTCGGCGAACGCGTGCTGCGGCTCGAGGAAAGGCTCGGCTACAAGCACAAAGGCATCGAGAAGCGCTTCGAACAGATGTCCCTCGCTGACGCGATCCGGCTCGCCGGCCGCGTCTCCGGGGACAGCACGGTCGCGTACGCCTGGGCCTATGCGATGGCGCTGGAGTCGATCAGCGGCGCGCAGCCGAGCGAGCGAGCACTGAGCCTGCGCGCGCTTCTGCTCGAGCGCGAGCGTATCGCCAATCATCTGGGCGACCTCGGCGCCCTCGGCAACGACGGCGGACTGGCGTTCGGCCTGGCGCACTTCTCCCGGCTCAAGGAAGACGTCCTGCGCCTGAACGCGCGCCTGTTCGGTCACCGCTACCTTATGGACCGGATCGTGCCTTGCGGGGTCGCTGTGGACGTCGATCCCGCCTCCATCGCCGTACTGCTGGGCGAGGCGGACCGAATCGAGCGCGAGGTCCGCGCGCTACGCGCGATATACGACGACCACGCGGGCCTTCAGGACCGGTTCATGACCTGCGGCCGGCTCGCGCCGGATACCGCCGCGCGCCTCGGCGTCGTCGGCCTGGCGGCGCGCGCGTGCGGCATCGCGCTGGACGTTCGCGCCCACCCAGGCTACGCACCCTACACCGAGCTTCAGCCCCGAGTAGCGACCGAGCGCGCAGGCGACGTGGCAGCACGGGTGAACGTGCGCTTCGAGGAGTTGTTCGAATCGCTGCGGCTCGAGCGCCGAATCCTACGCCACTTGCCGGCGGGAGATTGCGTGTTGCCTCTCGCCGCCGCCCCCGAGGGCGCAATCGGCTTTGGCTGGATCGAAGGATGGCGCGGCGAGGTATTCGTCGCGCTCGAGGCAGGCGCCGCAGGCACGGTGCGGCGCTGCCACCCGCACGATCCCTCGTGGCAGAACTGGCCGGCACTCGAGCACGCGATACTGGGCAACATCGTCCCCGACTTTCCCTTGATCAACAAATCGTTCAACCTCTCGTACGCCGGACAGGACCTCTGAGGATGCACAAGCTGCTGCGACAGATCGCGAGAGTCGGCATCAGAACCGAGAGGCCGCCGCAAGCGGACGACTCGCTGCGGCAGATCACGGACCGAGTGAACCAGGAAGTGCTTCGCCTGCTGGGTCGTGCGCTCGCGATTCGCCATGTCGACGCCGGTTCCTGCAACGGGTGCGAACTCGAGATTCACGGCCTCGCCAACCCTTACTACAACATGGAAGGCCTCGGAATCTGTTTCGTCGCCAGCCCGCGGCACGCCGACATGCTGATGGTGACCGGCCCGGTCTCGCGCAATATGGAGGACGCCCTGCGCCGCACCTACGAGGCGACCCCCGAGCCCAAACTGGTGCTTGCGATTGGAGATTGCGGCTGCAGCGGCGGTATCTTCGGCGAGGGCTACGCCAGCTGTGGGCGCGTTGCAAGCGTGATTCCGGTCGACGTCGCCGTGCCGGGCTGCCCCCCGCCACCTGACGCGATCATGCAGGGTATTCTGACCGCCGTGCGGGCGCCCGCTCAGGGCTTCAGGTAAGCGTATCCCTCGCGCTGCTGCAGCCGGGTGATCTCCGCTACGCCGGAGGGAACGAACGTTGCGTAGTCGATGAACTGCTGTTTGGACAGCCTGCGCTCGCGCAGCGTAATCTCGCAGACCTCGAACCGCACGCCGCTGAGCGCCAGACGCTCGACGATGTCTTCGTACTTGTTGCCGTTCTTGTCCTTGGCGCCCCTGAACAGAAAATCGACCCCGGCTGCATGGGCCACGGCGACGATTTTCGCGTCCGGGTCGACCTCCAGCTGGTTGCGCATGTAGCGCAGGCCGTTGCTGGCCTGCTCCAGCCCGTCGCTGAAATGGTAGACGACCTTGTCGTGCCGGCTGGCCGTGCTACCCGGGTCGGCGCAACCCGACATCGCCAATAGCAGCGCACACCCGGCGGCGAACAGCGCCCTTGCGGCCGCACGCATGGATTGTGCGTGGCGTCAGCGCCCGCCGCAGCCCGCCGGCATCGCGACGTTGGGGTAGCCGTGACAGCGCCAACTTACCTTTCCGCCCGCGAGCACCGGCGTGAGGCCGATCTCGAGCGCGTTCTTCGCGTTCCAGCCGTGGATGGAGCCGTTGTCCTCGACCACCCACTTGAATTCGCCGTGCTTCGGATCCGATTTCGGCGTCAGCTTCAGCCCCTTGCCGGCCCCTGCAAGACTGCCCGCCTTTTCCGCCGCCGCGGCAACCTGCTGCTGCGCAGGGACGGCGCCGGCGATCAGCGCCTGAGCGGCCCCTTTCGTTTCCGAGCTTTCCATCCGCGGCAGCACGACCGCCACCACGATGAACCCTACTAGAGCCAGCCCCGCCACGACCAACAACACGATTCGCATCGCCTCCCCCTGGATTCTTGCCACGAGCCCCTCGTTGTGACTGTATCACGCGCCAAACGGGCCTACACCGTCTGGCGCAAAGGCGCGAAAATCCGCCAGATGATTGCGCGTCACCTGCTGATCGACGGACGGGTGCAGGGCGTCGGCTACCGCGCCGCAATGCAGGCTGAAGCGGAGCGGCTTGGGGTGACCGGCTGGGTTCGCAACCGCGCGGACGGCAGCGTCGAGGCGGTGGCCCAGGGCCCGGCCCACCTCCTCGAGCGCCTCATTTCCTGGGCGCGTCTCGGGCCGCCGGCCGCCCGCGTGAGCGCAGTGCACGTCGCCATAGCCCGTGCCGAGCACGAGCGGCGCTTCGCCCGGTTCGAGCAGCTGCCGACGGCATGACGCGCTCAAGGCGTCTTGCGACGCTTGAGTGCATTCACTACCGAAAACTCCCAGGGCCGGCAGGCGACCAGCAGTGCGATTCCAATCCGCTGGCCGGCCGGGCCGGAGGCGTCCAGATCGGCGAATTCGTTGCATTCGGCAACCACGCGCTCCAGCCTGCGCTTGAGCACGGCCGCCGATTCTGCCGACATCTCCCGCGACTCGAAGCGCAGCAACTCGAGCGGCGCGTCGAAGCGGGCCTGCAGGAATTCCTGGGTAACGCGCCGGCCGTAGGCCTTCTTGACCGGACCGCCTGCGCGCCAGCGGAAGTCCTTCGGTACGCGCAACCGCACCCGTTCTCCCGCGCCCCAGTCGACGAGCTTCAGTCGCGCCAGCCGGGCTAACGCAAGGGTCAGCTCGGCCTTGGAGATCGCGAACTCCGAGACGATATCGGCGAAGCGCCAGCCGTTGTGGACCAGCCAGAAGACTGAAAGAAGCCGCTCGTCTTTCGCCAGCGCCGCCTCCTGCTCAACGCTCATCTCGCTCGGACCCTGATCCGCGCCGCGGCTCATCCTTGCGACCTCGTAGAGGTCCAGTTCCAGCACCGCGAGGATTTCGTCCAGCCGCGCCAGGGTGAACGTCCCGCGCGAAAACAGGCGCTTGACGCTGGGCTCGGACAAGCCGACGGCCCGGCCAAGTTGCGCGTAGGTCATGCCGCGCGCACGCACGCACTTTTTCAACGCCTCTACGAATCGCGTTCTCGAAGGCATGCGACTCAGAGTATCACAATCCAGTACTCTAGCAATTCGTATTGCAAGCGCGCTGCGCCCCGACCAGTATTTGCCGGCACGCACTATTCAAGGGAGGGGAAGATGATCGCCACGATTGCACTGCCCGGCGTTCCGGAACCCGAGGCGGCGCGCCGCCGCCGCGTATGCGTCCGTTCGGCAGACGAGCTGCGTCAGGCGATGCTCCATGCGCGCCACAGCGCCTTGACCGTCGACGCCTCCGGACTCAACCGCATCCTGCGCCTCGACGTCGCGCACCAGCTGCTGGAAGTGCAGGCCGCCGCCCCCTGGTCGGCGCTGGTCGATTGTCTTGCTGGCTCGGCCCCCGAGCTTTCGGCGCTGACCGCGGACCCTGAGCTGCCCGCTTCCGTTGAGCACAGCGTGAGCACGAACGTAGCGGGCCCGGACGGGCGCCCGATGTGCGCGCACGTCGAAGCGCTGACTTTGGTGACCGCCGACGGCGAGCTGCGGCGCGCATGCCGAGACTCAAATCGCGAGTTGTTCGCCCTTGCCGTCGGGGGACAAGGCGTGGTCGGCGTGCCCTACAGCGTGACGCTGCGCCTCGGGTCGCTGCGCAATAGCTGCGCCGCGCCGCGGTCCGCCCTCGGGCTGGGAGGCTGCCCGCCCCTGCTGCGGAGCGAATCCGACCTGACCCTGCTGCTGCCGCCCGAGCGTCTTGACGCCCTGCTTGAGCGGCTGCGCGAAAAGGCCGCCGAGTGGCGCGTTCCGATCATCGGCGCCGCAGCGCGCCGTACGCTGGCGGAAAACGAGACGCACCTGCGCTGGGCGCGCCGCGAGTACGCGGAAGTCAGACTCGGCCTTGCCGCGGCGTCGGGACTTGGCGCAAGGGTGCGCGCGGCCCAGGCGCGCCGCGAGCTGATCGATATCGCCCTCGCGCAGGGAGGCGCGTTTCCTCCCGCCGGCATTTTCGACGCCTCGCCCGCGCAGGCCGAAGCCTGCTACCCGCAGCTCAAATCGTTCCTGGCCGAGAAGCGGCGGTTTGATCCCGCCGAGCGGCTATACAACGCCTGGTACCGGCATGCCCGCGGCTTGCTCGGCCGCGACCCGGTGAGCGTACGCTGGGGGTAAGGATCAAGCCGCGGCGCCGTTCGCGTAGACCACGTGCACGTTCTCGGGTGCGAGCCAGCGCGACAGCTGCGCCAGCAGCTCGGCGTCGAGGCGCACCCGCCATTCTTCCCCCAGCGCGACGTCGCACGACGCCGACCCGTTCACGTAGTGCACGAACACCGAGCACGCTCCACCGCCCGCGCCGCGGTAGGGCGAGAGCAGTTCCGCCAGCCGCCGGGCGTCCGCCTGACCGTTCATGTCGAGGCGTAGGCGCGCGGCAAAGCGCTCGCGCACGGACGCCAGATCCAGCAGCTCTTCCGCGGTCACCCGAAAGCCGCCCGAAAACTCGTCGCGTTGTACCTTGCCCTGCACCACCAGCAGCGCATCCTCTTTGAGCTTGTCGCGGTGCTTCTCGTACAGCTCGTTGAACACCGTGACTTCAAGTTGCGCGCTGCCGTCGTCCAGCATCACGACCATCATCCGCCCTCGCCGCGTCATCTGATTGCGCGCCGAGGCGACGATGCCGGCCAGCCACGGGCGCCCGTCGGTGGGCCGCACCTTCGCCAGCGGCAGGCGCGGAAAGTTCGCGAGCTCGCGCTCGTAGACCGAGAAGAGATGGCCCGAGAGGCAAAAACCCAGCGCGACCTTCTCCTCCGTCAACTTCTGTTTCTCGTCCCAGGGCGCCGACGCGACGAGCGCGAGCGCCCCGCCATGGGCCGCTTCGGCATCGCCGAACAGGCTGACCTGGGCCGCCTGCCGCTCGGCCTGCTCCGCCGCCTCCATCGCCCGGCCCACCGTTGCGAGCAGGCCGGCGCGGTTCGGCTCCATTGAATCGAATG
>Ga0315556_1000216_pt1 | contig 33839 bp, 44 predicted proteins | sample SalMarSW160310MG_FD_202112 | JGI IMG/M metagenome (GOLD analysis project Ga0315556, IMG submission 202112) | Salt marsh sediment microbial communities from the Plum Island Ecosystem LTER, Massachusetts, United States - Salt Marsh Sediment SW1603-10 ...
TGGCGAAGGCCGGCATCCTGGTGGACGGCGCGGGCCTCAAGCGCAGCGCCGACGGCTGGCGCATCAAGTACTCGAAGGGCGGCAAGCGCAGCGTCGTCGACGGGCCGTTCACCGAGACCAAGGAGCTGGTCGCGGGCTACACCATCATCGACGTCAAGTCGCGCGAGGAGGCGCTCGCCTGGACCAAGCGCTATCCGAACCCGTCGCTCGACGGCGGCGACGCCGAGATCGAGGTGCGGCCGTTCTTCGCGCTGGAGGACTTCGAGCAGGGCCCCGGCGTCGAGAAGGCGCGCGAAATCGGACTGCAAAGGAGCTAGCCATGCAAACTCAGATCCAGCCGTACCTGTTTTTCGAAGGCCGCGCCGAGGAGGCGCTCGAGTTCTACCGCAAGGCGCTCGGCGCGCAGACGCAGATGCTGCTGCGCTACGCCGAAGCGCCCGGCGGCGCCGCGAAGTGCCCCGACGGCAGCACCCCGCCGGGAGACAAGGTCATGCACATGGCGTTCACGATCGGCGGGTCGCTCCTCATGGGCTCCGACGGATTCTGCAGCGGCAAGCCGAGCTTCTCCGGCTTCTCCCTCTCCTACCCGGCGACGGACAAGGCCGACGCGAAAAAGCGCTTCGACGCCCTGGCCGCCGGAGGCAAGGTCACCGCGCCCCTGACGGAGACCTTCTTCGCGGACGCCTTCGGCATGTGCACCGACAGGTTCGGCCTGTCGTGGATGGTGCTCGCCGGGCAGAAGCAGCCCGGATGAGCAAGTCACGAAGGAGAAGCGACATGGCGAAAATCGCAAAGAACACGATTTGCCTTTGGTACGAGCGCGACGCCGAGGAGGCGGCGCGGTTCTACGCCGCGACCTTTCCCGATTCGTCGCTGGGCGCGGTGCATCGCGCGCCGGGCGACTATCCGTCGGGCAAGCAGGCGGACGTGCTGACCGTGGAGTTCACCGTGATGGGCATTCCCTGCCTGGGGCTCAACGGCGGGCCCGCTTTCAAGCACACCGAAGCGTTCTCGTTCCAGGTTGCGACCGAGGATCAGGCCGAGACCGATCGTTGCTGGAACGCGATCGTCGGCAACGGCGGCCAGGAGAGCCAGTGCGGCTGGTGCAAGGACAAGTGGGGCGTCTCCTGGCAGATCACGCCGGTCGCGTTGACCAGGGCGTATACCAGCGCCGACCGCTCCGCCGCCAGGCGCGCGTTCGACGCGATGATGACGATGAAGAAGATCGACGTCGCCGCGATCGAGGCGGCGGTTCGCGGCGAATAGCCGGGCGGTCGCCGCCGCACAAGGAGCTTGCGATGAAATACCTGCTGCTGGTTTACGGCGAGGAAGAGAAGATGGGTCAGGTCGACGACCTGCACTGCCTCGCGTTCGACAAGTCGGTGCGAGAGAGCGGCCACTGCATCGCCTCCGAGGCGCTGCAGCCGGTCGCCAGCGCCACCACCGTGCGCGTGCGCAACGGCAAGGCGAGCGTCACCGACGGTCCCTTCGCCGAGACCAAGGAGTGCCTGGCGGGGTTCTACATGATCGAGGCAACAGACCTGGACGAGGCGATCCGCATTGCCGCGCGCATTCCGCCGGCGCAGGTGGGCAGCATCGAGGTCAGGCCGGTGCGGCCGATCCGCGAGGCGCCGAACGCGCACCGGGTCAGCGCGGCCCCCTGATCGCGATGAAGCAGGCGAGCGCCGCCGCCGCGAACGCGGCGGCGAGCGCGAGCGCCGCGCCGTCGGACAGGCGCTCCACCACGAACGCCATGACCAGCGGCGCCGCGGCCTGCATCAGCATCCACGGGCTCGCCAGGCGGCCCATCAGCCTGCCGTAGCCGGAAGGGCCGAACAGCGCCAGCGGCACCGCGCCGCGCGTGATGGTGATCAGGCCGTTGGCGCCGCCGAACATCAGCGCGAACGCCGCCGCCGACGCGATCGACACGCCGAAGATCGCGAGCATGGCGAAGGCGCACAGCAGCGCCGCCAGCGCGAAGCGCACCACCCATAGCGGATGCACGTTGCGGCCGAAGGCGAACTCGATCAGCCGCGCGCCGACCTGTGCCGGACCATAGAGCGCGCCGATCCACACCACCGTGCCGGCATCGATGCCGGAGCGCGCGAAGATCTCCAGCAGATTGGCCGACATGCCCGACGGCACGAAGGCGTAGGACGCGAACGCGGAGGCGACCAGCACGAAGGGCAGGCCGTGCGGCGCCAGCACCCTGGCCGGCGCCTCGGCTTGCGTGCGCGCGCCCGTCGTCGCATCGGCGCGGCTGCGCGGCAGCGCCAACGCGTGCAGCGGCGCCGCGACCGCCGCGAGCAGCGCGGCATAGATGAGATACGTGCCGCGCCAGCCGACGCCCTCCAGCAGGAAATGGGTCGCCGGCCAGCTCACCGTGGAGGCGAAGCCCGCGATCAATGTGAGCGCGGTTATCGGCCGCCGCGCCGCCGCGCCGAATATGCGCCCGAGGCTCGCGAAAGCGGGATCGTAGAGGCCCGCCGCCATGGCGACGCCGAGCACCAGCCACACCGCGAAATAGGCGACCGGGTGGGCGGCGCGCACGATCAGAGCGAGGCCGAGCGCGCCGGTCAGCGAGCCGGCGGCCATGACGACGTGGCCGCCGTAACGGTCGACCGAGCGGCCGATGGTCGGCGAAGCCAGCCCGGCCACGAGCAGGCCGAACGAAAATCCGCCCATGGTGAAGGCGATCGACCAGCCGCGCTCGGCGGCGATCAGCGGCACGATCAGCACCGGCGTGTAGAAGATGCTTCCCCAGGCCAGGATCTGGGTGACGCCGAGCACCGGGACGGCGCGCCAGGGCCCGTGGACGAGCTCGCGTAGGGCGATCATGCACTCGCCGGTGCGCGGTCGGTCACCCCGCAGTCAACCACCGGAGAGCGCCTGCACGATGACCACTTCGTCGGCCGCGGCGAGCGGCTGCGCGAGGTCGCGCGCCTGCTCGCCGTTGACAAAGATGCGGATGTGGCGCCGGATGCGGTCCTGCTCGTCGATGATGCGAAAGCGAATGCCGGCGTACTGGTGATCCAGATCGGCGAGCAGCGCGGCGAGGGTCGCGCCGCGCGCCTCGGTCTCGGCGCGCTCGGTGTAGGAGCGCAGCGCGCTGGGGATCAGGACCTTCATCGCGTTCACCTTATCGCGTTCAATTCGGCGCGGCGGTCTCGACGGCGAAGATTTCCGGCAGGTGGCGCGCGATCAAGGACCAGCGCCGGCCCTCGTCGCGGCCGATCCACAGCTCACCCTGGCTGTTGCCGACGTAGAGCGCGACGGCGTCGCAGGCGTCGGCCGCCATGCACTGGCGCTTCACGGTCCACCACGCCTGGCCGCGCGGCAGGCCGGCGTCGAGCCGCTGCCAGGTCTTGCCGCCGTTGCGGGTGACGTAGGCCGCCGGCTTGCCGCCGGGGCTGGTGCGCGGCCAGACCTGGGTGCCGTCCATCGGGAACACCCAGGCGACGTTGTCGTTTCTCGGGTGCAGCACGAGCGGAAAGCCGATGTCGCCGACCGTCTTCGGCATGCTGCGGCCGATGCGGACCCAGGTGTCGGAGGGCCGGTCCAGCCGATAGATGCCGCAATGGTTCTGCTGGTAGAGCCGGTCCGGGTTGGTCGCGCACAGGCGCATGCAGTGCGGGTCGTGGAAGGTCGGCTTGGCCGGGTCGAAGCCGAAGCCCTCGACCACGTCCATGCCCTTGATGAGCGTTTTCCACGTGCGGCCGCCGTCGGTCGTTTCGTGCGCGCCGCCGCCGGACATGCCGATGTAGAGATGCTCGCCGTCGCGCGGGTCGACGATGATCGAATGCAGCTTCGGCCCGTCCGGCGTGCCGTCCTGCACCGTGCCCATCCATTCGCGGAACTGCGGGTCGTCGTTGATGATCGAGAACGGCTCCCACGTGATCCCGCCGTCGGCCGAACGAAACAGGCCCTGCGGCGAGGTGCCCGCGTACCACAGGTCCTTGTCCTCGGCGCGGCCCGGCGCGAGCCAGAAAGTGTGGTCGACCGAGCGCCCGGCCTGCCCGTCGGGCGCTTTGGCGAACGCGGGCGGCCTGGCGGCTTCCTTCCAGCTCCTGCCGAGGTCGGTGGAACGAAACACCGTCGGCCCGAGGTGGCCGGTCTTCGCCGCCGCGAGCAGGGTTCGGCCGTCGCGCGGGTCGAGCACCAGGTGGCTCACGTTGTGGCCGAGGAAATGCGGCCCGTCCGCGCGCCATTGTCTTCGCGCCGCGTCGGCGTGGAAGATCCACGCGCCCTTGCGCGTGGCCACCAGCACGAGGGTGCGCGGCCCGGAGCGGACCCGGGCGGAGCGGTGTTTCGGGTTATGCGTTCGCGGAGCGGGCGGCATTTTTGGGTTTGGAGGCCTGGATGGCGACGGAGCCGGTCTCGAGCAGGGACTTGAGGTTGGACATGATTCTAGGCCAGCCGCCGGATACCGCCTCGATGAATTTCGAGGCGTCGCGCTCGATGCTATGGGTGATGGAGAGCTTGACCGCCGTTCCGTCGGGCTCCAACTCCATCGTGCACAGCGACGCGCCCTCGGCCTTGAACTCGGGCTTCATTTGGTGCTGCCAGCGGATCACCAGGCGCCGCGGCGGGACGGCCTCGACGATCTCGCCGGAATCCCAGACCTGGCCGTCGCCGGCCGCCAGCTTCCACTCGGACCCCGGCGTGAACCGGGATTCGCAATGCATGCCGAACCAGTACTGCTCGATGAACTTCGCGTCGGTCAGCGCCGACCACAGCTTCTGCGGCGTGGTGCGGATGTAGGTCACGTAGACGTAGGTCGATTTAGGCATTGGTTTTCTCCAGTCGTTGTTTGAGTTCCGACAGCGCCTTGAGGCGCGGCTTCTCGAACTTGGCGATCCAGCGCTCGTAGATTTCCTGCAGCGGCACCGGATTGAGGAAGTGCAGCTTTTCGCGCCCGCGCCGCACGCTGGCGACCAGGTTCGCGGCCTCGAGCAGCGCCAGGTGCTGCGTCACGCCCTGGCGCGTCATGTCGAGGTGCTCGCACAGGTCGTTGAGCGTGCGGCCGTCGCTCGCGTGCAGCAGGTCGAGCAGCTTGCGCCGGCCGGGATCGGCCAGGGCCTTGAACAGCAGGTCGGTGTCGCGGCGCTCCGCCATGTGCCATAGGCAAGTAATTGCTTGCCTGAATGATAGGCAAGTGGATGCTTGCATGTCAAGCCCGTTGACAGGACTAGACCGAGCGGTCTATTCTGTGACTAGACCAACCGGTCTAGTGAGGCGGATTCCAACACGGAGGGGATGAAGATGCGAGTTTCCAAGGACCAGGTAGGCGTACGGATGGAGATCCCGGGCGCGGTGATCCGGCAGCACGCGGATTTCGGCAACGTGAGCGGCTTCGGCCAGATCAGCGGCGAATGCTTCACGCTCGCGGCGGGCGTGGACACGAGCCCGCTGTTCGAGGGGCTGGACGGCGACATGTGCCAGTGCCCGCACTGGGGGTTCGTGCTGCGCGGCCAGCTCACCACGACCGACGCGCTCGGCGTGGAGGAGACGGTGAAGGAGAACGACCTGTTCTACTGGCCGCCAGGGCACAACGTGAAGGTCGACGCCGACGCGGAGATCGTGATGTTCAGCCCGCAGCACGAGCACAGCCACGTCATCGATCATATGATCCGCAAGGTGAAGGGCTAAGATAGCGGGAGGCCGCAGGGCGGCTTCCCGCCATGACTTCCCGCACGCCACCCATGGAGCAGACGCACGCGACCAAGCAGGGTCTGCTCGATGCCGGCATCGCGATGCTGCTCAAGCACGGCTACCACGACCTGGGCCTGCAGGCCCTGCTGACCGAGACCGGCACGCCGAAGGGCTCCTTCTACCACCACTTCCGGGACAAGGAGGACTTCGCGCTGCAGGTGATCGACGAGTACATGAAGCAGGTGCACGCGGGCCTCGACGCCTGCCTCGGCGACGAGTCCCTGCCGCCGCTCAAGCGCGTGCGCAAGTTCTTCGAGAACGTGCAGCAAAGCTACCGCGGCGAGGGCTACCTCGGCTGCCTGCTCGGCGGCCTCGGGCAGGAGCTCTCCGGCGTGAGCGAGGTGTTCCGGCGCAAGGTCGAACAGTGCTTCTCCGAGATCGCGCGCCGCATCGGCACCTGCCTGGAGGAGGCGCGAAAGAAGGGCGATCTCGCGCCCGACGCCGATCCCAAGCGCCTCGCCAGCCTGCTGGTCGACTGCTGGGAGGGCGCGGCGCTGCGCAGCCGGCTGAGGGGCAGCGGCGCGCCGCTCGGCGCGATGCTCGACTTCTACTTCCGCGCGGCCGCCGCGCAGCGGCTCTGAGTCCGGAGAGCCTGCGCGCGCGTCGATCGACGGCGTTATCCTGCGGGGATGCTCGAAGCGTTCGGACCATCGCTTTACCTGACCGAGGGGCCGACCGTTTCGTTCTTCGGTTTTCCGTATCCCACGCGCATGGCGCTGGCGCGGCTTGCGGACGCGAGCGTGTGGGTGTGGTCGCCGGTGGCGTTGAGCGTGCAGCTGGCCGGGGAAGTGGAGGCGATCGGGCCGGTGCGCCATATCGTCTCGCCGAACAAGCTGCATCATCTGTTTCTGCGCCAATGGTCCGAGCGCTGGCCGGAGGCGCGCGTGCACGCGCCGCCGGGTCTGGCGCGTAAGAAGCCGGGACTTCACTTCGATGCGGAGCTGGGCGACGGCCCCGACCCCGCCTGGGCGGCGGACATCGACCAGGTGATCTTTCGCGGCTCGTTCGCAATGGAGGAAGCGGTGTTCTTCCACCGCGCTTCGCGCACGGCGATCTTCGGCGACCTCATCCAGCGCTTCCCCGAAGCGACGGCGTCCGGCTGGAAGGGAGCGCTAATGCGGCTCGACGGCCTGGTCGGCGCGAACGGCAGCACGCCGCGCGAGTGGCGCGCGAGCTTCCTGCGGCGCGGCCCGGCGCGCGCGGCCCGCGAGCGGGTGCTGGGCTGGCAGCCCGAGCGCCTGCTGATCGCCCACGGCGAGTGCGCGCAATCGAGTGCGACGCAGATCGTCGCCGCCGCGCTGCGTTGGATCTAGCGCGTCCGCGCGCAAGTGCGGAATTGTTCCCGGCTTTTCCGGCGGCGGTTCCGTATGCTGGCCCTGCGAATTCTGACCGCAGGGAGGCGAGGCGATGTGGGAAATTCCGGATCAGATGGAACTGCAGAATCGGGTCGGCCGGCAGCTGCTCGGCCCGTTCGAGGACGCGCTGTCGCTCGTGCGACGCTACCGCGAAGTCGAGGTGTTCCATAACTACGTCGACGAGCGCGCCCGCCTGGTGATCCCGGCGCTGGTGCTGATCGGGGCAACGGCGGTCGCCTGCGGGATGGTCCCGATCATGGCGCTGGTCGGAACCAGCGCCGTTTCGGCGCTGGCGGGGTTGCTGCTCATGTTCGTGATGCTGATCGGCAGCCTGTTCGTGCTCGGGCTGGTGTTCTTCTCCTGGCTGGAGGAGCGCTCGCTCGCCCGCACGCTGAGGCGCCGCACGGCCCGCGAATCCAGGGCGATGCGCTGGATGCGCAAGAAGCTCGGCGCCGATCTCGGCCGCCCGCCGCGCGTGCCCTGGCTGCTCGCGGCCGTGTTCGTGGCCTTGCCGTTCGCGCTGCTGCTGAGCCTCGCGCCGCTGATCGCCGCGATTCTGATCGTGCTGCTCGTTGCCGCCCCGGTCGCGTTCGCGCGGCTGGACCGCTAGGCGCGCGAACGTTGCGGCTTCTCTCGCTGACGCGAGCGTCAGCATTTTGCATGTGCGCCATCCCGTTTCGGATGTTGCCTGCAGGCGCCGGGAGGGCGCAGTATCCGCCGACGAGGCCGCATCGATGCACCCGGACCTTTTTGCGCGAGGAGGGAAGGCATGAAGAAGGAACGTGAGTCGTTATTCCGCAAAGTGTCACTGCTGCTGGCCACGACGGCGGCCACGCTCGGCGTGACCCTCGGCCTGCCGATCAAGAAGGCCCTGGCGGCATCGTCGAGCTGGAAGAGCAGGCTCGTCGCGGCCGCCAATCTGCCGCAGGCGCAGTTGCAGATCGTCCAGCCGAGGTACGTCAACCCCTCGACCTTGCGGCTGCTCAGTATCGCGGAGCAGGCGTTGTCGAACCCCGCGCTGGCGGAGCGGATCTTTCGCGAGCCGGACGCGGTGGCGGCGCAATATCACCTTTCGAAAAACGAGAAGCTGGTGCTGCGCCACATGGACCGCACCCAGTTTCAGACCGCGCGCAACGATGCCGCCCGGGTCGTGGCGAACCGGATGTCCAGGGCGAGATCGACCCCCCTGCCGGCCGGCGCGACCAACGCTCACCAGATCACCGAGCGCATGATCGTCGGGCGCGCCATTCTTGCCGCGGTGGGCAGGTCCTATCTGTCGGCTGCCGACGCGCACGACTGCTGCCCCTGGAGCAAATCCATCGAGCTGGGAGTCAGTTCCGATCCGGCGTTGTACAACGTGGTGTTTCAACGGTCGGCCGGCGCCCACGCCGCCCTGCCTGCGGTCCAGGCTCCCCGCTTCGGCGCCAATGCCAACCTGCCCGCCGTCCAGGCTCCCCGCACCGGCGCCAGTCTCGCCAGGCCCGGCGTGCAGGCCCCGCAGCCTGAAATGAAAGTCCTTCGCCCCGGAATGAATCGCCTCAAGTGAGGCCATGACGCGGCAGCGCCGGGCCGCAGGCTGGTCGCCGACGCAAGCGGCGGCCTCGCTCGTTCAACTCGCCTATCTCGAGCGCTCGCTGGCGCACATCCTGGCGGGCTGGGCGGTCAAGATGCGGGCGTTCGACGCCAAGCTCGCGTTCGGCCTGCAGATGCATCGCGCGATGGAACGGGCCACGTCTCTGCGCGGCCGGGTCAACGGACTTTGCTACGCCACGGCCGACGAGGCCGCGCTGGCCGCCGGCTGGCAGTCGATCCTCTCGCACGTGGACCGCGCGCAGACGCCCGGCCGGCTCGTTGCCGCGATTTACCGCTGGCTCTATCCGCGCCTGATCGAGTTGTACCAGACGCACCTGCGCGAGACCGATGCGGACGGCGACCGCGCGTCCGTCGACCTCATCCGGTCGTTTCTGCCGCTGCTGCAGGAGGAGAGGAAGCGGGGCCTGTCCCTGCCTCCGGCGAACCCGCGCGCCGACAACAGGGCGTGGTTACGCGAGCTCGAGGAATTGTGGCGTGTGCGCACGCAGGGCGCGCCGCTGGCGCTTGCGGATGGACCGTGGCGCCCGGTCGATCGCGCGCGGGCAGCCGTTCGGCCGGAGGGATCGCGATTCTGCGAGCAAGGCTCGCTCGGCCTGTTGCCGGTGGACCCCGTGCACGACCCGCGGGACGTCGGCATGTTCCTGCACAAGGAGCTCGACGAGGAGTACACGACCCTGGAGCTGATCGCGCGCAATTCGTACGAGCATCCCGACATGCCGTGGGCGTTCCACCGCGACATGGCGCGGCAGGTTTCCGACGAAGCAAGACATGCCATCATGATCGCGCGCCTGATGACGGCGCGCGGTTTTCGTCATGGCGATTTCGCGCTCAGCACCTCGTCCTATGACGGCATCTACGAGTTCGAGCCGTGCAAAATCGGCAGCCGCCGGGAACTGCTCTGGCGGATGCTGATCCGTCAGACGTTCATGGAGGGGCTCGCGATCGACAATCTGGCCTACGAGATCGGGCGCCGCCGCTCGGCCGGCCAGACCGATGTCGCGACGGTGTTCGAATACATTCTTCGCGACGAGGTGTTTCACGCCCAGTCCGGCCTGCGCTGGTCGCGCGAGCTGCTCGGGGGCGACGCGCAGGCCGTGCTCGAGGCCCGCGACGAGGCCATCGGTTACTTCACGCAGCGCGCCGAGGCCGCGCGCGAGGCGTACGTGCTCGACAACCTGGACCAAGCCCTGAGCGAACTGGCCGCCGTCCAGGCCGGCAAGGCGCGCAGGGGAGGAAAGCTCCCCGAGCGTCCGCTCAATCGGACCGGGCGCGTGCAGGCGGGCTATAGCGACGACGATATCGCCCAAATCCTCTCTTGGGGCTACGCCCGCGAGGATCCGCAACGCCCGTAAGCGCGGCCCCCGGATTGCGCGATCCGTTCGGCGACGCGTTTGAGGCCACAACCTGTGAGCTCAAATCGCATGTCCGATCAACGCCGCGTGGCGGTCTCGCGTTGACGTGTTCGGCTCGTTCTGGCAAACCTGCATCCTCGTCCACGCGAAAGCCAACCATGGCACTGAAGCGAAACAAAGGCCCCGCCGGCACGCTGGTCGTGCTCGAGCACAGCTCGAAGATTCTCAAGGGCAATCCTCTGGGCGACCCGCACGTGCGCAAGCTCGCGGCGTGGCTGCCGCCGCAGTACGACGAAGGGCGCGCGCGGCGCTTCCCGGTGCTGGTCGACCTGGTCGGCTTCACCGGCTCGGGGCTCGCGCACGCGAACTGGCGCGCGTTCAACGAGAACGTCCCCGAGCGCGCCGCGCGCCTGATCCGCGAGCAGAAGATGGGGCCGGCGATCATCGTGTTTCCGGACTGCTTCACCGCGCTCGGCGGCAACCAGTACGTCAACTCCTCGGCGATCGGGAATTACGCGGATTATCTGACCAGGGAAATCATTCCCTTCGTCGACGGGGAATTCCGCACCCTCGCCTCGCGCGCGCACCGCGGCTGCTTCGGCAAATCCTCGGGCGGCTACGGCGCGATCCTGCACGGCATGAAATACCCGAAGGTCTGGGGCGCGATCGCCGACCACTCGGGCGACGCCTACTTCGACTTCGTTTACTGGCACGACTGGCCGAACACGCTGAACGAGCTGGCCAAGTACCGCCTGCCCAAGCGCAAGGCCGGCCCGCAGAAGATTTCCCGCAGCCGGAAGCTGGAAGCCGGGCTGGACGACGGCCGCGTCAGGCGCTTCCTGCGCCATGTATGGAACAAGGATAAGGTCTCGGGCAAGGAAGTCATGTGCCTGATGAACCTGTGCATGGCCGCCACCTACGACCCGGACCCGCGCGCGCCGAATGGCTTTCGCCTTCCGTTCAACGCCGACACGGGGGAGGTGATCGCCGAGCGGTGGAGGCAATGGCTGAGAAATGATCCGGTGAATCTGGTCGCGAGATACCGCGCGAACCTGAAGTCCCTGCGCGGGATCTACCTCGACTGCGGCTGGCGCGACCAGTACCACATCCAGTATGGCTCGCGCCTGCTGTCGCAGCGGCTGGCGCAGGCCGGAATCCGCCACCGCTACGAGGAGTTCGACGACGACCACTCCGACATCGACTACCGGATGGATGTCAGCCTGCCGTTCCTGTACCGGGCCCTGATGCGCTGAGGGGCGCCGCCGTGCTACATTTGAGGCCGCAGGATCTCAAGCAGTGAACGCCCTCCCTTTCACCGCCCAATGCGGTTCCCTAGTGGCAGTTGGTGCCCTCCCTTGATCATCGTGCCCGAAGCGAGGCTCGGATAGCCCCGCGCAATTGCAGTAATTTGAGGAAGTGAGAGAGATATGGCTACCGGTACCGTTAAGTGGTTCAACGACGCAAAAGGCTTCGGGTTCATCACGCCGGATGACGGCGGCAAGGATCTGTTCGCCCATCACAGCTCGATCCAGGGCTCAGGCTTCAAGTCGCTGAAGGAGGGGCAGAAGGTATCCTTCGACGTGACCGAGGGGCAGAAGGGTCCGGCGGCGTCGAACATCAAGCCGATGTAGAGGTCCGCAATGGCGGGGCTGCTATAATGCGGCCTCGCAGTTGGACCCCATTCAAAGCTGGCCGCGGCCGGCTTTTTTGTTTCTGGAACCCCTCGCGTGATCGTCGCTTCCGGCATTGCCATCCAGTTCGGGGCCAGGCCCCTGTTTTCGGACGTCTCCGTCAAGTTCGGCGGCGGCAACCGCTACGGTCTGATCGGGGCCAACGGCTGCGGCAAGTCGACCTTCATGAAGATCCTGGGCGGGGAGCTCGAGCCGAGCGCGGGCACGGTGGCGATCGACGCCAGCGAGCGGGTGGGCAGGCTGCGCCAGGACCAGTTCGCCTACGAGGACGAGCGGGTGCTGGACGTGGTGATGATGGGCCACGCCGAGATGTGGGCCGCGATGCGCGAGCGCGACGCGATCTACGCCGATCCGGACGCGGGCGAGGCGGAGTTCCTGCACGCAGCCGAGCTGGAGGCGAAGTACGCCGAGTACGGCGGCTACACCGCGGAGGCGCGCGCGGGCGAACTGCTGCTCGGGCTCGGCGTGCCGGGCGCGCAGCACGACGGGCCGATGAGCGCGGTGGCGCCGGGCTGGAAGCTGCGCGTGCTGCTGGCGCAGGCGCTGTTCGGCGACCCGGACATCCTGCTGCTGGACGAGCCGACCAACAACCTGGACCTGAACAGCATCCGCTGGCTGGAGGATGTGCTCAACCGGCGCAGCAGCACGATGGTGATCATCTCGCACGACCGGCACTTCCTCTCCAGCGTGTGCACGCATATGGCCGACGTGGACTACGGCGTTATTCGCGTGTATCCGGGCAACTACGACGACTACATGGAAGCCTCGGCGATGGCGAAGCAGCAGCTGGAGAAGGACAATGCCAAAGCCAAGGACCGCATCGCCGACCTCGAGGAGTTCGTGCGGCGCTTTCGCGCCCACAAGGCCAAGGCGCGGCAGGCGACCTCGCGCGTGAAGCAGATCGAGAAGCTCAAGGTCGAGGACGTGAAGCCCTCCAGCCGGCAGTACCCGTTCATCCGCTTCCTGGTCGACCCGAAGGACAAGCTGCACCGGTTGGCGCTCGAGGCCAGGGGCTTGAGCAAGGGTTACCAGGATGGAAGACCTCTCTTTGAAAAACTGAGTTTTTCCATCGAGGCGGGCGAGAAGGTGGCGATCATCGGGCCGAACGGGATCGGCAAGACCACGCTGCTGCGCTGCCTGGCGGGCAAGCTCGCGCCCGACGCCGGCACGGTGAAATGGGCCGAGAAGGCGCGCCAGGGCTACTGGCCGCAGGATCCGGCGGACGAGTTCAAGGCCGACGAGACGCTGTCGGACTGGATGGGGCGCTGGCGCCTGAAGGAGCGCGCGCAGGACGAGCAGATCGTGCGCGCGACGCTCGGACAGCTCCTGTTCTCCGGCGACGACCAGAAGAAAACGCTCAAGGTGATCTCGGGCGGCGAGGGGCAGCGCATGATGATCGGTCGGCTGGTGCTGCAGATGCCGAACGTGATGCTGCTCGACGAGCCGACCAACCACCTCGACATGGAATCGATCGAGTCGCTCAATGGCGCGCTCGACAGGTACCCCGGCACGCTGATCTTCGTCTCGCACGATCGCGAGTTCGTCTCCTCGCTGGCCACGCGCGTGATCGAACTGCGGCCCGGTGCGGCCGGCGCGCCGGCGGAGGTGATCGACTTCCGCGGCGGCTACGAGGATTACCTCGCGGGCGCGGGCGCGGCGCTGGCCGCCGCTTAGCCGGCGCGCTCGAACGCGAGCAGGCGGTCGGTCTCGCGCTTGACCACGGCGTAGCACTCGCACGCACGCTGCTCGAGCTTCGGCCGGTCGAGCACGGTAATGAAACCGCGCTGGTAGGTGATCAGCCCCGCGTCGCGCAGGCGGTGCGCGGCCTCGCTGATGCCTTCGCGGCGCACGCCGAGCATGTTGGAAATCAGCTCCTGCGTCATGTGGACCCGGTTGGACGGGAGCCGGTCCAGGCTCAGCAGCAGCCAGCGGCAAAGCTGCTGATCGACGCTGTGGTGGCGGTTGCACACCGCGGTCTGTGACATCTGCGTGATCAGCGCCTGGGTGTAGCGCAGCAACACGTACTGCAACTCGCCGCTGCGCTCGAATTCGCGCTTCACGATCTGCGCCCCCAGGCGGTAGGCGTGGCCCGCGCTTTGCACCAGCGCGTTGCTCGGCGTGCTTCCCCCTCCCATGAACAGGGACACTCCGATCAGACCTTCGTTGCCGGTCACCGCGATCTCCGCCGAGGCGCCGTTCTCCATCAGGTACAGCAGCGAGACGATGCCTTCGGTCGGAAAGTAGACGTGGGTCATGGGGTCGCCGGACCCGTACAGGGTCAGGTTGAGCGGCAGCGGGTAGGACTCCAGGTGAGGCAGCAGGCGCTCGAGCTCCGCGGCGGGGAGCGCCGCGAGCAGACGGTTCTCCGCGGGGCGGTGGGCGACGGCAGTAGCAAGTTTTCCGCTCAAGGGGCACATCCCGCGGTCGATTTTAGCCACTATGTGCGGCAACGAACAGAGCCGCAAGATGTGCCGAGAGACAGTTGGCTCAACGAATGTGCAGTGCCTGCGTCGGACCGTATTGATCTTTTTGTCCCGTGAATATTGATCTTCTTGTCCCGACCATACGTGCGTCCTCCTTCCCATAGTGCCGTATGGCCGATTAGCCCCGACTCTCCCAACGGGGCTTTTTTTTGATTGGCCGGAGGCGCGCGCGGTGGTAGATCTACGCCAGGAATGCGAGCAGGTGGAGGAGCTCTGGACCCGCAGCCAGGCGTCCTGGGTGCCGCTTTCGGTCGCCGCGGCTTTTGCGTTTCACCGGACGTGCCGCAACGTCGCGAATCTCCTGTTTCCGGAAGAATACGCGAACGCGCTCGATATCGCGGCCGCGGCGCTGTCGTGCGTGATTCCGATCTACACCCCCGACGGTCGCGGGCTGCCGGTTGCGGTGCCGGTCAATCTCGCCAGCCACAGGTTCCGCGGCGGGGCGACCAAGATGCACTGCGCCGACGGGACGGTAGTCTCGCCGCTGGACATCGTTCGCCGCGACCTGCCTCCCGCGCTGGTCGCCATCGAGGGCGCGAACATCGACTACGTCCCGCCCACGCACGAACTGACCCCCAAGCGCCGTCGTCCCCCCGCACCGCGCCGGGTGTAGGCTAGACGCCGCAGCCGGCCCCAGAGCCGGGGAGGAGGACGGGATGACGGCCTTTTTCATCGTGCGCGCGCAGGTTCTCGATCCGATGGTCGAGGACGCCTTCGATCGCTGGTACGGCGAGGAGCACCTGCCCGACGCGGTCAAGGCGTTCGGTGCGCGCCGCGCCTGGCGCGGCTGGAGCGACAGCGATCAGTCGGTGCACTACGCCTTCTACGAGTTCGAAGACGCCGAGCGCGCGCGCGCGATCACCGGCTCGGAGGCGCTCGCGCGCCTGGTGGCCGAGTTCGACCGCGCCTGGGGCGACAAGGTCAGGCGCAGCCGCGACATCGTGGAAGCGGTGCAGACCGTGAACGTCCGATGAAGACCGTCCTGATCACGGGCGCGGCGGGCGACGTCGGCACGCACCTGCGGCGCGAGCTGGCGGGCAGGTACGCGCTGCGCGTGTCGGACCTGCGTCCGCTGAAGAAATTCCACGTCTCGGAGCGCTTTATGCGCGCCGACATCTCGAAATTCGCCGACGCATTGCGCATCACCAAGGGGGTGGACGCGGTGGTGCACCTGGGCGGCTACTCGGTCGAGGGGCCGTGGGCGGGGATCCTGTCCGCGAACATCGTCGGCTGCTACAACGTGTTCGAGGCCGCGCGCAGGAACGGCGTGAAGCGAATCGTGTTCCCGAGCTCGAATCACGCCGCGGGCTTCTACCGCCGCGACCAGCTGATCGACCACCGCGTGTACCCGAAGCCGGACGGCCGCTACGGCGTGTCGAAGGTGTTCGGCGAGGCGCTTGCGAGCCTGTACGCCGACAAATACGGCATGCAGCTGCTGTGCCTGCGCATCGGCAACGTCAACCCGGCGCCGATCGACAAGCGGCGCTTGTCGATCTGGCTCTCGCCGCGCGACCTGGCGCAGCTGGTGACGATCGGCATTGAGCACCCGGAGATCCGATTCGAGATCGTCTACGGCGTGTCGGGCAACACGCGCAGCTGGTACGACAACGCGAACGCGCGGCGCCTGGGCTATGCGCCGCAGGACGACTCGGAGGCCTATGCGGCCGAAGTGCTCGCGCGCGAGCAGGCTGAAGATCCGATTGCGGCGCTGTACCAGGGCGGGGCGTTCACGGTCGAGGAAGAGATTCCGAACCCCGCGCGGCCGAAGAAGAAAAAGCGCCGCTAGCGCCGCCGCGCGAGCAGCTCGATCGGCACGATGCGCGCCTCGGCGACGCCGCGCGAGGTGTTGCGCATTGCCGCGCGCGCGTCTTCGGCGTGGATCAGGATCACCGCGCGGTGCGGCGGCTTCTCCCCGCGGGCGACGATTTCACGCGAGCGCGCGCCGAATTCGAGCGCTTCCTTCTCGGTGGTGCGAAAGCGCAGGATCTCGAACCCGGCGGCTTCGAGCCCCTGCCGCGTCTCCTGCGGCGTGCACAGAAAGCTCGCCTCGGCGCTCGCGGCCCAGGGCATGGGGTAGTCGAGCTCGGGGCCGGGGCCTTTGGCGATCTCGGACAGCATGAGCCAGCCGCCGGCCTTCAGCACGCGGCGGATTTCGCGGTAGAAGGCGTCCTTGTCGGCGATGTTCATCGACACGTTCATCGAGTAGGCGCCGTCGAAGCTCGACTCGGGGAACGGCATGACGAGCGCGTCGCCGTGCTCGAAGCGCAGCTTGTCGCCGAAGCCGAGCCGGCCGCTCAAGTGGCGCGCGACGTCGCAGAACTCGGCCGTGAGGTCGATGCCGGTGACGCGGCAGCCGAAGCGCTGGTGCATGTAGCGCGCCGGGCCGCCGATGCCGCTGCCGATGTCGAGCAGGTGGTCGCCGGGTGCGACCTCGAGCAGATCCGCGATCTCCTTCGTCGCCTCCAGCCCGCGGTTGTGGAACTGGTCGTAGGGCGCGAGCGCCTCGAGGCTCGGGCGCGCGGGATCGGCGCCGTCCTCGGCCAGCGCCGCCTCTAGCCGCTCGAGCAGGCCGCCGCGGTCGTAGTGCCCGGTGATGTCGCGCTTGTCCCTCATCGCGCCAGCATACTAGCGCCGTGCGGCGGTGAGCAGCAGCTCGTTCGGGCCCTCCCAGCCCGCGGCGCTGTGGAAGCGCGCAAGGCCCGCCTCCATCGCCCCCCATGCCGCGTCGCGCTTCGCCGGCTCGAGCCGGGCGAGGATCTGCTGGATCGGGCTCGCGGAAGCGCGGACGAAATCGAGGTAGGCGCGCGCGCTTGGGAGCCGGAACGGCGCGTCCAGTTTTGTGGTCGCAACGTCGCGAAAGCCCGCGGCACGGAACAGCTCGTCGATCAGCCCCGGCTTGCCCAGGCTGAGCAGGCCGCCGGGGCGGTACGGATCGTGCATTGGCAGTCCCGCATGCTGCAGGGCGGTCGCCATGAGGGTCGCGACGCACGGATTCGCCTGCGGGGTGGAGAACACCATGGTGCAGATTCCGCCGCCTGGCTTGAGCGCGCGGTGCATCTCGCGCAGGCCCGCGAGCGGATCGGGAAAAAACATCAGCCCCAGCCGGCACACCGCCGCATCGAAGCCAGCTTCCTCCACCCCGAGCCGCTCGCCGTCGGCGACCCTCGTGTCGACGTTGCGATGGCCGGCCCGTTGCGCGTTGGCGCGCGCAAACTCGAGGATCGCGGGCGACAGGTCGGTCGCCAGCACAGACCCCTGCGGGCCGACGCGCTCGGCGATATCGAGCGTCTGGTCGCCGGCGCCGGCGGCGACGTCGAGCACGCGCGCTCCGCGCGCCACTCCCGCCATGCCGAGCATCGCGTCGGTGGCCGCGCGCAGCCATTGCCGGATGCCCGGCGTGTGCTCGTTCCAGCCCGTTGCGGCCGTTTGCCACTGCTGCAGCACGGCGCGCTTGAAGCCTTGCGCATCGAATTCGATTGCCTGATTCACGCTCGTCTCCTCATGTCATGATTGACATCCGCACGCTAACCGCGGCAGGGCGGCTGGCGGAAGCCGCAACGCCGCATAACGGGGCCGCATTCGCGCATAGCTCGACATGTTCGACTGGGACGACCTTCGCTACTTCCTCGCGGTTGCTCGGCACGGCAGCACGACTGCGGCCGCCCGCGCGCTGAAGCTGAACCAGTCCACGGTGCAGCGCCGGCTGACCGAGCTCGAGCGGCGAATCGGCAGGAAGCTCGTGCGGCGCCACGCGAGCGGCTACCGCCTGACCGAGCTCGGGCGCGAGATGGTCGCCCACGCCGAAGGCGTCGAGCGCGCCGTGCTCGCGTTCGAGCAGCACCTCGGCCAGACCGGGCGCGACGCGGTCGGCGTCATCCGCGTCACCTGCCCGGAGCCGATCGTGTTCCGCATCACGCAGTCGTCGCTGCTGGATCGCTTTCACGCCCGCTACCCGCAGTACCGGGTCGAATTCGTGATGAGCGACAAGTACCTCGACCTCGCCAAAGGCGAGGCCGACGTCGCCCTGCGTTCCGGCGACACCGAAGACGGCGAGCTCGTCGGACGCAAGCTCGCGGACTCCTTGTGGGCGGTCTACGCGAGCCGGCGCTACATCGAGCAGCACGGCAGGCCCGAGCGGGTCGAGGACCTTGAGCGGCATTTCGTGATCGGGCTGGACGAGTCGATGGCGAAACACCGCGCGGCGGTCTGGCTTGCTCGAGTCGCATCCGGGGCGAAGGTGGTGGCGCGCAATAACAGCATCCTCGGGCTGGTGTACGCGGTGAAATCCGGCATCGGCCTCGCGCCGCTGCCGACCGCGCTGGGCGATTCCGAACCGGACCTCGAGCGGGTGCTCGGCCCGATCCCGGAGCTCGCGCGCGTCTGGCGCGTCCTCGCTCATCCCGACCTGCGCCGCGCACCGCGGGTGGCGGCCTTGTTCGAATTCATGAGCGAAGAGATCGAGACGCTGCGCCCGATCCTCACCGGCTAGCCGTACAGGCTGGAACTGCCACCCTGGCGCGCTCCGCGCTAACCCCCCACCGAGGAGCTACCCATTGCCAACCCCTACTAACGCGAAACTCGGCTGGATCGGCACCGGCCGCATGGGCTACGCCATGGCCGAGCGCCTGGCCAGGGCCGGCTGCGACCTGACGGCCTGGAACCGCACCCGCGCCAAGGCCGAGCCGCTCGCCGCGCACGGCGCGAAGATCGCCGCCCGGCCCGCCGAGCTCGCCGGCTGCGACATCGTGTTCGTCACCGTCGCCGCGGGCAAGGAGCTGCTCGAATCGGTCGAGGCGCTGCTCGCGGACGGGCGCGCGCCGAAGATCGTGGTCGACATCACCTCGGTCTCGGTCGAGGACTCGGCGCGCGCGCGCGAGCGTCTGGCGCAGGCGGGCGCGCAGCTGCTCGCCGCGCCGGTGTCGGGCAACGCCAAGGTGATCAAGGCGGGAAAGCTGAGCTTCGTCGTCTCGGGCTCGCAGGACGCCTACGCGCGCGCCGCGCCCTATCTCGCGCTGATGGGCAAGGGCGCCTCCTGGGTCGGCGAGGGCGAGCTCGCGCGCGTGGCCAAGATCTGCCACAACGTGTTCCTCGGCGTGGTGATCCAGTCGCTGGCCGAGATCACCGTGCTCGCGAACAAGGCCGGCATGCCGCGCCACGCCTTCCTCGAGTTTCTCAACCAGAGCGTGATGGGATCGACCTTCTCGCGCTACAAGTCGCCGGCGCTGGTCAATCTCGATTTCGCGGTCACCTTCACCCCCGAGCTGCTGAAGAAGGACCTCGACCTCGGGCTGGAGGCCGGGCGCAGCCTCGGCGTGCCGCTGCCGCTCGCCTCGCTCACGCGCGACGCGATCCAGGCCCTGATCGGCAACGGCTATGGCGCGGGCGACTTCGCCGCGCTGATCATGATGCAGGCCAGGGCCGCCGGGATGTCGCTTTCGCCCGAGAACGTCGCCGTCGACGACGGGCTTCACTAGAGCCTTGGCTGGCCTGCGAAGAGGATGAAAATGATTCATTGCCCTTGCCGCCCGGGACCTGTATAACTACGGGGCAGGATTCTCAAGCAGTGAAGTAGCTGGTCCGTCTAGGCGTTCGCGCTGTGCTCATCAGGTAGTTCCCTTCCTTGAAGTTCCCGCAGGCCCGATCGGGCCTCCAATCAACTTTCGAGGAAACGCAAATGAGCACAGGTACCGTGAAATGGTTCAACGACGCCAAGGGATTCGGCTTCATCACTCCGGAAGACGGCGGCAAGGATCTGTTCGCCCACTTCTCCGCCATCCAGGGCGACGGCCACAAGTCGCTGAGCGAGGGCCAGAAAGTGCAGTTCGACAGCGCAGACGGGCCCAAAGGGCCGCAAGCGACCAATATCCGTTCGGCGGAGTAAGCACGCCGGAGACCGCAAACGAAGCCCGGGAAACCGGGCTTTTTTGTTTGTGATTCACCTGAGGTGGCGGAGATGGCTGCAGACATGCAAGTGAAATTCGGGCGTGCGCGGGTCGAGGGGTGGACCCGGGACAAGATCGAATCCCTGAGCACGCTCGAGGTGCGCCAACTGGGCGCCAACGCGACTCGCCTCGCCGAGGCCGAGATCGCGGCGCTGTGCGAGGAAGTGCTCGACGCGCGGCCGCGCGGGCATCCGCCGGTGCGCCGGGCCGGACGCAAGGGCCAGGCGCGGCGCCTGGTGCCGCGCGCCAAGGCGCTCGCCTTGCGCGGCGCCAAGGTGAAAAACCGGCTCTGGAGCCGTGGCGGGGTGAAGGCAAGCGACGGCGCGGTGGTGCTCGCGCTCTGGGCCGACGACGTGCAGGCCGCCGACGGCGTCAGTCAATACCTGCTGTGGGCGCCGAACGTGGAAGGTTCGCGCCCCTGGTCGGATACGCCGGGGGGGCAGGAGCGGCTCGAGCACTGCCGGCTCGCCGCGGACGCCGGCGGCGCCGAGGGGCTGCTGGTCTACGGCGAGCGCATGGAAGGTTCGCTGCCCGACGACAAGGCGCTCAACGTGCTGGGCGCGGACCCCGACACCGTGCTCACGCTGAGGGTCGAGAAGCGCGCCGAGGAATACTGGGCGAGTTGGGGCGGCGGGCACCGCGCGGCGAGCTAGTCGCACGATCGCGGGAGGCTCGAGACAGATGCAGAAACACGCCCTTTGGAGGCAGCAGGAGCAGCAGCTGCTGGAACGCTGGGCGGCTGCGACCGAGCGCCACCGCGTGGCGCACGAAGCGCTCTCGGCCTCGCGCCTGGCGCAGGGCGACGTTGCAGCGAACGACGATCTGGCGCTGAAGGCGCAGGCCGCACGCGCCGAGATCGAAGCCCTCAGGCGGGAAGTCGCGCACCTGAAGCGCAAGTTCCTCTCCGGAGACCGGTACTAGCGGCGCAACCCGTTCGCGCCCGAAACGATTTAAGCTTGCCACGTTTTCCGTGAACGCCGCGGGGAGGGCATGACCGAGATCGTCGCCGTAGACCGCCTCGACATCCAGGTGCTGGTGGACAACGTCACCGACAGCCTGTCGAGCACCCCGAGCAACGTGATTCCGGAGTGGACCGGGCTGCTCACCAGCGGGCGGATGCGCATCGTCTCGGGCGGGGCGATCTGCTGCGCGCACCACGGCCTGTCGCTGCTGATCACCGCGCACCTGGGCGCCAACAAGCGTACGCTGCTGTTCGACGCCGGGCCCGAGGGCGCCACCTTCCAGCGCAACGCGGGCATCCTGGGGGTCGATTTCGGCGCCATCGACGCGGTGGTGCTGTCGCACGGGCACTGGGACCACGCCGGCGGGCTGGTGACGGCGATCGAGTCGATCGCCGGCCACCGCGGCAAAGGCGAGGTGCCTTGCTACGTGCACCCGGGCATGTTCGCGCAGCGCGCGACGCAGCGCCCCACCGGCGAGATGGCGGTGCACGAGCCGGTGCCCGATCCGGCGCTGCTCGCCGAAGCGGGGGCGAAGGTGATCAACACGCACGAGCCGCAGGCGCTGTGCGGCGGCGCGTTCTACCTCAGCGGTGAAATCCCGCGCCGCACGCGCTACGAGCTCGGGCTGCCGGGGCACATGCGGCGCGCGGCCGACGGCAAGTCGTGGGAGCCCGATCCCCTGCTGATGGACGAGCGCTTCGTTTCGGTGCACGTCAGGGACAAGGGCCAGTTCGTGTTTTCGGCCTGCTCGCATGCCGGCGTGATCAACGTGCTCAGGCACGCCAAGCGGACCTTTCCCAAGGTGCCGCTGTACGGCGTGATGGGCGGCTTTCATCTGTCGGGGATCACCGAGAAGGCGATCCCGAACACGGTCGCCGACCTGAAGAAGCTGCGCCTGAAGCTGCTCGCGCCGGGGCATTGCACCGGCTGGCGCGCGACGTCGGCGATGGCGCGCGCCTTCGGCGACGATCTGCTCGCGCCCTCGGCGGTGGGCAAGCGCTATCTGATCTGAGCCGGGGCCGACGGTGAGCATGCTCGCGCAGACCGCGGTGTTCCTGCTCACCGCCGTCATCCTGGTGCCCTTGTTCCGCCGCGCCCGCCTGGGCGCCGTGGTGGGCTACCTCGTGGCCGGGATGCTGATCGGCCCCTCGGGGCTGGCGCTGATCGCCGACCCGTCCGCGACGCTGCAGTTCGCCGAGTTCGGCGTGGTGCTGCTCTTGTTCATCATCGGCCTCGAGCTCGAGCCGCGCCGGCTGTGGGTGATGCGGCGCGCGGTGTTCGGCCTGGGCGGGGCGCAGCTCGCGCTTACCGCGTTCGCGCTGGGCGGCATCGCGCTCGCGCTGGGGCTCGACTGGCGCGCGGCGACGGTCGCCGGGCTGGGCCTGGCGCTGTCGTCGACTGCGCTGGTGCTCACCGCGCTCGCCGAGCGCGGCCAGCTCGCCGCGCGCCACGGGCGCGAGGCGTTCGCGGTGCTGCTGTTCCAGGACATGGCGGTGATCCCGATGATCGCGCTGCTGCCGCTGCTCGCCGGCGGCTCGTCGGGCATGCAGCTCGCGCCGGCGCTCAAGGGCCTGGCGGCGATCCTGCTGGTGGTCGCGGCGAGCCGCGCCGTGGTGCGCCCGGCGCTGCAGGCGGTCGCGCGCTGGGGCGGGCGCGAAGTGTTCACCGCCGCGGCGCTGCTGCTGGTGGTCGGCGCCGCGCTCGGCATGGAGCTGATCGGGCTGTCGCCGTCCCTGGGCGCCTTCCTCGCCGGGGTGCTGGTGGCCGACTCGGAGTTCCGCCACGAGCTGGAAGCCGACATCGAGCCGTTCAAAGGTTTGCTGCTGGGGCTGTTCTTCATCGCGGTGGGCATGAGCGCGAACCTCGGCCTGCTCGGGCGCGAGCCGCTCGTGGTGCTCGCGCTCGCGCTCGGCCTGATGGCGGTCAAGTTCACGCTCATGGCGCTGGTGTCGCGCGCGATGGGCGCGCCCTGGGCGAGCGCGCTCGCGGTCGGCGACGCGGTCTCGCAGGGCGGCGAGTTCGCCTTCGTGCTGTTCGGCGCGGCGGCCGGCTTCGGCGTGCTCGCAGGCCCGGTCGCCGAGCGGCTGGTGCTCGCGGTGACGCTGTCGCTGGTGATCTCGCCGCTCGTGTTCGCGTTGCACGACCGGCTGCTCACCCGCTGGCGCGATCGCGCCGCGCCGCCCGAGTTCGACACGATCGACGACACGGGCAAGCCGGTGATCATCGCCGGCTACGGCCGCGTGGGGCAGATCGTCTCGCGCGTGCTCAACATGTGCGGCATCCCGTTCACCGCGCTCGAGCTGTCCTACCAGCAGGTCGACTTCGTGCGCCGCTTCGGCGGCAAGGTCTACTACGGCGACGCCTCGCGCCTGGAGCTGCTGCAGGCCGCCAAGGCGGGCGAGGCGAAGCTGTTCGTGCTCGCGATCGACGACGTCGAGGCATCGCTGCGCACCGCGACGGTGGTGCGGCGCCATTTCCCCGAGCTGCCGATCATCGCGCGTGCGAGGAACCGCAATCACGTGTATCGGCTGCGCGACCTCGGGATCGGAACGATCCTGCGCGACACCTTTCCGGCGAGTCTCGCCATGGCCGAGCAGGCGCTGCTGCGGCTCGGGATGTCGACTTCGGCGACCGCGGGCGCGCTGTCGCTGTTCCGCCGCCACGACGAGGAGCGGCTCGAGTCGCAGTACGCGCTGCGCGATGACGAGGCGAAGCTGATCCAGACCACGCGCGCGGCGGCCGAGCAGTTGAAGGAGCTGTTCGAGTCCGATCCCACGGCGCGGCGCGGCGGCGGGCGCTAGAATCCGCATCCCGTTCCATTCCGGAGAGCACGATGGCCATCTCGATGTACCAGGCGAGCGCGCCGCGCTTCGTCAACACGCTCGGCAACCTGGCCGCGGTCCTCGACAAGGCGCAGGCGCACGCCGAGGCGAAGGGCCTCGACCCGCTGGTGCTGACCGCCTGCCGCATCTTCCCCGACATGTTCCCGCTCTCGCGCCAGGTGCAGATCGCGACCGACACCGCGAAGGGGGCGCTCGCGCGCCTGGCCGGAGTCGAGCTGCCCAAGTACGAGGACACCGAGCAGAGCATTGCCGAGCTCAAGGCGCGCATCGCGAAGACGATTGCGTTCCTGCAGGACTTCAAGCCGTCCCAGATCGACGGCACCGAGGACAGGGAGCTGACCATCAAGCTCGGCAAGAGCGAGGTGAACTGGAAAGGGATGCAGTACCTGCTCGGCTTCGCGCTGCCGAACTTCTATTTCCACGTCACCACCGCCTACTGCATCCTGCGCCACAACGGGGTCGAGCTCGGCAAGCGCGACTTCATCGGCAACCCCTGAGTAGAATCGGGCAAACCGATCGACACGGGACGAATCCATGCCTGCCAAGCCTTCCATCGCGCCCCGGGACTGGGCGAGCCAGCCGCCGTACCTGTACCCGGGCTACAAATCGACCGTCAAGCGCGGCCCGACCCGGCCCCTGGTGCCGCTGACGAGTGCGCTCGCGCAGCGCAATGCCCCGGTCTACGGCCACGACGACATCGGCCCGCTCGACCACGACCTGACCCGCAACGCGGCCAGGAACGGCGCCCCCTTGGGCGAGCGCATCGTGGTCACCGGACGGGTGCTCGACGAGGACGGCCAGCCGGCGGCGCACACCCTGGTGGAGATCTGGCAGGCCAACGCCGCCGGGCGCTACGTGCACAAGGCCGACCAGCACAACGCTCCGCTCGACCCGAACTTCCTCGGCGCCGGGCGCTGCCTGACCGACCAGGACGGCCGCTACCGCTTCCTGACCGTCAAGCCCGGGGCCTATCCGTGGCAGAACCACCCCAACGGCTGGCGGCCCAACCACATCCATTTCTCCCTGTTCGGCCAGCACTTCGCCAGCCGGCTGGTGACCCAGATGTATTTCTCCGGCGACCCGCTGCTGGCGCTCGACCCGATCTATCTGAGCGCTCCCGAGCGTGCACGCGAGCGTTTGCTGTCGCGCCTGAACCTGGACGTGGTGGGCGAGGCCGGGTTCGCGCTCGGGTTCGAGTTCGACATCGTCCTGCGCGGTCCGCACCAGACCCCGGCGGAGGCCTGAGGCCATGAAACTGATCCAGACCCCATCTCAGACGGTTGGTCCTTACTTCGCCTACGGCCTAACGTCCGAGCAGTACGGCTACGATTTCAGGAGCCTTTTCGGGCCGGTGCTGGCTGAGCCGCAGGCTGCCGGCGAGCACATCCGGCTCAGCGGCCGGGTGTTCGACGGCGACGGCGTGCCGGTGCCCGACGCGATGCTCGAGATCCGCCAGGCCGATGCCGAGGGGCGCTTCGTCGCCTCGCGCGCGGAAGCCCTGGCGAGCGGTTTCAGGGGCTTCGGCCGCTGCGGCACCGGCACCCACCCCTCGTTGCACTACTGGTTCGACACGGTCAAGCCGGGCGCGGCCGCGCCCGGCGAGGCGCCCTGCATCGACCTGATCGTGACCATGCGCGGCATGCTGCTGCACGCCTTCACCCGGGTCTACTTCGACGACGAGCGGGAAGCGAACGCACGCGACCCGGTGCTCGGCGCGGTGCCGGCCGAGCGCCGCGCGACGCTCGTCGCCAGGCGCGAAGCGCAGCCCGGCGGCGTGAGCTACCGCTTCGACATCCGCATGCAGGGCGCGAAGGAAACCGTCTTTTTTGATCTCTAGCGCGCGGCGGCGTAGAGCTTTTCGTGCCGTTCCTGGCAGGAAGCGCAGCGCAGCGAGGTCGGGTTGACCTGCAGCCGCCCGAACGGAATCGGGTCGCCGCAGTCCGCGCACAGTCCGTAGCCGCCTTCGGCGGCCCGGGCGCGCGCGGCATCGATCTGCGCCAGCTCGCGCAGGTGCAGGTCGAGCAGGTCGTTCTCGATCGTGCTGCGCACGCGGCCGAAGGCGCGGTCGGCCTCGTCCCCGGCGAGGTCGGCGGCGAGCCCCTGATCATCGAGCGCGCTGCGCCGCTGCGCGACCAGGTCGTGCAGCTCACGCTCGCGCTGGTCCAGCGCGGCGAGCAGCCCGTCGAGCTGACCCCCGGTAAGTGGCTGAGAGTTGCGGCTCATCCGCATGCGACACGCCTCGCCCGGAGAAGTTTCCGGCCCGCCCTCAGGCGCTCAGGCCGGCTGCTGCCAATCGGCGCGGCGAAACCGCTTGCGCCGCGAAGGCGCCGCCTCGCCCTGCGCCGCGTACTCGCGCAGCCGCTCGCCCACCGCGCGCGCGACCTCGCCCGGCAGCTGGTGCGCGACCGCCGCGAAGCGGCGCACGATCGTCTCGGGCTTGAGGGGGTTGGCGCCGTCGTGAAAATAGCCGCGCTCGGCCTCCCACACCAGCGCGCGCTCGCCCGAGGACAGGCCGTAGCAGAGCTGGAAGCCCTGCAGCGCGCCGCCCTTCGCCTGCGACACGAACAGGTCGAAGTAATCGTCGTGAAACCAGCGCCGCCGGGTGAGCGGCGAGTCCTGTGTCACACCCAGAATCTCGCGCATGGAATTAGTTTACCCCCGCCCCGGGGCGAGAGGTTGACCTCGGGCAAAGCCGCGCGTAGCTTGGCGGCGCATTTACACCCTAGAGGAGGGATGCGATGAAACCCGAGCTTACGGTGCTGGTGTGGGCGGTGGCGCTCGCGTTCGTGCAGGTGCTGATCGCGGTGCAGGGGGCGATGATGCAGGTCGGCCTGATGACCCTGGTGGGCAACCGCGAGCATTTCCCCGAGCTGATCGGCTGGGCCGGGCGCGCCCATCGCGCGCAGCGCAACATGATCGAGAACCTGGTGCTGTTCGTCGCGCTTGTGCTCGCGGCGGTGGCCGCCGGGCGCACCAACAACATGACTCTGGTCGGCGCGGAGCTCTTCCTGTGGGCGCGCGTGGCCTACGCGATCGTGTACCTGATCGGCCTGCCGTGGCTGCGCACCGGGGTGTGGGCCGTGTCGATCGTCGGCCTGATCCTGATCTTCGCGCAGCTACTCTAGTCGTCGTCCCGGTCGCGGTAGTAGTAGCGCGGCGGCGGGGCGTACATCGGCGGCGGCGGGGCGTACATGTAGACGCGCCGCCGGCGCAGCGGGCGCTGGGCCTCGGTCTGGCTCGGGATCTTGTTGCCCTTGGCGTACATGCACTGGGTGTAGGCGATGTCGTAGCGCTGCTGCAGCGTGTACGAGGAGCGCTGGGCGGCGCCTGCGCCGGCGACCGAGCCGACCAGCAGCCCGGCGCCCGCGCCGGCCCCGGCACCCTGGTGGCCGCCGATCAGCGCGCCGGCGACCGCGCCGACCGCAGTGCCGATCGCCGCGCTCCTCACGCCGCTGTCGACCGAGGCCTGCTGCGCGGTGGTGCCGGCCTGATTGCTCGCGAACTGGCGGCACTCGAAGTCGTCGCCGCGGAACTGCTCGAAGCTCTTGCCGTTGCCGGGCAGGACCATCACGCTCGGGCCGCTCGGCGGCACGCTGGCGCAGGCGCCCAGCGCGAGCGCTGCGGCGGCGGCGAGGGAGATCGGTTTCATCTTTCGTGTCCTTCCGGGGTCATTTCGGCGGCTGCGGCGCGACGCGCTGCCAGCCGCCGGGGCAGTGTTTGACGTAGGGGTAATACGCCTTCGACTCGGCGCAGTAGTACCAGTAGGCACTGGCGGGGGCCTCGCGCTCGGCGTCGTCGCGCTCGATGTAAGTCGGCGGCGAGGAGGGCACCACCACGACCCGCGGCGGGTAGTTGTAGTACGGGTCGGCATAGTACGGGTAGTAATACGGCACGCCGATCGAGACGCCGAAGTGCACGTGCCGGTCGGCGAGCGCCGGGGTCGCGTACGCGGCGCCGAGGGTCAGCATGGCCAGCAGGGCAAGGAGTCTTTTCATCGTGATCGCGTCGATTGCTGCAGACGCTTACACGATATTCCTGCCGCGCGCGGCGGGTGTGTGAATTGGTAACAAATCGTTACCGATTCGACGCCCTTCAAGTCATCCTGACGACAATCTTGCCCACCTGCGCGTCGGATTCCATGTAGTCCTTGGCCGCGGGCAGTTGCTCGAAGTCGAACACGCGGTCGATCAGCGGCTCGATGCGCCCGTCGGCGATCGCCGGCAGCAGGTCGGCGACGAAGCCGCGCACGGTCGCCGAGCGCTGCTCGGCGCTGCGCAGCCGGTTCGAGACCCCGAACAGGGTCAGGCGCTTCGAATGCAGCGCCTCGAGGTCGATTTCGCTCCTGAGCACGCCGTCGACATGGCCGACCGTCGCCAGCCGCCCCTCGAACGCCATCGTGCGCATGCATTCCGGAAACACGCTGCCGCCCACCGTGTTGACCACCAGGTTCGCGCCCTTGCCGCCGGTGGCGGCCATGACCGCGTCGCGGAAATCGCCCTTGCGCGTCTTGAGCGCGAGGTCGAGGCCGAGCGGCGCGAGGCGCTCGAGCTTCGCCGCCGAACCCGAGGTGCCGGCGACCTTGGCGCCGAGCGCCTTGCCCGCCTGCAGCGCGCCGACGCCGACGCCGGAGGACACGCCGGTGACCAGCAGCCATTCGCCCGCGCGCAGCCGCCCCTGTCCGATCAGCATGTCGTGCACCACCATGAACACCAGCGGCACCGCGGCCGCCTGCTCCCACGACAGGCGCAGCGGCACCGGAATCGCCTCGCGCGCGTCGATCAGCGCGTACTCGGCGAAGGCGCCGGCCGCGCGCCCCATCACGCGCTCGCCGAGCGCGAAGCCGGCCACGCCCGCGCCGAGCGCGGCGACCTCGCCCGCGGCTTCGCCGCCGGCCGGCTTGGCCGCGCCGCCCGGTTTGGCGCCGATGCCGCGCGCGGCGAGCAGCTCGCCGCGGTTGAGGCCCGCGGCCCGCACGCGCACCAGGATCTGGCCCGCGCCGGGCTCGGGCGCCGGCGCCTCGCGCCGCTCGAGCAGCGCGCGTCCGGCATCCGCGCGTAGGGTATAGGCGATCATGCGTCGCGCAGTGTATTACAAGCGGCGCGGCTTCGTGGTTCAATTCCGGGCCATGAGTGCGCCGCCCCTGCTGGACGAGAGCACCTGCGCCTTCGTGCTGGGCGCGGTGTCGATCAGCGCCGCCTCGCGCGGCGCGGGCGGGCTGCCGGTGCTCGCGCGCGCCTCGGGCTGCCGAGTGGCGGCGGACAGGGGCCGCATCGCGCTTTACCTCGCGCGCTCGAAATCGGGGGTGCTGATCGACGCGGTGCGCGCCACGCGCGCGGTGGCGGCGGTGTTCAGCCTGCCGAGCAGCCACCGCACGGTGCAGCTCAAGGGCGCCGACGCGTCGGTCGGCGCGCCCGCGGCGGGCGACTTCGAGGCGGTCGGGCGCTACGTCGAGGCCTTCGCCGCCGAGCTCGAGCCGCTCGGCTACCACGGCGCGCTCGCGCGCGCGCTGCTGTGGCTGGACGAATCCGATCTCGCTGTGGTCTCGTTCACGCCTTCGTCCGCGTTCAGCCAGACGCCCGGCCCGGGCGCCGGCGCCCCGCTGCGGCCCGCACCGTGACGCTTTCGATCGACTCGATCCGCGACTGCCTGGAGGGCGCGATCCCCGCCGTGGTGGCGACCCTGGCCGCGGACGGCACGCCGAACGTGAGCTACGTTTCGCAGGTGTACTACATCGACGGTGGGCACGTCGCGCTGTCGTTCCAGTTCTTCAACAAGACGCGCGAGAACGTGCTAGCCAACCCGCGCGCGACAGTGGCGGTGATCGACCCGCGCACGGCGGCGCAGTACCGGCTCGCGCTCGAGTACCTGCGCACCGAAACCGAGGGGCCCCTGTTCGAGCGCATGAAGGCCAAGCTCGCCGGCATCGCGTCGCACACCGGCATGAGCGGCGTGTTCCGGCTGCGAGGCTCGGACGTTTACCGCGTGTGCGGCATCGAGCGCGTTGCGGGGCGCGAGACGCCCGCGCCGCCGCGGCGCAACCTGCTCGCCGCGCTGCGCAGCTGCAGCGAGCGGCTCACGCGCTGTGCCGACCTGGGAGGGCTGCTGGACGAGCTGCTCGCCTGTCTGGACGAGGTGTTCGGCATCGGCCACGCGATGGTGCTGGTGCCCGACGGCGCCGGTGCGCGCCTCTACACCGTCGCCAGCCGCGGCTACCCGGCCTCCGGTGTGGGCTCGGAGATCCCGCTCGGTTGTGGCGTGATCGGTGTCGCGGCGCGCGAACGCACGCCGATCCGCATCTCGCACATGACCTCCGACTACACCTACGGCCAGGCGATCCGCGAGCGCGCGGCGGCCGAGGGCATGGGCGACATGCTCGAGACTATGATCCCGTTGCCCGGGCTGGCCGATTCGCGCAGCCAGCTCGCGGTGCCGGTGACCGCGGGCGAGCGCCTGCTGGGAGTGCTGTACGTCGAGAGCGCGGACGACATGCGCTTCGGTTACGACGACGAGGACGCGCTGGTCGCGCTCGCGACCCAGACCGGGATGGTGGCGCGCCTGCTGCAGGAGGCGGCCGAGAGCCAGGATGAGGTCCCGGCCGCGGCGCGCGCGACACCGCCGGGCGGCACGCCGGTGCCGATCCGGCACTACGCGGCCGACGGCAGCGTGTTCATCGGCGACGACTACCTGATCAAGGGCGTCGCGGGAGCGATCTTCTGCAAGCTGTTGCGCGACTACGGCCGCGAGCAGCGCAGCGAGTTCACCAACCGCGAGCTGCGGCTCGATGCCTCGATCCGGCTGCCGGACGTGAGCGACAACCTCGAGGCGCGCCTGATCCTGCTCTCGCGCCGACTGGCCGAGCGCTGCGAGTTCCTGCGCATCGAGAAAACGGGGCGCGGACGGTTCCGGCTCGTCGTCGCGCGCCCCTTCAAGCTGGTCGAATTGCCCGCCTAGGCGTCCGGCCCGAGCGCCGCACCGAGCTTGTACCAGTCGCGCTCGGAGAGCTGCGCCTTTAGCATCGCGAGGATGCCGGCGAAGGCCTGGGGTGGCAGCGCGGGACGCATCTCCGTGAGCTTCGCCGCGCGCTCGGGCGCGCTCATCGCGGGCAGCATCCAGCGCGCCACCGCCGCCATCTCGTCCGGCGCGATCGACGCCACCAGCGCGCGCTCGATCGCTGCCAGCTCGTCGTCGCAGTAGGCGCTCCACAGCACCGCGTTGTGCTCGGTCTCCTCGTGGTGCATGTGCTCGAGGTTCTCGGCCACGAACAGCGCCAGCCCGCGGTAGAGCTCCAGCGCGGCGCACGCGCGCGCGCTGCCTTCGGCACGCTCCAGCGCGCCGAGCTCCGCTTCGAGCGCCTCGATCGAGTGCAGGTGGTGGACGTGATCGCGCGCCGCCTGCGACGCCGAGCCCGGCCGGCGCGCTTCCATCGCCGGGTGCACGAAGTCGTTTTCGTGCTCGAGATGCGCGCGGCAAAGCGCGAGCAAGCCGCGCAGCTGCGCCGCGCCCTCGGCAACCTCGACCTCGTCCCAGGCGTCGAGACGCCCGATCCTGAACAGCGTGTCCGCCATGAAGCTGCGCAAGCCCTTGTGGATCTGCGCGTACATATCGTAGCGCCCTTCGGCGGGCTGCGCCCGCGGCTTGAGCTTGAGTACCGTTTGAGCCATGCTGTCCTCCCGTGTGAAATTGACGGGCGAACTGTAGCGGCGGCGCGCGCGGCGCGTTGCTAAATGTCCCCTAACGAAACCTTAAGAATTCCCTAAACCGATATGAGCACACGAGACTGGCCGAAGCTCGCCGCGGAGCTCGAGCACCTGCTCAGGCTGCGCGCGGTGCCGTTCGGCATGAAGCTGTTCGCCGCGCGCGAGGAGATGGAGGCGGTGCCGAAGATCAGGCGGCCCAAATCGGTTCACACCCTGGACCAGGTCGTGGCGCAGGCCGCGCGCCTGGGCTGGACGGTCGGCGTCACGGCCGAGGACCTGGTCGGCGACCAGTGCCGCTCGGTGGTGGGGCTGGGCGGGCAGGACGAGAAATGGCGCTCGGGGCAGCACATGGTCGGGGTCTGGTTCGCCACGCTCGAGGACGCCGGGCGCCACCAGGCGGCGATGAATCTGGTGCCGAAAGGAAAATACGCTGCGCTCGCGGTCTCGCCGCTGGCGGCCGGCAGGCTCGACCCGCCCGACATCGCGCTGTTCTACGCCACGCCGGGAGCGATGATCTACTTCATCAACGGCCTGCAGTGGGCGGGCTACAAGCGCTTCGACTGGAGCGTGGTGGGCGAGTCCTCCTGCGCGGACTCGTGGGGCCGCGCGCTCGCCACGCGCGAGCCGAGTCTGTCGATCCCGTGCTTCGCCGAGCGGCGCTACGGCGGGGTGCTGGACGACGAGCTGCTGATGGCGCTGCCGCCCGAGAAGCTCGAGCAGGCGCTCGCCGGCATGCAGGCGCTGGCGAAGAACGGCTTTCGCTATCCGTTCGCCCAGTACGGCATCCAGCAGGACGTGCGCGCGGGGATGGCGGTCAGCTATCCCGACCGGAAGTAGCGCCCGCGCAAGACGCGCTTTGCGCGACCCGCGCGGGCGTTGCGGCTAGCGACGCGCCTGGCGGATGTCGTGCCGGCGGTCGCGGCGGTCGGCGCGCAGATCGTGCCTGTCGCCGCGGCGCTCGGCGCGGTCGCCGCGCAGGTCGCGCCGCGCGGCGCGCACGCCCCTGGCGTCGCCTTCCCGCCTTTCATGCCGCAGCGCGCGGCGGTCGTGCCGCATGTCGCGCCGGTCGTGCCGCACGTCGTGCCGGTCGTGCCGGATGCCGCGCGTGTCGTGGCGGACGTCGCCGCCCTGCGACGGCTGCGCGAAAGACGCGCTGCTCGCCGCGAGCAGCACCGAGGCAGTTGCAACATAGATCAGCTTCTTAAGCATCTTCAGTCTCCCGATGATTGAACTGGAATCGGCCGGCGCTTGCGCGTCCGGCACGTACCCATTCAACCCGCGCGGGAGCGCGGCGGCTGCAACCGTGTGTAACGGGATGTACGCGTGAACTCGTGCGCGTCAGCCGCCGAAGCCGTCGGCGACCATCACTTCGAGCAGGCGTGGGCCGCCGCTCGCGACCGCCTCGCGCAGCGCGGGCGCGAAGTCCTGCGGCTCGACCACGCGCCTGGCGGGCACGCCCATCGACTGCGCGAGCGCGCAGTAGTCGATCGATGGCTCGCGGATGTCCATGCCGATGAACTTGTCGCTGTGGCGCATCGAGATCAGCCGTTCCTTGAGGATGCGGTAGCTGCGGTTGTTGGTGATGACGTAGGTCACCGGCAGCTTCTCGTGCGCCGCGGTCCACAGCGCCTGCACGCCGTACATCGCGCTGCCGTCGCCGACCAGCGCGACCACGGGGCGGTCGGGCAGCGCGAGGCTGACGCCGACCGCGCCCGGCAGCGCGAAGCCGAGACCGCCGCTCGCCAGGCCGTAGTAGCTCTTCGGGTCGCGCAGGGCAAGGAAGGCGGGCAGGCTGTTGGCCGAGGTGAGCGCCTCCTCGACCACCACGGCGTCCTTCGGCAGCCCCTCGGCCAGGCGCAGCATCAGGTAGCGCGGGTCGATCGGCTTTTCCTCCGCGGCTTCGAGCGCCGCGATGCGCGCCTTGTCGCGCTGCGCCGACCAGTTGCGCGGCGCGAGCGCGGCCAGGCGCTGCGCGGCGGCGGCCGGGCGCGCGGCGCGCAGCAGCGGCAGCAGCGCGCGCAGCGTTTCGCGCACATTGGCCTGCACGGCGAACTCGGTCGGATGGTTCTTGCCCAGCTCCCAGTCGCGCTCGCTCACGTGCACCACCGGCATGCCCTCGGGCAGCGGATCGACCGGGCTGTAGACCGACATGCGCAGCAGGTCCGCGCCGAGACAGAGCGCGAGATCGAACGGCGCGAGCGCGTCGCGC
>Ga0315556_1000218_pt1 | contig 33796 bp, 31 predicted proteins | sample SalMarSW160310MG_FD_202112 | JGI IMG/M metagenome (GOLD analysis project Ga0315556, IMG submission 202112) | Salt marsh sediment microbial communities from the Plum Island Ecosystem LTER, Massachusetts, United States - Salt Marsh Sediment SW1603-10 ...
CAGCCTGCCCGACGACGTTTCCAGTCCGCAATCCACGTTCAACGCGCTCTCGACCGAGCGTCGCTTCGATCCGGGTTCAACGGTAGACGTTTACCAGGTGACCGGGGCGGCGAATATCCGTGCGCCCAAATTGCCTGCCACTGGATTCGCCCCTGGACAGGTGACCGATCTGCCTCGGATGCCTCAGGGTGCCAGCCAGGGCCCAACGGACGGGATGGTGCTCGGTATCCCGAGTCTGGGCGTACGGCTTCCGATTGTGGGGGTGCCGCTCAGCGCCTCGGGATGGAACCTGACCTGGCTCGGCGAAGATGCCGGCTACTTGGAGGGGACTGCCTATCCAACGCATGCCGGCAACACGGCGCTGACCGGGCACGTCTACGGTGCAGACGGCCTGCCAGGTCCTTTCTACCATCTGCGGGATTTGGCCTGGGGAGATGAAATCCGAATCACGTCCGGCGGTGCGGTCTATGTCTATCAGGTGCGCCAACTGCGGTCGGTGGCCCCGGATGACCTGAGTGTCCTGCACCACGAGGAGCGGGATTGGCTAACCCTGCTCACATGCGAGGGCTTCGATCAGAGGTCAGGGTCCTACGCTAAGCGCCTGGCCGTCCGCGCAGTGCTCATCCGCGTGGTTCCTGCCGACGATTCGCGCTAGCTGGGACGCGGCAAGGTTACCTCGAAGATCAGGCTCGCAGCACGCCGATGGCCATGCCATCTCCGGCCGGGAAGATGGTGGAAAACAGCCTTTCATCCGCCGCCAGTCGGCGGATGAACTCGCGAGTGGCGACCACGCGTTGATCGGTTTCGTGAGTGTCGAGCAGCGCGCCCTTGCGAAAAGCATTGTGCGCCGCAAGGACGCCTCCGGGGCGCAGATTGCTCAGCGTCCAGTCCAGATAGTCTGGATAGCCTTCTTTCTCGGCATCGATGAAAACAAAGTCAAAGGGTCCTAGGTTGGATAGATCCTGAAGCACCTGGTGGGCGTCACCTATGCGGATCTCGACCCTGTCCGCCACACCGGCCAGCTCGAAGTGCTCGCGGGCGACGTCGGCATGCTTGGGCTCGACTTCAAGCGTGATCAGCTTGCCATCGTCAGGCAGCGCGCGGGCGATCCACGAGCCGCTGTAGCCTCCCAACGTTCCGATTTCAACAACTGAACGTGCCCCACAAGCGGCCACCAGCAACTGCAGGAAGGCGGCTTCCTCGGGGCGAATCATGATCTCCGGCAGTCCCCGGATGGGAATCTGTTGTCGGATCGCCGCCAGAGCGTCGTCTTCTTGGGCGAACGTCTCGGTGATGTACTTCGAGAGAGCATCGTCATAGGTGGTCATGAAACCTCCAAGGATTCAGGGTCAACTGCGACCCGGGAAATCAAGACCGCTGCCGGAAGGCGAGCGCCTGATGTGATTATATCGGTTGCTCGATCGCGGCCTGGCTCATTACAATTCTGGCATGACCCACAAGTTGGCTGAGGCGCTGCTGGTGTGGTATGCATCTGAGAAACGCGATCTGCCCTGGCGCTATACACGCGATCCGTACGCAGTCTGGATCTCGGAAGTAATGCTCCAGCAGACCCAAGTTGAGACCGTGGTGCCCTACTTCCAGCGTTGGATGGAGCGCTATCCATCTCTCCAGGCACTGGCTGAGGCGCCGATCGATGACGTGCTAAACCTGTGGGAAGGCTTGGGCTACTATCGTCGTGCCCACGCACTGCACCGGGCCGCCCGAGAACGACGCGCGGCTGGATATGACTCGCTGCCAGACACGGTCACCGAATTGGAATCGCTGCCGGGCATTGGACCCTATACGGCGCGTGCCGTGGCTGCGATTGCCTTTGGCGCCGATGTGCTGGCCCTGGACGGCAACTTGCGCCGGGTACTGGCACGGATTTTCAATGTCGAGCTGGATATCTCGACGGCTGATGGCGAGCGGAAGCTCCGCCAATTGGGCGAATCCGTGCTCCCAAGGGGGAAGGCCTCAGCCTTCAATCAGGCCCTGATGGATCTCGGCGCCACCGTGTGCGTGGTGAGGGCGCCACGGTGCTCGACCTGCCCGGTGGCTGAGATGTGCGCAGCATTTCAGGCGGGGGTCGAAGAAGAGCGGCCGATTCGGCCCAAGCGAAAAGCAAGGCCACACCGGCGACTTTCGCAAGTGGCACTTTGGCGAAGCGGCAGCGTGCTTGTCGGCCGTCGCCCTCAGCATGGGCTCTTGGCCGGGTTGTGGGCCTTTCCGGGCGAGACGATGATGGACGATGAGGCACCAGAAAGCGCGGCAAGAAGAACGGTAGAAGAGCAGCTACGGATGTCGTGTTCAGAGCTGGGGCGTTTGGGTGAAGTCGAACACGCCTATACCCATTTCACCGTCACGGCCTATGCCTATGTGTGCGATGCGGGGGAGGGGCACCCGACGTCGGATAAGCTGGCTGAGCTCAGCTGGGTCGAGTTGGATTCGCTGCCTGGCCTAGCGATGGGGAAAGTCGACCGGGCCATAGCGCAGCTCCTGACCAACGCATGAATCCCGGCGTGTAAAAAGAAGGGGCCCCGAGAGCTCGGGGCCCCTGGTCTGATTTCCCTACCGCGTATGGACTACGGCGTGGCCGTCGGTTTCGGCGTAGGAGTGAATGTCGGTGTAGGGATAGGGGGAACGGTGAACTGGGTGGTGAAGACGGTCGTATTGTCGGCCGCCGTCAGGATCTCGAGCGAGGCGTCCTTGGCGGCGTACAATCCAAATGGCTCTGGACCGTTGCAGTACAGCCGATCGGGATATTGATCAAGGATTTCACACGCGAAGGGCAGATTGCTGACGTAGGCTTTGTAGTCGCCCTCGACGCCACCGGGGATTTGGACAGTCACCAAGAGCTTGTCGTTGGGTAGGTGGGAAACGGCATAGACGGAAGCAGCGGCGAAATTCGGGCCTTCGGTGGGCGTGATGGTGGGGGTTTCCGTCGGCTCCGGTGTGTCGCTGGGCACAGGCGTTTCGCTGGGGGCAGGTGTGGATGTGGCGACCTCGGGAACCGGTGTCTCCGCCTGTCCGGATTGCGGCGTATCGGTTGCGGCCCGGGGCGCTCCGGCAGGGCCAAAGGGAAGATTACAGGCCAAGATTCCGGCTGTCAGAAGGGCAAGGGACGAGATGATGGCTGCTGATGGGCGCGAAGTGGACACGGCACGGCTCCTATGATCAAGACGCTGTTTGCCCATTGTAGTGCAATTCAGCGGGATTTCCATTTGCCCGGCCAGTTGCATCGAAGAGCAAAGCGGGGTGAGCGGTTCATATTAATCAGGTTGTTCCGCAAAATCACATGGAGACCATCCATGATGCCGGGTGACTACGGCGTGGCCGACGGTTCCGGGGTTTGCGAAGGAGTCGGGGTCAAGGTGGGCAGAGCGGGGATTGTGAATTCTGTCACAAATACAGAGCCGGCCTGACCGTCGGCGAACAGGGCCAGCTCGGCGGCTTGAGGCTTGTAGTTGACGTAAGGATCCGGGCCCGAGCAGTAAAGACGGTCGAGGTACTGGGGCAGGACCTCGCAATCCAGGTCGGAGGTTCCGACGACCGCCGTGAACGGCCGGCTCAGGAGAGAGGGATGCGACTCCGCGGCCGGCACGGTGATGCTGACCAATAGCCGATGCCCAGACAGCCTGGAGACGCCGTAGACCGATGCCTGCATGAAGGTGCCGGTAACGGTGGGAGTCTGCGTTGGAGGGGCCGGCGGCGGCGTGGCCGTGCTGGTTGTGGTGATGGTTGGCGTTCGCGAAGGGAAAAGGGAGGTTGCACTCGGGCCAGCAACGGCGATGGGGGTCGGATCGAGGGGCGGCGCAGCACAGGCGGCGAGTACCAGGGTGAGGCCGATGGGAGCCAATGATGCGATGCGGGCGATTCGATGTGCGGGCATGAGCTGACCTTCCAAGGCCGTTAATAGTCTGATCATCATCCTAGCGCACAATGGATGGACTGGGGGGACCTGCTTGCCGACGCTAGTCGAGATAGGATGACAGGACCGATGCCCAATCCGAATGATAAATCCGTCAGCGGGACGAAAGTCTTGTGGCTGAGTCTGGCACTGTTGACCTTGGCCGCGTTGGCCTGTGCGGCTGGCGGTGCGGGTGTGGAGACGGGCACACTGACGCCCGCGTCCGCATCGGTGGGCAAGTTGGCCGTGGTCGGGGCCGATCATAATCTTTATGCCATCGACCCGCTATCAGGCGACCAGACCGCGCTAACCGATGATGCCTCGCTCAACCCGAATGGCGAGTCGGTCGTCTATGGGGCCCCGACGTGGGCGCCACGGACGGGGCAGCTGGCTTTCACGCGCACGCGCATCACTGCCGCCGGCGCCCATCTTGTGGATCTGATGGTCAGTTCTGGCCAACCCGGGGGGTCTGCGGCGGCCTTCAGCGACGCGTCCCGAACGCCGTTCTACATATACTGGTCGCCTGATGGCGAGACCTTGAGCTTCCTGGCATCGGCTGCCGACGGGAGCCTGGGCACCTACCTGTGGCGAGAGGGCAGCGGTGTCGAGGTGCTCGATCGAGGTCAACCCTACTATTGGGTTTGGTCGCCGGATGGGACATACTTCCTTTCTCACGTTGGCGGTTCGGAAGCCGACAATCCAGAGGGCGCGCGCCTGTCTTTGTTCCAGGGCCAGCCCATGCAGGCCAGACACCTGCCCTTGGCCCCGGCGGACTTTCAGGCGCCGGATGTCTCCCCCGACGGGAAGCACGTGTTGGTAGCAAGCCGGCTTTCGAACGGCGCTTCGGCGCTGAACATGTGGGACGTCGAGGGCGGCAGAGAGACTCAGTTGGTCGCGCTTGATGGGCCGGTTGGATTCGGCTGGTCCCCTGCTGGCGATTCGATCGCCCTCCTCACCCTTCCTGGAACGAGCCAAGAGACGTTCGGCTCGCTTGGCTGGGTGGATATGAGCAACATGGACTCACCCCAAGAGATTACGGGTGTCGCCTCCCACGTGGCAGGCTTCTTCTGGTCGCCGCTCGGGGACCGACTGGCGTATCTGGTTCCGGAGCTGGTCAGCCCAGGAAACCAGCAGACGGTCGCCAACCGCCAACAATCCGGCCAGTTGGAGCTCAACCTGTTCGTGGTCGCCGCCAACAGCCGCTCGGCGACGAAGGTTGCCAGCTTCACCCCGACGGAAGATTTCCTGTCAGTCCTGCCATTCTTTGACCAGTATGAGCGCTCAACAACCATCTGGTCGCCCGACGGCAAGCGACTTGTCTTCACGCGCACTGCACAAAGTGGACCGCCAGGTGTGTATGTTGTCGATGCCGACGGAAACAGTTCACCACGCCGAGTCTCTGACGGCAGCTTGGCCGTTTGGTCATGGCGCTGAGATAATTGTTCCTGATTGTGAATATCATCACAAAGCGGTCTAGGAGGGGGATCCGTCGGTCCTGGTGATGGCGCCTTTCTCGGCAATGGGAAGGGCCCATGACCTTGCCTTGACCCCGGCGTGTTGGAATCCCTTGACCATGGCCTCCGCAACCTGAGACGATTCGCCGCCAAATGCGACCACACCCGGGCCGGCTCCGGAGAGGACAACGGCGCGAGCGCCAGCCGAACGCCCGGCGGCTTCCGCTTCTTCGAAACCGGGGATGTGCGCCAGGCGATAGGGCTGGTGCAGCCGATCCCGGGCGGCGAGATCGAGCAAGTTCAAGTCGCCCGTCCGAAGAGCTTCCGTCAGCAAAAGGGCGTGACCGAGATTGAAGGTGGCGTCATCAAGCGAAGCAGAGCCGGGAAGTGCCTGCCGCATCGCCTGAGTCGACAGGCTGATGTCTGGTACGATGACTGTCAGGGTGAAATCGGCCGCCGGAAGCTGGCGCACGATCAGCTCCCCAGAGTCGGAGGCCACCGCGTTCAGGCCGCCGTATAGGCTGGCGGCGGCGTTGTCCGCGTGACCTTCGATTTCGAACACAATACCCAAGATTTGCTCCAGGGAGAGCTCACCGGATACGAGAGCGTTGGCGGCCAGCGCGCCGGCAACGGCTGCGGCAGATGATGAGCCAAGTCCGGAGCCGAGGGGGATGTGGTTGCTGCAGCGGAAAGAAAGGCCTCGACGGCGTTCTCCCAGGCGATCAAACACGGCAAACGCGGCTTGGACCGTAAGGTTGCTGGCATCGACCGGCAAATCGGCACGGCCTTCGCCTTCGATCTCGACCTGCAGGTCGCCATCGGTTTCCGAGAGTTCAAGTTGATTACGAAGTTCGAGGGCCAGGCCCAGGCAGTCGAAGCCGGGACCCAGATTGGCCGTGGAAGCGGGTACGTCTACCGAGACAATCATAGCTCCAGGGCGTCGGCCAGCGCCTGGTCGGTGGCCGGAATGAGCTTGGGTTGCGGCATATGGTCGGTGATGATCTCTGGGTCCTTTAGGCCGTGCCCAGTGCAGATGATCGCCACCTGGCTGCCCTTGAGATCCAATTCCCCGCTCTCGGTCTGAACCATCAGCCCGGCCAGGCCGGCTGCCGAAGCTGGCTCGACCCAAAGCCCTTCCGCCGCCAACATCGTTTGTGCTTTAAGGATTTCCTGGTCAGAAACGGCCACGATTCTCCCGCCGGATTCTCTGGCTGCGGCCAGAGCTTGGTCGCCCCGCGCAGGTCGTCCAATGCGGATGGCGGTGGCGAGAGTTTCGGGAGAATCCACCGGATGGCCAAGGACCAGCGGGGAAGCCCCATCGGCCTGGACACCCAACAAGCGCGGCAGCGAAGTGCCTGCGTGCGCCTGGTGCTGGCGAAAGCCCATCCAGGCGGCGGTGATGTTTCCGGCATTGCCCACCGGGAGTGCCAGCCAGTCCGGAGCCCGGCCGAGAGTGTCGCAGATTTCAAAGGCCACCGTCTTCTGCCCCTCCAGCCGGAAGGGGTTCACCGAGTTAACCAAGGCCAGGGACTCTGCTTCTGCGGCCTTGCGGACCATGTCAAGGGCGGCATCGAAGGCGCCTTCTATTTGGAGCACACAGGCACCGTAGGCCACGGCGCCGGCGAGCTTCCCAGCGGCGACATGCCCCTTGGGAATGACCACGTAACAGGGGACGCCGGCGCGGGCGGCATAGGCGGCTGCGCTGGCGGCTGTGTTGCCCGTGCTGGCACAGATCACGGCTTTGGCTCCGCGGTGTACGGCCTCTGTCATGGCGGCCGTCATGCCCCGGTCTTTGAATGATCCGGTCGGATTGAGGCCCTCAAACTTGACATACAGCTCGGATGCGCTCAGACGCTGGGCCAGGCGCGGGATCGGAACGAGCGGGGTATTGCCTTCCAGCAGCGTGATTGGCTCGGCAGCTGAAGGAAGATCAAGCAATTCGGCATAGCGGCGGATGACGCCTGGCCAGGGTGGCATGGTGGGAATTCTAGCATGCACCAGGTTGGATTGGCCCCTCAGCGGGCACAGGTCAGAAATCGGCCGCCGTCGATTTCGTAGGTCACGCCCGTAATCCAGCCCGCCTGGGGTGAGGCCAGGAAGAGGATCAGGTCGGCCACCTCTTCGGGCTGCCCAACGCGTCCCAAGGGATGCGTTGTCTTGCTGTGTTCGAGGAAATCGGCGTAGCTGTCTTCATCCATCATGCCGGCCCGGTGCAGGTGGGTGACGACCACGCCCGGATTGACGGCGTTGATGCGCACGCCCTTGGGGGCCATCTCCAGGGCAGCGCAGCGTGTGAGTTGATCGACTGCGGCCTTGCTGGTGCAGTAGCTGAGGATCCCCGGGAAGGACCGCAGTCCGGTCACGCTGGAAACATTGACCACCGACCCCTGCCGTTCGGTCAGATAGGGCATCGCCTTCTGCATCAGCCGGAAGGGTGCCTGCGTGTTGATGGCAAACATCTCCTCCCACTGTGCCATGGGCGTGTTTTCGATCGTGCCGGAGGCGATGATCCCGGCCGCATTCACCAGCACGTCCAGCCCAGCCAGGCCCTCCACCGCCCGATCGAAGGCGGCGTCAAGCGCGGCCATATCGGTCAGGTCAACCGCGATCGGGATGGCCTTGACCCCCAACTCGCCAAGCTCTTTTGCCAGGGTCTGCAGCCTGTCTTCACGCCTGGCCAACAGGGCCACACTTGCCCCGTTTTGGGCGAACTTGACGGCCGCAGCTTGGCCGATTCCGCTGCTGGCGCCGGTAACGAGGACGGCCTTGCCTTGCATTGAGTCGGACATAGACGAACCTCCTCTGAGTTGGAAGACGAGACTTCTGTCCAGGCGGAAAAAGCCTGGAGGAAGGCTGGCGCCTGCGTTGAGTATAGCTTGGCCGCGCTTCGTCAGGCCAAGGGAATGAGTATACTGACGAACCGAGGAGGAAGCCTATGCCCCTGACTGCCCGCCGCCTGGAAAGCTTCACCGAGTCCGTCATCCGTGAGATGACCCGCGTTGCCGACGAACATGGCGCCATCAACCTCTCCCAAGGGTTTCCGGATTTCGACCCCCCCAAGGCCTTGGTCGAGGCGGCCGTGACGGCTCTTCACAATGGCTGCCATCAATACGCGGTGACCTGGGGTGCGCCGAGCTTCAGACGGGCCCTGGCAGATAAGCAGCGCGGCTTCATGGGGCTCGACCTGGACCCTGATGCGCACATAACCGTGACCTGCGGAAGCACCGAGGCGATGATGACCGCCATGATGACGGTCTGCAACCCCGGGGACAAGGTGATTGTCTTCTCTCCCTTCTATGAGAACTATGGTGCCGATGCGATCCTGGCTGGTGCCGATCCGATCTACGTGCCGTTGTATCCACCAGACTTTGCCTTCGATCGCTCGGAGCTGGAGGCGGCCTTCCGGCAAGGGGCCCGCGCGCTCATCCTGTGCAATCCCGCCAATCCCACCGGGCGTGTCTTTCGTCGGGATGAGCTGGATGCCATCGCTGACCTGCTGCGTGAGTTTGACGCCTTCGTCATCACGGACGAAGTGTATGAGCACATCGTCTATGAACCCCACAGGCACACGTACATCGCGTCGCTGCCGGGGATGTTCGAACGTACGATTTCATGCAGTTCGCTATCGAAGACGTACGCTATCACCGGCTGGCGGCTGGGTTACCTGATTGCGCCCGAGCCGGTCACCCGGGCCGCACGCAAGGTGCACGATTTCCTCACGGTGGGCGCCCCGGCGCCGCTGCAGGAGGCGGCCGTGACGGCGCTCAACTTCCCGACAACCTACTATGACGAGCTCCAGCAGGCGTATGCCGCCCGCCGTGATCTGTTTCTGGGCTACCTGGATCGTGCAGGTCTGAAACACACCGTGCCAGAAGGCGCCTACTACGTGCTGGTAGACATCGACGATTTTGGCGCGGAGAGCGACACGGACTTCTGCCACTGGTTGGCGCGAGACATAGGCGTAGCCGCCGTGCCTGGCTCGAGTTTCTTCGGGCGTGACGTCCAGCGCTGGATCCGCCTGCACTTCGCCAAGAAGGGTGAGACGCTGGAGGCGGCCGGAGAGCGCCTGCTCAGCCTGCGCTCAAAGGCCTGAGTGTGTGATAAATTTCACAAGCCCAACGCGCTTAATGCCCCGGACACCCTAGGCCGCAGATCTCGATGGCGCTGGCTTGATCCAGCGGAGGGCGGCTGCGAACAGGATGGCCATCAAGCCGCCGAAGCCGAGAAAAGGCGCCGTGGCGCCAAGCGCTTGAAAGGCGGCCCCGCCGATCAGCGGTGCGACGGCATTCGAGGCGCTCATCAAGCCGGACGACAGACCGAGCATTTCGCCAGCCTGGCTGGCGTCGGCGTTCTTGGTGATCAAGCTGTTGATGGCCGGCTGGAGAATGCCGCCGCCGATCGAAGCCGGGATCATCGCCACCAGGATCCAGATCAGGCCACTCCAGCCACCAGTTTGCCCGGTGGGTATCGGCACCGCCATTTGCATTCCCTGCAGATTGGTGGCGCGGGCAGCGCTGCCCAGTTCCTGTCGCAGTGCCGACTCTGAATACCAGGGAACCGGCGTATGAGGCGTGATGGCGGTGAGGATCAGGCCGACGGCCAGCGTGCTTAGGCCGAGATACACCAACCGGCGGTCGCCGAAGCGGCGGCTCATTGGGCCGATCAACCCACCCTGCACCCCAACCACGATCACGCCCACAAAGACGAAGATCACGGCGTTGCCGGAAGCGTTGAGCCCCAAGCGGTTTAAGGTGAACAGGGCCAGCAACTGCTCAAACCCTCCGAAGGCGAGCTGCTGGGCAAACATCAAGCCCAGCAGAGGTCCCAGGGCGGGATGCCGCAGGGCCTGGCCGAGATTCTGCCATTGCGAGGTGGTTTCCTGTTTTCCCCTGGCGGTCGGGGGATGTGTTTCCTCCAACCAGAACCAGGTCAGTAGAATCGAAAGGGCGGAGAAGGCGGCAGCGACGAAGGCGGGTACGCGGTAGTCTTGGCCGGAGAGGGCCAGCGAGGCGAAGGCAATCACGGGCCCGATGATGAATCCCAGGCCGAACGCGGCCCCTATCAATCCCAGGCCCTGCGTTCTGGTTTTCTCGGTGGTGGAGTCGGTAATCACCGCCTGGGCGGTGGAAATGTTGGCGCCGGACACGCCGTCGATGATGCGTGATAAGAAAAGCATCCAGAGCTGCCCCGCCAAGCCCAAAAGGATGAAGCCCACCAGGGTCCCCAGCTGGCTGATGATAAGGATCGGCCTTCGGCCGAAACGGTCCGAGAGCCGCCCAAGGACGGGCGCACCGAACAGCTGCAACATTGGGTAGCTGGCCTCAAGCAGGCCGATGGTGAGTGCGCCGGCGCCGAAAGAGGCGGCATACAGCGGCAAGAGTGGGATGATGACCGTCAGGCCCAGCAGGTCAATCAGGACGATGACAAATACAGGCATCACCTTGCGGCGATCGAGCCGGTCTTCGGGGGGTGTGTTGACGGCGGGTGCCGGAGAATCGGTCTGGGACATGTATCATTCCTTTGTTGATGGACAGAATAGGGACGGCATTAGGCAAGCCGGTTCTCTACGCGGCCGATGAGCTCGTCGAGCCATTCAAGCTCTGTGCGCAGGTGCCGGGCGTGGTGTTCGATCACCCACTGCAGGCTGCCGCTGTGATCCGGAGCCTGGCTGGCGTGCTCAAGGTGGGCCGTGAGCTCACCGCGTCGGGCGGCCAGACAGGCGAGGGCGTCGGCCGGTTCGAGCGCGTCAAGAAACGCCACGCTCACATCTCCACTGAAGGTGGCCGGGCTGTACTCGGAAAGGGATTCCCGCAGCATGTCTTGAAAAGCTCGTTCGCCGGCTGGGAGCAGGCGATACACTCGACGTGGGGGTCGGTTGCCCACGTGCTCGGTCTCCTCGGCGATCCATCCTTCCGCCTGCATCTTGTCGAGCAGATAATAGGCAGTGGACTTCTTGAGATCGGTGCAAAATGTGAGGTTGTCATCGATAAACTGATGCAGCTCGTACCCGTAGCTGTCGCCCTGGCGCAGAAGTCCCAGGAGGAGCAACTGGCGATCCATAGGATTCCCTCGCAATCCATTGTTCAATGTTGATTAGTCAGAAATGACTATAATCGTGCTCGATGCTAATGTCAAGGGTAGCTGGCATGGGCGAGGAAAACCGGGCCGGGGCGCCGGGGTTGTTGTGTAGCACAGGAAAGATAGTGGAGGTGATGACATGCCGTCCGAATTGAGCGCCAGCGCGCGCAGGGTGCAGGAGGCGCTCCTGGCCGCAGGGGCAGAGTTCGAAGTGGTGGAGCTTCCGGAGAGTACGCGCACCGCCCAGGAAGCAGCCCAGGCGGTCGGCTGCCAGGTTGGTCAGATCGCCAAGTCGCTCGTCTTCAAGGCTCGCACGTCGGGCAAGCCGGTGATGGTGATTGCCAGCGGGGCCCACCGGGTGGATCTGTCCAGAGTCGAGGCTCTTGTAGGGGAGCCAGTGGCGTTGGCCGATCCGGACTTTGTGCGCCAGGCGACAGGCTTCGCCATCGGTGGGGTGCCACCGCTCGGCCACCTCGAGCCCCTGATTACCTATCTGGATGAGGGACTGAAGGAGCACGAGACCATTTGGGCGGCAGCCGGGACGCCGCACGCCGTCTTTTCCCTCAAGGCGGACGACCTGCCCCAGCTGACCGGGGGTTCGTTCGCCCAGGTGGTCTGAGGCCCCCGGTTCTGCACGTCGAAGGAGCGATGCCGTATGAAGACACTCGACATCCAAGGCGCCCGAGTTCCCCGAATCGGCCTGGGGACATGGGCCTTGCGAGGCGAGACCTGCCAGGAGACTGTCCTGGCAGCTTTGGATCTGGGCTACCGTCACATCGACACCGCCGAGATGTACGGCAACGAACGGGCCATCGGGCTTGCACTGGCGAAATCACGCCTGCCGCGGGAAGAGCTCTTTCTGACCAGCAAGGTCTGGCGAAATCATATGCACCATGACGATGTGCTCGAGGCATGCGATCAAAGCCTGGAAGACTTGGGGACGGACTATCTCGATCTGTACTTGATTCATTGGCCGGTGACCGACGTCCCGATAGATGAAACGGTGGGTGCCCTGGATGAACTTCAACGCTCGGGGGGTGTCCGCCGGATCGGGGTGAGCAATTTCAGCCCAACTCAGCTGGCCGAGGCCCAGAAGGTCAGCCAGACAGGCATTTTTTGCAACCAGGTGGAGATCAACCCTTGGCGGTACCCGGGCGACGTCCTGGCGGCCTGCCAAGCGTCGGATGTTCTGGTGACGGCATACACACCCCTTGCGCGTGGCCGTGTCCAGAGCTCGGATGTGTTGAGGGAGATTGGCGACAGCTACGGGAAGACGGCGGTGCAGGTGGCCCTGAGATGGCTTATCCAGAAGCCGAACGTGGTGGCCATTCCCAAGGCGTCCAGCCGAGACCACCTGGAGCAAAACCTGGCGGTCTTTGATTTCGAGTTGGACAGCGAGGCGATGGAAGCCATCGATAATTTGTCAAACTAGCCGCGGGGCCGGCATGCCGTGCAGCGGATTGCTCAGGGGGATACGAAATTGAGCGGATTGACCTTCCCGTATTGGTCACTCTGCATCTCGAAATGCAAGTGGGCGCCGGTGGAGTTGCCGGTTGAGCCCACGGCGCCGATCACTCGCCCTTGGCCGACGCCCTGACCGCAGCCGACGTTGATGCCGCTGAGGTGCGCGTAGAGCGTCTGCCAGCCGTTGCCGTGATCAAGGACGATCATGTAGCCATAGCCCCAATCGTTCCATCCGGCGTAAACCACCACGCCGCTGGCGCTGGCGTAGACGGCATTCCCGACAGCCCCGGCGATGTCGATGGCGGGGTGGATGCTGCTGAAGGTGCTGCCGGAGATGGTGCCCAGAGTCGTCGGCCAGATAAATGATGGTTCGCCAACTGGGCCGTCGTAGCCACCGCTGCAGGCGCCGGGCCCGACGTACTTGGCTGTGCCGGGATTGGCGCGGGTGATGCGCGGTGCGGTCCATGTGACCACTTCGCGTTTGCCTCCAGGCACGATCAGCCATGTGCCAGGCTCGATCGACGCCTCGTCAACACTGGCGTAGCCGGCCAGGCTGTTGCCCGGGTAGTCGAGGATGTCCTCTGGCTCCACCTTGAAGAAGTTCGCCACACCCCGGATTGAATCCCCCTCTTGCCATTCGTAGTATGTGCCGTCCACCGGCAGGATGTTGAGCTCCTGGTCCATCTGTATGCTCTCGGGGCTCCCTTTGAGCAGGTTGTAGTTGCCCCATAAGATGGTCTCGGGCTTGAGGCCGTACTTGTCTGCGATGTCGAACAACGTGTCGCCTTGCTTTACGGTGTAGTGCGTAACCTTCACGCGCGGCCGTTCGGGCCGTGTGGTGTGAAGCTGCAGTTTTCGGGTGACGACCACGTCTCCGGCCGGCGTGGGGAACGCCGGCAGGTCGGAGACTTTGAGCTGCAGTTCGGGCTCAGCCGTCGGCTTGTCCGGCTCAGCGGTCACGACGCCGCCCGACGATTGAACTCGGGTGGGGGCCAGCCCGGCGCCGCGGACAGCCATGAAGGCCAGACCGGAGACAACGACCAGGCTGAGGGCCACGAGCAATGCCCGCCGTCGCCACGAGGGGGCGCTGTTACGCGAATTCTGCCGGATGAATTCCTCCGGCGCGGGGTCGCTTTCCATGGGGGATTGGGGTGCTGGATCGTGCGTGCTGGTCACGCCACGGAGCATACCAGATGGTGGTGCGCCGTCAAGGCACAGATGTCACGCTGTCGGTGTGCGCGCACGCCGCGCGGCAGCCGGCGTGTCATGGCGCCGGGCCCAGAAGCGCCTGCAATTGGGCCTCCAACTTGTCGGCAGGCAAGGGCCCGATCGAGATTTGCTGCACCAGGCCGGAGCGATCGATGATGATGCTGGTTGGCAGGCCCTGCAGCGGATAGATGCTGTCTGCCACGCGACCATCAGGATCGAGCAAGACGGGGAAGGTCACCCCCAGACTTTCCACGTAGGGTTCGACTTGCTGCTGGGCATCGACTTGAGTCCAGTTCAGCCCTAGGACGATCAGCCCCTGGTCCCCCAATTTCTCATACACTGCCTGCAAGGTGGGCATCTCAATTCGGCATGGCGGGCACCATGTCGCCCAGAAATTTACCAAGACCACGCTGCCTCGATAGTCGGACAGGCGCTGGGTCTGCCGGTGCAAATCCTGGAGGGTGAAGTCGGGAGCCGGCTGGCCGACGCGCACCGACTGCCCAAGTTGGACCGCCGATTCCCCGGTCGGCGCCACGGCGATGGTAGCGGTGGGGACGATGGTCTGGGATGGTTTGGGAAAATTGGACGGGGTGGGCGTGGGGTTGGGCCTGGGCACGATGAACAAGCGCCATCCCAAGAACAAACCCAATCCCAGTGCCAGAAGAAAAGCGATCGGCCGGATCGCCTGGGCAAGCATGGAGGGTTCGGGGTTGATGTCAAATCTGGACATGGTTCTCAGAACGCGTTGGATCCGAATGCCGGCCCTTCGGCCATCGGCTCATTGTAACGCTCTACGCGACTGATGCCGTCGCTGTCTTATGAAGAATTTCACAAACCGCGTGGCGCCTTGGGCAGGACAACCTGGCCGCGCTCTGGCCGGCCACCGCTGTGGCCTAGTTCGTCAGCGGGGCCCGCCGCAGAAGCTGCGCATTGGCGGCCACGATGACCGTGCTCAGCGACATCAACAGGGCGCCCACGGCCGGGGACAGCAGGATGCCAATGGGCGCCAAGACGCCGGCTGCCAGCGGCAGAGCCAGGACGTTGTAGCCGGTCGCCCAGGCCAGATTTTGGACCATCTTGCGGTAGGTGGCCTGGCTCAATTTGATGATCTTGACCACATCATTGGGGTTGCTTTTTACCAAAATCAGCCCGGCAGATTCGACAGCCACATCGGTGCCGCTGCCGATGGCGATCCCCACGTCGGCCTTGGCCAGAGCTGGAGCGTCGTTCACCCCGTCGCCTACCATGGCGACCATGTGACCTCTGCCCTGCAGTTCGGCGATCTTCTCGGCTTTGTTTTCGGGCAGGACCTGGGCGAACACTCGGTCGATGTTGAGCTCATCAGCTACCGAGTCGGCCACCGATTGGCTGTCGCCGGTGAGCATGGCGACGTCAATGCCCATGCGGTGGAGCCGATCGACAGCCGCCCGGCTTTCCGGGCGGACCACGTCGGCCAGGGCGAACCCGGCGGCAACTGCATCGTCGGCAACCAGGAAGACAGTGCTCTGGCCGCGTTGGCCTGCCTCATCCACGAACCGGCGCAGCCCATCCGGCGGGGTTAGGTCGAGCATGTCGAGCATCTGCGGCCCGCCGACGTACGCTGTCTGGCCGTCCGCCCGGGCGCGCACGCCCCGTCCCTTGAGAGCTTCGAAGTCCGTCACGTGCGGGAGATGCAGTTCGCGTTCGGTGGCGCTGGCGCGGATGCCGCGTGCGATGGTGTGCTCTGAGTCCCCCTCAACGGCGGCTGCCAAGGCGAGCGCTTGGGCTTCATCCCAAGCATGGGCCACAGCCATATCAACCACGCCGAAGTCTCCCTTGGTGAGGGTGCCGGTCTTGTCGAAGACGACCACGTCCAGCTTGCGGGCCTGCTCCAGGGCAAGGCGGTCTCGGACCAGGATCCCGTTGCGGGCGCCCAATGAGGTGGTGATGGCGACCACAAGGGGGATGGCCAGGCCGAGGGCGTGCGGGCAGGCGATCACCAGGACCGTCGCCACGCGGGCGATGACATCGACGTTGAAGCCCACCGCCACGGTCCAGCCGATGGCCGTGGCCGTCGCCGATCCAAGGGCGATATAGAACAGCCAGCCGGCGGCGCGGTCGGCCAAGATCTGCGTGTTGGACTTGCTTGCCTGAGCCTCTTGGACCAATCGCATGATCCCGGCCAGGGCGGTGTCGTCGCCGGTGGCGCTTACGCGCACCCTCAGACTGCCATCCCCGTTGATGGTGCCGCCGATAACCGCGTCACCCTCGGTCTTCGTCACCGGCCTGGATTCACCGGTGATCATGGCTTCATTGACTTGCGATTCCCCTGTCTCAATCTTTCCATCTGCTGGAACACTGGCCCCTGGCCGCACCAGAACCAGATCACCTTGCTTGAGTTGGCTAACCGGTACCTGTTCCGAGGCCCCGTCGGCTGTGATACGTTCGGCGGTATCTGGCATCAGCTTGGCCAGTTCATCCAGGGCACTGGAAGCCCGGCGGACACTGCGCATTTCGATCCAATGACCCAGCAGCATGATGTCGATCAGAGTCACCAGTTCCCAGAAGAAGGTGCGGCCGTTCGGCAAGACCAGGGCGGCCAGGCTGTAGATAAAGGCCACGCAGATGGCCAATGAGATCAGGGTCATCATCCCTGGGGCGCGGTCACGAAGCTCGGGAAGTGCCATGCGCAGGAAAGGCAGCCCACCGTAAGCGAAGACAACCACCGAGAACATGGGCGTCACCCATGCGTCGCCCGGGAAGGTCGGCAGGGTAAAGTGAAGCCAGTCCTGGAGGGTTGGGCTGAAGATCAAGACCGGGATTGACAGGGCAAGACTGATCCAGAACCGGCGACGAAACATGTGCTCGTGGCCGCTGTGATCGGTGTTGTGCTTCGGAGCGCTGCCTTCAGCCCCCGAGCTTCTATGATCCTTGTGGTCCATCTGATTTCCCCTGTGCAGGTGGTATGCGTGCGCCGCGGCCGAACCTGGCCGCGGCGCAGTTACGTTCTCCGAGAGGCTGTCTCCTCTCACCCGAACGCGAGGGGGTCAGCTTGAAGTGGAAGGACTCTGGGATTTGGGAGCCGTCTCATGTCGGAACACTTGCCCGGGCCTCCAGGGCGTCCCCAACAGAGGCAGCAGCCAACGGTCGGCACCCCACCAGCCAGCTGTCCGCCAGGCCAGGACGAGCCAGGTGGCGATGGCGAACAGGATCGGGTTGGTGCTGACGGAGCCGGCCAGAAGGTAGTTGACATTCATAAAGCTTCCGAAGAAGGCGGCGATCCCGGTGAATACTCCCAGGATCATGGCCGCGCCGACCAGCGTCTCCCCCCAGGCTACCATGTAGCCCCACACGGACGCGTTGGGCAGGACCACATTCTGCAGGAATCCCGCGTACCATCCTTGCACGGCAGGGTGCTCACCGCCGGCCAAGGTCAGGGCGTGCTTGACGAAGCCGGTCAGGGCGGCTCCGGCGTTGGCACCGGTCCAGGCGGCGCTGGTCAATTTGCCATAACCGGCTGATATCCATTCGTACCCCACATAGACGCGCAGAATGAGCCAAATCCAAGCCCAGCGCGTCCCGCCGAACAGTGCCCTTGCAACAGGCGGCTCCTCGATGTGTTCCACGAATCGCCGGCTCTCGTCTGATCCAGTTGTTGTACTCACTGCAAAAACCTCCTCGTTTTCCGATCCGAAACCAATAGGCACTTGCACTATTCATCTCAGACGTGAATCGTCTGCATTGAAAGCCTACCGCAGCAGTATTAGTGGAGTCTTTGAGTCGGCAGATCTTCAGGTTAGCGGATGCAGGGGGCTGGCGCCTTGGCTAAAGATCGACCCCAGCCTGTTCAAACTGGGTTTCGGCCTGTCGGGAGGTCGCATCGAACGAAGCTCGAAGATAGGGGAAGGCGAACCAGACCAGGCCGATGCCGAACAGGACTCCGGTGATCAGGCGCATCCAGGAGTTGAACGAGCCAAGGGCATCGCCGTAGTAGAACCAGTTGGGAAAGCTGTGATGGGTCAAATCCACCAGCCAGGCGTTGGTGTATCGGAATCCCTGGCCGATCCCAGCCAAGTCGCTGAAAAAGTGGCTGATGCCATCAACGGCCATCGGAAGAATGAAGAGCAGGAAACCCCACACCGGAAGCGGCTTAATGCGCTTTCTGAGGGGCCACCAGACAAGCGCCGCCAGGGGGATGCTGGAATAGGCCGAGACCATGCGGTCCGACCAACCGACCTTCCACCCCAGCTGCGCGTTGCCGATGAACTGTCGCAGTACGAGTGGATTCAAGGTATCTTTCCAGGCGGACTGGATGGTATCCAATCCATACATCGCCTTGGGACCGAATAGAAAAAAGGAGCGTTCGGGGAGCTGATGGCACTGAAACGAGTAGACGAAGTAGATCGCCTCTGCCGGACCGGTCCAGCCCAGGTGCATAAAAATCGGGGCCAGCCATGGGAGTCCCACCCACAGGCCGCTGATCAGGACGAACCAGGCGAACCAATGGTGGGCTGCCCGGTACACCGCCCTGTTGAGACGAACCGCCCAAGAATCCACAACGTGCCTATCAGCTGGTTGATCTACCGATGTCATCTGCCGTCTCCCATTGGCCATCATTGTAAGGGTTTTCCGTTTGCATGGCAGCGCGGGGTCTGACACAGTGCGCGATGATATGTGAAGGAATTCACAAAGAGCGGACGGGACCCATCCTCTGGCAGACTGTAAAGCGAGCGAGGCATAGCACATGAGTAGTGAGCGCAAGCGAGTTGGGATTATCGGCGGCGGACTTGTCGGCCTGGCCACGGCGCTCCGTTTGGCGGAGCGTTGGCCGGAGTCCCATGTCACCCTGCTCGAGAAGGAATCTGACATTGGACGACACCAGTCAGGCCGCAACTCAAATGTGATTCACTCTGGAATCTACTATCGCCCGGGCAGCCGGAAGGCCGAATTGTGTCGAAAGGGGAAGCAGGCCCTGCTTGCCTTTTGCGCTGGAGAAGATATTCCCGTCAAACGGGTCGGCAAGCTGATCGTGGCCACATCCGATGATGAGAGACCGGGTTTGCAGGACCTCCTTAGGCGCGGCCAGGCCAATGGCGTCGAGTGCCGGTTGATGGCATCGGACGAAGCCGAGGCATTGGAGCCCCGGGTGCACGCCGTCGAGGCGCTATGGGTGCCTGAGACCAGCATCGTTGACTACGGTTTGGTGATGGCCAGGATGGCGGATCGTCTTCGAGCATCTGGACACAACCTCCTCGTGGGTGCGCCGGTGATCGACATCCAAGGCGCGGAGGCGGAGGTGATCATCACCACGCCAGATGCCGAGCTGTCGTTCGACCTGGCGGTCAATTGTGCCGGGCTGCATTCGGATAGGGTCGCCCGGATGGCCGGGGCGGCACCCGGGCTCCGCATCGTCGGATTCCGGGGCGAGTATCTCAACCTGGGCAGCCCGCTCAAGGAGTCGATCAGCCACCTGGTGTATCCGGTTCCCGATCCGCGCTTCCCGTTCCTGGGTGTGCACCTGACACCATCTGTGGATGGGCGGGTGCTGTGTGGTCCCAACGCTGTGCTGGCCCTGGCGCGAGAAGGCTATGGTTGGGGCGACATCGACCCGGCGTACCTGGTGCGGACGCTGCTTTATCCGGGGATGATCCGACTGGCGTGGCGCCACTGGCGGATGGGTTTGGGCGAGGTGTGGCGATCATGGAACAGGCGCGCTTTCGCCGCCGCCCTGCGCCGAATGCTCCCCGACGTCCAGCCGCAAGACCTGACCCCGGACGGAGCCGGTGTGCGCGCCCAGGCGCTGCTGAGGGACGGGCGCCTGATGGACGATTTTGCCTTTCAAGAGAGCGGGCGGATGGTCCATCTGGTCAACGCCCCGTCCCCGGCCGCTACCGCCTGCTTCGCCATAGGTGATGTGGTGGTCGACCGGCTTGAGGGACAAGCTTGAACGAGTCTTTGTGTGCTTTCTCAGGGGTGGAGACGGCATGGCAGCGGGGCCGACGTTCGACGTGCCTGAGGCCCCGGACGACCGGGTTGCTCCGGTGGGGCATTCCGGGCTGGCGCCGTCGTCGCTGGAGTGGAAACCATGACGGCTGACCGAAAAGCGCCGGCTGCATGACTGAGACTGCGTCCGATGCGCGACTTTCAGCCAGCTGACCGTGTACTCACGGCAAAGGAGGGGAGCACCGATGGGCCCCACACCAGGATTGAAATCATGACCCGATCAGGGCTGGCTGCTGGCTTGTGTTTGGTGCTGTCGATGTTGGCGTGTGCTTCGGGGGGGAATCCGACGGCACCGGCGCCCATACCTCCCACCGGTCCATCCGCATTCGACAGCGGACAGACTGCCTATGGCTTCTTTCCCAGTCCGCCGGAAATGACCGACGAGAGCCTGCTCGATCTGCTGCATGCCATGGGGGCGCATGGCGAGGTCGTGCTGATCCAACGTGCCGTCCCGTGGTCCGATTTCATGGATGGCCCCGACGGGAAATCGCAGGACGTCACGGACGAGCAGAATCTGGTGATCGTCGCCGGGCGGGAGGGGTTGGAGCCGATCTTCGTCATTGACCCGCTCAACGGGCTCGATCGACGCCAGTTGGCGCCCCTGCCGGCGGAGCTGCAAGGAGCAGATTTCGGGACGCCGGCTCTTCGCCGGACCTACCTGAACTATGCTGTGCGAATGGCGAAGACCTTCCACCCACGCTACCTGGGGCTGGCTTCCGAAATCAACACCTATGCCGATGCTCACCCGGATGACTTCGCCCACTTCGTCGATCTGTACAAACAGACCTATGCGGCGATCAAGGCTGAGTCCCCCAACACACAAGTGTTCGTCACGTTCCAATGGGATGACCTCAACAATCTGAGCATCATGAGCGAGGGCCAACCGCCCTTCCAGATCAACTGGGAGGAGGTGGATGTCTTTGAACCGCAGCTGGATCTGTGGGCTATTTCGAGCTACCCATTTGTGGCTTTCGATGACGCCGCCCAGATTCCAGACGACTACTACACGCGGCTCTTGGACCGGGCCGACAAGCGGCTGGCGGTGGCAGAAGGTGGCTGGCCATCCGAGGATGTGGCCCCGTTCCACGGCTCGACCGATGACCAGATCGGCTATCTGCAGGCGATCGATTCCCAGCTCGGCGGGCACTTGACGTTCTGGATTTATCTGGTGCTCCAGGACTTCAATGTCGAAGCCTATCGGCCGTTCTTGGAAGCCCAGGGCATCGGGTCGCAGGTCGACACCCTCGACTGGTTCCAGTCCGTCGGATTGCGCACCTACAACGGACAGGCCAAGCCGGCCCTGGCGGTGTGGGACTCGATCCGAGGGGGGCAGCCCTAGACTTGCCCTAGGTGCTGCCAGCGCCCGGGACGACATCGGCTAGCGCAGCAGCGAACCGTTGTGCCGGGCCAGGTAGAGATCCGTTCCGCCCAGGGTCCCCAACTCCAACCAGTGATAGTAGGCGTCGCCATCCCGGTGGATGCCCAAATTCGTGTGTTGGAGGCACGGCGGGATGAGCTGCGAGCGGAGATGGCTGAGCTGGAGCGCCGCGCCGACAACCTCAACTTGCCGATCCCGCTGCCGAAGGACGCCTTGCAGAAGGGGGTCACTCGCGGGATGTTTTCCCTGGAATACGGCGTCCGCCGCTACCGCTTCGAAATCGACTGGATCGAGAACTTGCTTGCCGTCCTGGGTGATTCGCCATAGCCTTGGTGGCAGCCTGCGGATGGCACATACTCGGGCCGGCGGGCGGATGGTTGCTTGGCTCCTTGCCATCCTGCTGGACCACACACAGATAGGCTTGGCGGAGACATGCACTTCACCATTCTGACCCTCGGATCACGCGGCGATGTGGTCCCCTATCTTGCCCTCGGGCGTGGCCTGCGCCGCGCCGGCCACGACGTGCGCGTGATCACCTTCGAGGACTTCGAACCCATGGTTCGGGACGCCGGTTTCGACTTTGCGCCCATGGGCGGTGAAATGCGGCCGCTTCTCACCGGTGGCTCGGGTCTGACTATGAGCGAAGCTGGGACGAGTGTGGTTCGCATGTCGCTAGCCTTGCTGCGCATATTCCGCACCATGGCGCAGGGCTTCGTCGATGATCTGTCGTCGCCCGAACTGCGCAAGACGGACCTGATTGTGAATCAGCTGCCCGGGGCGCTCTTCGGCCTCGAGCTGGCCCAGGCGGCCGGGGTGCCGATGGCCATGGCAGCCGTGATGCCGCTGGCACCGTCGCGGTTGGACCCGATGCTCATGTTCCCGCGATGGCTGGCGCCGATTCCCGGCTACAACCGGCTGACCCACTGGGTTGCCCACCAGATCGCCTGGGGGATGTTCCGATCAGCCATCGGCCGATGGCGGACGGATGTGCTCGGCCTGGGCCAGCCGCCGTTCTGGGGCCACTGGCGCCAGCTGCAGGATCGGGCCGTGCCCGTCTTCAATGGCTACAGCCCTCACTTGGCGCCGCCCCCGCCGGATTGGGGGCCTCACATTCACACCACCGGTGCGTGGTTCGATGATGACGAAGCATGGACTCCGCCTGAGGACCTGGTGCGTTTCATCGAGGCCGGCCCCCCGCCGGTCTACATCGGTTTCGGCTCGATGCCCTCCCGGCGTCCCGAGCGCACCACTCGGGCTGCGCTCGCGGCCCTCGATCGGTTGGGCTTGCGGGCCGTGATCCACGCCGGATGGGGCGGCCTTGCACCGCAGGATCTGCCTCCCAGCATCCACGCCGTCGGCGTCGTCCCCCACGCTTGGCTCTTCCCACGCATGGCGGCCGTTGTGCATCATGGCGGGTCAGGCACGACCCACGCGGGATTGCGCGCTGGCCGGCCATCGGTATTGGTTCCTTTCGTCTTCGACCAATTCACCTGGGGACGTCGGGTGGCGGCCCTGGGCGTCGGACCGCCCGCCCTTCCCCACGCGCGGCTTTCGGCCACCCGGCTGGCAAACGCCATCGATCAGGCTGTAGACAACCCTGAAATGGCGCGGCGGGCAGGGGAGCTTCAGCTCAAGATGCTGGATGAAGGCGGCGTGCGCCAGGCGGTCAAGGGCCTGCAGTCCCTTCTGAAATGAGAGTCGGCGGCCGGTCCATGCGATCAACCCTGCCCGTGCTAAAGTAGACTTGCTGGTTCTTCCCACCTGACCTCCGGAGTGCTCACGATGCCACGCACGCTGATCAAAGACCTGCATGTTCTCACCTTGGACGACAACGGGACCCTGCTCGAGGGCGCCGATTTGGGCATCGACGAGGGACGCATTCTGTATGTCGGATCCGTCCCGGAGACGTTCGCGCCGGACGAGACCATCGATGGTCACAACAAGGCGGCCATGCCCGGCTTGGTCAATGCGCACTGTCACAGCCCGATGACTTTCGAACGCGGCTGGGCCGAAGATTTGCCCTTCGACCGCTGGCTCAACGAGAAGATCTGGGTCCAGGAAAGTGTCTTGACTTCGGATGACGTCTACTGGGGAGCCGCCCTGGCGGCGTGCGAAATGATCCGCTCCGGCACCGTGATGTACAACGACAAGTACTTTTACATGGACCGGGTGGCGGAGGTGGTCCGCCAGAGTGGGATGAAAGCCGCCCTGACCTGGACGGTGTTCGGCCAGGAGTCAGACGAAGCGTTTACGGGGAGGGACCTCGACGGGACGGCGGCCTGGATCCGGGATATGGCGGCTGAGGCGCATCCGCGCCTTCGCACCTATCTGGGACCTCACTCGCCCTACATTTGCCCGCCGACATTCATTGAACGCGTGGTCTCACTGGCCCACGAACTCGGTCAGGGGATTCATCTGCACCTGGCCGAATCGGAAGCGCAAGTGGCCAATTCACTCGATCGGCATGGCCAGCGGCCGGTCGCCTTGATGGATTTGCTGGGGGTGTTCGATGCTCCGGGCGGCTGTGTGGCGGCGCACTGCCTGGCGATCGATGAAGAAGACATCGCAATCCTGGCCGCCAAAGGGGTGCATGTGCCCCACTGCCCGATCACTTACATGAAGCTGGCCATGCCTTTCCCGACGCTAGAAGCTCGCCTGGCCGCCGGCGTGGATGTGTGCTTGGGAACCGACGGCCCGGCCTCCAACAGTGATATGGACCTGTTCGCCACGCTGCGGCAGACGGCCTTGAGCGACAAGTACCAGGGGCGCAATCCTGAGCTGATTGCAGGCGACCAGGCGCTCAGGTTGGCGACACGGCGTGGCGCGCTGGGGTTCGAAGGCCAAGGGAGTCTCCAACCTGGTGAACCTGCCGATCTGATCTTGTTGGACCTCGACCAGCCCCATCTGCACCCGCTTCATAGCCTGGTGGCCAATCTGGTTCATTCCGCGAAGGGGTCCGACGTAACCGATGTGATGGTCGATGGCACGTGGCTGATGCGCGACCGAGGGCTTCTCACGTTGGACGAGGATCGCATCCTGTACGAGGCTGAGCGCCACGCCCAGGCCATGGTCGGTCGGGGGATGAAGCAGGTCCGAGAATACAGCGCCTGAACGACCCCACTAGACAGATCTGGACTTGAGATCATCCCCGCTGAACCGCCCCGGAAGGCGGGTGCCGCAGGTCTGGCATGTGCCGTCCGGGTTGAGCCGGCCAGTCTTCAGCCGGTAGCCTCGCCGGCCGATAAGGGCTTCCCCGCAGACGGCGCACCAGGTTGTGCTGCCATCATTGTCCACAACATTTCCCGTGTAAACATGCTTCAAGCCGGCAGATAAGGCCAGACGGCGCGCCTTTGTCAGCGTCTCGGAGGGCGTAGGAGGGAGGTTCCGCATCCGGAAGTCAGGGTGGAACGCAGTGAAGTGCAGCGGAACGTCCGGGCCCAGCACCTTCAGGATCCAATCACTCAGCCGCGCCAGCTCGTGGGGGTTGTCGTTGTGTCCTGGGATCAGAAGTGTGGTGATCTCAAGCCAGATGTCGGTCTCCTGTTTCAACCAGCGCAGCGTCTCCAACACCGGATTCAATGCCCCGCCGCATAAACGTTGGTAGAAAGTCTCGGAGAAGGCCTTTAGATCGACGTTGACCGCGTCGATATTCTTGTAGAACTCTGCCCGCGGCTCAGCGCACATATAGCCTGACGTGACCGCCACCGTCTTGAGGCCGAGCCGATGCGCTTCGCGTGCGCAGGCCATGGCATATTCAGCAAAGACAACCGGCTCGTTGTATGTGAAAGCAACGCCGTCGCAGCTTGCGGTGACCGCCAACGCGGCTACCTGCTCTGGGCTGGCCGATTGGCGCAAATCAGCCACCTGGCGTGCCTTTGAGATGTGCCAGTTTTGGCAGAACCAACATCCAAGATTGCAGCCCAACGTTCCGAAGGAAAGCACCTGCGAGCCTGGATAGAAGTGATACAGGGGCTTCTTTTCAATGGGATCGCAGGCCATGCCTGTGTTGCGCCCGAAAGATGTGAGCACGATGCCACCGTCTCTGGCTTGGCGCACGAAACAAAACCCGCGCTGTCCTTCCCTCAGCCGGCAGACGCGAGGGCAAAGATCGCACTGAACTCGGCCATCCGTCGTGGTGTGCCACCACAGGCCAGGCTCACCGCCGCGCTCGGTCATCAGGTGGGGGTCAGTCGGTGACATGCGCTCTTTTCGGTTTCTGGGGCAAGCTGTTGCAGCGGCGAATCCGGGTTGGCAGTGTTCGTCTACCAGCAGGCGGCTGCGCCATACCCGATGACGGAATTGAAATCCCCCGTGACTTTGCCCGAGGTGTGATACTCGAGCACCTTTGAGTGTTCGGCGCCGAAGGTACGTGCCACCAGCAGCATGGTGGCAATGGCTCCGGCCCCGCAGGCGGCCGCCGTACCCTCTTGCTCTGCGCGCAGAACCGCATCCGCTTCAAGGGTCTCAACGCGACGCAGCATCTCACGATCCATCAGGACGGCAAGTTGTTGCGGATTGAAATGCGAGAGGTCGGAGCTGGCGATCAGGAGCGGATCGAAATCGTGCAGGGCGGTCGCCAACGCCCCGACGAGTGCCGCAACGGTGGTTGGGGTCTGCTGGGCGAGCATTATTGGCACCACAGGGATCGTGCCCAAGACGGTCTGCAGGAAGGGAAGTTGGATTTCAATCGAATGCTCTGTCGTCTCGGACGTGGGGGTTAAGCTCATGCCGGTTTCGGTGAAGAGGTTGGCGCCGATTTGGTCGACAAGCTGGCGATCTATCGGAACTGAACCCAAAGGGGTCATGTATCCATCGTATTGACATACAAGAAAAGGCGCCTCGTGGTAGGCGTGGTAGGGGCCAAGGATGACGACCGTGTCGTAGGCGGCATCCCTCAGGGTGGCGTAGGCGTGGGCAGCAACATCGCCTGAATAGGACAGGCCGGCGTGGGGAACAAGCAGGCCGCGCACCTTGCTTGGAGCGACTCTCGGCTGGTCTGCGACGGTGTCTAGCCGTTCCGCAAGTGATTGGCGCAGCTCGGCGGCATCGGCCGGATACCAGTTTCCTGAGATCGACGGTCGGAGTTCCACGCTTTCCCCCTTGTCTGCGTACGCGTGATCACTTCCGTTGAACGGTCGTCAGCCAACGGAGACGGTGTGACCATTTGGCTCTGATCTGATCCCATTTTGGTCCAAAATAGGTGGTCCAGAAAAGCGACTAATGTCCCGACTCTGCCAGCAGAACGTCGTGGAACGGCCAGGCAGCTCCTCCGCGTGTCACATGCTGGCGAGGCGGCGATGGCCCACCCTTGGAGCCTTTGATGGTCTTTTGGCATCCGGGTTCACATTGTCCAACGCCCCCCATCCCCGGCCCGAATTTCCGGTCGTGCGGGTAAGATAGTCCTGTTGTCGAGTGTCAATTCACCCCATGGGAGGAGAAGAAGATCGTAGTGAGAGGTCTGAAGAATGGTTTGCCAGTGATCCTGCTGGTGCTGGGTTTTGCCATGTCGGGCTGTAAGTCCCAAGCGAAGCTACCCGAATACTATGCCCCACTCAAGAACGCTGACTATGTTTCCAAGGATGCCACGATCGCTGTCCGCTACGGCCCGAACCTGAGCAAGGACATTCTTTCGAAGTTGAGTTACATCGTTTTGGGAACAGAGAGCGGGCTGCACTCAGGCACGTCTATCCTGGCCGATGACGGAAAGACGGTAATCTTCAAGCCCGATCATCCTTTTTCGCCGGGGGAAAAGGTCAAGGTGGATGTAAACGCCCTGCGGCTGGACTCGGGGGAGGTCTACATTGGACTCTCGTACACATTCAGGATTTCCCAGCATCAGGAATCGGGCACAGTCACGAGCTTGACGCCGGACCCCGCCGACGACAAACCGCGCAGCGCCTTCCCGGGCTTCCTAACCGTGCCCCAGGATATCCCGCATTTTCGCGTAACCACGCCGGACGCCGACTCTTCGGAGGGCGACATCTTTGTGTCACCTTTCTATTGGACTAAGAACACGACCGGTTCCTATCTGCTGATCTTGGATGCCCAGGGCCGGCTCGTCTACTACAAGTCGATGGCCGAGGATCTGGGCGCTTTCGATTTCAAGCTCCAGCCGAATGGCATGCTGTCTTACTATGACCAGCTGACATCCAACTATGTGCTCATGAATTCGAAGTACCAGGTTGTGGACACCTATCAGGCCGGGAATGGCTATGTGGCTGACCTTCACGACTTTCTGTTGCTCCCCGACGGAAACGCTCTGCTGATGGCCTATGATGCCCAGTCGATCGATATGAGCAAGATCGTCCAGGGAGGCAAGCCGGACGCTCTGGTCACCGGCCTGATCATCCAGGAGCTCGACCCTTCCAAGAACGTGATTTTTGAGTGGCGCAGTTGGGATCACTTCTCGATGTTCGACTCGACGTCTGACCTGACAGCGGACAAGGTGGATCTTGTTCACGGCAATGCGCTGGCGGTGGCCAACGATGGCAACCTCCTCCTTTCGAGCCGGAATCAAAGCGAAATCACCAAGATCAACCTGCACACCGGGGAAGTCATGTGGCGCTGGGGAGGAAAGGCTGGCATGTTCCAGTTCGTCGATGGGGCACCGTTTGCCTTCCAGCACGACGTCCGCCAACTCCTCAACGGCGACATCACCGTCTTTGACAACCAAGGATCGCCCGATAATCCCGCCCCCTCGCATGGTCTGATCTATCGCGTCGACCCAGTCAGCAAGACGGCCAGGCAAATTTGGAGCTACACGCACGAACCGGAAGTGTTTGCAACCTTCATGGGAAACACGCAGGTCCTTCCGGATGGCAACGTCTTTCTGAGCTGGGGGTCTCCATCCACCAAGGACCCCTATGCCTACGTTTCCATGACGGAGGTGTCACCTCAGGGGCAGACCCTCTTTGAGATGTCGTTTGACAAACCCTATGTGAGCTACCGCGCCTTTCGCTTTCCCTGGCAGGCTGCTCCGGCGACCAAACCCGATCTTGCCTATATGGCCCACGCGGATCAATTGACCCTGGGATACTCGTGGAACGGAGCGACCGATGTGGCAGGCTATCGTGTATTCGGCGGCCAGGCTCCTGATGAGCTGAACGAGCTGCAGACCGTGGACAACTCAGACTTTGAGATGCAGTCCAAGTTTTCTGGGTTGCCCTCCGGTGAGTGCTATTTCCAGGTGGCAGCGCTAGACTCCAACGGCGCGGAGAAGGGGCGGTCCAAGTTGATTTCGACCGATGCTCGGTTGTGCCCGCTGGGCCAGTAGGGTCGGGGTGTGGGCTGGCCGGACGCAGGAGCACCATTGAAGGGGAGCGGTAAGCGAGAGCGCAAGAGAGAGGATCTGACATTCCATGCAAGACATCTTTCCCTGCCTGATTGTTAACGCGCGACCGGCGGCCGGCAAGAGTGAAATCTTGGCCTACCTCGCCGGTCTGGACGATGAGACCCGCGGACGTCAATTCCATGTTGGCCGAATGAAGACCTTCGACGATTTCCCCATGCTCTGGACCTGGTTTGAGGAGGATGAGCTTCTCGAGCATGTCTTCGACCGGCCGCGGCTGCACACGACTCCCGACTCCTATTTCATTCACCACGACTTGTGGCACCTCTTGATTCGGCGCCTGGCGAGAGACTACGAACGCTGGCGCAGAGATTCGCCCCCTGGCTGGACAGGTGTGATCGAGTTTTCACGCGGCGTTGAGTCTGGAGGCTACCGGGCAGCCTATCCGCACTTGTCTCGTACGGTTCTCGAACAGGCGGCGGTCCTTTACATTCAGGTCTCGTACGAGGAATCTGTGCGCAAGAACAAGGTCCGCGAGAACCCGGATCGTCCCGAAAGCATTCTTGAGCACAGCCTGCCGGACGAAAAGATGGAGCGACTTTACCACCAAGATGATTGGCAGACGTTTGGCGGAGCTGATGACCGGTTCTTGACAGTTGGGGATCACAGAGTTCCGTATGTGGTTTTTGAAAACGAAGATGATGTGACTACGCGAGGCGGCGCCGAGCTCGGCGACCGGCTCAAGGCATGCTTGGATCAGCTGTGGGCGGTGCGGCGATCGGCGTAACGTTCGTCCCTGTTATTGTGAAGACTTTCACAAACCGATGTGAGTCCGTGATGGCTGTTGCGCCGCATCCCCTTCCGGGGGGATTTGTGTCATCTGGGCTCGAGAATCGCTATAGAATGGTGGCTACCGAAAGCTCTTGAGGCGTGCGCCCAGGGAGAGGCGCTCGCGAACACAATGGGAGGCTGGGATGAGCGGAGTACGTGTCTTGGTGGGTACGCACAAAGGCGCTTTTGTATTGACCTCGGACGCCAAGCGCCAGAAATGGGATGTGCACGGGCCGCACTTTGGCGGTTGGGAGGTCCACCACATGAAGGGGTCACCGGCGGACCCCAATCGGATTTATGCTGCGCAATCCACCAGCTGGTTTGGGCAGGTGATCCAACGTTCGGTTGACGGCGGCAAGACATGGGAACAGGTGGGGAACGAGTTCAAGTACGAGGGCGACCCAGGGACGCACCTCTGGTACGACGACACACCCCACCCCTGGGAGTTCGCGCGTGTCTGGCATCTTGAGCCGTCGCTTGACGACCCGGACACGGTCTATGCCGGGGTGGAGGATGCCGCCTTGTTCCGATCGACAGACGCCGGGCAGACCTGGCACGAGCTGCCGGGCCTGCGCAGGCACGCGACCGGTCCCAGTTGGCATCCCGGCGCTGGGGGGCTCTGCCTGCACACGATCCTGATCGACCCTGAGCAGCCCAGGCGGATGTTTGTGGCCATCTCGGCCGCCGGTGTATTCCGGACGGAGGATGGCGGCGAGACCTGGCAGCCGATCAACCGTGGCTTGAGGTCGGAATACATCCCCGATGAGGATGCGTTGGTGGGTCATTGTGTCCATCGCATTGCCCTGCATCCCTCCAATCCGGCCGTCCTTTTCATGCAGAAGCATTGGGATGTGATGCGGAGCGACGATCACGGCGACAATTGGCACGAAATCAGCGGCAACCTGCCCAGCGATTTCGGTTTCGTGATTGACATCCATGCTCATGAGCCGGAGACGGTGTATGTGGTGCCGATCAAGAGCGACTCGGAACACTTCCCCCCAGACGGCAGGCTGCGTGTCTACCGCAGCCGGTCGGGTGGGGATGAATGGGATGCCCTGACTAAGGGGCTGCCGCAAGAAAACTGCTACGTCAACGTGCTGCGGGATGCGATGGCAATCGACAGCTTGGACCCGTGCGGTGTGTATTTCGGCACCACCGGCGGACAGGTGTATGCCTCTGCTGATGGTGGGGACAGTTGGTCGGCCATCGTGCGCGATCTCCCGGACGTGTACTCGGTCGAAGTGCAGACCTTGCCATGATCCGCGTCGTCCTGCCGCACCACCTGCGCAACCTGGCCGGGGTGGGCAAAGAGATCACGGTGGAAGTGGATGGGCCGGTGACGCAGCGTAGGGTGCTGGACGCTGTCGAGGCCGCGCACCCCAACCTGCGGGGAACGATCCGTGACCACAGCACCCAGGAGCGCCGGGCGCTGGTGCGCTTCTTCGCCGCGGGGGAGGATTTGTCCAACGAATCGCCGGATGCGCCTCTGCCGGAGGCGGTGGCCTCCGGCAAAGAGCCCTTCATGATCGTGGGTGCGATCGCCGGGGGCTAGTGGCGAGGTTCTTTCAAAGTCCCCATGGCGACCCGACCGCTCGGGTCGGGTCGTTTCTCGTGCTCGTGTTGGGATAGCCACGCAGTGTGCTGGATGGCAGCCCTACCCCTGATGACTCAGAGCAAGTGGAAACAAAAGAGCCACCCTTGCAGGGTGGCACATCTTCAGAAGGCACTGAGGCGGGCGCGGAGGGGCTCGACCCCCCGACCTCACGGATGTGAACCATCCAACCTCAAACGGCTACCTCTAACCACACGGAAAGCTGATACCGGGAACCGTGCATACAGCTTTATAAAGGAACCGTGTGGTCAACAGCAAGGTTCGAAGACACACCTGAGCACGCGAATTGGGGTGCCTCTCTTGTTCCGCTTGATGTTATCACATGCAAAGGGCAGAGTTGACATGAGGCTGGCTTGATGAGATGTCTGTTGGCCTTCGGGGTAGCGGGATTGGCACCGGCTTGCTAAGTACCAGGTGGTCCCAAAGGCAATGTGACAATGTCCCAGAATCTGCGAACATTGTCAATTTCCCGGTTCCCAGGCCGGGGTCCCTAAGATTGTGGCGGCCGGAATATGAGCGAGCCGACAAGACTCGAGATCCACGATGTCCAAGAAATCGTCGGCCCGAAGATTCCATCCGACATAAGAGATGTATTTGCCATCAGCTGACCAATTGGGGCGTATCTCTTCGCTGTCTCCCACACTGACCTTCGATTCCCTGGATTCAACCATATCAATAGAATCGATGTCGTAACTACCACCCCTGTTGCTTTCAAATGCGATCCGGGCATCTGTTGGAGACCAGGAAGGCGAGTTGTCCACCGCCGGGTCTCTTGTGACTCGCGTCGCAGTCAAATCTGACAACTGAATCGTATAGATGTCGACGTTATTGTTTCTTGCGGCTGCAAGGGCAATTCTCGATCCATCCGGAGACCAAGACGGCGCTGATGGCATGAGGTCTCGAGTACGGGTTACTTGGGCAACTTCTTCGGATGCAGGAGAGAACGTGAATAAGTCATACACAGCCGAACTGCCGGAGATCTTTGCCTCCTTGGCCAAGAAGGCAAGCTTGTCTCCGAGGGAGTCCCAACGAAGGGCGATGACATTTCCTGTCGGCATGTTCAGCTCAAACACTTTGAGAGAATCAAGAGTCACGATATGTAGCTGGGATGATCCACTGCGAGTATTGACATATGCAATCCGATTTCCAGCGGGATCCCAAGAGAGTGCTGCCTTGATCCCGTCTTCCTGAGAGACCACGCTGACCTCCATCGTGTCAAGATTCAAGAGTTCGACGAAGTCGGTCTCGCCATCAACGACCTTCTCGCTGTGGACATAGGCGATCCTATCGGCTGAAGGAGACCAGATCGGCCCAAAGAACCTGCCTTCTCCCCCGGCGATCAAGCTAACCCGTCCGCCGTTAGGCTCAAACATGAACACCGCCGTCTTTGCTGGTAGGTCAGGGTTGTCCAAGCTCGATGAGAACAGGATGCGTTTTGTTGTCTGAGAACTTTGACCGCAGGCACTACCAGTTGGGGTGTCGGCCGGGATGGCGTCGATAGTACTCACGCCTGATGTTGGATCCGGCGCTAGGGTGACTACGGATGTGCCGGTCGAATGAGTTGAATGAACAGCCGGGCTGGGTCTAGGAGTGGACATTGGCCGGCCGATAACGAGGCCGCATCCGGAAAGGATCAGGGCGATAAAAGGGACTTGGAAAGTGGCTAGCTTGGCTGGCATCGGCGGCGGCACCTCCGAGATTGCCCATGCAACGACAAGACGGTGGAGACATCCGCAGGTGCTCTGGAAGTTGAAGCACACTTTTCCGTCATCGGATGGCCGCCAGTCGCCCACCAGGAACCTCGTTCCATATTCCGACAAGAGATCGAGAGGATCTAGTGGAATTGGAGAACTCTCCTTGTTTTGGTTCCGATAGACTACCGGATGGGTTCCGATAATCTCGAAGACCGCTTTTTTGACTCAGGAGAGCTTTGAACCGTGACGTCTGAGGTTGTGATGACCGAGCCCGTCGGGGCCCATCGCGGACCGCACGGCTCTTGGATTTCCAAAACCGTGTAGACAACAGTGGGCGCGATTGGACTCGAACCAACGACCTCACGGATGTGAACCGTTATCCGTGACCTCTCAACCCCTGACCTCACGGATTAGCCTAGAAACGATCCATGACTACAGGTCAATGGACGATCCGTGTGGTCTAGGGTTGGGTCGAAATGGCCCTCTCTGGAGTCGGTTATGGAAGGTTGTTTCGGTTCCGAACTATGTTATCACACAAGGGGTGGCAATGGCCCGCAGAGCAGCGCATATGGGTTGGGATAACGGCGAATCACCTTGCTTCGGGAGTGCTTGCACAGGACCCTTGGGCCAGATCGTTTGGCATCTGAGACCAGCAGACAAAGTCTGTCATCCCTCACCCTTCGATCGGTGTCTGAAATGTGGTATGGACTGCGAAGCTGTGAGAGTGGGGCTCACGTGGGGTCCAGAATCGGCGCTCTCCCAGGCCTGTACGACTCTTCGGGCCCCCCTCACTGACGATTGATTTCGACCATCAAATGTGGATCGACAGACGGCATTGGGACATGCGGTCCCTGTCCAAAGAAGACCTATCGATACAGTTCGTATTCATATCTGTAGAT
>Ga0315556_1000219_pt1 | contig 33767 bp, 44 predicted proteins | sample SalMarSW160310MG_FD_202112 | JGI IMG/M metagenome (GOLD analysis project Ga0315556, IMG submission 202112) | Salt marsh sediment microbial communities from the Plum Island Ecosystem LTER, Massachusetts, United States - Salt Marsh Sediment SW1603-10 ...
CGCGCCGGCGCCGAGACCCAGGCCGCGGCGATCGCGCGCCTGGTCGAGCGCGCCGCGGCCGGCAAGCCGAAGCTGGTGGAGCGCGCCGACCGCCTGGCGCGGCAGCTGACCCTGGTCGTGCTCGCGGTCGCCGCCGGCGCCTTCCTGTGGTGGCTGGGCGCCGAGCCCGCGCGCGCGCCCTGGGTCGCGGTCGCGGTGCTGGTGGCGACCTGCCCCTGCGCGCTCGCGCTCGCGGCGCCGATCGTGCTCACCCGCGCCAGCGCGCTGCTGCTCGTGCGCGGCATCGCGCTCACGCGCCCGCGCGCGCTCGAGGCGCTCGAGCGCGCCACCGACGTGGTGCTCGACAAGACCGGCACCCTGACGCACGGGCGCTTCATGATCGAGCGCTGCGCCGTCTTCGGCGCGGCGGACGAGGCGCGCTGCCGCAGGCTCGCGCGCTCGCTCGAGGCTTCCAGCGCGCACCCGATCGCGCGCGCGTTCGCGCGGGCGGACGCCCTGCCGGCCGAGCGGCTGCAGAACTTCCCCGGGCACGGGGTCGAGGCGCTGATCGAAGGCAGGCGCACGCGCATCGGCTCGGCGGCGTTCTGCGCCGAGCTCGCTGGCAGCGCGCCGCCGGCGGCCGAGGCCACGGTCGCGCAGACGCCGGTGTTCCTCGCCGAGCAGGGCGGCTGGCTCGCCGCGTTCCTGCTCGAGGACGAGCCGCGCGCCGACGCAGCGGACTTGGTCGCCGCGCTCGGTGCGCGCGGGCTGCGGCTGCACCTGCTGAGCGGCGACGATCCGGCGCTGGTCGAGGCGCTGGCGCGGCGGCTGGGAATCGAGTCGTTCGCCGGCGGCGTCTCGCCGCAGGACAAGTTCGCCTTCGCCGAGCGGCTGCAGCGCGAGGGCAGGGTGGTGGCGATGATCGGCGACGGCCTCAACGACGCGCCGGTGCTGGCGCGCGCCGACGTCTCGATCGCCATGGCCGGCGGCGCCGACGCCGCCAAGCTGCAGGCCGACCTGGTGCTGCTCGGCGAGCGCCTGGGCGCGATCGCCGAAGGCTTCGGCGCGGCGCGCGCGGCGATGCGCGTGGTGCGGCAGAACTTCGGCTGGGCGCTGGCCTACAATGCCATCGCGCTGCCGCTTGCCGCGCTGGGCTGGATCGGCCCCTGGGAAGCGGCGCTCGGAATGTCCGCCAGCTCCTTCATCGTGGTGCTCAACGCAATGCGCCCGCTCGCCGCCCCGCTGCCATGGAAAGCCTCTACATCCTCATCCCGGTCTCGCTCGTACTCGTATTCGTGATCGGCTGGGCGTTCTGGCGCGCGCTCGAGAGCGGCCAGTTCGACGACCTCGACCGGCCCTCGCAAGACCTGCTCGCCGACGACGACCGGCCGAAAACCGGGGACAGACCCCGAAAACCGGAGAAATCGGGGTCAGAGTCGAATATTCCGAAGTGTTGAAAATCGACTCTGACCCCGATTTCATGTTCGCTATGCGGCTGCACGCGCCGGGCGAGGCGCTGCGCGCCGAGCGGGTGCCGGTGCCCGAGCCGGGGCCGGGGCAGGTGCTGATCAAGGTCGCCGCCTGCGGGGTGTGCCGGACCGACCTGCACGTGGTCGACGGCGACCTGACCGAAGGCAGGTATCCGCTCGTTCCCGGGCACGAGATCGTGGGCCGCGTGGCGGCGGGCGGGACGCGCTTCGCCGCCGGCGCGCGGGTCGGCGTGCCGTGGCTGGGCTGGACCTGCGGCGAGTGCGAGTACTGTACGAGCGGGCGCGAGAACCTGTGCGCCGAGGCGCGCTTCACCGGCTACACGCTCGACGGCGGCTACGCCGAGTACGCGCTCGCCGACGAGCGCTTCTGCTTCGCGCTCCCCCAACGCTACGGCGATGCCGAGGCCGCGCCGCTGTTGTGCGCCGGGCTGATCGGCTACCGCTCGTACGCCTTCGCCGGCGAGGGCCGCACGCTGGGCCTATACGGCTTCGGCGCCGCGGCGCATATCCTGGCGCAGGTCGCGAAGGCCCAGGGCAGGAAGGTTTTCGCCTTTACCCGTCCGGAAGACAGAAATGGGATGGAATTCGCGCTTCGCTGCGGAGCGAACTGGGCCGGCGGCTCGGACCAGGCGCCGCCCGAGCCGCTCGACGCGGCGATCATCTTCGCCCCCGCCGGCGCGCTGGTGCCGCAGGCGCTCGCGGCGGTGAAAAAGGGCGGCCGCGTGGTCTGCGGCGGCATCCACATGAGCGACATCCCCTCGTTTCCCTACGCCCTGCTGTGGGGCGAGCGGCGCGTGCAGTCGGTCGCCAACCTGACGCGCGCCGACGGCGAGGCCTTCATGCGCGTCGCCGCCGAAACGCCGATCCGCACCCAGACGAAGGCCTTTCCGCTCGAGCAGGCGAACGAGGCGCTCGCCGCGCTGCGCGAAGGAAAGCTCGAAGGCGCGGCGGTGCTGGTTCCCTGAATCCCTAGCCAGACGCGAGCGCTTCGGCGAGCGCTGTCGCGCCGGTGCGCCGCAACTCCACCCCGGCGTCGCGAAAGACATACTCGGGTCCCTTGCCGCGCACGTCCTCCTTCAGGACGACGGCGTCGATCTTCTGCGCCACCAGCCATTCGGCGACGCGAATGCCCTTCGCCTTTTCCAGCGTCTGATGGGGATTCGCGACGACACGCTGCTCCTCGATGCCGCCGTCGGCGCGGCGCAGCGTGACCAGCGCGAAGAACGGCGCCTCGCCGAAGTGCCGGCTCAGGGTCCCGCCGGGGTCGGCGAGCGGCAGGGCGCAGCGGACATAGGGCGAAGCCGCCGGCTCGGCATGGAGCAGCACGCGTTCGAGGTGCGGCACCGCGGCGCGCACGTTCGCTTCGATGCGGCGGATGGCGGTCTCGACCTTCTCCAGCCCGGCAACCCGCAGCGCGACCCCCGCCTCGACGAAGCGAAAGCGCCCCGCGTTGCGCCCGGTGATCCACTCGATCTCGGTGACCGCCGGATCGGCGCCGATGACCTCGCGGATCTGGCGCAGCGCCGCGGCATCGAGCGAAGCGTCGAGCAGCACGCGCATCGCGTCGCGCAGCAGGCCCCAGCCCGTCCAGGCGACCGCGACGACGATGACGAGCGCCGCCGCGCGGTCGAGCGCGATGCCCGCCCATTGCGAGGCGAGCGCGGCGAACGCGAGGCCGGTGGTGAAGACGTGGACGCGGTACTCCTTCGCATCGGCGATCAGCGCCGGGGAGTTCGCGGCCCGCCCGGCGCGCAGTTCGAAGTGGCCGAAGACGAGCGGCAGGGCGCCGGTCGCGGCCAGCGCCACGAGCATCCAGCCCTCGGCGCGCACCGCGGCCGCCGGCGCGAGCAGGGCGTCGCGCGCGATTTCGTAGGCGGAAAGGAAGATCATGCCTGCGAGCCCGAGCGCCGCCAGGTTCTCGAGCTTGTAAAGGCCGTAGGGGAAGCCCTTCGACTTGCGCGTCGCGAGCTTGATCCCGGCGAGGACCGCCACGGCGGCGGCGAGGTCGACGAGGTTGTGGATCAGCTCGGCCGCCACCGCGAGGCTGCCGGAGGCGGCGGCGATCGCGGCGTGCAGAACCGCGAGAACCGCGCTCAACGCAACCGAATACCAGGCCCAGCGCACGACGCTCATGGCGCCGCCAGGCCGGTGGTCAGAGACGCCAGCAGCACGTAGACCAGCACACTGAGAACGATGCCCCAGATGAAGAAGCCGAGATGGCGGTAGCGCTGCGCCATCGGTACCAGCTCGTGCACCGACACGTACAGCATCGCGCCGGCGGCGAACGCGAGGAAATGGGTGTTGAGGGCGGGCGCGAAGCCGACGGCGACCAGGCCGATCACGGCACCCAGCGGCTCGGCCAGCGCGGAAAGCGCGGACGCGCCGTACAGGGTCGCCTTGCTCCGCAGCGCCACCAGCGGCACCGCCATCGCGAACTCCTCGGGCACGTTATGCAAGGCGATTGCCAGCGACACGAGCACGCCGAGGGCGGGATTGGCCACGTAGGCATTCGCCATGGCGAAGCCTTCGGGCACGTCGTGCAGGATCAGTCCGAACGCGACGAGATAGGCGGAGCGGATGAGCGCCCTGTCCGCCAATCCCTTCTCCTTGAACAGGTGCGTGTGCGGGACGATGACGTTAGCCGACCAGACCAGCGCAGCGCCCGCGACCGCCGTGGCCAGGGTCGATCCGGTGCCCATGGTTGCGATCGATTCCGGGATGAGCTCCCACCCGGAGATGATCACCATGATGCCGGCCGAGAAGCCGATGCCGGCGGCGAGCGCCCGCGCGTTCTCGCGCAGGCGTAGCGCGAGCGCCACGCCGAGCCACACCGTCAGGCACGACATCAGCGACAGCAGGATGACCGCTGCGTAGGTCGCGCCCAAAGATGCGATTCCGAACGCTAGGCGATCAAGTCCCGCGCGAGCGAATCGCGTACCGCCGGCGCGATGGGCTCGACCGCGTGGCGGTAGTGCTCGTGATCGATCCCTGCCGCGATCGCCGCTCCCGCCTTGACGGCGCGCCGCATCCCCGGCGTGAGCTCGAAGCGCATGAAATGCACCGAGGAGGTCTTGGTCTCGTCCTCACGCTCGAGGTCCTCGTCGGCAATGGCGTAGACCGGGTCGAAGCCGGCCACGCGCACCCAGACGCGGCGCTCGACGCCCTTGAGCTGCGCGAGCGCCTTGCGCCGCTCTTCGGCATCGGGGTACTCCATCATGAACGTCGCTTTCCAGTTGCTGCCGTCGGGAACGAGCGGGTTGTAGACCCCGAGCTCCTGGGCGATCCCCTCCGGGTCGGCGATGTGCTCGATCCTGAGCATCTCCTGCACCTGGTACTGCATCGTCAGGCGGTCCTCGAAGTACAGCGTGGCATTGGGGCCAATTGCGACCTTGCGCGCCTGCTTGTGCGCCATCACCCGCGCCCGCAACTCGGGCCGCAGCCGCGCATAGTCCTCGAGCGAGTACAGGTCTTTGTGCGCGAGCTTCCGCCCGGCCGCTTGTTCCAGGTTCGTGATCTCCATGGACGCCCCCTGACGAAACGCAATGTGGAAGGCAACCATTATCGAGGAACCGGCACAAGCGCCCTTGACGAGAGTCAAATCCGGATATCGCGATCATGGAACTCGTTAAGGTACCGGTCGGGATTCACCCTGCCTCTGGCGTACTCTTCGTGCCAGCCTTCCGGAACCGGCATTCGTTCGTACAGTTTCACCCGTTCCGCCTCCAGCAGCCGCCGGGGCTGATCCATGTAATCCGCGGCGCAATAGACCTTCTTCCCCACGGCTGTGGTCAGCGTGTCCAGCCAGACGGCGCCTTCCTCGCTGCGCATCAGGTGATGGTCGAGAATAACAATCTCGATGTTTTGCGCCAGGCGCAGGGCGTTGTTCCAGGCCCGTTCGCGAGCGGTATCGCTCAACCGATCGAGATAGAGCGGCGGGCCGCCGGCCAGCACGATGTCCGGTCGCCAGTCGATCACCTGATCGACGGTCGGATCATGCAAGAGCTGGATGTCGGAGGCGTGTACGAACACGCGGCGACCCATCTCGATGCGGGTCATCATCAACGTGCCCATGTTGCTGTCTGGCGCACCGTGCGGTACCGATCGGGAAAAGGAGATGGCCCCCACTGATCGCCCCTCGGCAACCTGCAGGTTTGCGCCGGACAGATCCGCCAAATCCTGAAAGCGTTTGCGGACGTCCCCCGTGAGGTCGTCACCGGACTTGCTCCAGCAACGCAATTCGCGAAACGAGCCCGGCAGCGCCCCAACCGCCAACTGATATGGATTCGCGTCCACGAGCGGCACGTGATCGCCGTGGAAATGGCTGAAGACGACATCGGTCGCGGAACCCAACACCCGCACGATCTGCTCGCGGATGCAGCGCCCGACCGCCACTTGCAGGGGATGTGGCTGCAGACCGTAGCGCACGTAACCCAGGGCGAGGCCCGGATCGATGACGATGCGCCGGTCCGGCAATGACACCAGACAACAAAGGCTTCGTACCCCCAAGGACTCCGCGCCAATGATTTGAAGGCTCACGGCACGTCGATCACCGCGCCGCAACCGCCCTCGACGAAGTCCTCGCCCCAGGCCGCGCGGAACATGGCGATGGCCTCATCTCCGGTGCAGTGGCTGGGTGCGACCTTGCGCACGCCGAGCTTGCGCAGCGCGTCGATGGTCGCGCGATTCTGACCCCGGGAACGGCCGAGCAAGTGGAAGCCGCCCGTCAGCAGGTAGATCTCTTTGCCGAGATACGTGTGCGCGGCCCGGGCGATCGCAACGATATCCGGATGCGCGCAGCCGGTGACCACCACCAGGCCCGCCGGGATGTCGACGATCAACGCCTGCTCCCGGGTGCCATCGCCCCTCTCGCCGGTGGAGTACAGGTTCGCGAACAGGCGTTGCGGCCCGCTCACGGTCTCGACGCGCGCACCGTGCCGCGCCACGGCGCGGCGAAACGCCGCCGGGAAAGACCGGGGCACATAGACCGTGACGTCGGGCCGGCGCGCCAGGAAATCTTCGAGACCTCCGGTGTGATCGCCATAAATGTGCGACAGCACCACCGCGTCGATCGAGACCGGTTTGATACCGAGCCGACGCAGGTTGGCCAGCAGCGTCGGGCCGTCACCGCCCGTGTCGAACAGCACGGTATCGGTGCCGGTCGCGATCACTGCGGCGAAGCCCCAGGCGGTCGCGAGGCCAGGCGCGTGCGGCACGTTGTTGTACACCACCGTGACGCGCAGCGCCGGGCGAATCGCATGCACCTCAGCGCCCATCGCGGCCTCCACCCACGGGCCGACGACGGTCACAAGCCATGACGCGAGCCACAGGCGGCGCCTCATTGCTCGTACAGCCGGGGCTGCTTCTCCATTGGTCAATGCATCGGTGCCTAGAGTGCGCGAGCGGCGCCGCCGCGTCTGGAGCCGCGCTGCGCGCATCGTTGAAACGCCCGAAGGTGGCGCGCCTCGGCCGCGCGGATGTTGCTGAAGGGCCGCGCCTCGCCGAGGTCGGCAATGACCTGGTCATAGGTCGCCCAAGCGAGGTATTCGTCGTCGAGCGCCTCATGGAGCGCACGGATCTCGGTTTCGGTGAGCCAGCTCATGTATCAGTCTCCAACGTCACTTCGACAGCACGATGATGACCGCCACCAGGATGCCCGCGCCCAGGGCGAGCAGGCTGTACTTGCGGTGCTCCTTCTCCGCCTGGGGCAGCAGATGAGTGGCACCCACGTAGACGAGCGCGCCCGACGAGAGCGCGAGCAGGCTGCCGAGCAGCGGCTGGTCGATGCGGCTGATGTAGGGATAGGAGATCAGCATGCCCAGAGGCGTGGTGAGCGATGCGGCGATGAAGGCGAGGATCAGGGACGTCTTCTCGCTGAATCCCCCGCGCAGGAGCAGCAGATAGGTGATGATGCCCTCGGGAAATTCATGCAGCACCATGCCGGTGGCGGCCAGCACCCCGGTAAAGACGCTGACGGTGAACGTGATGGAGTAGACGAAGCCGTCGATCAGGGAATGAAAGCCGATGCCGAGCGTGGGAACCAGCCCGATGCCGTAGGAAGAATCCGGCGCGCGCTCGCACACGAATGCGGTGACGAAGCGGTTGAACAGGTGCAGCAGCACGAACCCGAGGAGCAGGAAGGCGGGCGCATGGGCGTTCATCTCAAAGGCCTTCGGGATGATGTGCAGGAACGACACCGAGATCAGCACGCCCGCGGCGAAGCACACGAAGTAAATGCTGTACTTCCGTCCCCACGCCTCGAAGCGGCGGATGGTGTAGATGCCGATCGCGGTCACCAGCGCCGCGAGCAGGCTCGCCCCTAATGCGGGCCAGAAAGTGTTCCCCATGGCTCAGGCGCGGGTCGCCTTGACGACCACGAAGGAGCCTTGCCCGCGCCCGTCGCGCATGGACTCGATCTCGCGGATCTCCGGCAGCGGCCGGCACAGGGTTTGCGCCCAGACCGGCGCGCCGAAGCCCGCTTCGCCGAGCAATCGCTCCACTTCGCCGGCCGAATAGAACTTCGCATCGCGATAGAACACGTTTTCCTCCCGGTGGGCTTGATAGTCGAGGCCGAGCGCGCTCTCGCGGTCGATGAAGCCGATCACCAGCGCGCCGCCCGGTTTCACGACGCGACGCGCTTCCGCCAGCATGGCAGCGGCGTCGTCCACGAAGCAGATGGTGGTGACGACGAGCGCGTAGTCGAACGCGGCGTCCGGAAACGGCAGCGCCTCGGCGACCGCGCCTGCGACGCGCACGCCGCGCGAGCGCGCGTAGGCCAGCGTCTCGGTTGCCGGATCGATGCCGAACCCCACTCCCAGCGGCGCCGCGAAGCGGCCGGTACCGACTCCGATTTCGAGCCCGCGACCGCGCCACGGAAGCAGGGCGCGCACGGCGAGCAGCTCGGAGTGGTAGGCCACGCGATGGCGCTCGAACCAGTCGTCGTAGCGCTGGTGGTGACGCGCGAAGGGCTCGACACCGGCCCCGGCCGCCCGCGCTTCCGCCCGCATCACGGCACCAGCACCACGGGGATCGTCGAGCGCCGCGCCACGCCGTCGGCCATGCTGCCGAGCAGCAGGCGCTCCAGGCCGCTGCGGCCGCGGGTGCCGAGCACCACCACGTCGGCAGGCCAGGCCCCCGCCTCCTCGAGCAGCGCGGCGGCGGCCGACTGCGCGGGCGTCGCGGTCTCGACGAGGCGCGCTTGCGCCTCGAAGCCCGCCTTGCGCGCGAGTGCGACAGCGTGCTCGAGAAGCTTCTTGCCGTTGGCACGCCGCGCATTTGCGAGCCGCTCGACGTCGAGCGCGAGCTCGGGTCCAAGAGGCAGCCAGCCCATGTCGGCGACGTGCACGATGCGCAACGCCGCGCCGCAGGCCTTCGCCAGCTCGACCGCATGCTGCAACGCATGCTCGGCGTGCGTGCTTCCGTCAACGCCTGCGAGAATGCGCGCGTACATGCTTACTTGCGCCCTGCCCGGCGCCGGAGCAATGCATGCTGCTTGCTGGGGCCCGATTCGCCGGCTTCGCTCCCGGCGCCCAAGCCTTCGAGCGCGAGCAGGATCCGCTGCAGCAGGTCTCCGTTTCCGCCCGGCATGCCTTCCTCCGTCGCGACCTCGGCCTCGGCGGCGTCGTACTCCCAGAGCCTGAGGATCTCGATCTTCTGCTCGCGCGTCAGGCCCGCATGCGCCGCCACGTCCTCCGGCGTCGCGAACGCCGAGGCGGGGTCGCGCAGGGCCGCTTCCAGGTCCACCGCTTTAGTGTTCATGGTTGGTCTCCTTCGTTGGTGCGCTTACAGCATCTCCCGCAGCGCGGCGACGAAGCGCGCATTGTCCTCCGGCAGCGCCGTGGTGACCCGCATGTAACCCGGACCGAGATGCGCATCGCCCAGCGGCTTGACCAGGATGGCGCGCTCGGCGAGCGCGCGCGCGAGCGCTGCGGCGTCGCGCGGCGCGAAATCCGCCAGGAAAAAATAGGTTTCGCTGGGATAGGTGCGCACCCCCATGCCGCGCAGCTGCGCCGCGAGCTCTTCGGTCCAGCCGCGCAGCATCGCCGCCCGCGCGCGGATCTTGTCCTCGTGCTCGAGCGTCGCAATGGCCGCCGCCTCGCTCGGGCGCGCGAGCGGGTAGGCGTCGTTGTGCGCGTTGAGGTCGTCGGCGATCGCCTCGGGCAGCACCGCGTAGCCCACGCGGAAGCCGGCCAGGCTGTGGGCCTTGGACAGCGTGCGGGTGACGAGCAGGTTGGGATGCGCCGGCACCCGCGCGGCGACCGACTGTCCGGCAAGCCCGATGAAAGCCTCGTCGACGAGGAAGCGCGTGCGCGGGTGCCGCGCGAGCAGCCCTGGGAGCGGCGCCATGTCGAACGTTCCGCCGTTGGGGTTGTTCGGATTCACGATCACCGCGAGCGTGGTGCCTTCGGGAATCGAAAGCCCGCCAAGGTCGAAGGCGAAGTCGCGCTCGGGGAGCAGCCGCGTCTCGCTCCAGCGCCGCGCGATCTCGGGGAACAGCGGATAGGTCGGCGTCAGCAGATGGACCTGCTCGCCGAAGCGGTCGAAGAGCTGGCGCAGGATGAGCTCGGAGCCGGCGTTGATGTGGATGAGGCGCTCGGGCACCCCGAGCTGCGCGGAAATCAGCCGGCGCAGCGGGGCCGAATGCGCCTCGGTGTAGTAATTCGAGCGCGGCACCTCGGCCTGCGCCGCGGCGATCGCCTCGTCGATCGGCGACAGGGGGTTCTCGCACAGCAGCAGCTTGATGCCGGCGAAGCTGCCGCCGCCTTTTTCGGACCGGGAGCGCATGCCGCAGTCTCGCAAGGCGCTCGCGGCCTTGGCTTGACGCAGGTCAAAACGCGGGCGGCGGCGGTGGCCAGAATGGTCCCATGCGACGACTCTATTTCCTGGTTCCCGACACTCAAGTCGGCAAGAAGGTGGTCGACGAGCTGCTGCTGTCACACATCGAGTGGAAGCACATCCACGTGCTCGCCAAGCGCGGCACGCCGCTCGAGGACCTTCCGGAGGCTTCGGTCTGGCAGAAGAGCGACATCATCCCGGCGATGCTGCGCGCAGTGCCGATCGGCGGCGGCACCGGCGTTCTCTGCGGCTTAGTGGCGCTGGCGCTCGAGCCGCACCTGGTGCTGGCCGGCGGCGCCGTGTTGCTGGCAAGCTCGCTCGCCGGCGTGGGTGTCGGCGTCTATCTCGGCGGCATGGTAGGGCTCAACGTCGGCAGTACGCGGCTCAAGGCATTCGAGCAGGCGATCGAGCGCGGCGAGCTGCTGGTGATCGCCGACGTGCCGCGCGAGCGCGCGGAAGAGATCACCGAGCGCATCAAGCGCGCCCATCCGGCAGCCGAGCCGGAGGGCACCGAGCCCAGGGTTCCGGCATTCCCCTGAGCCGGCGCCCGTTCCGGCGCGCCGGCCCGTCGGCCGTTTGACGCAGGTCAAACCACGCCCGGCGCCGGACTCTAGGATTACCCCCGGGGGCGCCAAAACAGGGGGAATCGACTCACATGCAAGCCGAAAACACGTACAACTACAAGGTGGTGCGCCAATTCGCGATCATGACCGTGGTATGGGGCGTGGTCGGAATGCTGGTCGGCGTGCTGATCGCCGCGCAGCTGATCTGGCCGCAGCTCAATTTCGACACCCCCTGGCTGACCTACAGCAGGCTGCGGCCGCTGCACACCAACGCGGTGATCTTCGCCTTCGGCGGCTGCGGCCTGTTCGCCACCTCGTACTACGTGGTGCAGCGCACCTGCCACGTACGCCTGTTCTCCGGCGGCCTGGCGGCGTTCACCTTCTGGGGCTGGCAGGCGGTGATCGTGGCCGCGGCCATCACGCTACCGCTGGGGATCACGACCTCCAAGGAATACGCCGAGCTCGAGTGGCCGATCGATATCCTGATCGCGCTGGTGTGGGTCGCCTACGCGGTCGTGTTCTTCGGCACCATCGCCAAGAGGAAGGTGCAGCACATCTACGTCGCCAACTGGTTCTTCGGCGCCTTCATCCTGACGATCGCGATCCTGCACATCGTCAACAGCGCCGAGATCCCGGTCACGCTGTGGAAGTCGTACCCGGTCTACGCCGGGGCGCAGGACGCGATGGTGCAGTGGTGGTACGGCCACAACGCGGTGGGCTTTTTCCTCACCGCCGGCTTCCTCGGCATGATGTACTACTTCATCCCCAAGCAGGCCGGGCGCCCGGTGTACTCCTACCGCCTCTCGGTGGTGCACTTCTGGGCCCTGATCTTCACCTACATGTGGGCCGGCCCGCACCACCTGCACTACACCGCGCTCCCGGACTGGGCGCAGTCGATCGGCATGATCTTCTCGCTCATCCTGCTGGCGCCGTCCTGGGGCGGCATGATCAACGGCATCATGACGCTGTCGGGGGCGTGGCACAAACTGCGCGACGACCCGATCCTCAAGTTCCTCATCGTTTCGCTGTCGTTCTACGGCATGTCGACCTTCGAGGGACCGATGATGTCGATCAAGACGGTCAACGCGCTGTCGCACTACACCGACTGGACCATCGGCCACGTGCACAGCGGCGCGCTGGGCTGGGTCGGGCTGGTGACCATGGGCTCGCTGTACTACCTGATCCCGCGCCTGTTCGGGCGCGCCGAGATGTACAGCGTGCGCCTGATCAACGTCCACTTCTGGATCGCGACGATCGGCATCGTGCTCTACATCGCGGCGATGTGGATCGCCGGCGTGATGCAGGGCCTGATGTGGCGCGCGGTGGGCTCGGACGGCATGCTGACCTACAGCTTCGTCGAGAGCGTCAAGGCGACCTACCCGTTCTACGGCATCCGCCTGCTGGGCGGCGTGTTCTACCTAGCCGGCATGCTGGTGATGGTCTACAACGTGGCGAAGACGGTCGCCGGCGCGAGGGCGGTCGACGCGCCGATCCCGGCCCCCACCGCGGCCCCGTCCGCGGTTCACGCCTGAGGAGCCGGCGATGAAACTCACGCATGACATGATCGAGCGCAACAGCGCGCTGCTCATCATCCTGATCATCCTGGTGGTGAGCGTCGGCGGGCTGGTCGAGATCGTCCCGCTGTCGTTCCAGAAGTCGGTGACCGAGCCGGTGGCGGGCCTCAAACCCTACACCGCGCTGCAGCTCACCGGGCGCGACGTCTACATTCGCGAGGGTTGCTACAACTGCCACTCGCAGATGATCCGGCCGTTCCGCGCCGAGGTCGAGCGCTACGGCCCGTACTCGGTGGCCGGCGAGTTCGTCTACGACCACCCGTTCCAGTGGGGCTCCAAGCGCACCGGGCCGGACCTGGGGCGCGTGGGCGGGCGCTACTCGGACGACTGGCACCGCATCCACCTCAACAACCCGCGCGACGTGGTGCCCGAGTCGAACATGCCGGACTACCCGTGGCTCGCGCGCAACGCCGCCGACGCGGCCGACATCCAGGCCAAGATGCGCGCGCTGCGCATCGTGGGAGTGCCGTACAGCGACGACGACATCGCCAAGGGGCCGGAAGCGCTCAAGGGCAAGACCGAGCTCGATGCGCTGATCGCCTATCTGCAGAACCTCGGGGTCGCGGGACGCGGCGCCGCCAGGCCGTAAGGGGAGAGCCATGGACACGATCCTGATTCACAGCATCTGGACGGTGGCTTCGCTGGCCGTCTTCCTCGGCATCGTCTGGTGGGCCTACGCGCCGTCGCGCCGCGAGCGCTTCGAGCGCGACGGCGAGCTGCCGTTCGAGGAATCCGAGCCGCGCGACGAGAGGGGGAGCCGCCGATGAGCCAGTTCAGCAGCAGCTTCTGGGATTTCTACATCGCGGTGATCACCCTGGTGTCGGTCGTCGCCTGCGGCGTGTTTCTCAAGATGCAGAGCGTGCGCAAGGTTGCCGGCGGCACCACCGAGACCACCGGCCACACCTGGGACGAGGACCTCGGCGAGTACAACAATCCGCTGCCGCGCTGGTGGATGTGGCTGTTCTACATCACCATCGTGTTCTCGCTGGTCTACCTCGTGCTCTACCCGGGGCTGGGAAGCTGGAAGGGCTTGCTCGGCTGGAGCGAGGTCGGGCAGCTGAAGCAGGAGAACGCGCGCGCCGAGGCGTTGTACGGCCCGATCTACGACAAGTTCGCGGCGCAGGACGTCGTGGCGCTGGCCAAGAGCCCCGACGCGCTCGCCATCGGCCAGAAGCTGTTCCTCAACAACTGCGCCCAATGCCACGCCTCGGACGGCGGCGGCAGCCGCGGCTTTCCCAACCTGACCGACAACGACTGGCTCTACGGCGGCGCGCCGACGACCATCGAGCAGACCATCACCAACGGCCGCAACGGCGTCATGCCGCCTTGGGGACCGGTGCTGGGCGCCGAGGGGGTGAAGGACGTCGCGCACTACGTCATGTCGCTCTCGGGCGGCGCGGCCGACAGCATCCGCGTCGCGCGCGGCAGGGAGACCTACGCCAAGATCTGCATCGCCTGCCACGGTCCCGAGGCGAAGGGCAACCCGGCGCTCGGCGCGCCCAACCTGGGCGACAAGACCTGGCTCTACGGCGGCGGCGAGCCGACCATCGTCGAGACGGTCACCAAGGGCCGCAACGGCCACATGCCGGCGTGGAAGGACATCCTCGGCCCGGCCAAGATCCACCTCCTGGCGGCTTACGTCTACTCGCTGTCGCACCGGTGAATATCGGCAACCACGTCGTCGAGAGCGCCGAGCAGTCGCTTTACGAGGTCCGGCAGAAGGTCTACCCGCGCGCGGTGCGCGGCTGGTTCGCGGCCTGGCGCTGGGCGCTGGTGTGGGCGACGCAGCTGGTGTTCTACGGCGGCGCATGGCTGACCTGGAACGGCCGCCAGGCGCTGCTGTTCGAGATTGCGCAGCGCAAGTTCTACATTTTCGGCCTGGTGTTCTGGCCGCAGGACATCATCTACCTCACGGTCCTGCTGGTGATCGCGGCGTTGTCGCTGTTCCTGTTCACCGCCATCGCCGGGCGCCTGTGGTGCGGCTACGCCTGCCCGCAGACGGTCTACACCGAGATCTTCCTCTGGGTGGAGAAGCTGATCGAGGGCGACCGCACGAAGCGCATCCGTCTGGATCGCAGCGCGCTGAGCCTGGAAAAGGTTCTTCGCAAAAGCGCGAAACACGCCGTCTGGATCGCGCTCGCGCTCTGGACCGGGTTCACCTTCGTCGGCTACTTCACGCCGATCCGCGATCTGTGGCGCGAGGTCTGGAGCGCCTCGACCGGGCCCTGGGCGACCTTCTGGATACTGTTCTACGGCTTCGCCACCTACGGCAACGCCGGCTGGATGCGCGAGCAGGTGTGCAAGTACATGTGCCCCTACGCGCGCTTCCAGAGCGCGATGTTCGATCGCGACACGCTGATCATCACCTACGATCCGGAGCGCGGCGAGCCCAGGGGCCCACGCGCGCGCAACATCGATTTCAGGGCCAGGGGCCTGGGCGACTGCGTCGACTGCGGCATCTGCGTGCAGGTCTGCCCGACCGGGATCGACATCCGCAAGGGGCTGCAGTACGAGTGCATCGGCTGCGCCGCGTGCATTGACGGCTGCAACCAGGTGATGGACAAGATGGGCACCCCGCACGGCCTGATCCGCTACTCGACCGAGCACGCGCTGGAAAACAAGCTCGACCGCGCGCAGATGTTCCGCCGGGTGTTCCGCCCGCGCTCGCTGATCTACATGGCGATCCTCGCCGGCATCGTGGTCGCCGCCGGAGTGAGCCTCGCCCTGCGCGTGCCGCTCAAGGTCGACGTGATCCGCGACCGCGCGGCGATCGCGCGCGAAGTCGCCGGCGGCGAGATCGAGAACGTGTACCGGCTGCAGATCATCAACACCACCGAGCAGTCGCAGCACTACGAGATCAGCGTCAGCGGGCTGCACGAGATCCACATCGCGGGGCCGGCGGAGGTCGAGGTCGGGCCCGCCTCGAGCCGCGTGCTGCCGCTCGAATTGCGGGTGCACGCCGAGCGCGAGCACCTGACTCCCGGCGCCTACCGCATAGAATTCGAGGTGCGCGCGATCGGCGAAGGCGCCGGCAAGGTCAAGGTCGAAGAGAAATCCGTGTTCATCGTGCGCTAGGAGCCAGCATGGCAAGCATCCCCGAAGACGTCGCCCGCCCCTGGTACCGCGAACCCTGGCCGTGGATCCTGATGTCCGGGCCCGCCGTCGTCGTGGTGGCGGGCTTCGCCACGCTGTGGCTGGCGGTGTCGAGCGCCGACGGGCTGGTGGCCGAGGACTACTACAAGCAGGGCCTGGCGGTGAACCGGGTGTTCGCGCGCGAGGACGCGGCCGAGCGCCTGGGGCTGGTCGCCACGGTCGAGCCGGCGCACGGCGCGCTGCGGGTGCGCCTGGCGGGGCGCGCCGCGCCGCGCGCGCTTTTCGTGCACCTGGCGCACGCCACGCGCGCCGGCTTCGACGTCACGCTGCGCCTGGCGCGCGGCGCCGACGGCAGCTATAGCGCGGCGCTGCCGCCCGCGCTGCCGGCAGGGCACTGGCACCTGTCGATCGAGGACCCGCGGCGCGAATGGCGCCTGGCCGGGGTTTGGACCGGCGCCGCGGCCCTATTCACGCTCGACCCGGAACACCAAAGGCGCTGAGAGGCAGCCGCTAGGAGGGGATATGAACGCGAAGAGGCTGATCTGGATCCTGTGGCCGTCGTTCATCGTCGCCGGCGCGGCCGAGGTGCTGTTTTTCACCGTCTTCGACCCGACGGAGCTTCCCATACCCTGGGAGGGCGCGAGCTTGAGCCGGCTCGACGTCTACTCGGTCGGGTTTCTTTTATTCTGGATTTTCGCCGCGGCCTCGAGCGCCTTGACCTGTTTCCTGCAGCGCGGCCCCAAGGAGGTGAACCGTGCCCGCAACGAGAATTGATATGGCGCGCGCCGGCGCGCTCGCCCTGGCGCTGATGCTGTGCGCGGCGGTCCCGGCGCAGGCGCAGGACGCGCGCCGCGGCCGGCAGCTGTACGAGACACACTGCTTCAGCTGCCACTACGAGCGCGTGCATGAGCGCAGCGCGGAGCGCTCCCAGGTGCATTCCCTCGAGGCGCTGCGCAAGGAGGTACAGCTGCGGGCGCAGCAGGCGGGGCAGCAGTTCACCCGCGAAGACCTCGACGACGTCGTCGCCTACCTCGACCAGTCGCACTACCACTTCAGCAAGTGAAGCTCACCTTCCTCGGCGCGGCGGGGGAGGTCACCGGCTCGTCCTACCTGGTCGACACGGGGGAGCTGAAGTTCCTGCTCGACTGCGGCATGTTCCAGGGCGGGCGCGAGGCCGCGGCGAAGAACCGCCACGCCTTCGCCTGCGACCCGCGCGAGATCGCGTTCGTGCTGCTGTCGCACGCGCACATCGACCACTCGGGGCTGATCCCGCGCCTGGTGGCGCAGGGCTTCCGCGGCGCGGTCTACGCCACCCGCGCCACCTGCGAGCTGCTGGGGGTGATGCTGCCCGACAGCGGCCACCTGCAGGAGCGCGAGGCGGAATACGACGGCCGCGGCCGCGCGCCGCTGTATACCGTCGCCGAGGCGACCGCGAGCCTGCGCCACCTGGTCCCGGTCGAGTACGGCGCCGAGTTGCGCCCGCACGCCTCGGTGCGCTGCACTTTCCGCGACGCGGGCCACATCCTCGGCTCGGCGATCGTCGAGGTCGAGGCGGGCGGGACGAAGATCGTGTTCTCGGGCGACCTCGGACAGCCCGGCCACCCGATCGTGCGCGACCCGGAGCGTCCCGCCGCGGCCGACGTGCTGCTGGTGGAATCGACCTACGGCAATCGCCTGCACAAGAGCCTGACGCAGACGCTGGACGAATTCGCCTACGCGCTCAACGACACGCTCGCCAGCAAGAAGGGCAACGTGGTGATCCCTGCCTTCGCCGTCGGGCGCACGCAGGACATCCTGTACTTCATAGCCGAGCTGCGGCGCCAGAAGCGGGTGCCCGCCTTCGACGTCTACCTCGACTCGCCGATGGCGGTCGCGGCGACGCGCATCACGCTCGCGCACCCCGAGCTGCAGGACCGCGAATCGCTCAGGATGGACGCCTGGCTCAGGGGCGGCGAGGGCGGGCGGGTGCACTTCACCGAGGACGTCGAGGATTCCAAGCGCATCAACTCGATCCGCTCGGGCGCGGTGATCATCTCGGCCAGCGGCATGTGCGACGGCGGGCGCATCAAGCACCACCTGAAGTCCAACATCTCGCGCCCCGAGTGCGCGATCGTGTTCGTCGGCTTCCAGGCCGCGGGCTCGCTCGGGCGGCGCATCGTCGACGGCGCGAAGCGGGTCAACCTGTACCGCGAGCCGCATCGGGTACGGGCCAAGATATTCACCATCGGCGGGCTGTCGGCGCACGCCGACCGCGACGCGCTGCTCGGCTGGCTGGGGGGCTTTCGCGCCGCGCCACGGCAGTGCTGGGTGGTGCACGGCGAGCCGCTCGCGGCGCACGCGCTGCGCGACGCCATCGAGCAGCGCTACGGCTGGCGCGCCGCGGTGCCCGCCGCGCGCCAGACGGTCGAGATCTGAATCAGGTCTTGGGCCCGAGCAGCTTCTCGAGGCCTTCGCCGTCGAGGATGCGGACGTGCTTCTGCTGCACCTCGATCAGGCCGTCCTCCTGGAACTTGGAGAACAGGCGGCTCACGGTCTCGAGCTTGAGGCCGAGGTAGCTGCCGATCTCCTCGCGCGTCATGCGCAGGTGGAAGTCGGTGCGCGAGTAGCCGCGCTTGGTGAAGCGCTTGGACAGGTTGAGCAGGAACGCCGCCAGCCGCTCCTCGGCGCGCATCGAGCCGAGCAGCATCATCACGCCGTGATCGCGCACGATCTCGCGCGACAGCACCGCGTGCAGGTGGCGCTGCAGCGCGCGCACCTGGTACGACAGCTCCTCGATCAGCGAGAACGGCATCACGCACACCTCGCTGTCCTCCAGCGCGCTGGTGGTTCCGTTGTAGCGGCCCGAGCCGATGCCGTCCATGCCCAGCAGCTCGCCGCCCATCGAAAAGCCGGTGACCTGCTCGCGGCCCTCGTTGTCGATCACGCTGGTCTTGAAGAAGCCGCTGCGCACCGCGTACACGGCGTTGAAGTCGTCGCCCGCGTTGAACAGCGACTCGCCGCGCTTCATGCGCCGGCGCGCGTACACGATCTGCTCGACACGCTGCAGGTCCTCGTCGTTCAGTCCCTGCGGCAGGCACAGCTCGCGCAGGTTGCAGTTCGAGCAGGTGGTCTCGAACTTGCGCGGCGCGAGCGAGGCGTCGGCGTGCAGCGGGATGACTTTCATGTCGATGCTGAGCTGGGAGGCGAGGGCCATGTCTGCTCCTTTCAATGCGCTTGTCCGGCGCGCTCGAGGATCGCCTCGCGCACGCGCTCGAACTCGGTGGTCTTGTCGAACAGATCGCGCGCTCCCAGCCGCTCGGCGAGGCGCCGATAGGGCTCGGAGGCGAAGTTGGTCAGCATATAGACGTCGATGCCGGGCGCCGCGCCGCGCACCGCGCGCAGCACGTCGAAGCCGCTGCCGTCGGCGAGCTTGAGATCGAGCACCACCAGGTCGGGGTGCTCGGCGAGAATGCCTTCGATCGCTTCCGAGGCCCCGCTCGCGCGCCCGACCGTGCGGGCGCCCTCCACCGAGGCGAGCAGCGCTTCGAGCCGCTCGAGGATCGCGGGCGAGTCCTCGACCAGGTAGACGCGGAGGGCGGAGCTTGCGACGGCTGCTGCTGCTGCTTGCATGCTTCGCAGTCTGCCCGCGCCGCCCGCCCAGGCATATCGGCGAACGCTGAATCGCGCGTAGGCGGATTCCTACCCGGGGCCCGCAATCAGCCGTCGAGCAGGCCGTTTTCCAGGGCGTAGCGCACCAGCTCGGCGGTGCTGCCCAGGCCGAGCTTCTGCAGGATGCGCGCCTTGTGCGTGCTGACGGTCTTGACCGACAGGCGCAGGCGCTCGGCGATCTCGGTCGGGCCGTGGCCGCCGGCGAGCATGCGCAGCACCTCGAACTCGCGGTCCGAGAGCGCCGCGTGCGGCGCGCCGCCGCCCTCGACCAGGCTCGCGGCGGCGACGTCGCTGATGTGCACGCCGCCCGCGGCGACCTTGCGGATCGCGCGCAGCAGCTGCTCGGCCGCGCTGTCCTTGGTCAGGTAGCCCGCGGCGCCGGCCTTGAGCGCGCGCGCCGCGTACTGCTGCTCGCCGTGCATCGACAGCACCAGCAGGCGCAGGGCCGGCTTCTCGATCTTCAGCCGCTTGATCAGGTCGATGCCGGCCAGGCCCGGCATCGACATGTCGAGCAGCGCCAGGTCGTAGTCGTTCGCCTTCGCCAGCGCGAGCGCCTCGTCGCCGTTGGCGGCCTCGCCCGCGACCTCCATGTCGGGCGCCGCGGCGAGGATCTGCTTCAGCCCCTCGCGCACCAGCTTGTGGTCGTCGGCGAGCAGCACGCGGATCATGCGTCGTCTCCGGCGAGCGACAGCGGCACCCGTGCCCGCACCCGGGTGCCGCCGCGCGGCGCGCGCGACACCTCGAGCGTGCCGCCGAGGTAGAGCACGCGCTCGCGCATGCCCTTGATCCCGAGCGAGCGCGACTTCGCCATTTCGTCGGCGGAGATGCCGCGCCCGTCGTCCTCGATCTCGAGCAGCAGCGCGCCGCCGCCCGCCTCGAGCATCGCCCAGGCGCGCTTCGCGCCCGAGTGGCGTGCGATGTTGGTGAGCGCCTCCTGCAGCACGCGGTAGACCGCGATCGCGGTGTCGCGCCCGAGCGCCTCGAGCTGCTCGGCCGGCGGCAGGTCGATGCGGCACTCGACGCCCGAGCGGCGGGCGAAGTCCTCGACCAGCCAGCCCGCGGCGTCGCCGAGGCCCAGGTCGTCGAGCATCAGCGGGCGCAAGTCGGCGGCGATGCGGCGCACCGAGCCGACCGTCTGGTCGAGCACCTCGTTCATCTGCCGCGCCTTGGCCTCGAGCGCCGGGTCGGCCCCCGGCAGGCGCTCGCGCAGCCACGACAGGTCCATCTTCATCGCCGTCAGCAGCTGGCCGAGCTCGTCGTGCAGCTCGCGCGCGATCAGCGTCTTCTCCTCCTCGCGCGCCTCGAATACCTGCGCCGAGAGCTCGCGCAGCTCGTTCTGCTGGCGCGTGAGCTGGTCCTCGGCCTGCTTGCGCGCGGTGATGTCGCGCAGGATCACGGTGTAGTAATGCTTGCCGTCGACCTCGGTCTGCGAGATCGAGGCCTCGATCGGGAACTCCTCGCTGGCGTCGGCGCGGATCGCGCTCAGCGTGGTAGCGTCGCCCATGCGCCGGCTGGTGACCCCGGTATGGGCGAAACGCTCGATGTGGCCGCGGTGCGGGGCGCGAAAGCGCACCGGCAGGAAGCGCTCGATCGTGCCGCCGAGCGCCTCTTCGCGGCGGCAGCGAAAGACCTGCTCGGCAGCGCGGTTAAACAGGACGATCTTCTGCTCGCTGTCGACGGTGATGATCGCGTCCATCGCCGATTCGACGATCGCCGAGAGCTGCGCCTCGCTCTCGTGGGCCAGCAGCGCGGCGCGTTTCTCGGCGCGCCGCATATGCCGCGCCGAGAGTACGATGACCACGCCGACCAGCGCCAGCGCGGCCGCCACGGCGAAGGTCGCGACCAGCATCTCGCTCATGGCGCGGTCCTCAGGGCCATTTGACCAAGGTCAAGGTGCCCCGTGGCGGCGCGGGCCATAGTGCGAGGAACCATGTCTTACCCTTCTTCCGAACTTGTCATCGACCCGGTCCTGATCCGCAAGTACGACGTCAGCGGCCCGCGCTACACGTCGTACCCGACCGCGGACCGCTTCGTCGAGGCGTTCGCCGAGGCGGAGTTCCGCCGCTGGCTGGAGAAGCGCAACATCGGCGGCATCAGCCAGCCGCTGTCGGTGTACGTGCACCTGCCGTTCTGCGACACGGCCTGCTACTACTGCGCCTGCAACAAGGTCGTGACCGGCGACCACAGCAAGTCGGCGAAGTATATCAACACCCTCGGCAAGGAACTGTCGCTGCTCGCCGCGCCGCTGGGCGAGGACCGGCGCATCAGCCAGATGCACTGGGGCGGCGGCACGCCGACCTTCCTCACGCGCGAGGAGACGCGCGACCTGGTGGCTAAGCTCGACGCGCATTTCGTGCGCGAGCCGGATTGCGAGTGCTCGATCGAGATCGACCCGCGGCGCATCGAAGCCGGGCGCGTCGCCTTTCTCGGCGAGCTCGGCTTCAACCGCATCTCGATCGGGGTGCAGGACTTCGACCCGGCGGTGCAGCAGGCGGTGCACCGGATCCAGAGCGAGGCCGAGACGCGGCGCGCGATCGAGGAAGCGCGCGCCAACGGTTTCCGCTCGGTCAACCTGGATCTGATCTACGGCCTGCCGAAGCAGACGCTCGACAGTTTCAACACCACGCTCGACAAGATCCTGGCGCTCGATCCGGACCGCATCGCGCTGTACAACTACGCGCACCTGCCGCAGATTTTCAAGACCCAGCGCCGGATCAACGCGCCCGAGCTGCCCTCGGCCGAGACCAAGCTGCAGATCATGACGCTCGCCATCGGGCGCCTGACGCGCGCCGGCTATCTGTACATCGGCATGGACCACTTCGCCAAGCCCAACGACGAGCTCGCAGTGGCGCAGCGCCAGGGGCGGCTGCACCGCAACTTCCAGGGCTACTCGACCCAGCCCGACAGCGACATGCTGGGGCTGGGCGTGTCGTCGATCGGGCGCGTCGGCCCGACCTACTACCAGAACCTGAAGAGCCTCGACGAGTACTACGGCGCGCTCGACGACGAGCGCCTGCCGGTGTGGCGCGGCCTCGAACTGACCCAGGACGACCTGGTGCGACGGGCCGTGATCCAGGCGCTGACCTGCCACTTCCGGCTCTCGATCGAGTCGATCGAGATTTCCTACCTGATCGATTTCCGGCGCTACTTCGCGGAAGAGCTGGCCGAGCTCAAGAAGCTCGCCGACGAGGGCCTGGTCGAGCTGCAGCCCGACTGGATCGTGGTCACGCCCAGGGGACGGCTGCTGGTGCGGGTGGTGGCGATGGCCTTCGACCACTACCTGCGTACCAGCCGTGAGCACGCGCGCTACTCGAAGGTGATCTAACGTGGAGTTCGCGGCGAACGGCTGGGCCCTGCCGCTCGCGCTGCTGCTGACCGGCTTCGTCTCGGGCGTGCACTGCGTCGGCATGTGCGGCGGCATCGTGTGCGCGTTCTCCGCCGGCGGCGGCGGACTGCGGCGTCAACTGGCTTTCAATCTCGGGCGCATCTCGAGCTACGCCGCGGCGGGCGCCGCGGCGGGGGCGCTGGGCAGCGCCGGCGCCTGGGTCGCCGGCGCGCTGCCGGCGCAGACCGCGCTCTACGTGCTCGCCAACGCGATGCTGCTGCTGGTCGGGCTGCACCTGGCCGGCGCCGGCGGCTGGCTGGCGCGGATCGAGTCCCTGGGCGCGCCGCTGTGGCGGCGGCTGCAACCGCTCGCCGCGCGCCTGCTGCCGGCGCGCACGCCGGGGCAGGCCTACGCCGCGGGCCTGGTGTGGGGCTGGCTGCCCTGCGGCCTGGTGTACGGCGCGCTGGCCGCGGCCGCGTTCGCCGGCGGGCCCGCCGCCGGGGCGCTGGCGATGCTAGCCTTCGGTCTGGGCACGCTGCCGAACCTGCTCGCCGCGGGCCTGGCGGCCGCGCGCGTGCGCGCCTGGGCCGCGCGCAAGGCGGTGCGCGTCGCCGCCGGCAGCGTGGTGTTCGGCTTCGGCGCGGTCGGGCTGGCCCACGCGGCGGGCGTCGGCGAGGCGATCCGCCGCGGCCTGCTGTGCTTGTGAGGGGAGAGGAGGAGGCGATGAACAACGCGATCAGGAAGCTGCGCGAGGAGCACCGCTCGATCAGCGCGGTGGTGCACGCGCTCGAGCAGCTCGCGCACGCGGCGCAGGATCCTTCGGTACGGCCGGAGTTCGGGGTATTCCGCGCCATGCTGTACTACATCGACGCCTTCCCCGAGCGCCAGCACCACCCCAAGGAAGACGAGCACCTGTTCGCGCGGCTGCGCGCGCGCGCGCCGCAGGCCGCGCCGCTGCTCGACGAGCTGCACGCCGAGCACGTGAAGAGCGCGAAGCTGATCCGCGACCTCGAGCAGGCGCTGCTTGCGTTCGAGCAGAGCTGGCCCAACGGCGCCGCGGTGTTCGCCGCCGTGGTCGACGCCTACGCGCGCTTTCACCGCGCGCACATGCGCAAGGAAGAGCATGAGGTCCTGCCGCTGGCCGAAAAAGCGCTCAAGCCCGAGGACTGGAAGGCGATCGAGGAGGCGTTCGCCGCCAACACCGACCCGTTCTCGGACCCCCAGTACCACACCGACTTCAGCAAGCTCTACTCGCGCATCGTCGAGCTGGCGCCCGACCCGATCGGGCTCGGCGCGCCGTGGAAGAAGGCCGGCGCCTAGACCGAACGGCGCCTAGCGCGGCAGCAGGACCTCGAGCTCGCGGATGCGGCGCTCGAGCTCGGCCAGGCGCTCGCGGTAGGCGAGCAGCAGCGCGAGGCCGGGGGCGCCGAGATCGAATGCGGCGCGCAGGCGCGCGGCGTCGCGCGCGAGCGCCAGCGCGTGCTCCGGAAAGCGCCAGTCGTCCGGCTCCGCGCCCTGCGGCGCGAACACCCCGTACTCGACCAGCTCGACGATCTCGGCGCGCGTCAGGCCCGAGGCGGACTCGAGCTCGAGCAGCACGATCAGCTCCTCGCTCATTCGCTGGACGTTCATCCGAAGTGTCCCCGCGGATTGAAGCTCGAGGCGTCGCGCAGATCGCCGAAGAGCTGCTTTTCGCGCTCCGAGAGCACGCTCGGCACCGCGATGCCGAGCACTGCGTACAGGTCGCCGGCGCCGCCGTGCGGCTTGGGCAGCCCCTTGCCGCCGAGGCGCAGCCGCTGGCCGGCCTTGGAGCCCGGCGGGATCTTCATCGTCACCTGGCCGTCGAGCGTCGGGATGCGGATCTCGGCCCCGAGCGCCGCCTCCCAGGGCGCGAGCGGCACCTCGAGGTAGAGGTCGTGGCCACTGGGCTTGAACAGCGGGTGCGGATGGAGCGCGATGTCGAGGTAGAGGTCGCCCGCCGCGCCGCCCTTGGCGCCGGCGCCGCCCTTGCCGCGCAGGCGCAGCCGCTCGCCGTCGGTGACGCCCTTGGGAATGCGCGCCTGCACCCGCTTGCCGCCGCCGAGGTCGAGCGTCAGCTCGCTGCCGCGCGCCGCCTCGTGCAGGCCGATGTGCACCCTGACCTCGTAGTCGCGGCCGCGGCGCGGTCCCTGGCGCGCGTGCCTGCCGCCGAAGGAGGCGAACAGGTCCGACAGGTCGATGCCGCCCAGGTCGTCCATGCCGCCGGCGTGGAAGCGCGCGGACCAGTCGGGCGGGGGACGGAAGTCCTGCCCCGGGCGGAAGCTGCCCAGGCCGTCGTAGGCGGCGCGTTTTTCCTTGTCCTTGAGCGTCTCGTAGGCTTCCGAGACCTCCTGGAAGCGCTCCTTGGCGTCGGCTTCCTTGGACACGTCGGGATGGTACTTGCGCGCCAGGCGCCGGTACGCCTTCTTGATTTCCTCGTCGCTGGCGCCGCGCGCGACGCCGAGGATCTGGTAATAGTCTTTGTATTTCATGGGCCCGCCGGAAGTATGGGGGCGGGCCGCGCCGTTTTCCAGCTCAGCGGCAGACGAGCACCGGGATCTTCGAGTGCGTCAGCACCTTGGTGGTCTCGCTGCCCAGCAGCAGGCCCGACAGGCCGCGGCGGCCGTGCGAGGCCATCACGATCAGGTCGGCTTTCTTCGACTTCGCCTGTTTGACGATGCCCTCCCAGGCCTGGGTCGCCGTCAGCCAGCCGACCTTGCACGCCACCCCGGCGGTGCGCGCCTCGATCTCGACCACCGCCAGCGCCTTCTTGGCCTCTTTCTCGGACAGGTCCTTGTAGCGCTTGGGCGAGATCTCGGGCACGTAGATCGCCGCCTCGCCGTACATCGGCGGCACGTAGGGCGGGATGACGTAGACGCCGGTGATGCGCGCGCCGATCTGCTTGGCGAGCTTGGCGGCGGTCTTGACCGCCTTGGCCGACAGCTTCGAGCCGTCGGTCGGAACCAGGATGTGCTTGAACATGAGGTGATCTCCTTCGTTAGACCGTTGGCGTGTGCTGTGCGTGCGCCTTGCGCCCGCTGTGCGCGACGTGGGCGAGCTCGGCGCGGTCGAGCAGGGTGATGTCGCGCTTGGCGATCTTCACCAGCCCGCGCTGCGCGAGCTCGCGCAGCAGGCGCGAGAAGGTCTCCTTGGTGACGCCCAGGCGCGCCGCGATCACGGTCTTGGTCGCCGGCAGGCGCACCGTGACCGGCGCCGGCGCGTCGGCCTCGGCGAGCGATTCGAGGTAGGAGGCGACGCGCTCGAGCGCGCCGTGCAGGGTGGTGGCCTCCATGTCGGCGACCATCGCGTTCATGCGCGCGCTCAGGCTGGCGATCATGCTGCGCGCGAAGTGGGGCTCGCGCTCGATCAGCGCGTTCACCGAGCTCGCGGGCAGGATCACCAGCAGCGTGTCGCCGAGCGCGATCGCGTCGAGCGGCATCGGCGTTTCGAGGAACGCCGCGGGCTCGCCGAACACCTCGCCCGGGCCGACCAGCCGGATCACCTTCTCCTCGCCCGCGTCGCCGCGCAGCGAGAGCTTGACCATGCCGTAGGCGACCGCGAGCAGCCCCTGCAGCTTGTCGCCGCGGTGTGCGATCAGCGCGCCGCGCGAGACATGCTGGGTGCGGGCGTGGCGCGCGAGCTCCGCCAGGTGCGGCTTGCTCGAGTGCCGGAACAGGGGCAGGTTGGCGATCACGCCTTCTACCAGGCTGCCGTTCGGAGTGGCCATGTCGGGGTCGTTGTCCTTTTGCCGAGATGCTCGCACGGCTGGATTCGCCGTATTTGAGCCAGATCAAGTTCTGCGGCGGCGGGGCGTTTATTATCCTTGCTCAAACACTGGCGGCGCCCGGGCGCGCACACTGCATCGTTTGTCCGGCGCGAAGGAGCCTGAAAGGATGCGGGAATTGCGGATCGGAGAGGGCGCGGCGCTGCCGCTGGTGCAAGGCGGCATGGGAGTGGGCGTATCGGCGCACCGGCTTGCCGGCGCGGTGGCGCTCGAGGGCTGCGTCGGAACCATCTCGAGCGTCGATCTGCGCCGCCACCACCCCGATTTGATGCGCGCCACCGGCCGCTCGCGCGACCGTGCCGCGATCGAGCAGGCCAACCTGACGGCGCTCGACCGCGAGATCCGCGCCGCGCGCGAAGTCTCGGGCGGGCGCGGCATGATCGCGGTCAACGTCATGCGCGCAGTGTCGCAGTACGCCGGCTACGTGCGCCAGTCCTGCGAGAGCGGCGCCGACGCGATCGTGGTCGGCGCCGGGCTGGCGATGGACCTGCCCGAGCTGGCGCGCGATTTTCCCCGCGTCGCGCTGGTGCCGATCGTGTCCGAGGCGCGCGCCGCCTCGCTGATCGTGCGCCGCTGGCTCAGGCGCGGGCGCGCGCCCGACGCGATCGTGATCGAGCATCCGCGCTATGCCGGCGGCCACCTGGGCGCGGCGCGCACGGAGGAGGTCGCCGAGGCGCGCTTCGACTTCGCCCGCGTCATCCCCGAGATCCGCGCCGCGCTGCACGAGCAGGGGCTCGACGCCGAGCGCGTGCCGCTGATCGCCGCCGGCGGGGTCAATTCGCCCGAGCGCGTCGCCGCGGCGCTGGCCGCGGGCGCCGATGCGGTCCAGGTCGGCACCGCGTTCGCCGTCACCGAGGAATGCGACGCGCACCCGAACTTCAAGCGCGTGCTGGCCGAGGCGAAGCCCGAGGACATCGTGGTGTTCATGAGCGTTGCCGGGCTGCCCGCGCGCGCGGTGCGCACGCCCTGGCTCGCCAACTACATGGGAATGCTCGAATCGCTCACGCAGCGCGCGCACGAGCGCAACTGCACGCTCGCCTGGGAGTGCCTGGCGCAATGCGGGCTGCGCGACGGCAATCCGAGCATGGGCCAGTTCTGCATCGACCACCACCTCGCCGCGGCGCTGCGCGGCGACGTTGACCACGGCCTTTTCTTCCGCGGCTCCGAGAGCGTGCCCTTCGGCGCCGCGATCCGGCCGGTGCGCGACCTGGTCGACCTGCTGCTCGGCCGCGCGGGCTTGACTCAGGTCAACGCCGGAAGCGCGTTTTCGGCGAAAATGACGGCATGTCCGTCTTTCTCTGGATCAAGTCGATCCACGTCGGCAGTGTCGGCCTGAGCATCGCCGGGTTCATCGCGCGCGGCGCGCTGATGCTGCGCGACTCGCCGTTGCTCAGGGCGCGCTTCGTTCGCGTCGCGCCGCACGTGGTCGACACGGTGCTGCTGGCGAGTGCGGTCTGGCTGGCCTGGTTGATGCACGTGTACCCGTTCGTCGACGGCTGGATCACCGCCAAGGTGCTGGGACTGCTGGCCTACATCGCGCTCGGCACGATCGCGCTCAAGCGCGGGCGCACGCCGCGCGTGCGCGTGGCCGCCTTCGCCGCGGCGCTGGTCACGGTGGCCTACATCGTCTGGGTGGCGGTCACGCACGACCCGCGCGGGCCGCTGGCGCTGCTGGGGGGCGCCTGAGATGACGAGCCTGCCCGGGTTCGGCGCGCCGGCGCCCGGCTTCGACGAGCCGCTCGAGATGCTGGTCGCCTGCCACGGCCGGATCCAGGATCAGATCGCCACGCTGGAGAAGATGGTGCCGCACCTGGCGCGCGCGGGCTGCGACGCGGCGGCGCGGGAGGCGGCGCGCGCGGTGCTGCGCTACTTCGACGGCGCCGGGGCGCAGCACCACCAGGACGAGGAACAGGACCTGTTCCCGCTGCTGCGCCGCTACGCCGGCGAAGCCGGCCGCGGCGAGGTGCTGGACGCGCTCGACGAGCTGGCCCACGAGCACCGCTCGATGGACGAGGTCTATGCGCGCATCCGCGCGCGGCTGGACGACATCGCCGAGGCGCGCTCGCCGCGCCTGGACATCGAGCAGGTGGCGCACTTCGCCTGGCTCTACCGGCGCCACATCATGCGCGAGGAAGCGCTCGCGTTCGGCTTCGCCGCCGAGGTGCTGACGCCGGCCGAGCGCGCCGAGCTCGGCGCGCGCATGGCGCAAAGACGCGGCGCAGCCAAAGCATGAAGATCCTTCTGGCGGTCGACGGCTCGAAGAGCTCGCTGCACGCGGTGAACAGCCTCATCGCGCACGCCGACTGGTACCGCGACAGGCCGACGATCGAGCTGGTGACGGTGCACCTGCCGGTGCCGCCCGTGCCGGGGCTGTCGAAGCTGGTGAGCAAAGCCCGGTTCCGGGAGTACTACCGGCAGGAGGGCGAGGCGCAGCTCGCCGAGGCGGAGACGATGCTCGAGAACGCCGGCATCGACTACGAGGCCAGGATCCTGGTCGGCCCGGTGGCCGAGATCATCGTCGCGCACGCGAAGGCCAAGCGCTGCGACCTGATCTTCATCGGCAGCCGCGGCATGGGCGCCGCGGGCAACATGCTGCTGGGCTCGACCGCGACCAAGGTGCTGCACCTGTCGAGCGTGCCGGTGCTGGTGGCGAAGTGATTTAGAATCCCGTTCGAACCGTTTGCGGAGCGCCGGAGATGGAAAGTCTCGAATTCAGGGTGGACGGCATGGACTGCGAGGGCTGCGTCAAGAGCGTGACGCGGATGCTGAGCGGCATCGCCGGAGTGGAGAAAGTCGAGGTCTCGCTGGCCGAGGGCAAGGCGAGCGTGGGCTACGATCCCGCGCGCGCGGGCCTGGCCGACTTCAAGCGCGCGGTCGAGCGCGCCGGGTTCAAGGCGCCCTGAAGCTCGTTTTGGGTCCGCGCGAGCTCGAGCGCTGGCGCGAGGACTGGACGCTCGCCGACGGCGCGCGGGTCGCCTGCCGGCCGATCCGCCCCGACGACGCCGCGATCGAGCAGGCGTTCGTGCGCGCGCTGTCGCCCGAGTCGCGCCACTTCCGCTTCATGGCCGAGATCCGCGAGCTCTCGCCCGAGATGCTGGCGCGCTTCACCCGCATCGACTACCCGCACGACCTGGCGCTGATCGTCACCCGCGAGCACGGCGGGCGCGAGCAGGAGATCGCGGTGGCGCGCTACGTCGCGCTCGGCGCGCCGCGCCAATGCGAGTTCGCGCTCGCGGTGGCCGACGGCTGGCAGGGGCGCGGCGTCGGCTACCGCCTGATGCAGACCCTGATGCGCTTCGCAAGCGGGGCCGGCTACGCGCGCATGGACGGCTACGTGCTCGCCGCCAACCACAAGATGCTCGAGCTGATGCAGGCGCTCGGCTTCGAGATCCGCCCGAGCGACGAGGGGCCGCAGGTGCGGCTGGCGACGCGCCCCCTTCGAGTAGAATCCGGCGCATGACGAAGAGCCACCGGGTCAGGCAAAGCGAGGTCGCGCCCTACTCGCCGGCCAACCACACCGGCACCCGGAACTACCGCCTGATCGGCCCCGAGACCGTGGGCGCGAAGCAGGTCGAAGTGCTGGTGGGCGAGATCGAGCGCGGCAAGGGCGCGCTGCCGCACGCGCACCCCGGCATCGAGCAGGTCTGCTACCTGCTCGAAGGCGCGGCGCACGTCGAGGTCGCGGGCGAGAAATTCGAGCTCGCGCCGGGCGAGGCCTGCTTCTTCCCCGCCGGCGCACCGCACCTGTTCATCGTCACCAGCGAGCGCGCGAAGGTCATGGTCATCTATGCCCCGCCCTACGGCGAGGACCCGGCCAAGGTCGTGCGCAATGGCTGAGGCCTGGCAGCCGCTCGCCGGCGTCAAAGTGGTCGACTTCTCGATGTTCGTGCCGGGCCCGTTCGCGGCCTCGATCTTCGCCGACCTCGGCGCCGAGGTGCTCAAGATCGAGCCGCCCGGCGGCGATCCCTGCCGCAGCTACCTGCCGCTGCAGTTCCGCACCGAAAACCGCAACAAGCGCAGCCTCGCGCTCGACCTCAAGCGGGAGGAATCGAGGCAGGTGGTCGAGCGGCTCGCCGCCCACGCCGACATCGTGATCGAGGGCTTCAGGCCCGGCGTGGCCGAGCGCCTGGGCATCGACTACGCCACGCTTTCGCAATCCAACGGGCGCCTCATCTACTGCGCGATCTCGGGCTACGGCCAGAACGGCCCCTGGCGCGAGCGCCCCGGGCACGACCTCAACTACCTCGCCGCCGGCGGCGGGCTGGCGTTTCCGGGGCAGTGGCTGGCGCCGCCGACGCGCTCGTCGCTGCCGGTGGCCGACCTGGCGGGCGGCTCGTGCGCCGCGATCGCGCTGCTCGCCGCGCTGGCCGAGCGCAACCGCAGCGGGCGCGGCGCGCAGCTCGACCTGTCGCTGTTCGAGGCGGCGTTCTTCTGGGCCGCGATGCGCCACGGCCTGGCGCCCGGGGGCGATGCGCGCGCGCACCTGTTCCCGGTCAACGACGTTTTCGAGTGCGCCGACGGCGCCCGCCTCGCGCTCGGCATTCTCGAGCAGCACTTCTGGCTCAAGTTCGTGCAGTGCGTACCCGGCTTCGCCGGCGAAGAATTCGCGAGCGACGAGAAACGGCGCGCCAACGGGGATACGCTCTCAAGAAAATTGAGTGAAGTGATGAAATCGAAAACCAGCGACGATTGGATCGCGCTGCTGGAAGCGAACGACGTTCCGGTGGACCGCTGCCTGACGCCCGCCGAGGCGGCCGAACTGCCGCAGATCCGCGCCCGCGAGACGGTGGCGCGCGCCGCGGGCGAGGACTTCGCCGCCTTCCCGGTCTGGGCCGGCGGGCGCCGCGGCGGCAGCGTGCGGCGCGGCGTGCCGGCGCCGGGCGAGCACAGCCGCGAGGTGCTGGTCGAGCTCGGCTTCGACGACGCCGAGATCGCCGGCCTGATCAAGTGCGGCGCGACAAAGGTCAACTGAGGGCTCACTGAGGGCGCGCATGGACTTCGGCTTCAGCCCCGAGCAGGACGCGATCCGCGACGCGATCGAAAAAATCTGCGCCCGCTTTCCCGACGAGTACTGGCTGAAGAAAGACAAGGAGGGCGGCTTCCCGACCGAGCTGCACCAGGCGCTGGCCAGGGACGGCTGGCTCGGCATCGCCATGCCGGAGCAATACGGCGGCTCGGGGCTGGGGATCACCGAGGCGGCGGTGATGATGCAGGCGATCGCCGAGTCGGGCGCGGGCTTCTCCGGCGCCTCGGCGGTGCACATGAACATCTTCGGCCTGAACCCGGTGGTGGTGTTCGGCAGCGCCGAGCAGAAAGAGCGCATGCTGCCCGGCCTCATCGCCGGCCGCGAGCGCGCCTGCTTCGCGGTCACCGAGCCGGACACGGGCTTGAACACCACGCGCATCAAGACCCGCGCCGACAGGAAGGGCGGCAAGTACTACATCACGGGGCAGAAGGTCTGGATCTCGACCGCGCAGGTGGCGGAGAAGATCCTGCTGCTGGCGCGCACCACGCCGCTGGAGGAGGTGAAGAAGCCGGCCCAGGGCCTGACCCTGTTCTACACCGACTTCGACCGCAAATACATCGAGGTGCGCGAGATCGAGAAGATGGGCAGGAAGGCAATCGACTCGAACCAGGTCTTCTTCGACGGCCTGCCGGTGCCGGCGGAAGACCGGCTGGGCGAGGAGGGCAGGGGCTTCGAGTACATCCTGCACGGCATGAACCCCGAGCGCATCCTGATCGGCGCCGAGTCGGTCGGGCTGGGACGCTGCGCGCTCAAGCGCGCGGCCGAGTACGCCAGGGAGCGCATCGTGTTCGACCGCCCGATCGGCAAGAACCAGGGCATCCAGCACCCGCTGGCGCGCAACTGGATGGACCTCGAGGCGGCCAACCTGATGGTGTTCAAGGGCGCCTGGCTGTACGACCAGGGCAAGCCCTGCGGCGCCGAAGCGAACGCCGCCAAGTACCTCGGCGGCGAAGCATCTTTCGATGCCTGCCAGCAGGCCATCATGACCCACGGCGGCTTCGGCTACGCCAAGGAGTACCACGTCGAGAGGTATCTGCGCGAATCGCTGGTCGGGCGCATCGCGCCGGTGACCCCGCAGCTGATCCTGAGCTTCATCGCCGAGCGCGTGCTCGGGCTGCCGAAGTCGTACTAGTCGTCGCGTCGGTCCGTCACGCGTAGCGCGCCGCCGGCTGCTGCAAACGGTCGAGCGGGCTCTTTACCCCGCGCGCGCCGCGGTTGAGCACGTGGGTGTAGATCATCGTGGTCGAGACGTCCGAATGCCCGAGCAGCTCCTGCACCGTGCGGATGTCCTGCCCGCGCTCGAGCAGGTGCGTGGCGAACGAGTGGCGCAGCGTGTGGCAGCTCACCGGCTTGACGATCCTCGCCGCGCGCGCGGCGCGCTTGACCGCGCGCCCGAGCGTGTCCGGGTGCACGTGGTGGCGCCGGATCACGCCGGTCTCCGGCTCCGCCGAGCGATTGCGCGAGGGAAATATGAACTGCCAGCCCCATTCCAGCCCCGCGCGGCGGTACTTGCGCGCAAGCGCGTGCGGCAGCGAGACCTCGCCGTAGCCTTCGGACAGATCGCGCCGGTGAAGCGTGCGCACTCTGCCGAGATGCACCTGCAACGGCTGCAGCAGATTCTCCGGCAGCATCGTCACCCGGTCCTTGCCGCCCTTGGCGTCGCGCACCAGGATCTGGCGGTACGCGAAGTCCACGTCCTTCACGCGCAGCGTCAGGCACTCGATCTGGCGCAGCCCGGCGCCGTAGAGCAGCGCCCCCATCAGCCGCAGCACGCCGTGCAGCTCCGCGAGCAGCCGCGCCACCTCCGCCTCGGTCAGCACCGCCGGCAGTCGCACCGGGCGCTTCGCGCGCACCAGTTCGTCGAGCCACGGCAGCTTCTGCCCGAGCACCTTCTGGTAAAGGAACAGCAGCGCCGAGAGCGCCTGGTTCTGCGTCGCTGCGGCGACGTCACGCTCCGTGGCGAGCCAGGACAGGAACGCCGTCACTTCCCCTGCGCCCATCTGCGCCGGATGGCGCATGCCGTGAAAGCGTATGAACCACCGGATCCAGTACCAGTACGACTTCTCCGTGCGGCGGCTGTAATGGCGCGAACGGATCGCCTGCCTGAACTGCTCGATCAGGCGCGGTTTTGTCTCCCTGTCCGGCGCCTTCGAAGATTCGACGGTTGAATCAGACACTTGTCCCCCTCCAAGTCGGATATCAACGGGGCCTTCGAGCTTTCTTTCTTCTAACGTGCTGATTCAAATGTGCGTTGACACCTCCCCAAGAATCCCGCGTCTATGTTATTCAGCACCTAATCTGACTATTTAACGTTAGGCGCGGAAGAGCGACGGTATGACGCTGGATGAGCTCCTGGCCGACTTGGCCAAGTCGATGGGAGCTGGAGAAATCACTTCTGACGCTGCAGTTCTAGTCATGGTTCGGGAACGTTCTGT
>Ga0315556_1000220_pt1 | contig 33757 bp, 28 predicted proteins | sample SalMarSW160310MG_FD_202112 | JGI IMG/M metagenome (GOLD analysis project Ga0315556, IMG submission 202112) | Salt marsh sediment microbial communities from the Plum Island Ecosystem LTER, Massachusetts, United States - Salt Marsh Sediment SW1603-10 ...
CCGGCCTTGCGCATCAATTCCACCGCCGCTTCGATATCGCCGCCGGTCTCGGTCAGGGCCTTCTTGCATTCCATCATGCCCGAGCCGGTACGCTCACGCAGTTCTTTAACCAGCGCTGCTGTGATTTGCATAATCCTCAACCTCTTTGTTAATGCGCTCATTCACCGCAGGTGAATGAGCGCCACACCAAGTCTATAACGAAAAAACGCTTAACCCGCGGCACCTTCCCCGGCATCAGCCTGCTCTGGCACCGCCGCCTTCTTCGCTTTCCTGACGGTCTTCTTCACCGGCTTTTCCGCCGCTTCCGCCTCGACCGGGGCGCTGCCCTCATCCATCTCGACGAATTCATCACCGCCACCACCCTGCAAGGCCACGGCATGACCGGCGATCACCGCATCCGCCACGCCCCGCACGTAGAGTTGAATGGCGCGCGCGGCGTCGTCATTGCCGGGGATGATGTAATCGATGCCGTCGGGACTGTGATTGGTATCCACCACACCGATGACCGGAATACCCAAACGCTTAGCCTCCGCCACGGCGATCTTTTCATGACCGACGTCGATGACGAACAGGGCACTGGGGATACCGGGCATATCTTTGATACCGCCCAGACTGCGTTCCAGCTTTTCCATCTCCCGCTTCAGGCCCAGGGCCTCTTTCTTATGGAAGCGCTCTAAACGGCCGTCCTGCTCCATGGCCTCCAGGTCCTTGAGGCGTTTGATGGACTGACGAATGGTCTTGAAATTGGTCAGCATGCCGCCCAGCCAGCGCTGGCTGACGAAGGGCATACCGCAGCGCCGCGCCTCTTCTTCGATGACCTGCTGCGCGGGACGCTTGGTACCCACGAACAGGATATTTTTTTTCTTTGTCGCCAGGCTGCCGATGAAATTCAAGGCATCCTCATACAATGGGACGGTCTTTTCCAGATTGATGATGTGAATCTTGTTGCGGTCCCCGAAGATGTAAGGGGCCATTTTGGGGTGCCAGTAACGCGTCTGGTGACCGAAGTGAACGCCGGCCTCCAGCATTTGACGCATGGAAACATTTGCCATGAAACTCTCTCCTAAAGGGGTTAAACCGCCATACACCCCATGTGCCAACCCGCAGAGCGGGCACCCGGACACATGTGTCGATGTATGTGTGGATTAGTAATAAGCCAACACCGTAGAAGCACCCCCTGCTTGCTCGGCATATGGGCCGCAAGCGCGGATCCAATAACTTCAGCAGGGATAAACACAGTTTGTCCCCAACGGCGGGCGCTGTCATCCTCCTCCGCTCCTCACCACTCATCAGCGGATGGGGTCGACAAGCGTCGGATTCGGCGCGTTTTATACCATAATTTCACCCAAATCCTCAATAAATTTTTAAATTGACAGGCAATTTTACCGAAGGACGGCCAGGCGTTAGAATGGCGTCAACCGGTCCCTCCCGTTCAGGTAAACCGGCGGCGGAACGCACGCCTCCGACTGACCGGACCTGCTATTCCCCTGCGACAGCACGATAATTAGCTGACATAGAAACTAGGATAACGGTAATATCAGCGCCGGAACGACCCCTTCCGATCAGCAACCGCCAGCGCGCGCTTGAGGAATTTTTTTATATGACAGAGAGTTACATTGAATGGCAGTAAGCATCAAGACAGTGGATGAAATCGAGAAGATGCGCGTGGCGGGCCGGCTGGCGGCCGATGTCCTGCACATGATCCGCCCCCATGTCCAGGCCGGAATTACTACCGAAGAGTTGGACCGCATCTGCCACGACTATATCGTCAATACCCAGCAGGCCATCCCGGCGCCGCTCAACTATCACGGCTTTCCCAAGTCCATCTGCACCTCGATCAATCACCAGGTGTGCCACGGCATACCCGGAAAACGTATTCTTAAACAAGGTGATATCGTAAATATCGACATCACGGTCATCAAGGACGGTTATCACGGCGACACCAGCAAGATGTTCTGTGTCGGCCAGATCTCGCCCATGGCGCGGCGCCTGGTACAAGTCAGCTATGAATGCATGTGCGTCGGCATCGAAATGGTCAGACCGGGGGTGCGCCTCGGCGACATCGGCTACGCCATCCAGGACCATGCCGAATCCCAGAATTTTTCGGTGGTACGTGAATACTGCGGCCACGGCATCGGCCGCCAGTTTCATGAAGAGCCTCAGGTCCTGCACTACGGCAAACCCGGCACCGGCCTGGTATTGGAACCGGGTCTGATCTTCACCATCGAACCCATGATCAACGCCGGCAAACGCCAGGTTAAGCTTATGCCGGATAACTGGACGGTGGTAACCAAGGACCACAGCCTGTCGGCACAATGGGAACATACGATATTGGTGACCGACGACGGCTTCGAGGTACTGACCAAACTCCAGGATGACGCCCTCTGATAGAATGTGAAATGACTACCCTCAGCCCAGGCGGCAACGGCAAACGTGACCATCGCACCTCATCCCTTCGACAATCCGCAATTTGATGCCACCCTGGCAAAGGCGAATAATCCGATTGCCGTAGTGCGCGCCGCCTTAAAGACCGCCCAACAGCAGATCAATGACGCCTTCCATCACGGGACGCCGGTCACCGAACTGGTGCATCGCCGCGCACAAATCATCGACGACCTGCTGCGCAATATCTGGCGCCAAACCATGCCTGGCGACAGTACCGACTTCGCCCTGGTGGCGGTAGGTGGCTACGGCCGCGGCGAACTCCATCCCGGTTCGGATATCGATCTGCAAATCCTGGTAACCCCCGAGTGCCGCGGCGCCCTATGCGCGCCCATCGAAAAGTTCATCACCTATTTATGGGACATCGGCCTGGAAATGGGCCACAGCGTGCGCACCGTGGCGGAATGTGCCGAAGAGGCCGCCAAGGATATCACCGTGGTCACCAACCTCATGGAATGCCGCTGGCTGGCCGGCTCCGCCGAGCTGTTCGCGGCCATGCAGACCGCGGTCTCCCCCGAGAACATCTGGCCCAGCCGGCGTTTCTTCCAGGCCAAGCTACTGGAACAGGTCTCGCGCCATCATAAATATCACGACACCGCCTACAACCTGGAGCCCAACATCAAGGAAGGTCCGGGCGGATTGCGGGATATCCAGATCATCGCCTGGGTGGCAAAACGCCATTTCGGCGCCAAGGCCCTGGATGAACTCGTCGAACACCATTTTCTCACCACCGCCGAATACCAGGCGCTGACCGAGGGCCAGGATTTCCTGTGGCAGATCCGTTTCGCCCTGCACAGCATGACCGGGCGCCGCGAAGATCGTCTGCTGTTCGATTATCAACGCACTCTCGCTGAACAATTCGGCTATCGCGACAATGGCCCCAGCCTGGCCGTCGAACAATTCATGAAACGCTATTACCGCACGGTGATGGAGTTGAGCCGCCTCAACGAGATGCTGCTGCAATTCTTCGAAGAAGCCATCCTCTATGTCTCCGATCCCGGCGTGCCGGTGGTCATCAATAAGCGCTTCCAGAACCGCAAAGGTTTCATCGAGGTCCGCAACGATGGGGTGTTTCGGCGTTACCCCTTCGCCATGCTGGAGATGTTTCTGCTTCTGCAACAACACCCGGAGCTCAAGGGCGTGCGCGCCACCACCATCCGCCTGCTGCGCAATCATACCCATCTCATCGATGAAAAGTATCGCCAGGATCTGCGCCACCGCAGCCTGTTCATGGAGATTTTGCGCCAGGCGCGCGGCGTCACCGAACAACTCAGGCGCATGAATCGCTACGGCGTATTGGCGAACTATTTGCCCGCCTTCGGCCATATTGTCGGCCTGATGCAATACGACCTGTTCCATGTCTACACCGTGGACGAACACACGCTTACCGTGGTGCGCAATCTGCGGCGTTTCTCTCATCCGGAGTTCGCCAAGGAGTTCCCCCTGTGCAGCGAACTCATGCAGAACCATATCCCCAAACAGGAGATCCTAACCCTGGCGGCAATTTTTCACGACATCGCCAAGGGCCGCGGCGGCGACCACTCCGAACTGGGCGAGCAGGAAGCGCTGGACTTTTGCCAACATCACGGACTGAGCCTCTATGACTCCCGTTTGGTGGCGTGGCTGGTGCGCAATCACCTCATCATGTCCATGACCTCGCAACGCAAGGATATCTCGGACCCCGAGGTCATCACCGAATTCGCCATGACGGTGCGCGGCCCCCAGCGTTTGAATTATCTGTACCTGCTCACCGTCGCCGATATCCGCGGTACCAACCCCGGTCTATGGAACAGCTGGAAGGATACCTTGCTGTTGGAACTGTACACCGCCACCATGCGGGTGCTGCGGCGTGGCCTGGAAAACCCCATCGATCAGGCCGAGCGCATCGATGAAACCCGCAATGAGGCCAGGCAGCTCCTCAAGGCCCGCAACATCGATGCCGCCGCCGTCGACACGCTGTGGCGGGAATTCGATGATGATTATTTCCTGCGTTATTCCGCCGACGAGATCGCCTGGCACACCCAGGGGATCCTCAACATGGAAAACGGTAAATTCCCCATGATCATGATCCGCCACCAGGGCAAGCGCGGCGGCACGGAGATCTTCATCCACACGGCGACTGACGACCGCCTGTTTGCGCGCACGACGCAAGCCCTGGATCAATTGGGACTCAATATCGTCGATGCGCGCATCATCACCGCCAAAAACGGCTTGACCCTGGATACCTATACCGTATTGGAGGACACTGGCCAGCCCATCAGTAACGCCCACCGCGAGCTGGACATCTACAACAAACTTCAACAGTGCCTCACCGATCTCGATCGGGATTTCACTCTGACGCGCCGCCAGCCGCGCCTGTTCAAGCACTTCGCCATCCAGACCGAGATCGAATTCTCCACCGACGAAGCAAATGACCGAACCATCATCGAGATCATGACCGTCGATCGGCCTGGCCTGTTATCCCGCATCGGCCAGGCCCTGGTCGAGTGCGGCGTGCGTTTGCACAACGCTAAGATCACCACCTTCGGCGCCCGAGTGGAAGACACGTTCTTCATCACTGACATGGAAAACAAACCTCTTACCGGTGAGGGGCAATTTGCGTGTCTGCGCCAGAGCATCTCTGATTACATAGACACACCCGGACAAAATCGATAGTAAAGATCATCTCACCAGCCTCAACCACCGAGGGGATTACCCTTTCACCGTAAGGCGGAGAGAAATACACTGAATTATTGAAAGAAGAACTTAGCGTACTTTACGACGAGAAGTATTATTTTGATATATCATGCACGACACCCCTCAACATAGCCAGTAGTGACGCCATGCCGCTTCGGCCACTAAACAAGCAGCTTCGCACTCATGCCCTGCCCCTGAGCCTGGTGGCCTTGTCCACTCTGTTCGCGCTGCTCGGCGACAGGGCCACACAGTGGCTGCGTTACGATCGCGATGCGATTCTCCACGGCCAGTGGTGGCGCATTATCAGTGGCAATATCGTGCATCTGGGCTGGCCGCACCTGCTGCTCAATCTGGCGGGCCTGATCCTGGTGTGGTTGCTGTTCCGACACACCCTCTCCACCCGCAGCTGGATTTTCGTCACCTTGGCCAGCGCCGCGGCGGTCGGAATCGGATTATTGCTGTTCGATCCCCAACTGCAATGGTATGTGGGTCTTTCCGGCGTGTTGCACGGTCTGTTTGCCGCCGGCCTGGTCACGGCCTTCTATGCCGGTAACCGCGGCGATTGGTGGCTGCTGTTGCTGTTCGCCGCCAAGATCACCTGGGAACAACTGGTCGGCACCATGCCCGGCTCGGCGGAGATCGCCGGCGGCGACGTGATCGTCGACGCCCATCTCTATGGCGCCATCGGCGGCGCGCTCACGGCGTTGTTGATCATCATGGAGTGGAAGCGCAAGCATCATCACGCCTAAAAATATGGCGAGGATTCAATCGTGCAATTGCTGACGGCTAGCCAGCCATGCCGCACCCAGGATCAAGACGCCTCCCAGCCATTCGCGCGCACCCAAGGCTTCATGGGCCAGCCATTGCGCCGATATCGCACCCACCATCACCTCGAACAACAGGATGACCGCGGAGCGATGCACCGGCATACGCGTCACGCCGTACATCAAACACACACTCATCATAACGATGCCCACCATACCCAGCAGCACGGCGACCACCATCGGCGTAACGCTCCACTCGATCTCACCACCGGCGCCGGACAGCAACATCACCGCCGTCAACACCGTCACGCCCAGCCAGGAGATCACCACTTTGAGTCCGATCGCCAGATCCTGCCCCATGCGGACCAGCACATTGGAAAAGGCAAAGCCCAAGCCGGACGAGATCGCCAACCAGTCGGCCTGACCTTGCGGCCAGGGCACGCCCAGCGAGGGTTGCCACAAGATGATCAGCGCACCGCCCATGGCCAGGACCAGCGTGAGCCACGCCTGGGATGGCATGCGCTCACCCAGTAATAAACGCGCCAGCAATACCGCCCAGATGGGCGACAGATAGAACAGCAGCAGCACCCGCACCACCTCACCGTCCAAAACCGCCAGGATGAAGGCGGTGTTGCACCAGCCGTTGGCCAGCATCAGTCCCAGCAACAGCGCGGGGCGCGCCGTCAACTGCGCCCGGTAACGCCATAACAGGGGGGACCCCACCGTCAAGGCGGAGGCGAACAAGATCCCCGTCCCCCACAGCCCCGGCACACCGTGCCCCTCCAACCAGCGCATGGGATACCACAACAGCCCCCAAAAAAAGGCGGTGGCCAACAAGGCCAGGATCGGCAGGATGTCGGTCCTCGGTTTGGATGACATGATGGGATGTCCTATACTGGGCGGGTCCGCGACCGCGCGTCGTCAAATCCGCTATGATAGCGGACTATTGTCCCGCACTGGCGAACCACATTCTTTTTAATTGCGACATACCCATGAATCCCGATCTGTTTAAACTACAAGTCTACCCCTTCGAGAAACTCACGGCGCTCAAGGCGGGCATAACGCCGCCGGCGGACAAAACCGCCATCACCTTGTCGGTCGGCGAACCGCAGCACAGCCCCCCGCGCATCGTCACGGAAGAATTGATCTCCCATCTGCACGGCCTGAGCCGTTATCCCGCGACCAAGGGAACGCGCGACCTGCGCGAAGCCATCAGCGGTTGGCTGACGCGACGTTTCGCGCTGGCCGCCAATCTCGTCGATCCTGACCGCCATGTGCTGCCGGTCAACGGCACACGCGAAGCGCTGTTCTCCTTCGCCCAGGCGGTAATCGATAGGCACACCCAGCCGCTGGTGGTGATGCCCAATCCCTTCTATCAGATCTACGAGGGCGCGGCGCTGCTGGCAGGCGCGCAGCCCTGGTATCTCAGCACCCTGGCGGACACCGGTTTCACTCCGGATTTCGACGCCGTCCCCGATGATGTCTGGCAGCGCACGCAACTGGTGTACATCTGTTCGCCCGGCAATCCCAGCGGCGCGGTCATGGACAACCAGTCCCTGCAGCAGCTGATCGGCCTGGCCGACCGGCATGGCTTCATCATCGCCAGCGACGAGTGTTATTCGGAGATCTACACCGAAGACGCCCCGCCCCCCACCGGCCTGCTGGCCGCGGCCGCCGCCATGGGTCGAGACGATTTCAAGTCCTGCGTAGTGTTTCACAGCCTGTCCAAGCGCTCCAATGTGCCGGGCATGCGTTCCGGTTTCGTCGCCGGTGACGCCGAGGTGCTGGAACAATTTCTCCGTTACCGCACCTACCACGGCAGCGCCATGCCGCCGCCGGTCCAGGCGGCCAGCATCAAGGCGTGGGGCGACGAACAGCATGTGCGGGAAAACCGCATGCTGTACAGCAAAAAATTCGCGGCGATGTTGGCCATCCTGCAACCGGTGATGGACATCCAGGCCCCGGCCGCCGGCTTTTACCTGTGGCCCTTCACCCACTTCGACGACCAGCAGTTCGCGCGGCGACTCTACGCCGAACAAAACGTCACGGTCTTGCCGGGCAGCTATCTATCGCGCACCGATCACAACGGCATGAATCCGGGGCAGAAGCGGGTGCGCATCGCCCTGGTGCCCTCCGTGGAAGAATGCATCGACGCGGCGGAACGGATTCGCGAATTCGTGCGCGGTCTGTAAGGACACCAGGCATCGACCGCGGCATATCGTTATAATGAGCGGCTTGCGCAAGTGTGCTGTTTCACTCTGTCGATATTCGAAAACGGCGAGGAGCGATACCGCACACTTGGCGGCGGATTACCCCTTCATTCACAAGGGTGGGTAGGAAGTAGTCGGTATTCAATAACCGCCAGCAATGCACATATTCACAAATCAGCTTAAAAGGAAGTTGGAATGAGCGACATCAAGAACATCATCGAAGAGGCATTCGAGCGCCGCGCCGAGATCACGCCCGGCAACGCCGAAGCGCACGTGCGCTACGCCGTCAACGAAGCCATCGCCATGCTCGACAGCGGCAAGGCCCGCGTCGCGGAAAAACAGGACGGCGCCTGGGTGGTCAATCAATGGCTGAAGAAGGCGGTACTGCTGTCCTTCCGCATCAACGACAATGAGGTCATCCAGAGCGGCGACACCCACTACTACGACAAGGTCCCCATGAAATACGCCGGATATAACGCCACCGACTTCCGCGTCGCCGGCGTGCGCGTGGTACCGCCTGCGGCGGTGCGCAAGGGCGCCTATATTTCGCCCAACGTGGTGCTGATGCCGTCCTACGTCAACATCGGCGCCTATGTGGACAGCGGCACCATGGTGGATACCTGGGCCACGGTGGGTTCCTGCGCCCAGATCGGCAAGAACGTACACCTCTCCGGCGGCGTGGGCATCGGCGGTGTGCTGGAACCCTTGCAGGCCGGCCCCACCATCATCGAGGACGACTGCTTCATCGGCGCCCGCTCGGAAGTGGTGGAAGGCGTGATCGTCGAGGAAGGCTCGGTGATCTCCATGGGCGTGTACATCGGCCAGAGCACCCGCATCTACAACCGCGAGACCGGCGATATCAGCTACGGCCGCATCCCCGCCGGCTCGGTGGTGGTATCCGGCAATCTGCCCTCCAAGGACGGCAAATACAGCCTGTACTGCGCGGTGATCGTCAAGCAGGTGGATGCCAAGACCCGCAGTAAAGTCGGCATCAACGAACTGCTGCGCAGCATCTGAGATGACGGTCCTCTATGGCATCAAGAATTGCGACACGGTGAAAAAGGCGCGTCGCTGGCTCGACGACCACGGCGTCGCCTACCGCTTTCACGACTTCCGCAGCGACGGCCTCGATGACTGGCGCCTGGCGCGCTGGACCAAACAAGTAGGTTGGGAAACCCTGCTCAACCGCCGCGGCACCACCTGGCGCGGCATGCCTGAAGCGCAACGCAATAAAGTCGCTGACGAGACCAACGCCGTCATCGCCATGCTCACCCACCCGGCACTCATCAAGCGTCCGGTGCTGGAGATCAACGGCAAGGTGCATGTCGGTTTTAAGGCCGACGAATATGCATCCTTATTGAATTAAGCGAAAGCTACGTGAGCACCCCATACTCCCCCACCACGCAACTGGCCCTGGAACTCATCCGCCGCCCCTCGGTGACGCCGGAGGACAGCGGCTGTCAGGAGCTCATCGCCACGCGCCTGGCCAAGCTGGGTTTCACCATCGAACCCATGCCCTTCACCGAAGTCACCAATCTGTGGGCACGCCGCGGCACGGCAGCACCCTTGCTGGTATTCGCCGGGCACACCGACGTGGTCCCGACCGGCCCTCTGGATCAGTGGCAGTCACCGCCCTTCGCCCCGGAGATCCGCGACGGCTATCTGTATGGGCGCGGCGCCGCGGACATGAAGGGCAGTCTCGCCGCCATGGTCACCGCCTGCGAGGCGTTTGTCGCCGCGCACCCGCAACACCGCGGCTCCGTCGCCTTCCTGCTCACCAGCGACGAGGAAGGTCCGTCGGTCAACGGCACGGTCAAGGTCATGGAGGCGCTGAGCGCACGTGGCGATCACATCGACTGGTGCGTGGTGGGCGAACCCACCGCCACCAAGCAGGTGGGCGACGTGGTGAAGAACGGCCGGCGCGGCTCGCTCAACGGACGCTTGACCGTCCACGGCACCCAGGGCCATGTGGCCTATCCCCATCTCGCCGACAATCCCATACATCGCGCGGCGCCGGCACTGGCGGAGTTGTGCACCATCACCTGGGATCAGGGCAACGACTATTTTCCGCCAACCACCTTTCAGATCTCCAACATCCACGGCGGCACCGGCGCGGACAACGTCATCCCCGGCGACCTGGAGGTGACCTTCAATTTTCGGTATTCCACCGAACTCGATCAGGGGACCATTCAACAACGGGTCGCCACCGTGCTGGAGCGCCACGGCCTGCGCTATACCCTGCAATGGAAGCTATCCGGCGAACCCTTTCTCACCGAGGTCGGAGAATTGGTGGAGGCGGTTCGCACCGCGATCCGCGAAGTGAGCGGCCTGGACACCCAGCTGTCCACCAGCGGCGGCACCTCGGACGGCCGCTTTATCGCACCCACTGGAGCACAAGTCATTGAATTAGGCCCGGTAAATGCCACCATCCACAAACTCAACGAATGCGTGGCCGTCGCCGACCTGGACAGCCTCGCGGCCCAGTACCGCCGGATCCTGGAATGCCTGTTAGTTGAGTGATACGCTGAAACTAAGCGTTAATCTTTGATCTTTTGCGACCGATAACTTCCAGTACAAGGCATGAGGGGCACACGCTCAATCTATTATGGGACGCATGAACATGGACCAGAACGACAGCCAAGTGGAAAGGCGCGCCTTTTCGCGAATCCCGTTCAGCGGTAAAGTCACTGTGGTGCACGATCAAGCACAGTGGGTCACCGATCTATGGGATATTTCAATGAAGGGTGTCTTGGTTTCCCGACCTGAAGAATGGAACGCTCAATCGGGAAGCGACTATCACCTCAAGCTCAGTCTGGACGACCGTAACCAATACACCATCACCATGGATGCCTCACTGGCCCATGCCAATGCCGACAGTCTGGGATTCTGCTGCGATCACATCGACCTGGAAAGCATGACCCATCTGCGCCGCTTGCTGGAACTCAATCTCGGCGACGAAGAACAGATCAATCGCGAACTGTCCGCGCTGATCCACGTGCACGGCGGTCAATCGGGCGGACGCTAAGCATTATTTTATTTTCTCCCTTCCTTATTCTAGGAAAGTCTGCCCTGCAGGGGTGGGATGACTGCAGTTCTTACCACGAACAAAGTCGACGCCTAAATCCGTCACTTGAAGCGCATTATCTAAGTCAATGCCTTATAGGTTATTGTAAGGGGTCTCCATAGATAATGTAGGAAACGCCGTAGGACACCACCTCCAAACTGTGAATCCCAAGAGCGCGGCACGACCTATTTGAGACATTCAAGCGACGAATACGAATGTCGGCTATATACGGTAAGACAATTGATACCGCGCTGCTCTGAAAACAGAGCGTCTATAGATTATATTCGTGCTTTTCCCTCACTGAATCGCCGCGTCTACATCGCTTCTACCTTGCTAGAGGCATCAGCAGCTTTGCCGTGATATCTAGAGCGGAGTGGATCGTTCTAACGCCCTTGCCCCTTTATGACACCAAGCCTCCCACATCTGGCGGTAGGCGGCCTCAAGGTCACGGGCAAAGCCTTGACCGTCGCACAAAACTGAATTGAGCAACCGATCGCGCAAACTGCCGCGCAGCTCGGCGAGACTAGGTATATCGGAGGCCAGGGCAATCGCCTGAGTAATGTACCCCCGACTATGCTCAGCGAAGCTTGGCGAAAAGAAGGGTGAAGGCGGGCCTTCTGAGTTATTGGAATTTAATATTGAAAATAAAGGGAGTCGTCACTAAAAATTGTCCAACGAATACAACTCATAATCTAAAAACTCACATCACAAGGCTTCAATCGCCTCGTTCAAGCGCCGCACGGCGATAACCTCCATATCCGCCACCGCCTGTTTGGGCGCATTGCCTTTGGGCACGATGGCGCGCTTGTAACCGTGTTTCGCCGCCTCGCGCAGCCGATCCACCCCGCCCTGCACCGGGCGGATCTCACCCGCCAACCCCACCTCACCGAATACCACCAGATCGGCGGGCAAGGGCCGGTCGCGGAGACTCGATAAAGCCGCCAACACCACCGCCAGATCGGCGCCGGTCTCGGTGATGCGCACGCCGCCCACAACGTTGACGAAGACATCCTGATCGTACATGGCGATTCCGGCATGGCGCTGCAACACCGCCAGCAACATGGACAAGCGATTCTGATCCAGACCCACCGTCACTCGGCGCGGATTGGACAAATGGCTCTCCGCCACCAGGGTCTGCACCTCCACCAGCAAGGGCCGCGTTCCCTCCCGCGTCACCATCACGACACTGCCGGCCACCGGCTGATCATGGCGCGACAGAAAGATCGCCGAAGGATTGCTGACCTCCTTGAGCCCCTTATCGCCCATGGCGAACACGCCCAACTCATTGACGGCGCCAAAGCGATTCTTGATGGCGCGCACGATGCGAAACGGCGTGCCGGTATCGCCCTCGAAATACAACACCGTGTCCACCATATGCTCCAGCACCCGCGGCCCCGCCAGGGTGCCTTCCTTAGTGACATGCCCCACCAGGAACAAAGCCGTACCGCTCTGCTTGGCGTAACGCACCAACTGCGCGGCGCTCTCCCTCACCTGGGCCACGCTGCCCGGCGCCGATTGCAGGAACTCCGTAAACAGCGTCTGGATGGAATCGATCACCATCACCCGCGGCCGCTCCTGCGCGGCATGCAGCAGGATGGGTTCTACCTGGGTGTCGGCGAGCAAGCGCAGATTCCCACCGGGCAGATGCATGCGCCGCGCCCGCAGGCTCACCTGCTCCAGGGATTCTTCGCCGGTCACATACAAGGCGGGCAAGGATTCACTGAGCGTCGCCAGGGTCTGCAGCAACAGCGTGGACTTGCCCACCCCCGGGTCGCCGCCGATCAACACCACCGAACCCAACACCAGCCCGCCGCCCAGCACCCGATCCAGTTCCCCCAAACCGGTAGGCACGCGAATATCGCGATGCGGCTCCACCTCCGCCAGCGACCTCACCACCGCCTCGCCCATGGCCTCGCCGGCGTAGCCGCTCATACGCGCCGCCCGCCCGCGCGGCGCAGCAACAACCACCCCCTCCACCAGGGTATTCCACGCCCCGCAATCCGGACACTGCCCCACCCACTTGGGCGCCTCGGCACCGCATTCACTGCAACGATAGACTGTCTTTGCCTTGGCCATACGCTATTTAACCAGAAACGGAAACAAAAAATCGAATTAATCGGAAATGACCAGCGTCTCTCCCATTCCATTCAAAGATACGCACCCCCCTCTCCCTCCGGGAGAGGGCTGGGATGAGGGCAATCAATATATGGATTGGTTCAATTGAAATGAACCCCAACGCAATGGCGACATGGCTTAATACGCATGACATATGTTGATGATGTATATTGATCGCGTGCGCTGGTGGTTTAATGTTGTGGTTGCTGCGCTCATCTTACCTACGAGATCTGAAACGTTATGAAAGAACCTTCGAACCTAGAAAAGGTTGCTGGCGGTTTGCCAGTTAGACTTGCCACAGCAGGAATTGCTGCTTTCGATGGAGGAATTCTAGCTTCATTTTATCAGTGTTAACCTCATCTCTACCAGCCAAACGTCATGAGAAACGAGTCAGATCCTATCTTGAAGATATAGAAAATATCCTGAAAGAGCATGAAGCAAAAAATTAACAAACTCACAGATGAACAGTACAAATTAATTAATCATGCAGCATTAAGCGCACTTACCACTATCGAAGATAAGAAGTTAGAGTATTTAAAGAGAATTATAAGAAATACACTAGAAGACGCGGATATACGCTCACTTGAATCCGAGGTAATTGGCCGATGGTTACGAGATATTTCTGCCGATGAAATATTATTCATCATTGAGAATTTTCATTCTGACAGAATAGAAATAGTCGATAAGCCATCAAATAAAAAGCACAAGTCTGTAACTGATGATTCTAGAGAAGCCTCAACAATAGCTGGATTAGTCTCATTAGGTATCTTGATTCCTTCTGGCCCTAATCTAGATACACTTGGCACATATAGTTTTTCAAATCTTGTTTCGAAGTTGATCGCATTACTTATAAAAAAGCCTTAAATCACGGACAAAAAATCGAGCAATAGGGCAAGACTCCTGTGCGCTTTATTTAGTGATTTACAAATTATTCAGAGTATCAATAAAGCGCACAGCCCTCCTAACTTGACTACTCGAATCGCCTACGGCGATGTTGAATTGAATCGCGGTCCCGTCCGCGAACACGGAATACTTTTCTTTGCTTGTTCAAAGAAAAGTATTCAAAAGAAAGAACACCCGGAGACTGCGCTCCGCTACGCGGAGTCCCCTGCGCTTCTCGCCGGCCTGGGCGCTCGCTAACTCGCGCCTATCGCTTCGGCGATAGGCACTCAGACAGAACTCGCTTGAGCCCCAGGCCGGCTGCGATGCTCAGCACCGTCTACGGGGTTTGGGGTGCCACTTCAGGATGAGGTGTGCTTTTCCCTCCCTCCCCTTCAAGGGGAGGGTCGGGGTGGGGATGGGGTTTTAACAACGCCACTAAAGACCATCAACCCTTGATGACCCCACCCCAATCCTGTCCTTCCCCCTGAGGGGGAAGGGACGCGTTATTTAAGTGCTATACACATCGGATAGACCGCCCCGGGCCCCGTCGGCGCAGCCGAGCACCGCAGCCATTTTGGGGAGAAGCGCGCGGCTGTTTGAGCATAGCGAGTTCCGCGCGCGCCCAAAATGGCGAGGAGCGCAGGGCAGCCCGTAGGGCCAAGACGTCGGGCGGCCTTTTCTTTGGTGACTTTCTTATGGCCGCGCAAAAGAAAGTCACCCGCCCGCGGCGCGGATTGCCGCCCAAAATAAACACGTCCCCGCAGGGGACACTATGTTGGGCAATGACAGAAGAGACGATCCTATGATAATGCCCACTACACAATCCGCGTCCCAAACGGCAACCGCCGCAACCGCTTACCACTCGCAGCAAAGATCGCATTCCCCACCGCCGGTGCTAACGGCGGCACCCCGGGCTCGCCAACTCCGCCGGGCGGCTGGTCGCTGGGCATGATATGCACCTCCACGGCCGGCATCTCGGCCATGGTTAGCAAGGGATAATCGTTGAAATTAGTTTGCATCACCCGGCCGTCGGCCAGGGTGATCTCGCCGCGCAACGCGGCCGTCAGGGCGAAGGCCACCGCCCCTTCCATTTGCGCCGCCACGCCATCGGGATTGACGGTGCGACCGCAGTCGATGGCCACCACCACCCGCCGCACCCTGAGGTCGCCCTGGGGCGATAATTCCATTTCCGCCACTTCCGCGACCCAGCTGCCGAAACAGAAATACACGGCGATGCCGCGTCCCTGGTGTTTCGGTAGCGGGCTGCCCCAGCCCGCCTGGTGCGCGGCCAGTTCCAGCACGCCGCGATGGCGCGATGTCTTGCCCAGCAGTCCGCGGCGAAATTCGTAAGGATCGGCGCCTGCGGCATGGGCCAGTTCGTCGATAAAGCTTTCGACTATGAAGGCGTTTTGCGAGGCACCCACCGAGCGCCACGGCCCGGAAGGCACACCCGGATCGACTTCATGTTGCTCGATGCGCAGGTTTGGGATCGCATAGGGAATGTCGACGCCGCCCAGGGCCATGCGCGGCCCGACGATGCGTTGCCGCCACGCCCTCATCCGGCCCTTGGCATTCAGTCCGCCCTGTAGGCGCGTCAGGTTCGCCGGCCGGTAATGATCGTGCTGCAGGTCGTCGCTGATGGTCCACAGCAACTGCACCGGCCTGTCGATGGCCTTGGCGACCTGCACCGCTTCGCTGACGAAGTCCTGATTGAGGCGCCGACCGAAGCCGCAGCCGACGAAGGTGGTGTGAATATGCACCGCATCCTGCGGCAGGCCGGTGAGGCGCGCGGTCTCGACCTGGGCGGCGGTCTGTGCCTGGGTCGGTGCCCACACATCGCAGCGATCCTTGCCCAACAACACCGTGCAATTCATGGGTTCCATGGCCGCATGGGCCAGATACGGCGTTTCGTATTCCGCCTCGATGCGATGCGCCGCTGCGGCGAGTCCCTTGGCGACGTCTCCCACGGCACGCTGTTCGCTCCCGGGCTGATCTGCGACCTGGGCGAAGCGCCGGCGGATTGCGGCGCTGTCGAGACCTGCCAAGGCGCCCTCATCCCAACTCGGGTTCAAACGCTCACGACCGCGCGATGCCGACCAGAAATTATCCGCCACCACGGCGACGCCGCTGTCGATGGTCACTACCCGGCGTACGCCCGAGACCTGCCGCGCGGCCTTGGCGTCAAATGATTTGACTGTCCCACCGAATACCGGGCAGCGCGCCACCACCGCCGTGAGCATCCCGGGAAGCCGGACATCGATACCGAAAGACGCGGAACCGTTCACCTTGGCGGGAATATCGAGACCGGTAGTCGGCTTGCCGATGATGCTGAATTTTTCCGGGTCCTTGAGTTTGACGGCCTGCGGCGCCGGCAGGCGTGCGGCCCGATCCGCCAGCGCACCATAGCTGAGGCGCTGTTGGCCGTCGGGATGGATCACCGCACCGGCCTCCGCGCGGCAACCGTCGCGCGCGACCTGCCACTTTTGCGCCGCCGCTGCGATCAACATCTCCCGCGCGGTCGCGCCCGCCTCGCGCAACGCTTCCCAGCCGTTGCGGATACTGGTGCTGCCGCCGGTGGATTGCACGCCGGAAAGTTTGTTGACGTAGACGGGCGCCGCGGGCGCGAATTCGGTACGCAGCTTTTCCAGCGGCACCTCGAGCTCTTCCGCCACCAGCATAGCGAGCGAGGTCAGCACGCCCTGCCCCATCTCGGAACGATCGATAATAACCGTGATGCTGTCGTCGCTGCCGATCCGCACCCAGGCATTGGGCGCGAACGTTGTCGTCTTCGCCTGCGGCGGTTTAACCGCCGCCGCTGCTCCACCGGCCACGCGCACACCCAGCAACAGGCCGCCGCCCAGGGCCGCGCCGATTTTGAGAAAACTGCGCCGCGTGGCGTCGAATTCCCTAAGCATGACGTTGGTCTCCGGCCTGCATCTCCTGGGAATGCAGGCTGTGCGCGGCGCGCTGAATGGCGCGACGTATGCGTAAATAGGTACCGCAACGACACAGCACCCCGGACATGGCGGCATCGATGTCCGCGGCAGATGGGTTAGGATTTTGCCGCAACAACGCTGCGGCCGTCAGGATCTGTCCCGGCTGGCAATAACCGCATTGCGGCACCCGTTCGGCGATCCATGCCTGGATCACGGGATGCTGCGGATCTTGCGCCAGGCCCTCGATGGTCGTCACCTCCGCATCACCCACTTTGGAAACGGAGAAGATACACGAACGCACCGGGCGGTCGGCGACCAGCACAGTACACACACCGCACAAGCCGACGCCGCAACTGTATTTGGTACCTGCGAGACCGGCATCGTCACGCACTACCCACAGCAAGGGTTTGTCGTCTGCGGTGCTTATCTTAAAGTCTTGACCGTTAATGCGTATTGACGACATATGGCATCTCCTATTGCATGCGCATCAGGCGCCTAAGCTCTACTTTGCGTCTCTGCTGATTCAAGTATAGAAAAAGATCGAGGCGGTTTAATCACCCCGATCTTTTTCATTAAGCGCAGCCTACTCCGTCAATCAGTCGCCTGCATCCCTGGCGAACACCAATAGACCATTGGCAGGTATTACTATGCTTGCGGAGCAAGGCAGGCCGTGCATAGGTGTAGCTTGCGCTTCGATACTGCCGTCATTACCGGCTATCCGCGGATTCGGCTGGTTATCATAGAAATCGCTGTTGAACACTTCCAACCATCGGCCTGGCCCCGGAAATCCCAGCTGGTAGTTCCACTGCGTCGACTCGTTGAGGCTGGCGACGATAAGCACGTCGCGGCCGGCGCCTTCCAGCCAGCGATGGAAGGCGATGATACGGTTGTCCTGATGGACGTGAAATACATTGATGGTCGCGCCCCGCAGCGCCGGATGGCGCCGCCGTAGATTTACCGCTGCCTGGGTGAAACTCCAATGGTCGGCCATGGCCTTGTCTTGATTGAGGCCGTCCCACCAGATAAAGGCGCTGGGATTGGGACTGTCACTCCAGTATTTGTCTTCTAAGTATTCCTGACCCATAAACAACATGGGAATCCCCGGTGCTGTCAGCAACAGGCCGGTGGCGACCCGGGAACGGCTGCGGGCGTACCAGGACAGACTGTTACTTGAATCCGCCAAAGCGGCGATGCGCGGCTCCCTGTCGTTATAGTTTTCCAGCCGCTGGCGGTCATGATTCTCCAGATATTGCACGGCCTGCCACGCGGCCGCAAAGCCATAGGGACGGTATAAACTATCGCGCACCGCATCCAGGTTCACCGTCGCCTCGGCGCCTTGTGCCGCTTGGGCGATGGCGGCGCGCACCGCCTGGCGCATGCCGGGATACCAGACCGCATCAAAGCCGGCACCGCCCTGCTGGCGATCGCGCAGCACCCAGGAAGGATCGTCACGCCAGTATTCGGCGATGTTGATCGCCTGCGGTTTGATGAATTTCAGAGTGCCGGTCAGATCCTGTAAAAAGGGCCAGCCGCCGTGTTCGTCTATCACCGTGACCTGATCGTAACGAAAGCCGTCGACGTGATATTCCTCGACAAAGAACGTGGCATTATCGATCAAGAACTGCCTGACCTCTTTTTTCCAGTAGGCGAATACCAGACCACCGGCGTAGCCTTGATCGGTAAAGTACTGGCTGTCGTTATTGTTCCCGGTAAAAGCGCGATCGAAGAAGTAGATGCTTTGATCGTCCCCGTCGAAACCGCCGGCGTGGTTGTATACCACATCGAGAATCACCGCCAAACCGTACAAATGACAAATATCGATCAGGGTCTTGAGCTGATTGACTTGGCCTTCCAGGTGCGTTTTCGCCAGCGGGGCATAGCCGCGGTCGGCCAATAATTTGTTGACGACGGTCAAGTAAGGTGCCAGATCCTTGGGTTCCACCGCGTAATCCATCTCCGGTGAAAAAATATCGGTACCGTTATAACCCAGGCTATAGGGTCCTTGAAATTCCACAATGGGCAGGGGTTCGATCGCGTTGACGCCCAATTGCGCTAGATAAGGGATGCGTTCCAGGACATCCAGGAACTTACCGATGCGGTGCTGGCGGGCGTCCTGGCCGTTGGCATCCACCGCATAGAAGCGGCCAATATGAAATTGATAAATGATCAGGTCATTGAAAGCGGGCGGGCGATAACCCTGGTCATGCCAGGGATAGGTGCCGGGATCGCGTACGATGCAATCGCAATCCGGATAGCCGTAAAACTCCAGCTCGCGGGCATAGGGATCGCGCTTATAGGGTTGCTTGCCGCGGCCTTTGTTATAGAAGCGATAATAATCTCCGTCCATTACGCCGGGCACAAAGCCGGTCCAGGTGTTATCTGCGTTGCGCAGCAGGCGGCGCTCCGCGTTGGGCTGCCAGTTATCGTTCGGGGCATTGATGGTATCAGGCCGATCGGACAAGCGGATATAGACCTCTACCGCATCATTAGGTGCCCAAACACGGAAGCTGGCGCCATCCGCGATTAAATTCGCGCCCATAGGCGTATTGGCTGTGATGTGGTCCTGGCTGATGGGCAAGGACAGGCGATCGGCCCGCATGCGCTGCAATAAGGCCGACAACTCCGGTTCGGTTGCTTTAGTTTTGGAAACAGGGCTCTTGGTTTCGGATTCCGTTTTGGCCATGGCGATCTCCTTCTGTGGACATCATGGAGTGATATTATTCCTTTATTCCCTGTGTCACAGGGACTGTCGACTCCCTTGCTGGCTCAGTATCAAAGCTTTAAAGATTAGAGCCAAAATATTCAGATAAATCATGTGGGTTGCCATATATAGCAAAGCCCGACGGGACTGTTATGGAAACCAGTAGCGCGCGGCACGACAAAACGTCCCGTCCTTGGGCCACGCGCTGGTCGTCCCACGTCGCTTCGCTCTCCCAGTGAAGCTTGTTGTTTGTATTTGCAGGAAATTACTACAGGGACTCGTACAGTCGGCGCCTTACCAGCGTGAGCACATTATAAAAATAGCAGAAAATTTTGAGTTCTACAGGAAAGTAAATATAAAAAGCGTCCCCGGAAAAGCCGGGGCTAGAGATCGCGTTCGAACTCTTCCTCAGTCATCGGCTTGCCGAATAGATAACCCTGATAGCTGTGGCAACCGAACTGCATGAGCATCTCGCTCTGAGCCTGGGTCTCCACGCCCTCGGCAACGACCTCCATCCCCAGGGTCTTGCCCATCTGGATGATGGTCTGCGCGATAGCCTCGTCGTTTTTGTCCACCCCCAGGTCCTTCACGAAGCTCTTGTCGATCTTGAGCCGCTTGATGGGCAGACGCTTCAAATAGGATAGCGAGGAATAGCCCGTACCGAAATCGTCAAGGGCAAAGCAAATCCCCATCTCCCGCAACAGCTTCATCTTGCCGATGAATTCTTCCATATTCTCCAATAGCATGCTCTCGGTGATTTCCATGGACAGCAAGCTCGGGTCGATGCCCGTCTGAATCAATATCTCCCGGACGTTGTCGACGAAATCATCCTGCTCGAACTCCACGGCACTGATATTCACGGACAACACCAGATTCTTATATTTTTCCATGCCTTCCCATACCCGAATCCGCCGGCAGCTCTCCTCCAGCACCCATCTGCCGATGGGTACAATGAGGCCGGTCTCTTCGGCCAATGGGATAAAATCCAGCGGGGACACCAGTCCGTGCTGTGGATGTATCCAGCGCAACAAGGCCTCCGCCCCGATGACGAGACCGCCGTTGCCAACCTGTTTCTGGTAATAAAGCCGGAACTGTTGCTCTTCCAGCGCGTGCCGCAGATCTAATTCAAGATGCATGCGCTTTTCCAAAGTTTCCTGCATGACGGGATCGAAGAAGCGCAAGGTATTGCGCCCCACCCGCTTGGCCTCATACATGGCCAGGTCCGCACGCTTGAGTAGCTCATGAACACCCTCGTGAGGGCCGCGATATAGGGTCACGCCGATACTGACCGAGCCGGGATATTCATTGCCTCTGACGCGATAGGAGCGTGCCAGTATCTCCAACAGCTTATCGCCCACGATCTTGGCCTGCGCGGCGGCGTGTTTCTGATCCGCGCTGATATCTTCAAGCATCACCACGAATTCGTCACCACCGAGACGGGCGATTGTGTCCTCCTGTCGCACCGAGGCACGTATACGCTTGGCGATCTCGCGCAAGACTTCATCTCCGTAGTCATGACCCTGGGTATCGTTGATGGTCTTGAAGTGATCCATATCGAGGTACAGCACCGCGCCGAAGCGACGGTTGCGCGCGCCGATGGCCAGGGCGCGCTCCAGGCGCTCCAACAACAGCCGCCGATTGGGCAGGCCTGTCAATTGATCGTAAAAGGCCAGGTTGACGATCTTTTCCTGGGCCGCCTTGTATTCGGTGATGTCGGTAAAACTGACTACATAATGGGTGACTCGCTTCTTGTCATCCTTGACGCTGGAGATGGTCATCAATTGCGGATAGACTTCTCCATGCTTGCGCTGGTCGAAGACCTCGCCTTGCCAACTCCCCTCCCGCTCGATCTTCTTCCATATCTCCAGACAAAAATCCTCGCCGTGCCGGCTTGATTGCAGAAAAAGCGGGGGCTTCCCCACAACTTCATCAGGCGTGTAGCCCGTGATTTCGGTAAATGCCTCGTTTACCCGGACGATATTGCGTTGCGCATCGGTCACCAGCATGGCCTCATGGGAGTCGAAGACGGTTGCCGCAATCAGCAGCTCTTCGGCAGCCCGGCGCCGTTCGCTGATGTCGCGCATGAAGCCGAAAAAGCGGCCACCCTCCTGAGGCAGATAGCCGGCGCTGACTTCCAGGGGCCACACGGCTCCGTCCTTGCTGCGATGTTTCGTCTCGAAAATCCCGTGGCCGGCTGCTGCTAAATACTTCAAGCGTTCCTCGACCTGGTTATTTTCCAGCGCCGCATCCAAATCCTGAATTCTCATCAGCAAAAGCTCCTCGCGCGTGTAGCCGGAGCGCCTGACATAGGCATCGTTAACCTCGAGTATTCGGCCTTGCATATCCACCATCCAGAATCCATCCAGCGAGGTCTGGATGATCTTATGATAGCGATTAGCGCTCTCCTCCATGAAGTGAATGGCCCGCTGCTTTTCGGCTTCAAGATCGAAACGATCCAGGGCGTGGCCGATATCCCTCGCCACTTCGGTCAACAGTTCAATCACCTCTTTGCTGAAGGAATTCTTCTCATGATAATAGTATGAGACGACGGCATGGCTCTTACCACCACGCAGAATGCTAAGCGCGGCCGATGCCCCCCAGCCATAAGGTTTTGCCCGCTCATGCCAGGGCGCAGTCATCGGATCGGCAGCGAAATCCTGAATAAAAATAGAACGGCCTTCACGAAAGGCGGTTGCCGAAGGCCCCCGCGCCCCCGGCACATCGTCCTTCCATGATAACTTCAGACCGTTTAGATATTCCCGTCCATTGCCATAACTCGCCTCAACCTTGATCAAGCCACTCGCTTCGTCCTCCCGGCCGATCCAAGCCATGGCCATGCCACCGTAATCCACCGCTACGCTGCAGATATTGTCAAACAATTCCTTCTCGGTTCGGGATTCCCACAATGCCTGATTGGTATGGAACAGCGCGGCGTATATTTGAGTGAGAAAGAGCGCCTGCCTTTCTTTCTCCTTTTTCTCGCTGATATCTCGCACAAAGCTGACGAAATTCCCCGCACTGACATAGGACACGGAAACTTCGACGTCGACAAGATGACTATCTTTATGTCTGTGACACGTCTCGAATTTGTCATAACCTTGACTGATGATCTTTTGACTCCGCCTTTCGGCATCATCCGGCGTAACACCGATGTCTATGTCCGAGACACGCATCTTGAGAATTTCGTCGGGCCGGTAACCGATCAGCCGGCAATAGCCGTCGTTGACATCGATGAAGCGACTGTTTTTATCAACCAACCAATAGCCTTCATTGGCGATATCGATAGCCAATAAGGCGTTATTAGAGCGCTGGCGATAACGCACGAGCAAAGGAAGAATGCCGAAAGATGAAATGAGACTCAGCGAGATAGCATCCACCAAACCATTGTAGGGATCCGGTATCTCAATCGCGTAATCCAAGCCGAACATGATGACGAGTTCGGTTAAAAAAATGACCGTCACCAGGTACAGGTAGATCCTCAAAGTATCCTTACCGAGTTTCATCTGGAATCCCTTCCCTCCACCTATATTTTCATGTTAATAATATGTTATCGGTTGGCTGCGTCTTCGTTGTAGTAATATTATCGTAGATGACTTTATGCAAAAGCCGTTTTTTCAAAAGAGGGTACTCGGACTCGGGGATTTAATATGCGGAAGGAGAAGGCCTGCATTCCGCGCAGGAATATGCGTTTCTATCCCTTATTTGTATTTAGTCCCGGATCTGCGCTCGTGGTGCACGCACGGAATTCGTCGGACTTAGCGGGCACACGGGAGATCACCCAATATAAAAGCTCGGGAATGACAGGACGATAGACGGATTGAATGTAACTAGCTTACTGAGGACGCATCACGGCTGCCATCAAGGCCCTGCCTTCGCCAGATTGCTTTCGAAGGCAGCGGCGGCCTCGTCACTGACAGACCGCCCTTCGCCGCTATCCAGCGCCGCATACAGCTGGTGGACTACCTTGGCGTAGTCCTCGGGCTCCAGTTTGGCGAATGATCTTGCCCGTGAAGACTCCAGGACGTGCTGCACGACATGGTCTTCGGGGAACAGCTCCGTAAGAATGGGTTCGTAGCGCCACAACATGCCGTTTATGCCCTCCACCACATCCATGTGCTCGAATATATCCTTGGCGACGCGGAATTCACGGCGATTGCCGTTGAGCATGTAGGCAAAAGCCCCGAACACCGAGGACGGCACCATGAAGATCCATACGAACTTGGAGAAGGTCTCGTAATCGGTCCTGCCGGTCTTCCAGGCGAAGTACGCCAGCCCGAATCCCAGACCATAAATTACCGCCGCCACCGCCACTCCGACCAGTTTGGCGCGATGCTTCAAGGGCGTGACCCGCTTCTTGTAATCCAGGCGCGGTAAATCGAAGGTGTCTTCTATATGGCGGCGTATCTGTTTTCTGATTTGTCTTTGGCTCTTGCCTCTGGCCGTCATGCTGCCTTATCCAATCTATACTCTCATTCTTCTGACATCAATTCGGGGAATGAATCGGCAAATTTTTTGATCCATTCGATCGCCGCTTGTTCGCTGGTGAGTTCGCGGTGCTCGCGCTCCCTCACTTCGCTCCTGTATTGCTCGATATGACAAATCTGCTCGATCATGCGCGTACGAAAAGCCTCTTCACGATCGCGAAAAGTCACGCCTACTTCGTAGCCCCTACCCTGCTTCCTGCACCACACCACCTTGCCTTTGATCTGGATGCTCTCTTTTAACAGCGGTATCCGGAGAATGATCAGGGCACCGTCATCCAGCTTGTTCTTGGAATGAAATGACAGTCCACCCATGCTGACATTGTTCAAATACTCGCTTTGCGGGTCGGACAGATCGTCAATCTTGACTTCAAGGGGAATGCTGGATGGATGCCGAATATACTCGCGCATGACCTACCTCCTTCCCATGCTTGTCGACACCCGGGTCGCCCTCTAACCCTGAGACTCCGTCTGCAAGAAGTACGGAAGTGGGCCGGGCGCTCCGGCGCTACTGACGCAATTTGTAACCGCTCTTGAGTAAGCCCAGGGATATCAATGTCAACCCCGTCAACACGGCTAATACTACCGCAAAACTCAAGGACGGCGCCACGTCCGACACTCCGAAAAATCCATAGCGGAAACCGTCTATCATGTAAAAGAACGGGTTAACGTGGGAGACGCTCTGCCAAAACGGCGGCAGGGAATGAATGGAATAAAATACGCCACTCAGGAACGACATGGGCAGGATCACGAAATTCTGGAACCCGGCGATCTGATCGAATTTCTCCGCCCAAATACCGGCGATCACCCCCAGGCTGCCCAATACCGCGCTGTTGAGCAGAGCGAACAGCAGCAGCACCGTGAAATGGTGAACCGGCACCCCGACGAAGAAGATCGCCACCAGGCCCACGCCGATACCCACGACGATGCCGCGCACCACGGCGGCCAGGACGAAGGCCAGAAAGAACTCCAGATAGGATACCGGCGTGAGTAGCACGAAGATGATATTACCGCTGACCTTGGACTGAATCAGACTTGAAGAACTGTTGGCGAAAGCGTTTTGAATGATGGACATCATCATCAGTCCGGGGATGAGAAATGCGGTGTAGCTGACACCGGGGTACACATGCACATGTTCTTCCAGGACATGGGAGAACACCAGCAGGTACAGCAGCGAAGTAACGACGGGCGCGAGCAGCGTCTGCAACCACACCTTGTAAAAGCGCAATACCTCTTTATAGAACAGGGTTCCCAGACTGCGCAGCTTCATGCCCTTCCATTCCTCTTTTGCGACTCCCCCTCACCCCGTGGGTGGGGGTTGGGGATAGTCGATTTCCTGCGCCGCATTATTTCGACAAACACATCTTCGAGATCCGCTTGTTCGGTCTTGAGATCCGTCACCGCGGCACCCGCCGCCCGCAGACTGTCCAACACGGCCATGATGGAATCGCGGCCCTTATCGATCTGCAACTCGATCTTTTCACCATCCTGCGCCAGTACTTTGCCGGCAAGCTGCGCCGGCAGACTCGCCAGCGGTTGCGCCAGGGTCACTGCCAGCTTGCAGCGCGCGCCGCCGATATTGCGCAGCAACGCGTCCTTGTCGTCCAAGGCCACCAGTTCGCCGTGATTGATGATGGCAATGCGCTCACACAGTTGTTCCGCCTCTTCCAGGTAATGCGTGGTTAGAACGATGGTATGACCTTCCTTGTGCAAGCGCTTAACGAACACCCATAATGATTGACGCAACTCCACATCCACGCCCGCGGTGGGTTCGTCCAGCACCACCACCTCCGGTTTGTGGACCAGGGCCTGGGCGATCAACACCCGGCGCTTCATTCCCCCGGACAAGGCGCGCATATTGGTGTCGGCCTTGGAGCTGAGTTGCAGGGCTTCCAGCAGCTCATCGATCCACGGGTCGTTCTCCCTGCCCAGGCCGTAATAGCCGGACTGGATACGCAACAGTTCACGCACGGTGAAGAAGGGATCGAATACCAGCTCCTGCGGAACGACGCCGAGGTGCAGGCGCGACTGGCGGTAATCGGCGACCACATCGTGCCCGAGCACCTGCACCCGCCCGGCGTCGGCGCGAGTCAGGCCGGCGATGATATTGATCAGGGTGGATTTTCCGGCGCCGTTCGGCCCCAGCAAGCCGAAGAATTCGCCACGAGCGATGTCGAGATCGAGTCCCTTGAGGGCATGTACAGCGCGATAACGCTTATGCACTCCCTTCACCGCGATGGCAGTGTCCATAGTCACCTCTTAAGTTGTCAGGAACGAACAGTGCGCAGTGCGGTTAGCCAGCCCTGCACCTCGTCTAGAATGTCATTGGAAGATTGATACGCGCACAGCGTCACCACTCCGGGATACTCCATACGCAGTTGCAGGAAGTTGCCGACATTCACGGCGCGCGACTGCGTGCTGCGGCGGTAAAATCCCAGGATGGGCTTGCCGGCCTGGACGAAGCGCATGACATTGATACCCGAACCGAAGCCGGCCTCATCCAGGCAGAATATCGCGGCCTGGGCCTCTGCGCGAAACCGGGCATCGCGCTCGAGAAAGAAGGCGGTGATCAAATCCTGTTCGTCGCTCGCCGCCGTTTGTGCCGCGCGCCACTGCGGCCAGTCGCGGTCGTAATTTTCAATAGGGTCACATACCAGGCGCGCCAGTTGCGTCGTGTCCATCTCCGGAAATTGCCGGCGGTAATAGCGATAACGGGTGTCGTAACCCAGTCCGCTTTCTTCGAGCAGCCCGATCACCGCCACCTTGAAGTCCCAGGTCGTGGCGGTGGCGAACATCCCCCTGCCGCCCACATAACAGGGGATCACCGCAACTCCGCCCGCAAAGTCGCGATCACCGGTGCCGTCTGCGGCCGCAGCTTGCGCCACAACAGGAATGATTCCGCCGCCTGCTCCACCAGCATACCCAGACCATCCGATACCTTCGCCGCATCGTGGCGCTCGGCCCACTGCATGAAGGGTGTGGCGGTCGCACCGTACATCATGTCGTAACACCAGGCGCCGGGCGCCAGCAGCTGCTCCGGCAGGGGCGGCAATTCGCCCTGCAGACTCGCCGAGGTTGCGTTGATCACCATATCGAAGCGCCGCCCGGCAAGATCGTCGAAACCGCAACCCGATACTGCGCCGAGCCGGGCAAAGCCCTGAGCCAAGGCGATGGCGCGGTCCTCGGTGCGATTGGCGATCACCAGTTCGGCCGGACCTTGTTCCAACAAGGGACTCAATACTCCACGCGCCGCGCCGCCGGCACCGAGCAACAGCACGACCTTGGCGGCGATGCTGCCGCCCTGGTTGTGGACGATATCGGTCACCAGACCGACACCGTCGGTGTTGTCCCCGTGCAGGATCCCCTGCGTCTGCACCTCTATGGTATTGACGGCGCCGGCCAGGGCCGCGCGCGGCGTACGGCTGTCCACCAGTTCCCAGGCATTGGTCTTGAAAGGCACGGTGACGTTCAAACCGCGCCCGCCGTTGGCCACGAAATTCCGCACCGCCTGCTCGAAGCCACCGGGATCGACTTGGATGGCGGTATATTGCAGGCGCTGTCCGGTCTGTTCGGCAAACAAGCAATGAATCCGCGGCGACTTGCTGTGGCTGACGGGATTGCCCATCACTGCATAGATCGCGGGTTTGTCAAAATCAAACAGGGATGACATCGGCTATCAAGCTCCTCGTGGACCGGCGTCCGACATGGATAAGCCTCTCCCTCCGGAGAGAAATCAGCGTGAATTATACCGGATATCGCCCTTGGCCGTGGTGGGGGGACAGGACTGCTCTTGAGGCGCCCTTACACTCGGGACTATAATGCCAACCATAGCCGCAACAACGAATAATGGGATAACCATGCCAATAAACAGGGTTTCGTGTCTTACCGCAGTCGTTGTTGCCGTCATGCTAAGCGGCTGTGCGAACAAACCCGTCGACCCCGCCATGAGTGCCTCGCAAGATGCCGCCACTGCGCCGGCCCCCGCCATCAGCCCGAGTAATCCGGACGACATCATGGCGCTAGGCGTGCGCCTAACCCAAAACCGGCGGAGCCTGTTCTCCGTCAGCCAGGGAAAATACACTTTTTATGTCGGCGAGATACTCGAGGCCACCTATGAGACCGCCACCAGGATTCTGCGCATCTCCTCGCTGACGCATGAAGATACGATCAAGCAGACCTGCGAATATTCACCGCAAGGCATTCTGTTCGTCGACCCCAAGGAGGCGAATAAAGACGCCTTTGTCAGCAGTTGTAACCGCCTGGTGCTAAGCCTGAACGATTACATGTCCAGATAGCCGATCCGCTTTCGCAGATGGTGACGCCTGAGTACGCTTCCATTCATTCCGCAATGCCATTCGACTGAAAAGGAAGACCCCGCCATTCGCAGTCGCGAAGGATGCCGGTAATACCGGGATTTATCGCTATTACTCGGAATGGCGCAGCCGCCCGCGGCTTAACCGTTTGTTAAGCTTGCTGTGGCATGCGCCGAATAGACATTACTAATGTCCCGCCACGGGTTAGAATTAACCATGAGCTTCGAGACCGTGACTAACCAGCACACCCCCACAGCCAACACCTTGGGGATGCGACGGCTGTGCGTCGCCCCCATGATGGATTGGACTGACCGCCATTGCCGGTATTTCCTGCGCCTGATCTCCAAGCACGCCTATCTGTACACCGAAATGATCACCACCGGTGCGATCCTCCATGGCGATGCGGAGCGGGCCTTGCGCTTCCATCATCACGAACGGCCGCTGGCGCTGCAATTGGGCGGCAGCGATCCCGGGGATTTGGCGGCCTGCGCGCGCATCGCCACGCAGTATGGCTATGATGAAATCAACCTCAATGTGGGCTGCCCCAGCGATCGCGTCCAGACCGGCCGCTTCGGCGCCTGTCTTATGGCGGAACCGGAACTGGTGGCCGAGTGCGTTACCGCCATGCGGGAAGCGACCGCCCTCCCGGTGACGGTGAAAACCCGTATCGGCATCGACGATCACGACAGTTACGAATTTCTGCGTGCCTTCGTCGCCCAGGTGGCCACCGCCGGCTGTGCCACTTTCATCGTTCACGCCCGCAAGGCCTGGCTGCACGGTCTCAGTCCCAAGGAGAACCGCGAGGTCCCGCCTCTGCATTACGATATGGTGTACCGCCTTAAACAGGATTTTCCGCATCTGGAAATCATCCTCAACGGCGGCATCACCAACCTCGCTCAGGCACAGGCACAGTTGAAGAAGGTCGACGGCGTCATGCTCGGCCGCGCCGCCTATCACGACCCCTACATCCTGGCGGAGGTGGACCGCCGCCTCTACGCAAGCAGCGGCACGCCCGCTAGCCGCCAGGCGATCATTGCGCAACTACTCCCCTACATCGCGGAGGAATTGAACCAGGATGCCCGCCTGCACCATATCACCCGCCATATCCTCGGCCTCTTTCATAGTGTGCCAGGCGCGCGCGCCTGGCGTCGCTATCTGAGCGAGCATAGTCACCGTGACCACGCGGGCATTGAGGTTGTACAACAGGCGCTGGCCATGACGGAATCGGGCATTCTACCCGGCTACGGCGCGATGGGCGGCAGCCGCTGAGGCCATTTTTATCGATGATTTCACATCCTTGACATCGCGCAGTGCGAAGTCTATATCACTAGCGCAATAAGGTGCTTGAGCACTGTGGTTCACGCATGTTGAGTTCAAGTTTATAGTGGCGAATCAGCCTCGGCAGACTTGATCAACACTCGTGGTGAACAGCGGCGGACGGCACTGTTCCGTGTCGAACATTCAATAACCTTGCTTAATTCGCGACATCATTTCCATCCGATAGGAAAAGCTTGGGTATAGCGTTGCGGCACGGTATGGGAAAATCAATCTTATCATTGCCCGTCTCCGCAATGACAAATAAGCAGGCCAGCTGCACTGTAGACGAGGGATAGCGGGGGCGTTATGAGAGCTCTGATTAAAAAATGCGTTTATGTCATTACTACTGCATGTCTATCGGCCTTGATCAGCGGATGCGGCAGTGGCGGCGGAGAATCATCCGGCCTCACCTATACCGGTTCCACCTCGCCCGCGATGCTCACCTCCAGCAACAGCGCATCACTGGTGGGAGGCGCCTATACCGACGGCAACTCAGGCATCATCAGCGGGGTTACCGCCGGCTTGGCCAATCATAACTTCGGCGCATCCCGCCGCCCGCGCAGCCTGGTGTTAGCCGATGTCTTGCTCAAATTCGTCCACCTCACCAGCGTAGACGACACGCTGGCCAGACCCGAGACCGCAGCAACGGTTAACAACATCCCCGGCTCCACGCTGCACGGCAACTGTGGCGGAACCGCTACCGTCAACGGCAGCTATGACGATGGCGACAGGGCGCTCTCACTCACGGCAAATCTCAGCAACTATTGCCAGAATGGGACGACCTTGAACGGCACTGTCGGCGCCTCGGGACTAGCCGTGGCGGATGCCCAGAACAAAATCAATATTTCGAGCATCTCCATCACCCTTGCCCGGCTCACCGCCAGCTACGGCGGCGATTCCTTCACCGCAGACGGCAGCATGACCATCGCCCCTCAGGCCGGTTACACCTATATCGCCAACAATAGGGTTCTCACTATCGACATGCTGATCAAGGACAATGCCACCGCCAAGGTATTTAAGCTGGAGAATTTCATGATCTCCGAATCACTGAACACAGGCACCTCATCCTATGCCGATATAACGATCGCCGGCCGTTACTATGCCCCGGACGAAGGTTATATAGATTTGAGCACACCCATCATCATTCGCGTCATGGCCGGTGACGACTGGCCTTCCAGCGGCAGCCTGCGCGGCACCGGCAATAACAGTTCCGCCACCCTTACCGCGCTGGACAATAACGCTTATCGCTTCGATGTGGATACCGATAACAACGGCACTGCGGATTACACTGAGAACGCTTTATGGGGCAATTTATAAGACCGGCACCGGTCAGTCCAAGCATGCTGAGAAACGGCGCGCCAAGCCGGCAACCGGCTCAGCCGCGGCTAAGGGGTTGAACGGCATCGAAGTCGCGCACCTGCACATGAGCAGCCCCGGCATCGATAGGCCCGTCGCGTACCAGCCATACGGTGTGCATGCCCGCGGCGTGCGCGGCGTCGAGCTCTTCCTTGATATCCGACAAAAACAGGATCTGCGCGGGCGGTGCGGCGACGGCCGCCGCGATCTTACGGTAGGCGTCGGCCTCGCGTTTGGCACCGATGTTGGTATCGAAGTAACCGGCAAACAACGGCGTGAGATCACCGAAATCGGAATAGCCGAAAATCAAGCGCTGGGCCTGCACCGAACCGGACGAGAACACGTAGAGAGCGATGCCCTGCTCCCGCCACTGGCGCAGATTGCGCACCGCGTCTTCATAGACATGGCCGGTGAAGTCGCCGTGGCGGTAGCCCGCCTCCCAGATCATGCCTTGCAGGGCCTTCAGTGGCGTGATCTTTTTATCTTCGTCCATCCAGCGCAGCAGCTGCGTCCCGCATTCCGCATCACTCAAGGGCTTACCGACTTCGACCTGTACCGCGTCAAGCAGTTTGCGTACCGCTGCGTCCTGGCCGTGGCTGCGCACAAACTCCGCCATGTGCTCCCGCGCATAGGGAAACAATACATCTTTGACGAAGGATAACGACGAAGTCGTACCTTCGATATCGGTGATGATAGCTGTGATCATCCTTGCTGGGAAATGAAGGCGTCCAGCTTGGGAAACTGCTTGGCGATGGCACTGCCGGTGTAGTCGGCCACCCAACCCTCCGGCGTGGTGAACAGGCGGATGCACTTGAGTTGCGGCTCCGGCCCCATATCGAACCAATGAGGGGTATTGGCGGGCACACTGATCAAGTCGCCCCGTTGGCAGAGGATGGCATTCACGCGATCGTCGGCGTGGATGAAGAACAATCCCTGACCGTCGACGAAGAACCGCACCTCGAAATCGCTGTGGGTATGCTCGTCGAGAAATTTATTGCGCAGCGCCTCCCTGTCCGGATGATCGGGCATCATGCTGATCACATCGGCGGACTTGAAGTTGTAGTGCTTCATCAGGCGGTCCACGGAACTGCGGTAAGCGGCGATGATATCTTCCTGGCTGGCGCTGTCATCCAGGCGGCGGTCCGCCTGCCAGCGTTCGAACAACACCCCGATACCATGCAGCCGATTGGCGATGGTCTCGATGTCATGGGTCTGTTCGATCAATTCGGCATTGTCACGATAGACTGCTAGTGTCGTCATGGTTTCACTCCTTGCCCGGAAGCGCCTGCTCTCATCACAGTGCCCCTCTGGCTCATCGCTGCGCGTGTGGCGCATTGTAGTCGCTGCAGCCCGCCACCTTCAATGTTCGTCCTCCATATCCGGAGACCAACCCAGTTCTCGCGCCCGGCGTATGGCCGCGTCATAAATGACCTGATGCTTTTCACGCAGCGGCGGCGGCAATTTGCTGGCCAGATGGCCGTAGGGCGCCCAGGCCTCGCTGACCTTGTCATAGAGTTGTTGAATACGGTCTAGATCCCAGCCGGCACAGGTCTCTTCCTCGGGCAGCAGCCCGAATACCCAGGCGTCGCGGATAATGTTGCCCGTCGGGGTCATGCCCCCCGACGCATCCTGCTCCAAACCGACATAGACACGGTTTTTAGTCACATTCATCTCCCCCAAGCTGACTCGCTGTATTCATAGTTAATCCGTCCATTGTAGCTGCATTGTAAGCCAAGCACCCGCGCCGCCACATGCGGCAAAGCCCTGCAAAATACGCGTTAACTTTGGGCGGCTACTATGGTAAAACAAACCCATTGCGGAGCGGCGCCAGCGCCTGATCCAATAGTCATTCACCAGAACAAAGCCAAAATCCGGGGGGATTTGCCATGACCAATAAATACCTATTGTTTTTCTGGCTATTATCGCTAAGCCTGCTAGGCATCAGCGGCTGCGCGCAACAAATGGCCAAGCAGGATAGTATCACGTCACCGCCCGCCGCCCAGGCCAGCGCCCAGCAAGACTCCGCCCAGGCCAAGGCCGGCACGACGGAAACCGCCGCGACGCAGGACAAGACCCCCGCCGCCGGCAACCCAAGCCAGGCAACCGGCAAGGACCCCGCCGCGCAAACCGCGCCGAAGGCGGCCAAGGCTAAAGAACCTACGCCCAAAGAGACCGCGACCGCCGCCGCGCTCCTACCCTTACCACCTAAGGAAATCGTGGATACCATCAAGATCCTCACCCATCATCCACGGGTGCGCTATCTCAGCAGAAGCGCCCAGTACGATTATTACGTGGGCGGGATGATCGATGCCAAATACGACATCAACAAGAATCTGCTGCTGGTCTCCAACGAGCCCGCCGAGGCGAAGAACAAGGTCACTTGCGAATATTCAAAAAACGGCGACATGATCTCCGCCAAGAAGGCCATGCCCGCTCAAAAAATTGCGGAGTGCAATAAATTGATCAACGAACTCACCACCTACATGGCCAGATGAGGACA